>JABLTH010040839.1_pt1 | contig 16930 bp, 10 predicted proteins | sample 7875711 | NCBI WGS metagenome assembly JABLTH01 (sample SAMN14941262, study PRJNA633318) | bioreactor metagenome | isolation source: bioreactor | place: China | collected 2019-03-05 | reverse complement strand
GCGCTTCTAACAGGCCAATTAACGGCCACGAAAACACAGGTCGAACAGTTAATGAAAGCTATTGGTAATTAGTTAATTGCGCTGAACCGGGGGCCTGAAAAGTCGCCGTTGACGATCTCAACCAACCGGCCAAAAACCGACTGTCGCCATATCTTCATTTTTGACCTTGGGGTTTGAGGCGCAATGGAACGGAAAACCGAGTTAGCGTCTATTATAATTCGCCTTGGAGTGACCGCATTCGGAATTGTACGCATCGATTTTGCAGCAAGCAGCGTTAACGACCTTCAGTCATCTTTGCCATCCTGATCGCGTAACGGTCTTAACTCTCCCTTCGCGACCGATTCCGGTACCGAAAACGAATATCGTCCAAACATGTTGATATGTTCATGCTGTAAAGGCGACAATCGGCTAACGTCTTCGTCGTTAACCGGATAGCCCTCCATTCGAAGTTGGTTCAATGCGGCCTCCATATAAATGGTATTCCATAATACAATCATATTCAGCACCAGGCCGAGCGCGCCCAACTGATCTTCCTGGCCTTCCCGATAATGTTGACGCAACTCGCCGCGTTTGCCGTGGAAAACTGCACGGGCAACACTGTGGCGGCCTTCTCCTCGATTTAGCTGGGTGAGCGTGCTCCGGCGCATGACCTCGTCATCGATATACATTAAGGTGTGCAGAGTCTTTTCAATACGCCCGAATTCGGCAATGGCCTGCGCCAATCGAGTCGGCCTATCGCCTACTTGAAGTGTGCGCATGATGCCGGTAGCGGGAACTCTGCCTAGCTTAAGCGAGCCCGCCAAGCGTAACATATCGTCCCAATGTGGCGTTATTTTCTTCAATCTGAGCTGATGCTTTGAGATCGAATTGAGTAAACCGTAGTCGGCTTTGGGGTCAATCCTCCAAAAGCGGGTGCCGCCGACATCGGCTAAACGCGGACAAAAACGGTACCCGAGCAAGCGAAATAAACCAAACACCACATCACTATACGCACCGGTGTCGGTCATGATCTGCGTCGGTTGGAGATCGGTTTGCTGCTCAAGCACCACCGCTAATAAGATTAAGCTGTCCCGTAGCGTGCCAGGCACAAGGATGGCATTCAGGCCGGAGAACTGATCGGATAGAAGATTGTACCAAGTCAAACCGCGACCGGTACCGTAGTATTTTGGGTTGGGGCCGGCATGTACCGTGCGCACGGGAACAACCAGGCGCATGCCATCCGCCGAAGCTACCTCGCCACCGCCCCAAGCATTGGCCAATGCAAGGCGACTTTGTGCCGCCACCAGGGTGGCGTTGGCTGCGGTCAAGGTATCATCACGAATGTAATTCTGGTCGACCCAGGATAAGCGGTCGCGCTTGAGCGCCGTTACATCCCCTCGAATCAATGGCTCCAGTCCGGTATTACAGGCTTCAGCCATCAAAACCGCGCACGAGCTGACATGGAGATCGGTTGCACGGGCCGAGCGTTCCGAGACATGGGTAAAAGCATCGGTGAAATTCGTGCGTGCGGCAATCTCCAGCATGAGTTCCGGCAGCTCTACTCGTGGTAGCATATGGGCAACTCTATCGCGCAACGCGATCAGCGAGGCCGGCTCGTCCAATTTATCTAGCGGACTGAGTACCAGTTCTTGTTTGTCGCCAATCATATCGAATCGCACTGCTTGGTTGTCAGGCAGGCCCGCGGCAACGGCACGGTAAGTCCGATCCAACTCATTGGACATGGCTGTGAGCGTAGGCTCTGGGCCAGCGGATAATCCGAGCGTTCGGCAGATCAGTGGCCGTGCCGCTTCCCATTCTTCGCCTTTGAGTAGACCTGCGCGCGGATCGGCATAACGCCAACTGGGCGTAACGAACACGTCCCGCCGGCGTAAAGCGGTTTGTAATTTCTCCAGTACGCAAAAGGTGTAGGCGTGTAAATCGAAAGAATCATCATCGCCCCACACATGTTTTTGCCACGACTTATCTGCCAATTCGAGCGGCGCATCGTTGCCGGGTTTCTTCAGCGTGATATTGGTGCGCAACCAATCAAAAGCGGCTACGACCGGCTCGCCATCTGAATTCGATCCAAAACGGATATGCTCAAGCAGTGCGGGCAAAAAGCGACGCACCGTTTTGTATTTGGCATCCAACTCATGATAATAAACGTCGTCAGCGGGTCGAATCAGGGCAATGACACCATCAACCGCCTGAGCCAGTGCGTCGCGCGGAATTTTCTCAAACAATTGAGTACGCAGCTCAACATCAGGAAAACCCGTATCCAATAGAATTTGACAGGCACCGGCTAAGGTTGCAGCCGCTTTATCGAGGTCTTTCAGCGTGCGAAGCCGCGCTTTCTTATCAGCTTTGATAGCGGCATTAAACAAGTCGCGTAGTAGCGCTTCCAATACTTCCAATGCATCGTCTTGCGCCGAGGCCTCCAGGCAATGCACAAAGGCTACCAGCGTCGCCAGTCGGCGCTGAGGCGGCAAGCGCGAAATGGCACTCACTTTAGCGGTACTCGCGTATCTGGCTAAGGCCGACAGGCGCGTCGTCGGAATGTGAGCCGCTGGCAATTTGATGCCAAGTTGACGTACCGAATGTAGTCGAAGCAAAGCCTGTATCAACGATGGGCCGCTAATCATTACCGGCCCGGTTCGCAAGCGATCCAATTGCGATTTGCGATTGCCGTCTGTAACCAGCAAAAGTTTTTCAAGCCCTGCTTGTTGTTCGCTGCCGACGCCACGGCACAGCGATTGCCATAATCGCTTCTCCACCCGACTGCGCAGACGGGCGATGTAACGTTCGAGGGTACTGTAGCCTGGCAGCAAAACCTTATGCGTTACCAGCCAGGTAGTTGTCCGCTCGAACAGTACGCTTGGCCGGTCTGTACCCGTCCAGCACAAAGAATATAACCAGCGCGTGAGACGAAAACCGATTTGAGGCTCGTTAATTTCGACATAGCCATAGCGAGTACGGATTTCCGCCGTATGTTGCCATCGCTGTTCACCGAGGCTGTATGCCCGCAGACTATCCGTGACCGAAAGGCCTAGTTGCTTGGCTAGCGTTTGCATGACCGGAGCCGGTATATCCAGCGGGTCGTCCAGGAAAGTACCCAAGTAGCGAACGGTGCAAAGTTGAGCGGCAAAACCAAACCGGTTGTGATCGCCGCGCTTTTTGGCGATCAGCGCATGATCGGCGTCATCAAGATGAAAGTAACGGGCTAAGTCATCGATGGATAACGCCGTGGTAAAGCGGCCATAGTTTTCGCGCTGTTCATTGGGCAGGAAGCCGACAGGCATATAATTTTAACGTTCCCTATATTAATGGTGGGGGCACAGCGACCGGCATGCCTGACAGCAATTTTGGCAACTCGAACGGCTTCTAACCACTGGCCAGCAACTTTACCCCGTCCGGTCGCAGTTCCCCCTTGGGCGAAACGTGTCGATACAAGGTCTGCCGGGTAATGTTCAGCTCCTTACAGAGATTGCCCACCGTTGTTTCCGGCTGCCCCATCGCCGCCATTGCCAGCCGTAGTTTGGCTGGTGTCATCTTAAAGGGTCTACCGCCTTTCCTTCCCCGTGCTCGGGCTGACGCCAAACCGGCGACAGTTCTTTCTGAAATCAATTCACGCTCAAACTCAGACAGCGCGGCAAAAATTCCAAAAACCAGTTTGCCGGCGGCGGTCGTCGTGTCGATAGCCGCGCCGTGACCGGTTAAAACCTTGAGTCCAACCCCTCTACTGGTTAGATCGTGTACCGTATTGATCAAATGGCGCAGATCACGCCCCAACCGATCCAGCTTCCATATTAATAAGGTATCACCCTCGCGCAGGGCTTTGAGGCACGCCGCTAATCCGGGACGATCTTCTCGTTTCCCCGATGCATGATCTTCATAAAGGTGCTTTGAATCGACACCCGCCAACATTAATGCATCGCGCTGCAAATCGCACGCCTGTGAACCGTCCGCTTTTGAAACCCGCATGTAACCAATTAACATGATTCCGCCTTGTCACTTATACGTTCTATTAAGTGACAGCAGTAAAGAATATTCTATTCTCCGCCAAAATTGTCACTTAATCCGTCATTTATAGTATGACATGCAAAAGGTATGAAATTAAGCTTTAGTGACAAAAATCAAACCGGATTTAGACCAAGGGAATGGCCCAGTCATCAGTACATGGCAAATCAGACTCGCAACAATCCGCGCTGTATTTGAACAGACAACCAAGCCGCCACGATCCCGAGCAGCCCGCGGCCGCCCAATTCGCAAAACACCATCCAGTCCACGAACCACGGTACCAAACGGGGATTGGCACCGGATTCGGCGATGTCTTGAAACGATATTTCCAATTTGCCTATCAACAGCGCAGGTAAAGTGGCCATGATCACCAAGACTGATGTCAGTAAACCCAAACCAAGCAACAATAACCGTTGCCGCCAGCGTTGCACTGGCCAAACCAATAGTATCGATCCTTCGATGACCAACGGCACAAAGCTGTGCAGCAAATGGGCGGAAGACGTCAACTCGTTGCTGGAAGGAATGAAATGACTGGCGTTCAGATAAATGGGCCGTAGCACCCAGGCCGACAATTCAATCGAATAGTCCAGTTGGGATTGCGCCGATTTCACCAGCTTTAAGCCGGGGGACAAGTCCGGCGCCATGCTGATCATGACGGCCTTCAACAACGGGAACAGGCCTGTTATCAAGCTGTCCCCAAAAAACACAACCAAACTGGATAACACCAGCCAGGCCAGCAAGCCTTTCAATATCAGGGCAAACAGTTCAGGCCGGTTCATGGATCGAAGGCCTCGAACCAAACGCCCACCAGGCAAAATAACAACATCCCAGCATCACCATCAAAGTAGGCGCCACATAAGTGTGAATCAGCTGAAACCAACCGGGTTGGTAGGCGATGACGAAATACAGTATACAAATGCGCAACAGATTGAGGCCATAGATCAAGCCGACGCCCAGCAGCAGACCCAACACCTTGCGTTTCAATCCGGACGGGAAGACCAGCACGGCCGATACGACCAAAAACAACACCCCGGCACCGTCGCAGCCGCGCACGATTTCCAGATCGGCCTTGGCGGAAAGTAGATGATTTTGCTTGGCCAACACCTGCTCCAGCGGGGCGAAAAAGTTGATCAAATCAGCGCAAACCGCCACCACGCCATGGTAGTAGATAACATTGGCAAACAGGTCGACCGGAATCTTAAAATAGGCGTAGTCGAGTAGAGTGTAGCACCCTACGAATAGTATGAATTGCAGCCATTCATGGCGACCATATATGAGACTAAAACCCGACTTCAAAAGTAGGCTTCCAACCAATGTCCGCGCTCCCCCCAAAAAACACACCAACGTCCCGCAGACTGAATAACATTGAGTTGATACTCAGTCGATTCTGGGTCTTCAGGAAAAGAATTTCGGGAAAGGTTGATTTTATTCTCGCTTGCAAAATCCGTTGCTAAATCAATCAATCTTTGACCATAAATAACCGTGTCCTCAGGTGACATAGATTGATAGGCTTTCTCCAGTAAATTGTCATCCAAAATGTCCGCGCAACTTATTAGCCACTGTGCCCGGAAAGAAAATGCTTCAATATAACTACCCGGAATACCGTTCGTATAGCGCGGCAAACCATCGCATGACGGCACCAATTCAAGCACTCGAAAACCTTTCATAGACTCCAAAAATTGTTCTTCGGATAGCCCTTTATTCGTTCGCGTAGGATACTTTTGTATCGCCCATTGCGTCGCGATGTCATCAATCCCCACGGTTGGCGCTGCAAGCGTATCGAATGGAGTGACCGTGATCGCTTCAAAACGCTTGATCTTCGCCTTACGCCACCAGCACCATTTACCGTGCAGTTGTCGCCAAAGCAGGTTAAACTCTGTCTGTTGTCCAGGTTTGGCTTTCGGGCCGGGGTTCCAATCAAGCCCCATGCTGCTAACCTATTGAAATCGTGGAAGGTAATTCAAATGACTCTATCAGTCGTTCCGCTTCCCCGCTATGCATCATTTCCAGACCTCTCTGTAAAATGGCAAGATGCCCCCGCATTTCGCAAGCAATCACGTCCCGATGTTCTTTCTCCAAAGAGGAGACCAAACATGAAGTAGCAGACTCGTAGCGGGCTATGGCTCTTTCTTTCTGTCCGGACAATAAATACAGAATGCCCAGCATTTCCTCTTTTTCACGGTCAGCCACCCCAGTTCTTTTTTTGAACTGATATGTCAAACCTTCCATCACTTTAATCGCGTCTTCCAAGCAATGGTATTGGTTAAAATACCGGTCGGCGCAATGAGCAATGACTTGTGCCACGTGCTCAATTTCCGCCAGCATGGCTTCCTCGGAGGCGAATGATTCCATCACAAACCAATGATTTATATTAGCTTCTTGCCTTGGAAAGTTAATAACCAGTGAGGTGAACCAGAGCTGGCGAATAATTTCATTGGCTGAACTACCGGACGAGTCCGCATTGCCGCCCAAAGCTTTATAAATTTGAAATGCCGGGGGACAATGGATGCCAGGCAGGGTGTTTAGTCCCAAAGAATCGGGTAAGTACTGATCGAGTTGCTGAACAAAAAGCTTGTCGACAAACAATGGCAAGCGTTTTCGTATCCACACGTCTTCGTCGTGTAACTCGAACCCGAAGTGGCCGAGCTCTTCTCCTAAAGCTACTCGGAGCTTAGGACGGAATTGTTTCGCCGGAACCTGCTTATAGTGCCGTTTGGGATATTTCGGCAGCGGTTTGGACAATCTTTTGTTCAACAGGTACAAATAATCCAAAATCCGTTCGGTGATGGTCTTCATTTTGAGTACACCGAACGCATCATGTTGGTATTGGCCTTATTCGGATAAAGGACAAAACCGCCTAATGCCGAGCCGGTGTTGAACAGCCCACTGGCACCGAAACTAGGTAATACCGAATCCCAAATAGTCGTGGTATCCCACGGCGTAAACTGCATGCGCTCGATGCTGGTCAAAGAACTACCTGTAAATTGACCAGCATTTTTACCAAACATGGTCGCGGTAGCTCCGTCATCGATCAGTCCGTAACCCACTTTCTGGGCAGCGGTGTAACTCCAGGAAAAATTCCAAAGATTGCCAGTCATTTTGGCTTCGACACCAGCGAAGTCATCCCCAGCTTTGTAAGCGAAATCCACGACAGGAGTTTTCGAGGTGCCAGGAACCCGCAGATACACTTGGCTAGCGATATCGTTTATACCTCGCTGCTGCAATTGTTCGAGTGCTAAACCATCGCCTATTTTCCCAAGATCGCCAATATTCTTGATCTGACTCGTCTGCCATGCCTTAGCGAAGGCCCCGCCACCGCCGGTCAGAGCACCTAAACTGGCATCAAAACCGATTGCTCCAGGGTTAAGAACGGCTGAGCTGACATCATCACCTGTTGCCGCCGCCACACCACCTCGAATCGCACCTCCAATGCCAATACTGGCTAATGCACCTCTGGCCGCAGCTGCGCATAACGGTGTCAACGGTCCACAATGCCCAGTAGGGTCATTGGCATTAATCGGATTATTGTTGACGTAGGCATACTTATTCACGCCCGCAGCTAAGCCTAATGAATCCTCCGAGATAAACCGCCCCGAGGCCGGATCATAATACCGCGCTCGATAATAATAAACTCCACTCTCCCCATCGGCTTCCCGACCGGTGTATTTTTGTACCGTATTGCTGGTACCGGTTCCGCTCAAATTGCCGCCGAAGGCGGTGTAGCTTTGGGTAGACTGGAGTTGGCCGTCGTGGGCGCTTTGGCCTAACACCGAGTGCAGGGCGTCGTGGTGGTAGGTGGTGTTGACCATGACGTTGTTGGCGTCGCGGCGGTAGCCGTTGACCACTTCGTCGATCACCGTGCCGCGCAGGTATTGTTCGCGCAGGGCGCCGTTGCCGTCGTAGATGGCTTCCAGGTGTTCGCCTTCGAGGTAGTAACGGCTGGTGAGGCCGGTGACTTTCTGGATGCGGTAGCCGGATGGATCGTAGCGGTACTGACTGGCGTTGATCTGCTTGACCCGGTGGTTGGCGTCCCACGTTAGGGTCATCGTACGGTTGCCGCTGACGCTGGTCAAGCTGCCGTTGTCGTCGTAGCCGTAGCTTTCATACACCGTGCCGGTTGGGCTGACGGTACGGATGTCTTTGAGGCGGTTGCCGACATCGACGTTGTAATATTTGGTGCTGCCGTTCAGGGTGTGGGTCTTACGGTTGCCGACTTTATCGTAAGTGAAACTTTCGTCGTTGGCAGTGCAGGGGTAGTCGGCGGTTTTAAGGCGATATTCCGGGTCGTAGCTAAACGTCGTGATGCCGGTGACTTGGCCCAGCGAGTTGCTTTCGGATTGCGTCAGGATGTTGCCGATACGGTCCCTTGTGTAGCTGGTGTTGTTGACCAACTGGCCGGTAATGGTGGTGTTTTTCAGTTGCGTCAGGCGGCCGGCGGCGTCCCAGCCATAATGGGTGATGGCGCCGTTGCTGAGGATACGGTCGATCAGCCGACCGGCGCCGTCGTAATGGTAGCTGACTTCGAGGTAGTTGGGGTTGGTTTCGGCCACCAGTCGGTTGGCACTGTCGTATTGGTAGTCGGTGACATCGCCCTGGTAGTCGGTCTTGGTGTCGAGGTTGCCGGCCGGGTCGTAGGTCCAGCTCAGACTTTTACTGGAACGGCTATCGGTCTTGCTTTGCAGTTGGTGCTTGCTGGTGTAGGTATAGGTGTACGTGACATCGGCATTTTGGCTTTGCACCAGATCGGCGAAGGTGTCGTAGCTATAGGTTTCCTGGCTGTTGTCGGCTAAGTGGTCGGTTTGGCGCAGTCGGTTGAGTATGTCGTAGGTATGCCGCGCGGTTTGGCCCTTGCGGTCGGTTTCCTCGATCAGATTGCCGGCTTCGTCGTAGACAAAGGTCTGCGTCTTGTCGGTGGGCGTTTCGATCAAGGGATCGACGACTTCGATGAGACGCCCCAGGTCGTCGTAATGGAAGGTCGTGGTGTGGTTTTCGGCGTCTGTGATCGTCAGGCGGTTGCCGAACAAGTCGTAGCTGTAAACGGTGATGTTGCCTTGGGCGTCCTTGCTTTGCTTGAGTCGGTTCAATTCGTAGTATTGCCGGCTTTCGGTGCAGCCGTCGGCGTTGACGGGTTGATGGCCGGGGTCGCCGGTATTGCTGATCGCATTGGCGTCGATGAGGCAGGTTTGGTTGCCGTTGGCATCGTAAGAAAAACGGGTCTCGAAGCCCAAAGCATCGATGATCTTGGTCAAGCGGCCGACGGCATCGTACTCGCTTTTGACGGTTTCGCCGTTGTCGTTGCTGACGCTGATGGCTTCGCCGCGCAGGTTGTATTTGGTTTCGGTGCGATGGCCGTTGCCGTCTACGACGGCGGTTTTACGGTTCATCGTGTCGTATTCGTACTGGGTGGCATGGCTGTTGGCGTCGGTCACCTTGGCTAGATTGCCGGCCGCGTCGTATTCGAACTGGGTGGTATTGCCCAAAATGTCAGTGCTGGCGATGCGGCGGTCGGTGGCATCGTATTGGTGGGTGGCCACCGAGTCGACCACGTAGTAATTGCCGGGCTGTTTGTGCCAGACTTTTTCCTGATAAACCTGGCCGTTAGCATCGAACACGGTTTCGTAAATCCGCCCTTCGGCGTCGGTGACTTTGACGGGTCTATCCAGCGTGTCGTATTGGTAACCCGTGGTCTGAGCCAGGACGCCGCTATCGTTGGGATCGGGCAGCGCTTTGCGGTACAGGAGCTCGGATGTCAGCCGACCCAGGCTGTCGTATTGATAGTCAATGTATTGGTAGAGCTTGTTCGGGTCGTCCGATTGCGAGACGATTTTGAAATCCGGATACAGGTTATTGGCGTCGAATCCCCACAGGGTTTCGCGGAAGCGGCTGGTATTGCCGGCCTCGATATACTCGCGGGTCACGCAAGAGTTGCCGAAAGTATCGTAAGTGTTACTGGCCAGCAGCACGTCGAGTTGGCCGCCGACGTCGGCGCGGATTTCCTTGGGCTTGCCTTTGACGTCGCCGCACAATGAGGCCGTGGCGGTTGTCGTGGTTGCATAGACAGTTCGGCGGCTATGGCCGTTTTTATCCTTGACGGCCGTGACTTGGTCGTACAGCCCGTAATCGGTGTCGATATCGTGATTTAAGGCATCGCGCTCGCGGCTGACGTTGCCGCCATTGTCGGAGGCGCTACCGAAGCTACGGTCGGAACGATAGCTGTAGTTCGTCGCATAGCCCAACGCATCGTATTTTTGGTAGCGTAAACCGTCGTTTTGGTTGGCGAACAGTAGTACGCCACCATCCGGTTCTTCCAGCCGAATCAGCGCACCATTGGCATTGTAGCCGTGGATACGTACTGCGCCGCGCGCATCGGTGACGCGAGTGCTGCGGCGATAGAGATCGTATTGCAGCGTTTCGCCCTGGTTCAGCGCGTTTTTCTGCGAGAATGCCCGGCCGGTGCGATAGTATTGGAAGGCGGTTTTGACCGGCTGCCCGTTACGCAACTCGGGCAAAATCACTTCGGTCAAATCGTGCGGACCTGCACCGCCCTCCTGGTAACTGTAATCGATCTTTTGGTTCAATGGATTCCGCGCAAAATCCAGATTGCCGTTGCTATCGTAGCTGTATTGCCATTGCCGCCCGGTCCAGTCGGTGACGCTTTTAAGACGACCGTTGGCGAAGTAGGCCAGCGTCAGGCCGGTACGGGTGGCGATATTCAAATTGTCGCGCACCTGGGTCAACTGCCCGGAAGCGTTGTAGGTCAGATTCAGCACATTGCCGTAGGAGTCCTCGATACGAGCCAAACGAGCCGAAACGCCGGGCGTGTTTTTCAGAATACTGCTGCCGACGGTCTGAAACACGTATTTCACGCCGTTGCGGAACGTCAAGGTATGGTAACCGGCCGACGGACTATCGAAGCTCAAGCTATCGAATTCGCCTTGCGGCGCGGTCACCGCCTTGGAGGTTTCGTTGACCAGATATAAATGCTCGCCGCCTCGTTCATCGATATAGGTGACGGAGGCAGTGACGCCATTGCCGTTTTCGGGTCGTTTGCCGGCGCCCGTGCCCGCCGCGCAGTCCGGACAATCGCCCCAATCGTTGGATTTCAGCTTCATGCCATAACTATGAGTCCAACCGACGCCCAAAATACCATCCAGCGTGGTGGCCTGCTGACCGGAGTTGTAAGTACGGGTGAATGCGTAGTTCAAGCCGCGGCTCTTGATAGAAAAATCCGTCTCGTCGTGGTAGTTATTACCAGTCACGGTGGAAATGGGATCGACGGTGGAAGGCGTCTTCAGCGGGTCGTTATTAACCTGGGCGATCAGGTGTTTGCTAGTGAACAGCGCATTGGTGTAAGCCGGGGTAATGGCGGCACCCTCCGACAACGGCGTGGACGGTGTGACGATGGTACCGACGTCTACATAGCCGCCGCCGGCCAGAAAGGAATTATTCTGAATGCCGAACAGCATGCCGTACAACGCGTTATCGGAGACGTTATGCCATTGTTCGATGAAGACCGAACACCGGTAATAAGGTCCGTAAGCCTGTTTGTTCGGGAGTAAAAACTCCGTCCAAAACTGGGATGGGCTTTGCGTGTAGAGTTCGTTGCGGACCGTTTGCAAGGTATAGACGTCAAGAGCATCGGCCGAATGCGTCGTGTCTCGGTAGACATGTTCGCTATTGACGAAGCCCTGGTTCTGGTCCAGAAATTTCGAAACGTCGTCGCTGGTACTGGCCGTCCAATAGGCGCTGAGGGCGTTCAACACAGTGCTGCAACTGCCGGCATGGTATTGTCCACCGAAATAATAGCCCGGACTGCTTACGGTGCAGCCACTGCCGTATTGGGTAATACCGGCGTTCAGGTTGTTCTCCAAGGTATCCACGCTGGTGACGAAGCTATCCCAACCGTCGTTCGAATAGATATTGACCGGACCCTACCGGTACGTGGGTGTCGTCGATCCGACTTGTTTCTTTAAGATGCCGAATCCCCTGACGACACCGTCGTTGGGATTGAGATACCATGACGCCGGCTTACTGCTGAATATCGTCGAACTTCGGAATGCGAAAGGCGTTTGCGGTGCGCTCTGATAGCCAAATTGCGTGTACAAACCTGGTAGAGTGTCGGTCGTGGTGTTTTTCTTCGGATTGACCATGGTTGCGCCGTTCGCCATCGCCATCTGGATACCGCGAACGGTGGAAATCGCATCGAAACCGGTCAGGTCCTGCCAGACTTCGTGCTCCAGCGCGGAACTCATGTGGCCGATCAGCAGAAATTGCTTATCGGAGGCTTGCTGTGCCGCATTCGTTCGCCACGAACCGAGGATTTCCAGGCCTTTGACGTCGATCAGCAAGCCGCCGGGTAGAATCGAGAACGGAATGTCGCCATAATAATCGGCTTCGTAGGTCGAGCTGGTAATCCCCGCAAAGCCCTCGATTGGGGAGATAGTGTGGCCCAAAGCGTCGATGCGTTGCACGCTTTCGCGAACGCGAACCAGATATTCCCGCATGGCAACTTCCAATAGGCCGCCGGTCAAGTCCTGCATAGCTTGGTCGTCATCGATCAGCTTGATTTCACCGGCATCGACCGTGCCGTTGCGGTTGGCGTCGACATAAGGCACATAGGTCTGATTGGCGCTATCGTACAGATAAGCGATGGCGTATTGTTGATTGGCCGTTAACAATTGACTGGCCGCCAAATGAACGCTGCCCCAGTTGGAGGCTTCGCCGCCCGCGCCGATCAACTGCATGCCGCCCATGGTTTGGCCGGTATAAGACTTCAGATGATGATCGGTTTGACCACTGCCGTCCGTCTTGGCTCGGCCATCCATATCGAGGAGTAGCTCGAATTGCGATCCCAGTTGCACGGGCTGTCCAGCGCCGTCCAACTCGCTGCCGTTCAGGGCGACGCGCAAGAGTTCGGCGCCGTTCAGTCGTAAAACTTGCGCCGGGCTCGGCGTCTTTTCGTAGGCGAAAGTTAGCCGTTGTGTGGAAAGATCGGCTTCGGAGACTTTGATGCCCGTTAGCGAACGGCCGTTAAGATTCACGGTGACGGTCACGTATTTTCGCCAGTCGGGGTTCTCGGCGGTGTCGTGATCGGTGACCGAATTGTAACGGCGCAAACTGCCAGTCGTCTGGTAAGGAAGCGAGGCCGGCAGGATGCCGGCTTCCTCGGTCAAAATCTCGCCGACATCCGCAACGTCGGCCAAGCCCTTGCCGGGTTGATTGGTCCGCAGATAATCCAGAATGGCGGTTTCGTGGATTTGCAGCGGATTATTTTCTTTACGGCTGTCGTCGTTGTTCTTGATGGCGTTGTAATAGGCCGTATAGTCGAAATTAACCGTATCGTGGATGTCAATCGGCGCGGTCGTGTAGCGCTTGAGCTTGAACGAAGGATCGAGGGCAATCCAGGAGCAACGGCTGGGCGTTGTTGCGCAGTTTACGCTGGTTGCTCCGGGACCGGCGCCTCGGTAATCGCCAAAAGGCACCGATACCTCGGTCCAGACGTGTTCGAATTCAATATAGGAACGGTCCGATGCCAATATCACGCCCTGGATACCCTGATCATTGAGGATACCCACTGCCAGATCGAGATTGTGTACGCCCAGCCAGTTTTGAATGTCGGCGGCCTTGATCTGGACTTTGCCAACCACGTAACGCGCTGGAATCCCTTTATAGCGGTACATCGCAATGAGTACGGAGGCAAGGTCCACGTCGTTGCCGCGCTGGCCGAGAAAGGTGTTGACGGCGTTGGACCGCGCGCCGTGATACAGGGCGTACTCGAAGTCGTTGCGGACGTATTCGTAGATGCGGGCCGGTGTCGCCAGTGCCGTGGCTTTATCCCTCAATCCCTGGGCATCTGCTGAATTGAACAGCGTCTCCGGCGTATCGGCAAGGGTCGTGTCGGTGGCGAAACTCGGCATTGCCGCCATCGCCAATACCACAAACAATGTGACTTGCAAAAGTCGAGACAACGGGGCTTGATTCGCATGAAGCATGACGGGTTCCTTTCCGGAAAAACTATTTTTGGCGCTGTGAAGGGGCTGTTGAGGTTGCCTGCTCGTTTGGATAATGACGGACGAGAGTCGTCAGGCCTCGATGCTGGTTTTCCAACCCGCTACGTTGGCCGGCTGTTTCATACTTTTCAAATCGCTGTTTGAGTTGTGTTAGCCGTTGGTGGCGTTCTTCGGGAGGTGCTAGCAACGCTTGATCCAATTCGTCGCTCATTTGGCGGAGTCGTAACGAAATAGGGTACGCAGGCTGTTGCTCCAGCCGCGCTTTGGTCTTGGCTCGCGACAACATGTTGCTTTCGATTTCAGCATGTCGCACCTGGAATTGGTTCAGACGCTTGCGTAGCGCGGGTGAGTCTACCGTATCAGGGACGCCGCCATTTTTGGTCGAGGCTTTGTGCGCAGCGGCTTGGCTATTAACGATCAACTGCGCCGAGTTGGCAGGTAGGGAAATTGAAGCGGCTTCGTCGATAACCGCTTTGAGCGATTTGGCGCTTTGCTTCAATTCCTCGCTGTCGGGGTCGGGGACTAAGCTCTTCTTGGCCTGTAAAACCGCTTGACCCAAAGCCTGGAGGGCTTCGGTTTGTTCCGGCGACAACCTCGTGACGCCGTTATCCGAGGCGGCGTCGCCTCTTGCCGACAAGGGAGCCGATAAGGCAAACGCAACTAAACAAGAAAGTAGATATCGCATGAGATGCTTCCTAGCAAACTAAAGGTGTTCGACGAGAATATCGAGAGATGGCAAACAGGATGGCCCCCATCAACAGCAATCCCCATTGCGGTACCGCCGGTACTTGCACCGGCACACCTGGATTACCGGGATTACCGATCCAGTCGAGCGAAGCCAGTTGCGTCAGCCCAGCCAACGGCGTGATATTGGTGAGATTGTTATTGTTCAAATTGGCCGTGGTTAAATTGACGGCCCACTCCAGGCCGGTCAGATCGGAGATGCCGAGGTTGACGGCCGTGAGGCTGGTCAGTTGGGCCAGTTCTCCCCGGTTGAGATAATCCATGGCATTGCGTCCCAGGGCCAGATTGATTGCCTTACGTAAGGCTTGGTCCGGTATGGCAACCGGCGTTGATTGCACCGATGAGTTGGCGGCGGTAGCGACTGCGCGCGTCGCCAGTGCCGTGGTATAAAGATCGCTATCCCAACTACCGTCCAGCGCCTGGCTAGCGGTTAGTCGAGATAAAAAGGTGGAAGCAAGCGCGGTGTTACCGGCTTCCTGTGCAGCTTGCGCGGCCAGCGCCTGAACGAGCGCAGGCGTAGCTGAGTCGACCAACGTATTCAGTGTATTCAGACCGTTGGTGATGTTCGTTGTTAATGTGGCGTCTTGCGCGGTATAACGGGTCAAGGCCTGAACGACCAACGCCGTGACGGCCGGATCGCTAGAGCCGGCACTACTAATCGTCCAACCTTGATCGTTGGTACCAGTTCGTTGGGTGCTCTTCAGGTAATTAATGGCCGGTAGTACGTTGATACTGTTTCCCAGATCGGCATATGCGATCAACGCTAAAGCCGTGTCGATGGGTGAACTAATATAGATGGGAGATAACCCCCACCCCGAGTAAACGGTACCGGTATGAGACTGCGAGTTTTGCAGATAAGCCAACGCATCGGCAAGATCGTTACCATGGCTAGTGAGGGTGCTAATGCTCCTAGAAATCAAATCGACGTTACCGGCGTCATGGCTTTCAAGCCAAGTCAAGCCGGCAAAAAAAGCGTTTTGGCGTTTATAGGCTGTACCGAGGGCGCGTACGACGGCACTAGTATACACCGGCTGAATGTCAGGGCTTGTTCCCCAACTCCCGTCGCTGTTCTGCTGCGCGGCCAGCCATTGTGCGCCTTTAGCGGTGGGTTGATCATAAGTACCGGCGGTAGCTGAAATGCTGAATGCAAACAGGTATGCCGTAAACAGTCTACAAAATTTCATGGACTATCATCCCTTTTATTCTATTGGCAAACGCGGTTGCCTACTGGTGCCGGACGCCTATTTTCAGGTATTTAAAGGTAGTAGCGGGATTCAGTCTAATTTCGTTATATTCACAAGTAAATATCGAATCTTGAGAATAGTCAGTTGCTTGTTGTTAAACAATGCTCAAATTAAGTACATTGAAATGAATCACGCCCAAGTTTACAAAACAGATGTGACAACTGTATTAAGTATGCACGGAATTCAGCTTAAGGGGGAGTAACCGCAGAATATAGATAGCGGTGGTAACATGGATACCTGTTTATTATCAGTTCTCGCATGGCACAGAACAAATTTCGCCGTGACAAAATTTTCGGCGGTTCCGGATTACAACACCTATCAGCAGATTTATAGATGTGTGTCGGTTGTAACCTGAAGTTGAGGTGAATTTCACCTTATAGCGCATCATTATGGACGCTAACTCGGTTTTTCGTTCCATTGCGCCTCAAACCCCACCTTCATCTGGCCGCTCAGACCTGAAAGCAGTCTGATGATCAATTCGTGCTACTCGGCCACAGCCGTCGCTAGAGTGGTTGGCTTACTCGGTCAGCAACGAAATTTATAAGTCCAATGATCTGAGGAAGCCTAACTCTTTGATTCCTCGACCAGTTCTACCCACGTGACACGAGTACCCTGGCTCGCTGCCCATACCTTTACGTTTGGCGGGTTGCCGCAATTGCCGACGATGACCATTAAGTAGTGCTCCCTGTTTCGCAGGAAGGAAGATAGGTATTCTTCGGTCGTCCGTCGATCTTGGCCAGATGGACTGGGGTGTGTTTCCGGATGGGTATGCCACAAGCCGACAGCGTGCATGCCCAAGGCAAACTGCAGCTCCCGGTCACGCATAGCCGCCTCGATCTCCGGATTATAGGAACATCGGGTGCGACGGTCGCCAATGTTGGGGCCCGTGGCAGTTGTTACGATCATTCCATGGGCATCCGGGTCGATTGCATAGAT
>JABLTH010008704.1_pt1 | contig 16930 bp, 17 predicted proteins | sample 7875711 | NCBI WGS metagenome assembly JABLTH01 (sample SAMN14941262, study PRJNA633318) | bioreactor metagenome | isolation source: bioreactor | place: China | collected 2019-03-05 | reverse complement strand
GGCCGAGAGGTCGAAGGCACTCCCCTGCTAAGGGAGCATCCGGGCCAAAACCTGGATCGAGGGTTCGAATCCCTCCGTCTCCGCCAGTTAATGGCGGCGGAACCCCGGAAGATCGCGGTCTTCCGGGGTTTTGTTTTTTTGGGCCTTCTTCAAGGGCTCCCACGCTCCCACGCCCTGACCACTGCTTCACGGCTTGCCTCGCAGCCTGCTTCCCGGAGAAGCAGTGTCATGCCATGTTCCCTGTCTTGCCGAGGCGCGATAGCGGTCTCTGTCCGGATCTCTCTCCAGGCATGCCTTCGATTGCCGGGCCGGACCTCGGTGCGCACGTATGCCTGGTGGTCGTTTCTCAGGCGTTGGTGGCGGCAGTTCTCCATGCCGCAAACCAATGATCCCGCTTGCGATCCGGTCTCTCGCGTACCGCGTTGCGCAGGTGCAAGCGCACGAGGTTGGCCACCGCTTCCTGCTGGCCGGCCTGCAGCATGTCGATCCGCGTCAGGGGCCCGCGGCAGCGTCCCTCGGCGTGTCGCGGTCCACCGCCTTGCGGTATTCCAGGAGCCGGCTCCCACCGCTGCGGCTGCCCGGATTGGCATTGCCGGGCGTACAGTACGGATACCGGCGGAAGCGAGAGCCCAGGATGCCCGTGTCTCGCCACACCGCGATGCAGACCAGGACCCGACATGACCTCAAGTACCTCAGCCCGCATGCCCACGTATTTCATTTCGCACGGTGGCGGCCCCTGGCCATGGATGCCACAGGCGTTGCAGACCACGTATGCGCGCCTGGCGGCCGCGCTTGCCGACATGCCGCGCCAGGTGGGACGCAAGCCGAAGGCGATCCTGATGGTGTCGGCCCATTGGGAGGCGCCTGCCTTCACCGTGCAGGGGGCGGAGCGCCCGGGCATGATCTACGACTACTACGGCTTTCCTGAAGAAACCTACCAGGTCCGCTATGCCTCCTCCGGTTCTCCTGCGCTGGCGGTGCGTACCCTCGAACTCGTGCGCGCGGCAGGGTTGCCGGCCGACATCGATGCCGCGCGCGGCTACGACCATGGCATGTTCTCCCCGATGGCCGTCATGATTCCCGAGGCCGACGTGCCGGTGGTACAGCTGTCGCTGCTGCGCGGGCTCGACCCCGAGGCGCATATCCGCCTCGGCCGCAGTCTTGCGGCGCTGCGCGACGAGGAGGTGCTGATCGTCGGCAGCGGCCTGAGCTACCACAATCTGCGTGCCTTCGGCCCGGCGGGCCAGGCCGCGTCGGCGGCCTTCGATGGCTGGCTGGGCGATGCGCTGATGCATCACGAAGGCAGTGCCCGAACCGAACGGCTGCTGCGATGGGAGCAGGCACCCGCTGCCCGCCAGGCCCACCCGCGCGAAGAACACCTGATTCCCGTCATGGTCGCCGCGGGTGCCGCCGAGAACGAGGCCGCCACGCGCGTCTATCACGAGGACGGATTCGCCGGCGGCATCTCGGTTTCGAGCTATCGCTTCGGCTGATGTCCGGCACACCTGCGGCGGTCGTCCGCCTCCTGCTCGGTTCCGCCCGGTCCGAGGTGCTGGTCAGCAGCGCGGATGGGCGCCGCCACGCGCTCACGCTGGCGCTCGGCCTGGACAATGTCCGCCCCGGTCCCTTGCGCAGCGAGCCTCCCTCCGCCATGGAACTGGAGGCCGCCATCGAATACGTCGAAAACGTGGTGATGCCGCTCGCGCGTCAGTTGCCCTCCGGCGCCTTGCTCCATGTGGAGGGCGAACTGCCTCCCGGTGTCGAGGCGCTGCGCAGCATCGAAGAGATCGAAGCGCGCTTCAACGAAATCGTGGCCGTGGCGCACGGCAGGCCGGCCGGCCGATCAGGCCTGGCCGACCGGCGCCAAGCAAGCGCCGTGCTGATCCTGCGCGAGTGGATGCACCATCTCGGCTTTGCGGCGATCGGGCGCGGGGATTGAAGGCCGCGCCGCTCGTGGCGGCTGCGCCGGCCCCTTACTCCGTCGTGCTCGGGTGTGCCGGAGCCGTCTTCTTGCCGCTCTTGGTGTGCTTCATCTTGTCCTTGGCGCTGGTCAGGTTCGAGCGCGTGCTCTGGTTGGCGCCCTGCGTGTACGGATCGAACTTGTCCGTCGACCTGGCGGCGTCCGGGACATAGCCGTCCTTGTTGGTGACGTGCATGTCATAGTCATAGCGGTCCGGGGGATTCGCCGGTCCGGCAGCCAGGGCTGCACCGGATGCCAGCAGTGCCATGGTGAACGCGATCAGAAATTGCATGGGGAATCTCCTGCGCGGGTTCAGGTGGGCGCGACGCACTCTGCATCGGCAATGATGCGCGGCGATCGCTCTGTGTCGAGCGCGAGCGCGGGAAGTTTCATCCAACACGCGCTGCACGGCGACTGGGTCAGCATAGAAATCAGCATAGCGGGGCCGCGCCCGGCTGGAAAGGACGTTACCGGTGGAAAGCGCCGCGGCGCGCCCGGGTGACATGATGCAACCGGACTTCGAGAGGATGGAGGGCCCTGGCCGCCGGCCTCTTCGCCGGCACCTGGCGCGGCGGGGCGCTGCGCAGGCGTCTCTTCTTGTCCATATCGACATTTCCGCTCGAGCGGCCACACGGACCGCGCGGCGGAATTTCCCGCTTGCGGCATTGCGCAACGACGATGGACAGGCTTACGATGGCGGCTCCTCATCCGCGATGGCGAACCCCCGGCAAGGAGTCCGCATGAAGACCAGCGATGTCCAATCGAAGGCGTTCGCGATGCCGTTGACCAGCCCCGCGTTTCCCCTGGGTCCCTACCGCTTCGTCGATCGCGAGTTCCTGATCATCACCTGCCGCACCGATCCGGCCCGCCTGCGCGAAATCGTGCCGGAGCCCCTGCAGATCACCGAGCCGATCGTGCACGACGAATTCATCCGCATGGCCGACTCGACCGGATTCGGCGACTACACGGAAAGCGGCCAGGTGATCCCCGTCGGATGGGCTGGGCGAAGTCGTCCACGACTACCTGGCGCAACGACGCCGACGGCCCATCATCTTCTCCCACCAACGATCAAGACAGGAGTTCGAGCATGAGCACGCTGAACGGAAAGACCGCAGTGGTCACGGGCGCCGCGAGCGGCATCGGCAAGGAAATCGCGCTGGAGCTGGCCAAGGCCGGCGCAGCGGTGGCGATCGCCGACCTGAACCAGGATGGCGCCAATGCCGTTGCCGAAGAGATCCGGCAGGCCGGCGGCAAGGCCATCGGCGTCGCGATGGACGTGACGAACGAGGATGCTGTCAACCACGGCATCGACAAGGTGGCCGAGACCTTCGGCTCGGTCGACATCCTGGTGTCGAACGCGGGTATCCAGATCGTCAACCCGATCGAGAACTATGCGTTCGCTGACTGGAAGAAGATGCAGGCGATCCACGTCGACGGCGCGTTCCTGACGACGAAGGCGGCGCTCAAGCACATGTACAAGGACGATCGCGGTGGCGTGGTGATCTATATGGGGTCGGTGCACTCGCATGAGGCGTCCCCGCTCAAGTCGGCCTACGTGACGGCGAAGCATGGCCTGCTGGGGCTGGCGCGCGTGCTGGCGAAAGAGGGCGCCAGGCACAATGTGCGTTCGCATGTCGTGTGCCCGGGTTTCGTGCGCACGCCGCTGGTGGAGAAGCAGATTCCGGAACAAGCGAAGGAGCTGGGAATCAGCGAGGAGGATGTGGTGAAGAAGGTGATGCTCGGCAATACGGTCGACGGTGTGTTTACCACGGTGCAGGACGTCGCCCAGACCGTGCTGTTCCTGTCGGCATTCCCGAGCGCCGCGCTCACCGGCCAGTCGTTTGTGGTCAGCCACGGCTGGTTCATGCAATGAAGCCGCGCGCTCGCACCGAAAAGCAGGCCATCGATCCGGTCGAGCCGCGCCACGAGGCAGGCGGGGCGGGCGCTCCGCGCGCGCTGCCCTACGAGACGATCGCGCTCGTGCTGCAGGGCGGTGGCGCCCTTGGCGCGTATCAGGCCGGAGTCTTCGAGGGGCTGCACGAGGCGGGCATTCCCCTCGACTGGATCGCGGGCATCTCGATCGGCGCGCTCAACACCGCGCTGATTGCGGGCAATGCGCCCGAGCATCGCGTCGATCGGCTGCGCCAGTTCTGGGAGACGATCTGCCAGCCCGCGTTCTTTCCGGCGATCCCGGTGGCGTTCGAGTCAGCGTTGTTCAACAGCATCGACCAGGTGCGCACGCTCTTCACCGCGTCGCAGGCCGCGAGCGCGATGATGCAGGGCCAGCAGGGCTTCTTCGTGCCGCGCTTTCCGCCGCCGCTGCCGGGCGTGCCCGACCATCCGGAGAAGATCAGCTGGTACGACACCTCCGCACTGCGCGCGACCTTGCTCAAGCTGTGCGATTTCGATCGCATCAACGCCGGCGAGACCCGCGTTTCAGTGGGGGCGGTCAATGTCGGCACCGGCAACTTCGTCTACTTCGACAATGTGCATACGCGCCTCGCGCCGGAGCACTTCATCGCGTCGGGTGCGCTGCCGCCCGCGTTCCCGCCCGTCGAGATCGATGGCGAATACTATTGGGACGGCGGCGTCGTGTCGAACACGCCGCTGATGGAGGTGCTGGGCGCACGGCCGCGCCGCGATACGCTCGCCTTCCAGGTGGACCTGTGGAGCGCGCGCGGACCGCTGCCGCGCACCATGGGCGCCGTCACCGAGCGGACGAAGGACGTGCAGTATTCGAGCCGGACGCGCTTCGTTACCGATACGCTGGAGCGCGAGCAACGGTATCGCAACGTGCTGCGCAAGGTGCTCGATCAGTTGCCGGAGGCGCAGCGCCGGAGCGACCCCTGGTGTCTCGAGGCCGAGGCGCTGGCATGCAGCAAGAAATACAACATCCAGCACCTGATCTACCAGCAGAAGGCGCACGAGCGTCACTACAAGGACTATCAGTTCGGGCTGTCGACCATGCGCGATCACTGGTCCGCCGGGCTCGCCGATATCCGCAGGACACTCGCCAACAAGGATGGTCTTGCCCTGCCGGACAATGACGCGGGCTTCGTGACGCATGACGTCCATCGCAAGGCCGTCACGCCGTGACAGGTTTGCCTCGGCATGGGACGGCGGCGTAATCCCGGGCGCGACGGTCAACGCGCTGAGAGACTGCATCGGGCCGCCAGGGCGCCGGTGCGCTGACCCGCCGATCCGGCCGGCAGCCCGGCCTCACTGCCGTGCCAGCCTCTCAATCCGGAGCAATCGCCCGCACAGTGACTTCGCCCTTGTCGTCGTCCTTTCGGGCATCCCCGTAACCCTGCGGTCCGGCCCCGGCCGCCATGGACAAGGGCTCCACCGGGTAGCCGTGAAGCTCCCACGCATCCAGGCCGCCCTTCAAGGCGCGTATGTGCCGGAAGCCCTTGCGGCGCATCTGCTGCGATATCGTCTTGGCGGTGGCTTCGTTCGGGCAGACGCAATAGACGACGAGGTCATGTTCGAGCAGCGCCTCATCGACTTTCCCAGGGGAGGCGAGGTCGATGAGCATGGCGCCCGGAATGCGGTGCGGCTCTGCCTGGCGGACGGCGTGCGGGCGTGCGTCGAGAATGACCGGAGGGTGCTCCGACCGCATCATCGCATCGAGTTGCTGAGGCGTGATCCGGATATGCGCGAGCCAGCGGCGGAAGCGCAGGCGCTGGATCCACCGGTAGGCCAGGAATACTGCCACGACCGCGAGCAGCGTTTCGGCGACGGTGATGCCGTGCGCGCTGACCGCCAGCATCATGCGGTTCAGCTGCGAACCGAACAGGGTTCCCCCGGCGAGCCACGCGCCCGACCACATCGCCCCTCCGGCGAGGTCCCACGAGAAGAAGATCCTCCGGTCGATCTTGGTGCTGCCCAACAGCGGGGAGGCGACCAGTCCAAGGCCGGGGACGAATTTCGCGACCAGCAGCAGCGGCGCTCCGTACCGCTCGAACCAGGCGTGGGTCCGCCGTATGCTCGAGTCGAGCGACAGCGATACGCGGACCAGTCTCGTGAGGAGATGGCGTCCGTAGCGGCGTCCGAGCGTAAACCACAGTCCGTCCGAGATCAGGACACCGGCGACGGCTGCCGCGAATACCGAACCGAAGGAGACGAAGCCGGCCGCGACCTGCGAGCCGGCGAGCAGAAGCATGGGCGCGGCCGGAACCGGCGCGCCGAGTTGTGTGACCAGCACACTGAGGAACACGGCCCAAGCTCCCCATTCGGAAATGAAAGCGGGGGAAACCATCGGCAACAACTGACTCCGCTCAGGATTGATTAGCGCTGGGGCGCAAGCGCCGGGGGCGCCCGACTTGCATGTCGGCGTGCCGCATTGTCGCACAGGCCATGATGCGGTGCCGCGCGGAGCGAGATGCGCTGCCGGCAGGGATGGCAAGTCCTGCGCCGCGGTCGATCGGAGACGCTCCGGAGCGCGCCGGCGACGGCGTGCAATCAGTCGAGGCCCAGGTTGAGGGTCGGGCGCAGCCACTGGATGAAATCGGCGACTTCTTCTCCGATGATCTCGTGCCCCATCTCGTAGAAGCGGGTCTGGTGGCTGACGCCGAGACGCTGCAGCCACGCTTCGGCCAGCTCGGCCCACTTCGCGGGCAGTTTGTCGTCACGCCGGCCGTGCCCGACGAAGGCCGAGAGGGAGCGCAGTGCTTCCACTGGCGCGATATGGCTTTCCAGCTCGGGCAGGATCCGTCCGCTCAACAGGCCGAAGCCGGCGACTTTCTCCGGTGCGCTGAGCCCGACGCTGGCGCTGAGGATGCCGCCCTGGCTGAATCCCGCGATCACGGTCGGCAGCGGCGGCAATGCGTCGAGCAGGCGCAGCAGGCGCAGGCGGCTGTCTTCAGCCTGTTCCGCACGGATGACCGGGCCGTTGGCGGTAAAGCTGACCTGGAACCAGGCGAAGCCTTGCGCGCCGAGTGGCAAGGGGGCCCGCAGCAGCAGGACCTCGACGCCGGCGGGCAGATGGCGGGCCAGGCTGGCGAGGTTGTCCTCGTTGCCGCCTACGCCATGCAGCAGCAGGACACGGGCCAGCGGGGCTTCGGCACCGCGGCCGATGCGGAATTGGAGGCCGGAATGCGGCTCCTGCTGGAGTTCGGAGAAGACGATGGTTGCGTTCATGATGGTATGGCTGCGTGCAGCATGTCCTGTGCGGAGGGAACAGTCGAGGGGCAGAAGAGATAGTGGTCCATGGCCAGCACGCCGTGCTGCACGCCGCCTTCGAGCACGCGCAGCGCGTAGTGTTCGCCGGCGGCCCCCAGGGCGACGAAGAGCGGCAGGATATGCTCTTCCGTGGGGTGGGCGCGCTCCGCCTCGGGGGCACGGTTGCGGTAGTCGAGCAAGGCGTCCAGGTCCGCGGCCTGCAGAGCATGCGCCGTCCAGCGGGCAAAGCGCTCCACATATCCTTCGACCGGGGCGCGGGCGGCTCGGAATTCATACAGATTGTGGGTCAGGCTCCCCGAGCCGACCAGCAGGACGCCCGCCTCGCGCAGCGGCCGCAGGGCCCGGCCGAGTTGCCAGGCGCCAAGCGGATCGAGCGGCATGGGCAAGGACACTTGCAGGACCGGGACGTCGGCCGTCGGTACCAGGTGCAGCAACGGCACCCAGGCGCCATGGTCGAGTCCGCGGCGCGGATCGGCGAGCGAGGACCATCCAGCCGCCGACAGCAGCCGGCGGATTTCCTCCGCCATCGCAGGCAGGCCGGGCGCCGGATAGCCGAGCTGGTACAGCGCCGGCGGGAAACCGCCGAAATCGTGCAGCGTCGCGGGCGCCTCGCTGGCGGTGACGCCGACCCCGCCCCGGGTCGTCCAGTGCGGGGACACGACGACGATCGCGCGAGGACGCGGCAGTTCGGCGCCCAGCGCCATCAGGCTTGCCCCCGCCAGGCCGGGTTCGAGGGCAAAGGTCGGGGCGCCGTGCGAAACGAACAGGGTCGGAAAGGCATGGCGCATGGCGGTCATCTCCTGGGCGGCTTGCTTACTTGTGGATCCAGGTCGGGGCGATCGAAGTGCCCAGGCCGGCGCCGTAGCCAAGGTAGATGTTCAGGCCGGCCAGCGGCTCGAGGTAACGGGCATTCACGAGGCCGCCGGCATCGACGCCCTCGAAGCCGAGACTGCGTGCCAGCGCCAGCGCGGTCTGCCTGGCTCGCTCGCTGTCACTGGCGGCGAACACGCTGCCGCGCTGCCCGCCGGCGAACAGCGGGCCATCTGCCAGGACCTGCGCGAACAAGGTGTTGAAGGCCTTGACCAACTCGATGCCGGGCAGCGCCTTGGCAATTTCCTCGGCTGCGCTGCTGCTGTGGCCGACGGTCAAGCCCATGTAGTCCGCGGTCAGCGGATTGGTGATGTCGATGACCACCTTGCCGCGCAGGTCGCCGAGGCTGCGCAGCGCGCCGACGGCATCCGGGTAGGCGGTGGCGACGATCACGACCTCGCTGTCTCCGAGGGCTTGCGCGGCCGGGTAGGCTTCGACATGGGGGAACTGTTCCGCGAGCGCCTGGGCCTTGGCCAGGTCGCGGCCGGTGATCCGGACCTGGTGGCCGGCGCGGTCCAGTTGCCGCGCGAAGGCGGCGCCCATATTGCCGGTGCCGATGAGGGTGATGTGCATCTCGGTGTCTCCAGGTGGAGTGGGAAGATGCCTTCAGTTTATGGATTCAGATTTCGAGATAAAGATGTTCTAATGCGATAAATTGTCTCGATTATCGAGTCTATGACTGATCGTGCACTCGAAATGCAGGTCTTCTGCACCGTCGTCGACAAGGGAAGCTTCATCGCGGCCGCGGAGCCTTTGGACATGTCCAAGGCCGCCGTATCGCGGCATGTCAACGCCCTGGAAGCACGGCTCGGGGTGCGGCTGCTGCAGCGGACGACGCGACGCCTGTCACTGACCGAGGCAGGGCGGGGCTTCTACCAGCAGGCGCGCGAGGTCCTGGGGCTGATGGACGCCGCGGAAAGCGCCGTGGCATCCGGTGCCGTCGAGCCGAGCGGTGTGCTGCGCCTGAGCGCGCCGCTGAGCTTCGGCATCCAGCACCTCGCGCCGCTGTGGGCGGACTTCCTGCGCGCCCACCCACGCATCGAACTGGATATCAGCCTGAATGACCGGGTGGTGGACCTGGTCGAGGAAGGCTTCGACATGGCGGTGCGGATCGCGCGCCTGCAGGACTCCTCGCTCATCGGCCGGCGCCTTGCCAGCACGCGCATGCGTCTCTGCGCCGCACCGTCCTACCTGGCGCGGCATCCACCCCTGGCGACGCCGGCCGATCTCGCCGCGCACCCCGTGATCGCGTACAGCCACTTCGCCACCCGCAATGAATGGCGCTTTACCGGGCCGGAGGGCGAGGTCAGCGTGCAGACGCACTCCACCGTACGCTGCAACAACGGCGACACGTGCCGCGCCATCGCCATCGGCGGCGGCGGCATTCTGCTGCAGCCGAGCTTCATGCTGTACCAAGACCTGCGCCACGGCGACCTGGTGGAGATTCTCCCGGCGTACCGATCCGTCGAGCTGGGCATCTATGCGGTCTATCCCTCGCGCAAGCACCTGCCGCCGAAGGTCCGCGCCCTGATCGGCTATCTGGCGGAGTGCTTCGTCGATGTCGCCTGGGATGATTGAACTCATGCTGCCCGATGCCAGGTGCCGTCCGGCCTTGGGCACAGCCCTTGTGCCGTCGCTCAATCGCTCAATCGCTCAATCGCTCAATCGCTCAATCGCTCAATCGAGCGGAAGTGTCGAGAGTTCCCAGGCCCTCGCTTCGCCAGAGCGCCTGGTTCCGCTGAAGCTGTTCGACGGCACCGGCCGCGCGATCGGCGGAGGGCCATTCCGGGAGGGGAGGCGGTCCGGCCGCCTATTGACGCCAAGTGAAGAATGAAATGATAATGCGTCGCATTTGCGATTCTGCGTGATCGTGCTGCGCCCTTCCCGGCGATGCATCCCGGTCCACCAGGCCACGCTTCATTTCCAATCCTTCCCTTCCCAGGTACCTCGCCGTCGTAGCGAAGCGCGGGGAGGCGAGATCCTGAGCCGCGTTCCCGATGCCGTCCCGGACCCTGCGAGCGCTGGGGCTGTTCGCCTACTACGAAGAGTTGGTGAACACCTGGACGCGCAAACTGAGCAACCGCCATGCCGCCGAAGACCTGACGCAGGATGCGTTGCTGCGCGTCCTGGAGGCCAAGGCAGCCCCTGAGCAGGCACGGGCCTACCTGCACCGGACGGCGAGGAACCTGGCGATCGACGCGTTCCGGCAGCAGGGCGGCCGCGAGTCGTTGGCGCTTGACAGCATCGAGTCCCATCCCGCAACCTGCGGGGATCCCGAGGCAGAGTGCAGCGCGGTGCAGTTCGCCGCGCAGATCGAAGCGGCGCTGGCCGAGTTGCCGCTGAAGTGCCGGCAGGTGTTCGTGTGGCAACGCCTCGACGGCTGCTCGCAGCAGGAGATCGCCGAGCGCCTCGGTGTCTCGAAGAACATGGTCGAGAAGTACATGATCCGCGCGATGCGGCACCTGCGCGATCGCGTGGGGGCGCTGGGTCCGCACTGAGCACTTCGTCGAGCGCCTCGCCCCATGTCCCGCCCGATGCCGAATCCATCTCCGTTCCTGGTTCCGTTCCTGTTTCCGCTCCCGCCCGGCTGCGCCCGGTGTCCCGGTAGGTGTCCGACTGCCCCGACCTATGAGTAAAGCCGATCGTTCCCGTGATGCCGCCGCGCGCTGGTTCGCGCGGGCGCAGGATCCCGACATCAGCGCGCAGGAGCGGCAGGCCCTGGCCGAGTGGCTGGCCGCAAGCGAGCGGCACCGGGCCGAGTACGCGGCCCTGGAGCGGATCTGGGGAACTGCCGGCGCCATGGATGCGGCGCGCTTGCGCGCGCTGGCCGAGCCGGCTGGCGGGGCGGGAATGCCTGCGGCGCGGCGGGCGGCGGTGGGCTGGCCGGGGCGGCGAGGCGCCTGGGTGGCTGGCACGTGCGCGCTGGCGCTTGCCGGTGGCTGGCTGGCCTGGCAGTCCGCCGTGCCCGAGCCGGGCGGCAGGGTGGCCGGCGCACAGGTTCCGGCAGCCTACCAGGCCGCGTTCAGCACCGCGCCGGGCGAGCGCCGCACGGTCCGCCTTCCGGATGGCTCACGCATCCAGCTCAACACGCGCAGCCGCGTCGCGGTGCATTTCCAGGCCGGGCGGCGGGACGTCGCCTTGCTCGAGGGCGAGGCGATGTTCGAGGTCGCGCACGACGGCGCGCAGCCATTCATCGTGGACGCGGGCGCCGGATCGGTGACGGTGACCGGCACCCGCTTCGACGTGCGCCGCCGGACGGCCGGCATGGAGGTGGCGGTCGAGTCCGGTTCGGTCGACGTGCGCGGGCACTCCGACGCGCCGCGCAAGGCCGGGGCGGCAGTCAGGCTGACGGCGGGGCTGGGTGCCACGGTCGACGGCAGCGGCGCGGTCGCGCCGGCGGCGCCGGTCGACCTGTCCGCCGCGCTGGCCTGGCGCGACGGCAAGCTGGTGTTCAACGACAGGCCCTTGTCGGAGGTGGCGGCCGAAGTCTCGCGCTATCGCCGGCAGCCGGTGCGCGTGGCCGATGCCGTGGCCGCGCGGCTGCGCGTCAGCAGCGTGTTCAGCGCCGACGATCCCGATGCCCTGCTGGCGGCACTGCCACACTTCCTGCCGGTCGCCGTCCGCCAGCTGGCCGACGGCAGCGCGGAAATTTTTTCGCCATAGATTCAGGTTTTGCGCGCGGGCTTCGTCTTCATGTCGACGGCGCCCGCTGAGGCGGGCCGTCTTCTCCCCGGACGCAACCCGAGAGCAAGCTGACGTGACACCGTTCCAACCCATCTTTCCCGGCGCCCGCCGCGGCACCATGGCCGCCGTGGCCGCCACCCTCCTTGGCGCCGTGGCGGCGCCTGCGCTCGCGGAGGCCGATCGCAAGGCGGCCGTGGCGATCGATATCCGCGCCCAGCCGCTGGCCGATGCCCTGGCCCAGCTAGGCCGCCAGACTTCCATCCAGCTCTTCTTTGCCCCCGCCCTGGTGGCCGGAAGGCAGGCCCCCGCGGTACGCGGCAGCATGCCGCCGGAGGAGGCGCTCGCGGTCCTGCTCCAAGGCAGCGGCATCCGCTACCAGCGCAGCGGCAGCCACGGCTTCGTGCTGCAGCCTGCGGCGCAGGCCGGCGCCGCGGCGGACGCTGGCGCGCCGCCTGCTGCTGCTGCGGGTCCAGTCGACCCGGGCACCATGCTGGCACCCGTGGAGGTGACCGCCTCGCGCACCTCCAGCGACCTGGTGCGTCCCACCCGCCAGGTGACCGTGATCGAGCGCGCGGAACTGGAGGAACTGAAGACCGGGTCGGACAGCCTGGCCACCGTGCTGGCCAAGGTTATCCCGGGGATGGCCGATTCCAGCCATACCATCACCGACTACGGGCAGACGCTGCGCGGGCGCGGCATGCTGGTGCTGCTGGACGGGGTGCCGTTGAACACCAACCGCGATTCGGCGCGCAATCTTGCCAATATCGACCCGGCCCTGGTGGAGCGGGTCGAGGTCTTGCGCGGCAGCAGTGCCATCTATGGTGGCGGCGCGACCGGTGGCATCGTCTCCATCACCACGCGCCCGGCGGGCGGGCCGCCGCAGGCCGATACCACCCTGTCGCTCGGCTCGCCATTGACGCGCTTGCGTGCCGATGGCCTGAGCGCCAACCTGCAGCAGCACTTTTCCGGCAGCGAGGGCATCGTCGATTACGCTTTCGATGTCGGTGCGCGCCGCACCGGCAGCAGCTATGATGCGCGCGGCCGGCGCCTTGCGCCGGAGCCGAGCCAGGGCGACCTGTTCCAGTCGGGCAACTACAACATCGGCGGCAAGCTCGGCCTGCGCCTGGCGCCGGAGCAGCGTGTGCAGATCGCGGTCAGCCACTTCAATGCCGACCAGGACACCCGCTTCGCCCCGGATCCGGGCGTGGCCAGGCTGGCGCCGGGAAGCGTGCCGGCGCGCGCCATCGGCGGCCTGCAACTGGCGGAGCAGAACCAGATCCGCAATACCCTCGTCAACCTGGAGTATGAGCACCGCGACCTGTTCGGCAGCACGCTGTCGACCCAGTTCTACTACCGCGACTACTTCAGCCGCTTCACGCCTTTCGATGCGCGCAGCGTGTCGACGCGTGGCGGCAATGTCGACCAGACCATGCAGAATTCGCAGGTGTTCGGCAGCCGCCTGACGGTGAAGACGCCACTGGGCAGCGACAAGCGTACGCGCGTGGTCTGGGGCATGGACTTCGAGCAGGAGCGCAGCGACATGCCGATCGACATCTTCGATGCCAAGGCCTATGACGCCAGCGGCGGGCGCGTCTTCAACAAGACCGGCACGCTCACCTACATGCCGCCCATCACCACGCGCAGCCTGGGCGGCTTCGCCCAGCTGCAGTACAAGTTCGACGAGCAGTGGTCGGCCGAGGGCGGCCTGCGCTACCAGTACGCCCGTGCCAGCTTCAACGATTTCGTACCGCTCTCGCAATCGCGGCTGGCCAATCCCGCCACCGTCGGCGGCAGCGCCGTGGACTACAGCGCCGTGCTGGGCAATATCGGCGTGGCCTACAAGCCGGCCAAGGGCCACGAGTTCTATGCCGCCTTCAGCCAGGGCTTAAGCCTTCCCGATATCGGCCTGCAGGTGCGCAATGCGCGCGCCGGGTTCGACATCGGTCCGTCGGACCTGCAGCCGGTCAAGACGAACAACTACGAGCTGGGCTGGCGCGGCGCCTTCGGCAATACGCTGGCCTCGCTGGCGGTGTTCTACACCACCTCGGAGCTCGGCGACGTGCAGAGCTTCAACAATGGCCTGATCCTGACCCGTACCGCCGAGCGCATCGTCGGCGTGGAAGCCGCCGCCGACTACCTGTCCGATGACGAGCGCTGGGGCGCGGGCGGTACCGCGACGTGGATGCAAGGCCGGGAAACACCGCAGGGCGGGAGCAGCCAGCAGATGAGCGGCTACCGAATTCCTCCGCTCAAGCTGACCGCCTACCTGCAGTACCGCCCGCTGCCGCAGTGGAGCAACCGCCTGCAGGCGACCTTCTTCGCCAGCCATGATTACCGGCTGAACGGCGTCGACAGCTTCGGCCGGCGCGAGGTCGGCAGCTACACCACCGTCGACCTGATCAGCCGTTATCAGATCGGCCGCAAGGACACGGTCACGGTGGGCATCCAGAACCTGTTCAACCGTGACTACTATCCGCTGTACAGCCAGTTGCTGCGCAACAGCAACAACACCAGCCATCTTCCGTCGGCTGGCATCACGCTGACCGCGAGCTACCAGCACCGCTGGTAGCCGCAGGGCAGGCTGCGGCCATCATCCATGGCCGCGATGACGCCATCGAATCGGCGTGCTCACGCGCCGACTCGCCGCGACGCATGCTTCATGCTTATGCCGGCAGGCTCTCGAGCCAGGATTGATAGTGCCGCTTCTGGTCTACCACGGTCGACGGGCAGACATCGGGGCCATAGGCGAAGATCCCGACCATGTCCGTCTCTCCTGGTTCCAGCCCCATCGTCAGCTGGTAGGCCGTCAGCCCCTTGCCCGTCCGCCGGATGGAGTCGATGCAATAGACGTCCAGGCTCGCGCCATAGCAGATCGGATGCAAGCCGGACAATGCCATGATGTCGCGCACCTGGCAGAGTGCCGCAAAGAAATCCGGTCCCATCGTGTCGATGAACTGTTGACGGTAGCTTGCGCGCAGGCGACAAGCGCCGAATTCCTCGCCGATTCTGAACTGGATCGTTTCACCGTCTTGGCCGCCCCCAAGCGGCACCTCGACGATGCCTGACGTGGGTACGTCGAGACCGACGGTCATCAGGGAACGGATTGAAGCCATTGATCGTAGTAGTCGCGCTGCTCCGGCACGGTGGCGGGAATCACGGCCAGGCCATCGAAGACCAGCACCAGATCGAATTCCGTGATCGCCCTGCCCATGGTGAGATGGTAAGCAAGCAAGCCCCGGCTCCGCTTGCGAGTGGATCCCGTGGGGTACACGTCGAGGCTCGCGCCGGAACAGAGAGGGTGGAATCCATCGCGCCCGAGTGTCTCCCGTATCCGGCACAAGGCGTCGAAGAAGTCCATTGCGGTCACTTCGATGACATCTTCCCGGTAACGCGCGCACAAGCGGCAGTTCGTGTCATTGTCCCAGCCTTCGAACTGGATCGTGTCGCTGACGTTGTCGCCGACTAGCGGAGCCTGAAATACAAACATCGACAGGAATGCCAGGGCGTCCTGCCCCTGGCTGATCGATTACCGTATCTACAGTCTAGGTGACTGCCGGCCTCCGGGGCCGCCCGCGCCCTGTCCGGAATGCATGGGTTTCAGCGTGGCGCCGGGCCGGCATTCCGGTCCTGCCGGTCTCATGTGCGGTCTTGCCATCCCTCATGCGCGCCGGGTTCTCGTCGCGCTGCTTGTCAACGCTCTCGCCGCGACAGGTGGCAGCATGGGGCACGACATCCGGCGACGAGCACCTTGTCATTGCGCGGGTCGCTCCATGGGCATGGGTCATCGTTCCCGGCCTGAGGTTGGCACGCTGCTTGCGGCTGACCTGATGCGGCAGTCCGCCGCATGATGGATGCAATGGAGACTGAAATGGGACAGCAACAGCAACCGGGTCAATCGCAATCGAGTGGGCAGCCGGGCCAGAAGCATGACGAGTCGCAGACCGGACAACGCGACAGGAAGCAAGGCCAGACGCAGGGTGGCGGCCAGATGGGCGGCCAAGACCAAGGGCAGGGCCAGCAAGACCGGGGCGGCCGGCAGGGCCAGCAGGGCCAGCAGGGCGGCCGTCAACCATGATCTGCGCGATGATCGGCAAGTGATTGTCGAGGGAGGCGTGGCGGTCACACCCGATGCTGCCGCGACGCACTGCTTAGATTCACTGCGGAGATGATCGGGGTGCCGGGACTTCGCGTTCCGGCCTCTTTTTGCCCCGGTCTCTGTAGGGGTATTCCTACAAGGGAAACAGTCAATCCCCGGCGCGCATTCCATCCATTGCCGACTCAAAGGATGGGATGCGGCACCCTACCCTGGAGTCAGGGTGGCTGGACAGGGGAACTGCTTTGTATCAGCTATATGAGCTGCACAGTACGGCCCGGGCGTCGTTCCTTCCCTGGCTGCAGGCCAATGCAGGCTGGCTGGAGGCCAACGGGAACGCGCTGCCTTTCACGCCTGGCCGCTACCTCGCGGCCGGTTGCCAATTGTTGGCGCGCCTTTGCCAAGGCTATCCCAGGCCGCAATTCGGCTTGACCCGGACCTCGATCGACGGGCATCGCATAGCGGTCTCGGAGTCGGTCGTGCTGGACAAGGCGTTCTGCCGCCTTCTGCATTTCGAGCGCGCGGCTTGCCTCGGACAGCCCGTCGTTCTGCTCGTCGCACCGCTGTCCGGCCACCACGCCACGCTGTTGCGCGACACGGTGCGGACGATGCTGCCCGACTTCGATGTCTATCTCACCGACTGGCGCGATGCCCGCGAGGTTCCGCTCGCGGACGGCGTCTTTCACCTGGACGACTATGTCGCCTACCTGCAGGAGTTCATCGACTACCTCGGGACGAAGTTCCACATCGTCGCGGTGTGCCAATCGACCGTGCCGGCGCTCGCCGCCGTGTCCTTGCGGGCGAGTCGTGGTCAATCCACGCCGCAAAGCATTACGCTGATCGGCGGCCCGATCGACGCCAGGTGCGAGCCCACGACGGTCGGCGAACTGGCGGCAAGCCAGCCGCTCGCGTGGTTCGCGCGCGAAATGATCGACACCGTGCCGGCCTGCTATCCCGGCGCCGGCCGCAGGGTCTGCCCGGGTTTCCGCCAGCAGATGGCATTCATCGCGATGCACCCGGAGCTTCACCTGCGATCGCACCTGGACTTCTACTTCGACATGGTCGCAGGCAATGCCGACAGGGCTCGCAGGCATCGATCCTTCTATGACGACTACAACGCCATGCTCGACATGCCTGCCGAG
>JABLTH010006366.1_pt1 | contig 16935 bp, 14 predicted proteins | sample 7875711 | NCBI WGS metagenome assembly JABLTH01 (sample SAMN14941262, study PRJNA633318) | bioreactor metagenome | isolation source: bioreactor | place: China | collected 2019-03-05 | reverse complement strand
AGGCCTTCCGCACTTCGGGGGACCACGCTTCGCGGACCCTCGAGGGCATCAGCCTCGAGCGGCCGGGGGGCCGCCGGACCTGGACCTACCGGGACGTGGCCGACCGGCACTTCCCCGTGTTCCTATCCCTGACCACCCTCCGGGACCGCGCCGGCGCGCCCCTGGGCCAGGTGGTGGTGGCCCAGGACGCGCGCCCGGTGCTGGAGCGGGAGCGCAGGCTGGAGACGGCGGCCCGGGACGCCCGGAAGTCCGAGCGCCTGAAGAGCACCTTCCTGGCGGTGATGAGCCACGAGGTCCGCACCCCGATGAACGGCATCATGGGGATGGTCCGGCTGCTGCGGCGCACGGCCCTGGATGACGAGCAGCGAGAGATCACGGAAGTGGGCGAGCGGGCGGCCCGGAACCTCCTCGAGCTGCTCGACGGCGTGCTGGACTACACGAAGCTGGAGGCCGGGCGCATGGAGATCGCCTCCACGCCCTTCTCGCCCCTGGCCCTGACCCGGGAGTGCGCCGAGCTATGGCGCTACCAGGCGGCCTCGAAGGGGCTCGCCCTGGGCCTGGCGCTCCCCGAGCGCCTGCCCCTCGCCTCCGGGGACCCGGCCCGCATCCGGCAGATCCTGAACAACCTCCTTGGAAATGCCCTCAAGTTCACGGAGCGGGGCGGGGTGGACCTGCGCCTGGAGGCGGAGGCCCGGGACGGCGGCCTCGCTCTCCGCTGGGAGGTGGCGGACACCGGCCCGGGCATCGCCCCGGAGGACCTGGAGCGGATCTTCGAGCCCTTCACCCAGGCGGACGAGGAACTGGCCCGCCGCCATGGCGGCACGGGCCTGGGCCTCGCCCTCTGCCGGGAGCTCGCCCGCCTGATGAAGGGGGACCTGCGGGCGGAGAGCACCCCCGGCCGGGGCAGCCGTTTCAGCTTCGCGGTGCTCCTCCCCGCGGCGGAGCCCGCCGGGGGCTGAGCCGCCGGGCGAGGCCGGTTCAGCGAGGCCGGTTCAGCTAGTCCAGATCAGTTCGTCTGGCCGGACTGGGGCACGAGGCGGATGATCCCCGGCAGGCTGTGCCCGGGGCCGAGGGTTCCCGTCCAGGGAAGGTAGCCCTTGCGCAGGACCCGGATCTCCCGGCTCTGCGCGGGGACCTCGAGGTCGAAGATGGGGGTGACGGCCCCCGGCACCTTCTCGCCTCCCAGGTAGACGTCCGCCCCCGGGGGATCGGTCACCACCCGGGTGAAGCCCGGGAGGAGCTTGAGGTCCACGTTGAGGTCCCGGATGTCGGAGTTCAGCTCGGCCTCGTAGCGCACGTGGTTCGGCAGGTCCAGCCGCAGCAGCTTGGCCCGGTTCAGCACCGCCTGGGAGAAGGGCGTCCGCTGCCCCGTGGATTGGCCGTCGATGTAGACCTCGGCACCCGGCGGATAGGTGCGGACGCTCAGGGTGCGCTCGGCCTTGGCCGCGTACCACGTGTATCCGGCGCCCCCGAGGATGACCACCACCGCCGCGGTGACCACGCGGTGGAGGGTGCTGCCCTGCTCGATGGTGGCGGGCGCGCGGGTGGGGATGGCGTCGGAGCTGGTGCGCACCCCGAGGGCCGCGGCGCGCTTCACGTCCTGGGCGGAGGGGGCCTGCCGCGGCGCGGAGCTGCGGGCCGCGCCCGCGGGACGGCCTGGGGCCGCGGCGCGGCTCCCATGGGTGCTGCGGGAGGAGGCCTGGGCCTCGTCCGCTTCCCCCTGCGTTTCCGAGGCCATCCCCCGGAAGAGCTCCTCCGGGGGCAGGATGCTGGCGTTGGAGGCGCCGCTGGAGGGGCGCTTGGCCCCGGCGAGGGAGGCGGGAGGGGCCGCGGGGGACGCTTTCATCGCGGGCAGGGCGCCGCCCTCGAGCTCGTCGAAGAAGGACGGCAGCGGAATGGAGCGGGTCTCGGTCACCAGCCCCTCGTGGGCCCCGAAGGCGAGCGCGAGGTCCTCCAGGAAGGAGCGGAGGTCCGGATAGCGCTGGGCGGGATCCCGGTTCAACGCCTTGAGGAAGACCCGGGCCATGGCCGGGTCCATGTCCTCGGGGATGGCCGGGGGCTCGTGGACGATGTGGTAGAGGGTCGAGGCGAGGCTGTCCCCGGGATGGGGCAGGCGCCCGCCGCTGAACATCTCGAAGGCCGTGACGGCGAAGGCGAAGCGGTCCGTGGCGGAGGAGGCGTCCGCGCCCCGCAGCAGTTCGGGGGCTGAATAGGCGGGCGTGCCCACCATCATCCCGGCGCTGGTGAGCCGCTGCTCGCCGCCCCGGGCGATGCCGAAGTCCATGAGCTTGAGGCGCCCGTCGGTGGAGACCAGGATGTTCTCGGGCTTCACGTCGCGGTGCACGATGCCCGCGCACTCCGCGGCGACCAGGGCCTTGGCGCACTGCATGAGCAGGGCCAGTGCCTTCTCCGCGTCCAGGCTGCCCTCGTGGATCAGGCTCGCGAGGCTCTGGCCCTCCACGAACTCCATGGCGAGGAAGGGGCCGACCTCCGGATCCACGCCCACGTCGTAGATGGTGATGATGTTGGGGTCGTTGAGGCGGGCGCTGATCTCGGCCTCCCGCTGGAAGCGCGCGAGGGCCGTGTCCCGCTCCGTGCCGGACTCCCGGACGACCTTGATGGCGAGCTTCCGTTTCAGCAGGGGATCCTGCGCCAGGTAGACCGTGCCCATGGCGCCATGCCCGAGGGCCTGCAGGACCTGATAGCGGCCGATGCTGGCGGGTTCCTGGGCCATCCGCGTCTCCGAAGGGTGTATGAGGGTCGGGACAGTATATGCCGGATCCGCGCGGTCGCCCGGGGCTCCGAGTGGAAAAATCCAGCCTGGTGCAGGCAGTCCCGCTATCCTGCTGGCATCCACCGGGGTAAGCCATGGCTGACATGACGCGGGACGACATCATCGCGGCCCTCCGCCTCAGCAACAAGCTGCAGCGCAAGAACCTTTCCGAAGTGGACCTCCAGGGCATCGACTTCAAGCGCGTCAATTTCGAGGGCTCCACCCTGGCGGGCAGCAACCTGACCGGCTGCCGCCTGGCCGAGGCGATGCTGGTGCGGGTGGACCTGTCGGACTGCAAGCTCATGGGCGCCGACCTCACGGGCGCCGACCTGCGCAGCGCCAACCTGCGGAAGGCCGACCTCTCCGGCGCGGACCTCACGGGGGCGCGGCTCCAGCGCGCGGACCTCCGCTCCGCCGACCTCTCCCAGGCGATCCTCGCGGACGCCAACCTCGAGGACGCCAACCTCTCCCGGGCCAAGCTCAGCATCACCGACATGCGGGGGGCCAACCTCGGACGGGCCATCCTGAAGGAGGCCAACCTGCGGGGAGCCCTCTTCCGCGGCGCCAACCTGGTGGGCGCCCAGATGGACGGCGCCCTGGGCATGGAAACCCTGCCCGAGGCCGCCATCCTGGCGGTCAAGCCCCCGGAGCTCGCCACCCACGCCTCGGATCCCACGAAACTCTCCGCCAGCGCCCCCACCCACATGGGCCAGGACCCTCAGCTCAAGGGCACGGTGGCGACGCCCATGCCGCGCACCATCGAACTGGCGGAGCCGGCCCCGGCCTCCCCCCGCCGGGCCATCCAGCCCATGCGCCCGCAGGCGGAGGAGCCCGCCGCCCCCGCGGCGCCGCCGCCCCCGCCCCGGGTGCGGCGCCAGAAGGCCGCCAAGGTCGGCGGCAAGTACCACCCGCCCCTCAAGCAGATCCCCGCCCTGATCTTCACCACCGCCGGCTGGATCCGCGGCACCTTCCACGTGCCGGTGATGCATGGATTCATGGACTACCTCCAGCGCAGCGGCGAGCTGCTCAAGCTCACGGACGTCACCCTGCCCCACCTCAAGAAGCAGCTGGAGTTCTTCGGCCTGCGCCGGATCTCGGCGCTGATGATCATCCCCGACTGCGAGGAGGAGCTCCTGAGCCTGCCCGTGGTCATGGGCAAGAACGACACCTTCACGGCGTCCTTCCTCCTCGAGTCCGGAAGCGTGACCGGCAACGTCACCATCGAGGCTGACATCCGCATCTCCGACTACCTGAACCAGAGCCGCTTCCTCGTGCTCCGGGACACCATCGTCGGCAGCCACGGCGGCGCCGGAGGCAAGGGCCAGAGCGCCCGCTTCCCCCTGCTCATCCTGAACAGCCACGGCATCATCGGCACCTCCGAGGAGCCGCTGACCACCTGAGCCTCAGGGCGCCGGATCGAAGTCCGTCCCCGCCGGGAAGGGTTGCGCCGGCGCGCCCCGGCGCAGATGCAGGAGGAATTCCACATTGCCCTCCCCGCCCCGGATGGGGCTCGGGGCCAGGGCCTGGGGCCGCAGCTCCGTGGCGGCGAAGAAGGCCCAGAGGTCCTCGCAGACCCGGCGCCGCACCGCCGGGTCCCGCACGATGCCGCCCTTGCCCACGTCCGCGGGCCCGGCCTCGAACTGGGGCTTCACCAGGAGGATGGCCTCGGCGTCCGGGGCGAGGCCCGGGACCACAGGCGGGATGGCGAGCCGGAGGGAGATGAAGCTCAGGTCCGCCACCAGCAGGGCGCAGGGCTCCGCGATCCTCGCGGGGTCCCAGAGGCGCAGGTTCGTCTGCTCCAGGGACACGACCCGGGGGTCGCTGCGCAGCTTCCAGTGGAGCTGGTTGGTGCCCACGTCCACGGCGTAGACCTTCGACGCGCCCCGCTGGAGGAGGCAGTCCGTGAAGCCCCCGGTGCTGGCCCCGGCGTCGAAGCACACCCGGCCCGCCGGATCGACGGCGAAGGCGTCCAGGCCCCCGGCGAGCTTGAGGCCGCCCCGGCTCACGAAGGGCAGGGCCTCGCCCCGCAGCCGCACCTCCGCGTCCTCGGGGACGGCGGTGCCCGCCTTGGTGACGGGATGGCCGCCCACCAGCACGTCGCCGGCGAGGATGCGCGCCTGGGCCAGGCTGCGGCTTTCCACGAGGCCCCGCTGGACCAGGAGCTGGTCGAGGCGCTGCTTCGCCACTAGAACAGCGCCTTCGAGCGGCTGGACTCCTTCACTTGGATGCCGAGGCTGGAGCCGCCGATCACCGCCGCGTTGTGCAGCTCCCCCGAGACCACCAGGGTCTCCCCCACCGCCGGGACGGGATCCGCCGTGGCGATCCAGAGCTCCCCGGTGCCGTCGTTGAGCTTGTAGAAGCGCGTGGCCAGGAAGGGGATCTGGTTCGTGGTCTCCACCTTCCCCTTCACCCGCACGGTCTTCCCCTCCAGGGAAGGGGCGGCCGCGCGGACCTCGGCGATGGACTTCGTGCCCAGGGGCAGGCCGCAGGCCGTGAGGAGGAGGAGGGCGGGAAGGAGGGTTCGGCGGTCCATGGGAGGCCTCGCGGAGGGAGGGGATCCCTAGCATCGCAGAGCCGGGCCTAGTAGGCCTCCAGGGGATAGGCGCCCTGGGCGATGAGGGCCTCGGCCACCCGGCCCTGCAGCCGCGAGCCGGCAGCCGGGAGGGCGCCGTCGAAGGCGCGCAGGGCCTGGAGGGCCTGCCGGAGGGCCTCGCCCTCCCGGGCTTCTGCGAGCAGGCTCCGGGCCTGGCCCGCCACCCTGGCGGCCCCCTCGCCCACGGCCAGTTCCGCCAAGTCCCGGGCCAGGGCCGCCCAGCGGTGCACCGCCTCGCCCATCCGCCGGGCGCGCACCACCGCGGACTCCATGGCGTAGATCGCCATGGCCATGTCGGCGGCCAGGGCCGCGGCCTCCTGGTTCTCGATGAGCTTCGAGCCGCTCGCCTCCAGGGCCTCGGCGGTGGCGAACTGGAATTGGCGCTTCGCGAGCTCCACCGCCTGGGCCGCGTCCCCCAGGTCCCCGTCCATGGGCACGGGGAGGTCGCCGGCGTCCCTGCGGAACGCGAGGTCCCCTGCGGCGGCCTTCTTGAAGATCTGCCCGGCGATGATGAGCCGGTTGATCTCGTTGGTGCCCTCGAAGATCCGGTTGATGCGGTTGTCGCGGAAGACCTTCTCCACGGGGTACTCCGCGGAGAAGCCGTAGCCCCCGAAGCACTGCACGGCCTCGTCGGCGATGAGCCCCAGGGCCTCCGAGTCCCACACCTTCATGATGGAGGCCTCCATCTGGAAGGCCTCCATGATGGCCATCTTCCGGGCCGCGGCGTCGGGTTCGCTCCAGGGCACGGCATGCATGCCGTCGTTGATGCAGCCGATGGTGCGGAAGTTCAGGCTCTCCGCCACGAAGATGCGGGTGGCCATGGCCGCCAGGTAGCGGCGGATGAGGCCGAAGCTGTCGATGGTCCTGCCGAACTGCCGGCGCTGCCCGGTGTACTGGAGCGTCGCCTTCAGCACCTCCTTGGCGAGGCCGTTGCAGCCCGCGCCCAGCTTGAAGCGCCCGATGGCCAGGATGCCGAAGGCGATGCGGTGCCCCTTGCCGATCTCCCCCAGCAGCCAGTCCTCCGGGATGCGGCAGCCGTCGAAGGCCAGGGCGCGGGTGGAGGAGCCCTTGATGCCGAGCTTGTGCTCCTCGGCGCCGAGGGTGAAGCCGGGATCGCCCCGCTCCACGAGGAACGCGCTGAACTTCCGCCCGTCCACCTTGGCGAAGACCACGAAGAGGTCAGCGAAGCCGGCGTTGGTGATCCACATCTTCGAACCGTTGAGCACCCAGGACCCGTCCTCCAGCACGGCGGTGGTGCTGGCGTTCATGGCGTCGCTGCCCGCGCCGGGCTCGGTGAGGGCGTAGGCCGCCACCCGTTCGCCGCTGGCGAGCTTTGGGAGGTAGTGCGCCTTCTGGGCCTCGCTGCCGAAGTAGACGATGGGCAGCGTCCCGATGCCGGTGTGGGCGCCGTAGCTCACGGAGAAGCTGGCCTGGCGGCCGATCTGCTCCAGCACCAGCAGCCCGCTGATCTTGTCCAGGTCCAGGCCGTCGTAGGCCTCGGGGATCTCCAGGCCGAGGAGGCCCAGCTCGCCGGCCTTCCCCAGCAGCGCCCGGGAGAGGTCCAGGTCCAGCCGGTCGATGTCGGCGTCCCGGGGGAGCACCTCGCCCTCCACGAAGTCCCGGGCCGCCTGGCCGATGGCCTTGTGGTCGTCGTCCAGGTCCTCGGGGGTGAACTGGGGGAGGCTCCCCAGGGGCGCGCAGAGGAAGGCGCCGCCCGCCATGCAGGTCTGGGTCGTGTTCATGGGGCCTCCCGGGCGCCTTCCTGGCGCGGCATCCGGGGAGCATGGCACGGGTCCCCTGCGACGCGGGACACGACCCGTCTGCCGGGGATCTCGAGGCCTGGCGCGGGTCTACGACACCTGAACCGGAGCCCTGGAGGCCGAAACCGCCGCCCGCGCGGCCCGCGCCTGGCGGGCCACCTCGGCGCGGTAGGCCGCGACGTAGCGGTTGTGCTGGGCCAGGGTCTTCGAGAAGTTGTGGCCGCCGCTGCCCGTGGCGACGAAGTAGAGGCTGCCGTCCACGAGGGGCGCCTTGGCGGCCTCGATGGCCGCGGGGCCGGGGATGGCGATGGGCGTGGGGGGCAGGCCGGCCACGGCGTAGGTGTTGAAGGGGTGCGGAGCCTCCAGGTCGGCCTTCATCGGCGCGGTGAAGCGCAGGTCCCCCCGCAGCCAGCGGGCGTAGAGGCTGGTGGGGTCGCACTGGAGGCGCATGCCCTTCTTCAACCGGAGCGCGTAGACGCCGGCCACCCGCGGCAGCTCCTCAGGGAGGTTGGTCTCCTTCTCGGCGAGGCTGGCGAGGATGAGGGTGTCGTAGGGGCCGAGCTCCCCGCCGGCGAGGCGGGGCTTCACCTGCTTCGCGAAGGCCTCGACGAGCTGCAGCATCACTTCCTCGGGTTCGAGGGCGTGGTTGAAGCGGTAGGTGGCGGGGGCCACCAGGCCTTCCAGGCTCGGGGCATCGGGGAAGCCCGCGGCCCGGGCCAGGGCGGGGCTCTTCCAGAGGGTCCAGAAGACGTCCTCGGGCACGAAGGCGGCCACCTTCTTCTGCACGGACCAGGCGTGGGCGCCCGTGGGGATGGCCACGTTCGTCCAGGTGATCTCGCCTTTCCGCAACTTGCCGGCGATGTCGGCCAGGCTGGCCCGGGGCGCGAAGGTGTACTCGCCCCGGATGACCTGGAGCTGGCGGGCCCGGGCCCAGAGCCGGAACAGGGCCGCCGAGCGGATGACGCCATCCCGCTCCAGCTGGAAGGCCACCTGGTCCACGGTGGACCCCTTCTTGACGAGCACCGTGCGGGCTTCGGCGGTCGGCCCGGACCGCGTCCAGCTCCAGGCGGCCCAGGCCGGCGGCAGGGCCAGGAGGGCCGTGGCCACGAGGAGGCGGCGGGAGGTGCGGGCCTTGGGCATCCCTCCAGCCTACCCCGGGCCGCGCCGGGCCTCATGCTACGGTTCAGGGAATCCCCCGAGGTCTTCATGTCCGAATCTTCCGGCTACCGCCGCGAACTGGGCCTGTTCTCCGCCGCCATGATCGTCGCGGGCTCCATGGTGGGCTCGGGCATCTTCTCGGTATCGCCTTCGGCGATACGCGAGGCGATCGCGACCCATTCCCGCCCGCTCGAGTCTCCGACGGAGCTGTCATGAATTCCGGCTATCGCCGCGAACTTGGCCTGTTCTCCGCCGCCATGATCGTGGCGGGCTCCATGGTGGGCTCGGGCATCTTCGTCGTCAGCGCGGGCATCGTGAAGGAGGTCCACACCGGGCCCATGCTGATGCTGGTGTGGGCCCTGGCGGGGCTGTTCACCCTGTGCGCGACGCTCAGCTACGGGGAGCTGACGGGGATGCTGCCCAAGGCGGGGGGGATGTACGTCTTCCTCCGGGAGGCCTACGGGCCGCTGCCGGCCTTCCTCTACGGCTGGTCCTGCTTCCTCATCATCGAGAGCGGCGCCATCGCGGCGGTGGCGGTGGCCAGCGCGAAGTACGCGGGCACCTTCTGGCCCGCCCTCAGCGACCAGGCGTGGATCGGGCCCCGGCTGGAGACGCCGGTGTGGCACCTGCCCCTGGGCATCGACCTGGGCCCCTACGCCTTCGGCCTCACGCCGGTGCGGCTGGCGGGCATCGCCGTGATCCTGCTGGTGACCCTCCTCAACACCTTCGGCGTCCGCATGGGCGCCCTCATCCAGAACACCTTCACCGTGGCCAAGCTGGCCGCCCTGGGGGCCCTGGTGGTGCTGGGCCTGGCCCTGGCCCCCGCGGCGCCGCCCGCGGGGGCCTACGTCCCCCCCGCGGGGACGGCGCCCCTCACGGGCACAGGCATGCTCCTCACGGCCCTGCTGGTGGCCCAGGTGGGGGCCTTCTTCTCCTGCGAGGGCTGGAGCTTCGTGGGCAACGTGGCGGCGGAGGTGAAGGAGCCGAAGCGGAACCTGCCCCTGGCCCTCCTCATCGGGCCCGGCGCGGTCATCGCGCTGTACCTGCTGGCCAACCTGGCCTACCTGAAGCTGCTGGGCCCGAGCGGCATCGCCGGCGCCCCGGAGGAGCGGGTGGGCGCGGCGGCGCTGGGGGCGCTCTTCGGCGCCAAGGGCGAGGCGCTCATGGCCGGCGCCATCTGCATTTCCATGTTCGGGTACGTGAACGGGGCGACCTTCACGACCGCGCGGGTCTACCAGGTCATGGGCGAGGACGAGCTGTTCGCGGGCCGGGCCGGGGAGCTGAACCGCCACGGCGTGCCCGCGGTGGCGCTGTGGATCCAGGGCGGCTGGGCCTGCGTCCTGACCCTGACGGGCACCTTCGACCAGCTGGTGGACTACAGCACCTTCGCCCAGCTCCTCTTCGTGGTGGCCATGATCGCCGGCGTGATCGTCCTGCGGCGCACCCGGGCCGACCTGGAGCGGCCCTACAGGGTCTGGGGCTATCCACTGGTGCCCCTCATCTACATCGTCGGCGGCGGGGCCATCCTCGTCCTGCTGCTGCGGCACAAGCCGGCCTTCACGTGGCCGGGATTGGTCATGGTCGCGGCGGGGGTTCCGGTCTACCTCTGGAGGCGCCGCGCCTCCTCGGCGACACTGAAGGGCTGATGCAGAGGAGGCTCCCATGACCCACATCGTCGTGCTCGGCGCGGGCCGCGTGGGCGGCGCCATGGCCCTGGACCTGGCCCGGGACTTCACGGTGACGGTGGCGGACCGCAGCGAGGCGGCCCTGGCCCGGCTGCGGGGCACCACCATCAAGGCGCGGACGGCGAACCTGGCGTCCAGCGAGGGCGTGGCCTCGGCGGTGGCGGACGCCGACATCGTGGTGGGCGCGGTGCCGGGCTTCATGGGCTTCCAGACCGCGAAGGCGGTGCTGGAGGCGGGCAGGACCCTGGTGGACATCTCCTTCTTCGACGAGGACTGCTACGAGCTGGACGCGCTGGCGAAGGAGAAGGACCTCGTCGCCGTCGTGGACTGCGGCGTGGCGCCCGGCGCGGGCAACATCATCCTGGGCGACACGGTGCGCCAGTGGGACCGGGTGGTCCTCTTCGAGTGCCTGGTGGGCGGCCTGCCCAAGGTGCGCACGTGGCCCTACGAGTACCAGGCGGGCTTCTCGCCCATCGACGTGATCGAGGAGTACACGCGGCCGGCGCGCTACGTCACGGGGGGCAAGGTGGTCACCTTCCCGGCCCTGAGCGAACCGGAGCTGCTGGACTTCGAGGGCCTCGGGACCCTGGAGAGCTTCAACACCGACGGGCTGCGCAGCGTGATCAAGAGCTTCCCCCAGATCCCGGAGATGAAGGAGAAGACTCTGCGCTACCCCGGGCACATCGAGTTGATGCGCGTCCTGCGGGAGACGGGCTTCTTCCGCAAGGAGCCCATCGACGTGAAGGGGCAGATGGTCAGCCCCCTGGACCTCACCACCGCCCTGCTCTTCCCCCTCTGGCAGATGAAGGAGGGCGACGCGGACATGACCATCCTGCGGGTCACCCTGGAGGGCGTGAAGGACGGCAAGCCCGCCCGGCGGGTCCTGGACATGGTGGACCACTACGACCCCAAGACCGGCGTGACGAGCATGGCCCGCACCACCGGCTACACCTGCACCGCGGCCGTGCGCCTCGTGGCCTCGGGCCGCTTCACCCGCAAGGGCATCTCGCCGCCGGAGTTCATCGGCCTCGAGCCCGGCGGCTGGGACTTCATCCGGCACGAGCTGGCGGCGCGGAACGTGGTGTTCAGGGAGAGCTGAGTCCCTCCGCCTCCCCCATCGCCTCCCGCCACAGTCCATGGAAGTGCGCGACCCCATTCTCCCGCGCCTCGCAGATCCGCGGATCGGTGTAGGTTCTGGACCCGAGGCCCAGCTGTACGGCTTCGCACAGCGCGATGTCCTCCGCCTGCACGAGGTCGCTGAAGGCGAAGTTGGCGTCGAACTTCGCGTCCCAGTCGTCGGGCGGGGGGTCCGGCACGAACCATTCGAAGCGCACCCGGCAGCGGCCGGGGCCTTCGGGCAGCACGGCGTTGAGCTGCACGTGGTCAGGGTAGAGGTTCAGCATGAGGTTGGGGAACATCCACCAGTAGCGGGCCTCGGCCTCCTGGCCCTCGGCGAGGTCGCGGTGGTACAGCGTGTCCGCCCCCTTCACCGGCGCGTGCTGGCGGCTCACCCGCTGGAACGTCTCCACCCGGTAGGCGCCGTAGTCGATCTGCCGGTTCAGCTCCGGATGGGCCACCGGGATGTGGTAGCCCTCGAGGTAGTTGTCCACGTAGACCTTCCAGTCGCAGGCGAGCGTGTAGTCGTGGCGGCGGAAGAATCGGTAGTCCGCTGTGCGCGCCACCGCCGGGTCCGCGCCCACGGGATCGAAGCAGGCCTCCAGGTCCGGGGCTCCCGGATCCAGGCACACGAACACGAAGGGCCCGAAGGCCGCGGCGCGGAATTCCGGCAGGCAGACCTGGCTGCGGTCCAGGTCCGGCATCTCCGGCGCCCCCAGCAGCGCCCCGTCCAGCCCGTAGGTCCAGCCGTGGTAGGCGCAGCGCAGGGCCCTCGCGCAGCCCTTCCCGCCCGCCACGCGCCCCGCCCGGTGGCGGCACACCGACGAGAAGGCCCGCAGGCGGCCCCCCTCGTTCACCACCACCACCGGCTCCCCGGCGATCCCGCAGGTGACGTAGCTCCCCGGGACGGCCAGGTCCTCCCGCGCCCCGGCGTACTGCCACGCGCGCCCGAAGACGCGCTCCCGCTCCGCCTCCGGCACCTCCGGGTCCACGTACCGCGAGGGCGCCAGCAGCCTCACGGCAGCTCCCGGTGCAGGGCCGTGGCCCGGGACACCGCGCCCTCCAGCCGCTCGTGGAGCAGCTCCACCAGGGCCACGCTGCGGTGCTGGCCGCCGGTGCAGCCGATGGCCACCGTGTGGTAGGCCCGGCCCTCCTGCTCCAGGAGGGGCAGGCTCCATCGGATCCAGGCCTCGGCCCGGTCCAGGAAGGCGCGGAAGTCCTCCCCCGCCAGCAGCCAGTCCCGCACCGCCCGGTCCTTCCCCGTGAGGGGCCGCAGATCGGGCACGTAGTGGGGATTCGGGAGGAACCTCGCGTCCAGCACCACGTCCGCCTCCGCCGGCAGGCCCCGCTTGAAGCCGAAGGACATGAGCCGGAGGCACAGTCCGCCCTCCGGGGCGTCGGGGATGAGGGTGCGGAGGCGGGACCGCATGTCCGAGAGGGTGAGGTTCGAGGTGTCGATGACCAGCCCGGCCAGGGCCCGCACCGGCTCCAGGAGGGCCCGCTCCCGCTTCAGGCCCGCCGCCACGCCCTCGGTCCCCGCCAGGGGATGGGGCCGGCGCGTCTCCGAGAAGCGCCGCAGCAGGGCCTCCTCGGAGGCCTCCACGAAGAGCAGCTCCGCATGCAGCCCGCGGTCCCGCAGGCGGTCCAGCAGGGGTCCGATCTCCTCGGGGAACTCCCGGTGGCGGCTGTCCATGCCCACGGCGAGGCGCGTGCGGGAGGGGTTCAGCTTCGCCTCCAGGTCCAGCAGCGGCTCGAGCAGGCGCGCCGGGACGTTATCCAGGGCCATGCAGCCCATGTCCTCCAGCGCCTCCAGCACCGAGCGCCGGCCCGCCCCGGAGAGGCCCGTGACCACGATGAGATCCATGGCCATCAGGCTATCAGGCCCGGGGTTCACCCCTTCTGGGAGAGGTAGGCATGGAGCTCCTCCGCCAGGCGGTCCATGCCCGGGAAGAAGCGCAGGGGCGGATGGGGCGCGCCCTCCCGCGGCACGACCTGGAGGGTCCACAGGCCAAGGACCCGGCCGAAGAGGGCCGTGTCCAGCCGGAATTCCCGGATGTCGGCGGCGTGGAGCTCCACCGAGCCCAGCACGGTGCGGAAGGGCAGCGCCAGCTTCCAGCTCAGGCCCCGCTGGGCGCTCATGCGCACCCAGGAGCCCGCCACGTAGCGCACGGCGAAGCCGAAGACCGGGAGCCAGAGCACCCACACCAGCAGGGCCAGGCGGTGGAAGGCGGGCCAGAGCAGGGCCGTGCTCACCGCCGCCAGGGCGGCCACGCCCACCAGCAGCCGCTTCGAGGGCTGCAGGTGGCGGTCCGCGGGGATCAGCTTCATGGGCGGGCCGTGGGGCGGGCCGGGCTCAGCCCTTCCAGCCGCTGGGGCCCTCTTCCTCCTCGTCCACGCCGCCCACGTTGAAGCGGAGCACGCGCTGGACGCCTTCGCCGCTGTCCACGTTCACCAGCTGGCCCTGCTCGTCGGGGCCCATCTCGTAGACGTTGGCCGGCTCCCGGAAGTAGTCCTCCTCCATGGGGACGAAGGCCGGCTGGGGCTCGACGCGGTAGAGGTAGCTGACGATCTCGTCCTCGTACCCGAATCGCATCTGCTCGAAGTACTCGAAGCTCTCCCGCTTGTACTCCACGAGGGGGTCCTTCTGGCCGTAGCCGCGGAAGCCGATGGCCTCCTTCAGGTGGTCCATCACGAGGAGGTGGCGCTTCCAGGCTGAGTCGATGATCTGCAGGATGGCCACCCGCTCGTGCCAGCGCAGGATCTCCTCGTTGCCGAGGCGCTCCTCCTTGCCGAGGTAGTTCTCCTTCGCCAGGGCCTGCAGGGCCGCGGCGGCCTCCTCGGTGGGCATGGCCGCGATGCCGTCCACCGCGTCGCCGTGGATGGCGAAGAGCTGCTCCACGCGCTCCTTGAAGCCGGCCACGTCGCGCTCGCCCTTCTCCGGGAGGTAGTCGAAGGCGAGGCCCTCGGCGATCTCGTCGCTTACGCGGAGCACGTACTCCTTGGTGTTGCCCTTCAGGATCTCGGTGCGGAGGTTGTAGAAGAAGATCCGCTGCTTGTTCATCACGTCGTCGTACTCGAGCAGGTGCTTGCGGATCTCGAAGTTCTGCGTCTCGACGCGCTTCTGGCTCTTCTCGATGGCATTGGCCACCATGCGGCTCTCGATGGGCTCCTCGTCGTTCATGCCCAGGGTCGCCATGAGCGCCTTCATGCGGTCGCCGCCGAAGATGCGCATGAGGTCGTCCTCGAGGGACAGGTAGAAGCGGCTGGAGCCGGGGTCGCCCTGGCGGCCGGCGCGGCCGCGGAGCTGGTTGTCGATGCGGCGGCTCTCGTGGCGCTCGGTGCCCAGGATGTGCAGGCCCCCCGCCGCGATGACCTCGGGCTTCTCCGCCTCGGTCTGGCGGGACATCTCGGCCACGAGGGCCGCGAAGTCCGGCGTCTCCAGGCCCTGCTCGTCGTAGAGCTCGATGCCGCGCTTCTTGGCCTCCAGCTTCGCCAGGCCCTCGGGGTTGCCCCCCAGCAGGATGTCCGTGCCGCGGCCCGCCATGTTGGTGGCGATGGTGACCGCGCCCCGGCGCCCGGCCTGGGCGATGATCTCGGCCTCCTTCTCGTGGTGCTTGGCGTTGAGCACCACGTGCTTGACGCCGGCCTTCTTGAGCTCCTCGCTCAGGGCCTCGCTGCTCTCGATGCTGGCGGTGCCGACGAGGATGGGCTGGCCCTTGGCGTTGAGGTCCTTGATCTCCTCGACGATGGCGCGCTTCTTCCCCTTGGCGGTGGCATAGACCACGTCGGCCATGTCGCGGCGGATCATGGGCTTGTTGGTGGGGACCACCACCACGTCGAGCTTGTAGATCTGATGGAGCTCGGCGGCCTCGGTCTCGGCGGTGCCGGTCATGCCGGCGAGCTTGGCGTACATGCGGAAGAAGTTCTGGAAGGTCACGGTGGCCAGGGTCTGGTTCTCGGCGTTGACCTCCACGCCCTCCTTGGCCTCGATGGCCTGGTGGAGGCCGTTGGACCAGCGGCGGCCAGGCATCAGGCGGCCCGTGAACTCGTCCACGATGACGACCTCCATGCCGCGGCCGTCCTCCTTCTCCTTGACCATGTACTCCACGTCCAGCTTGTAGAGGTTGTGGGCTAGGAGCGCCTGGTTGAGGCCGTGGAGGGTCTCGATGGCGCCGGGGTCGTAGAGGTTCGGCACCCCCAGCAGCTCCTCGGCGTGGCGGATGCCCTCGTCGGTGAGCATGACCTGGCGGTCCTTCTCGTCCACCTTGTAGTCCACGTCCTTCTTCAGGCGGGGGACGATGGCGTCGATGCGGAAGTACTTGGAGGTGTCCTCCTCGCTGGAGCCCGCGATGATGAGCGGCGTGCGGGCCTCGTCGATGAGGATGGAGTCCACCTCGTCCACGATGGCGTACACGAAGCCGCGCTGGGTGAACTCCGCCAGGTCCCACTTCATGTTGTCGCGGAGGTAGTCGAAGCCCAGCTCGTTGTTGGTGCAGTAGGTGATGTCGCAGGCGTAGGCGGCGCGGCGCTGGTCGTCGTCCAGGCCGTGCTGGATGACGCCCACGCTCAGGCCCAGCCAGTGGTAGAGGCGGCCCATCCACTCCGCGTCGCGGCGGGCGAGGTAGTCGTTCACCGTCACCAGGTGGGCGCCCTTCCCGGCCAGGGCGTTCAGGTACAGGGGCAGCGTCGCGGTGAGGGTCTTGCCCTCGCCGGTGCGCATCTCGGCCACCTTGCCCTCGTGGAGCACCATGCCGCCGATGAGCTGCACGTCGAAGTGGCGCATCTTGAGCACGCGGCGGGAGGCCTCCCGGGCCACGGCGAAGGCCTCGGGGAGGATGTCCTCCAGGGTCGCGCCGGCGGCGAGCTTCTCCTTGAGGTACGGGGTCTTGGCCTTGAGCTCGTCGTCGCTCAGGGCCTGGATCCCCGCCTCGAGGGCGTTGATGGCCTGGACCTTCGCCCACAGCCGCTTCAGCTCCCGGTCGTTCTTGGAGCCGATGACTTTCTTGAGGAGGTTGTCGAGCATGGGGATTCCGATCGCCGTAAACCTCAAAGTGTACCTTGGCAACCCTGGGTTTCCCAGCGAGGAAAGCCGCCACCCGGGGCCTCCTTTGCCAAGTTCTTCTAGGCTCCGGACGCGCCTGCCCCCATACTGGAGCTTTGGGAAATGGAGCATCCATGGCCATCGAGCGCACCTTCGCGATCATCAAGCCCGACGCCGTCGCGGCGAACCACGCCGGCGAGATCATCAGCGCCATCGAGGCGAGTGGCCTCGTCATCCGCGGCCTCAAGCGCGTGCGCCTCACCCCCGAGCTCTGCAAGGGCTTCTACCACGAGCACGTGGGCAAGGGCTTCTACCAGGAGCTCGAGGACTTCATGACCGAGGGCCCCGTGGTGCTCATGTGCCTCGAGGGCGACAACGCCATCCTGCGCTGGCGCGACCTCATGGGCGCCACGAACCCGGCCAACGCCGCCGAGGGCACGCTCCGGAAGAAGTACGGCACCAACATCGGCCGCAACGCCACCCACGGCAGCGACAAGCCCGAGAGCGCCGCCTTCGAAGTCGGGTACTTCTTCAACGCCTTCGAGCTGCTCTGATCCGTCGCGATCAGGCGGCAAGCCCCGACACAGGACGATCCGAACGACGTTCATCCCGCGGCGCCCGAAGGGGCGCCGTGGTGTTTCTGGGCGGCTCTCTCTCCGGATCATCCAGCAGCACCCGGGTTTGGGGGATGCCCTTGACCTCCCGGGGTTGCTTTTTACCTTCCGGGGTTGCCTTTGACCTCCCGGGGTTGCCTTTGACCTCCCGGGGTTGCCTTTGACCTCCCGGGGTTGCCTTTGACCTCCCGGGGT
>JABLTH010019735.1_pt1 | contig 16937 bp, 9 predicted proteins | sample 7875711 | NCBI WGS metagenome assembly JABLTH01 (sample SAMN14941262, study PRJNA633318) | bioreactor metagenome | isolation source: bioreactor | place: China | collected 2019-03-05 | reverse complement strand
CTGCGGCAACCCCACCGCCCTGGCCGGGCTGAAGCCCGGCGAGACCGTGCTGGACCTGGGCAGCGGGGGCGGCTTCGACGTCTTCATCGCCGCCGCCCGGGTGGGCGCGGGGGGGCATGTCCACGGCGTGGACATGACCCACGAGATGGTGGGCCTCGCCCGGCGGAACGCCGCGACGTTCCGCCGCCGCACCGGGCTCGACAACGTGACCTTCCACTTAGCCCAGATCGAGGCGATCCCGCTGCCCGACGCCTCCGTGGACGTGGTGATCTCCAACTGCGTCCTGAACCTCAGCCCGCACCAGCCTGACGTCTGGAAGGAGATCGCCCGGGTGCTGAAGCCCGGCGGGCGCGTGGCCATCTCGGACCTGGCCCTGCTCCGCCCCTTGCCCGAAGCCGTGAAGGCCGACGTCCAGGCCCTGGTGGACTGCGTGGCCGGAGCCTCCCTGCTGGAGGACACGCGGGCCATGATCGCCGCCGCGGGGCTGGTGGACCTGGAGGTCGAACGCCACGGCGAGGCCCTGGCCGCGATGCTGGACCCTTCGGATCCCCTGCACCTCAGCCTGCTGGAGAAGCTGCCCGCGGGCACCGGCCCCGCGGACTTCGTCACCAGCGCCATCTTCCGGGCGAGGAAGCCCGCATGAAGCCCTCCCGCCTCGCCCTGCTGGACCGCTACCTCACCCTGTGGATCTTCCTGGCCATGGGGCTGGGCGTCCTGCTGGGCTGGGCGGCCCCCGGCTTCAACCGGGCCATCAACGCCTGGAACGTGGGCACCACCTCGGTGCCCCTGGCCGCCGGGCTCATCCTGATGATGGTGCCGCCCCTGGCCAAGGTGAAGTACGAGGAGCTGCACCTCGTCTTCCGTAATCCGAAGGTGCTCGGGCTCTCCCTGGTGCAGAACTGGGTGATCGGCCCCCTGCTCATGTTCGGCCTCGCGGTGCTCTTCCTCCGCGACCGCCCGGAGTACATGGTCGGCCTCATCCTCATCGGGCTGGCCCGCTGCATCGCCATGGTGATCGTGTGGAACGACCTGGCGAAGGGGGACACGGAGTACTGCGCCGGCCTCGTGGCCTTCAACTCCCTCTTTCAGGTGCTCTTCTTCAGCCTCTACGCCTGGGCCTTCGTGACGGTGCTCCCGGCCCGCCTGGGCCTCCAGGGCGCGGTGGTGGACATCACGATCCGGCAGATCGCCACCTCCGTCTTCATCTACCTGGGCATCCCCTTCCTCGCGGGCTTCCTGCTGCGCTTCAGCCTCGGCCGGCTGAAGGGGCTCGCCTGGTACCACCGGGTCTTCGTGCCGAAGATCAGCCCCGTCACCCTCGTCGCCCTCCTCTTCACCATCGTGGTGATGTTCAGCCTCAAGGGGGACACGATCGTGCAGCTGCCCTTCGACGCCCTGCGCATCGCCGCGCCCCTCCTGATCTACTTCGCGGTGATGTTCCTGTTCAGCTTCTGGCTCTCGAAGAGGGCCGGCGCGGACTACCCGCGCAGCGCGACCCTGAGCTTCACCGCCGCCTCCAACAACTTCGAGCTGGCCATCGCCGTGGCGGTGGCCACCTTCGGCATCCACCACGGCGCGGCCTTCGCCGCGGTCATCGGCCCCCTCGTGGAGGTGCCCGTGCTCATCGGCCTGGTGAACGTGGCCCTCGCCTTCCGCCGGCGGTGGCCCGGAGCCGTCCCCGCCGGGGAGGCCCCGTGACGCGCAGCCTCCTCTTCCTCTGCGTGGCCAACAGCGCCCGCTCCCAGATGGCGGAGGCCCTGGCGCGGGACCTCTTCCAGGACCGGGCGCGGATCCAGAGCGCGGGCTCGAGGCCCTCGACGGTGAATCCCTTCGCCCGGGAGGTGCTCGCCGAGGCGGGCCTCGACGCCTCGACCCACCAGTCCAAGTCCGTGGACGGCATCGACCCCGCCTCCGTGGACACAGTGATCACCCTCTGCGCCGAGGAGGTCTGCCCGGTCTTCCTGGGCGGCGCGCGCCGCCTGCACTGGCCCCTGCCCGATCCGGCGGTGCCCGGCCTCGGGCGCGAGGCAAGCCTGGCCCGGTTCCGGGAGGTCCGGGACGCCCTGCGGGACCGCCTCGAGGCCTGGGGCCGCGACGAGGGGCTCCTGCCCCCCTGAGCGGGCAGAATCGAGGCATGCACCTGCTCGCCATCACCCCGGGACGCGGTTTCCAGCCCGCCGCCTGGGGCGCCGTCCTGGGGGCCGGGGTGGACGGCTTCTTGATCCGCGAGCCCGGCCTCGAAGCGCGGGACCTGTTGCGTGCGGCCCGCTGGTGCCGGGAGGCCGCCCCCGGCGTGGAGGTCTGGATCCGCGGCCGCCTGGACGTGGCTTGGGCCGCGGGGGCGGGACTCCACGCGCCGGAGCGCCATCCCGAGGTGCCCCCCGGGCTGGTGAAGGTGTCCCGGCCCCTGCACGCCGCAGACCAGTTCGCGGCCCGCCAGGGCGCCGCGCAGCTGCTCCTCTCGCCCGTCCTTCCCACGCCGGGCAAGGGCGCAGCCTGGGGGATTCCGGCCCTGCACGCCTTCCTGGACCGCCTGGAGGGCCCCGGTCCGCGCCTGCTCGCCCTGGGGGGTGTTGAGGCGTCCAACGCCGACGCGCTGAAGCATCCCCGCCTGGACGGCGTCGCCGTGATCCGCGCCCTCTGGGACGCGCCGGATCCCGCCGCTGCCGCGGCCCTGCTGCGGGCCGCCTGGGCCTGATACCCTTCCCCCATGTTCCGGGACCTGCGGGAGAGGGTGAGCCCCACGCGGCGGCTGGCGGCCTGGGTGCTCCTGGCCCTGCTGGTGGCGGCCCTCGCCTACTTCTTCCTCCATCTCCGGACCGGCGCGCCTCCCGCGCTGACGCGGGCGGCCAGCCTGGTCCTGTGGGCAGTGGTCGCCTACCTGGGCATCCGCGCCTTCAGCTTCCTGCTGCTGGACCCGCTCCTCAGCCAGGGGAAGACCGCCACGCCGGGCTTCGCCCGGGACCTCATCGTGGTGGTGCTCTACATCCTGGCGGCCGGCGGCGTGCTGCGGGAGGCCGTGGGGGTGAGCATCGGCCAGCTCCTGGGCACCGGCGCCATCGCCGCGGCGGTGGTGGGCCTCAGCCTCCAGGAGACCCTGGGCAACCTCTTCGCGGGCATCTCGCTGCACCTCGACCCCACCTTCCAGGAGGGCGACTGGATCGAGGTCACCGGGAACCTCCGCGGCGGCCCCGGGCGCGACACCCTCATCGGCCAGGTGGAGTCCATGACCTGGCGCACGGTGCAGCTCCGCACGGAGAACGGCGACACCGACATCTTCCCCAACCGCGTCATCGCCCAGGCCGTGGTCACGAACCTCTACGTGCCCTCGGGCCTCCACCGCCGCACCACGAAGGTGGTGGTGGAGCCCCATCCCGAGCTCCACGTCGCCATCGCGAAGCTCACCCAGGCCCTGGCGGGCATTCCGCACTACCCGCACCATCCGCCGGAGATCGTCGTGAACGGCATCGACCTGGGCGGCGCCGTGCTGGAGGCGCGCTTCTGGACCCTGGGCTGGCGCCACAGCCGGGCGGCCCTGTACCAGGTGAACCGCCTCATGACCACGCTCCTGCCCCGGGAGGGCTTCAGCCTGCTCGGCCCCATGGGCCCGACCACGCCCCATCCGCCGGTGCCCCAGCCCACCACCGTGCAGATGGCCGAGCTCGTGGCCGGGTTGAACCTCCCCGCCCACTGGGCGGAGGACCTGCGCCCCCACATCGTGCTGCGCCGCGTCGCACCGGGGGAGGGCATCATCCGCGAAGGCGACGCCGGGCACTCCATCTTCGCGGTGGTGAGCGGCAGGCTGCAGGTGGTGAAGGTGCGCGAGGGGGAGCAGCCCTACACCGGGCTCTTCTGGGACGTCATCGCCACCCTCGGCCCCGGCCAATGGTTCGGGGAGGCCTCCATGCTCACCGGCGCGCCCCGGAACGCCACGGTGGTGGCCGAGACGCCCTGCGAGCTCATGGAGCTCCCGAAGAGCGGCTTCGAGGCCAGCCTCAAGCGCGAGCCGGAGATCGTCGAGCGTCTGGTGGACATCATGGAAAGCCGCCACCCCGATGCCCACGCCGCCCAGGCGGAGGGCCGGAAGCACCTCCTCCGGGAGGTCTGGCACCGGCAGATCCGGACCTGGTTCGGGCTGGGATGACCGCGCGCGCCTCCCGGGCGGGAGCATGAGGCCGGACCCTTCCGCCCTCCTGGACCGGGGCCTCGCCTTCCATCGCGAGGGCCGGCTCGGCGAGGCCGAGGCGGCCTACCGGGAGGCCCTCGCCCTCGCCCCGGGCCATCCGGAGGCCCTCCACCTCCTGGGCCTGGCGCGCCTGGGCCAGGGGGACGCCGCCGGGGCCGTCCGCTGCATCCGGGAAGCCTGGGCCGGCGCGCCCAACGACCCCGCCATCGCCTACAACCTGGGGGCCGCCTGCCTGGACGCGGGCCTCCCCGGAGAGGCCATCCCTCCCCTCGCCCGGCTGCTGGAGTCCGATCCCGACCACGCCCAGGCCCGCTTCAACCTCGGGGAGGCGCGCCGCCGCACCGGCGACCTGGAGGGCGCGGTCCCGCTGCTCGAGGCCGCGGTGAAGGACCTGCCCGGCCTCCCGGAGGTGCCCAACGCCCTGGGGCTCGCCTACCGCGGCCTGCAGCGGTCCCGGGAGGCCCGCGCCGCCTTCGAGTCCGCCCTGGCGGCCGATCCCGCCTTCTTCGAGGCGGAGGTGAACCTGGGGCTCCTGGACCTGGACGCGGGCGACCTGGCCGGGGCCCTGGCCCGATGGGAGCCCCTGGCGGACCGGCTGGAGGCTTCCCCGGTGCTGGCCTACAACGTCGGCGCGGCCCTGATGAAACGGGGGGAGCCCGCCAAGGCCGTGGACCTCTTCCGCCAGGCCCTGGCCGCCGATCCGGCCTTCCTCGAGGCCCGCATCGGAGAGGGCCACGGGCTGCGCCTGGCCGGGGATCCCGCCGCCGCCCTGGCCTCCTTCGAGGCCGTCCTGGCCTCCGACCCCGGCCACGGAGAGGCCCTGGGGGGGCGGGGCCAAGCCCTCCTGGCCCTGGGACGGAAGGAGGAGGCCCAGGCCGCCTTCGAGGCCGCCCTCGGCCGCGGGGACGGGGATCCCAAGGCCAGGGCCCGGGTCCTCGCCGGCCTGGGCAGCGCCCACCGCGCCGCGGGGCAGGAGGCCGAGGCCGAGGCCCGGCTCCGGGAGGCCCTCGCGCTGGATCCCGCCCTGCCCGAGGCCAGCCTCAACCTGGGGGTGCTCTACACCGCCCAGGGCCGCCTGCCCGAGGCCTACGGCGCCCTCCTCCTCGCCGCCTCCCTGGACCGGGCCCCCGCCGCGCGGCTGGCCCTGGCCACCGCCGTCCCCGCCATCATCCCCTCCCGGGAGGACATCGCCCGGGAAAGGGCCAGCCTCGGGGAATTCCTGGACTGGCTCGAGGAGGAGGCCCTGCTCAGCAAGGACCCCCTCCAGGACTTCCTGCTCCCCACCTTCTTCAACGCCTACCGCGGCCTGGGGAACCGGGACCTCCACAGCCGCCTGGCCCGCATCCTGGAGCTGGCGCACCCGGCCCTGGCCTGGATGGCCCCCCACTGCCTGGAGCCCTGCGACTGGCAGGGCCAGCGGCCCCTGCGCGTCGGCTTCATCAGCCGGCACTTCAAGAACCACAGCATCGGCAAGACGAGCCTCGGCCTCATCCGGGAGACGGACCCGGCGCGGTTCACCCGGGTCGTGTTCGGCTTCGAGGAGCCCCGGGACGAGACCGGCCGCGCCATCCGGGATGCCGCGGACCGCTTCGTGACGCTCCCCTTCGACCTCGCCGAGGCCCGGCGGCGGATCGCCGACGAGGCGCTGGACGTGCTCTTCTACCAGGACCTCGGCATGGAGCCCTTCACGTGGCTGCTGGCCTTCGCCCGCCTCGCCCACGTCCAGTGCGTCAGCTTCGGACACCCCGACACCACGGGCATCCCGAACGTGGACTGGTGGGTGAGCGGGCGGAACTTCGAGGCCGGGGGCGCCCAGGCCCACTACAGCGAGCGCCTCCACTGCCTGGAGGATGTCGGGCCCCTCGCCTACTACCACCGGCCCGAGGAGCCCGGGCCCCGGGACCGCGCGCGCTACGGTCTCCCCGAGGGCGTCCGGATCTACCTCTGCCCCCAGACCCTCTTCAAGCTCCACCCGGATTTCGACGGGCTCCTCGAAGGCATCCTGCGGGGCGATCCCGAGGGCATGGTGGTCCTCCTCCGCCGGGACATCGCCCACTGGCGCGCCCAGCTCGAGGCGCGCTTCGCCGCCCGCTTCCCCGGGCACCTGGACCGCGTGCGGTTCCTCGACCGGCTGGACGAGGACGACTTCAACGGCCTGCTCCGCCTCGCGGACGTGGTGCTGGACACGCCCCACTTCAACGGGATGAACACCACCCTCCAGGCCCTGGCCATGGGCACGCCGGTGGTGACCCTGCCCACCGAGTTCCAGCGCGGCCGCCACGTCCAGGGCATGTACCGGCGCATGGGCTGGACGGAGCTGGTGGCGTCGTCGCCGGAGCACTACGTGGCGCTGGCCCTGCGCCTGGCCAGGGACCCGGCCTTCCGCGCGGCGGCGGTGGCCGAGATCGAGGCCCGCCGCGACGTCCTCTTCGAGGACGCCTCGGTGGTCCGGCAGTTCGAGGCCTTCTACGAACGCGCCGTGAAGGCCGCGCAGGAGCCCCTGCCCCGGGACCTGAAGGTCGCCGTCATCACCCCCTACCACGGCGAGCCTGAGGCGATGCTCCGCCAGGGGCACGAGAGCGTGCTGGCCCAGACCTACCCGGCCACCCACATCCTCGTGAGCGACGGCCCCGGAGCCCCCTTCGTCCAGGGCTGGCAGGCCCAGGCGATGGAACTGCCCGTGGCCGCCCGGGACAACGGCCACACCCCGCGCACGGTGGGCGCCCTGGCCGCGATCCGGCAGGGCTTCGACGCCATCGCCTACCTCGACGCGGACAACTGGCTGCATCCCCGCCACCTCGAGCACCTGGTCCGCTGCCACCGGCGCACCGGGGCCGCGGTGGTGGCCAGCCGGCGCACCTACCGCCGCTGGGACGACGGGTCCCCCATGCCCTTCGACGTGGACCCCAGCCTCGAGTCCGCCACCGTGGACACGGGGTGCTACCTCTTCACCCGGGCCGCCTTCCGCTTCCAGCCCCTGTGGTCCCTGATGCCCCGGCCCTTCTCCCCCGTGGGCAGCCGGGTCTTCTACAACGCCCTCCGGGAAAGCGCCGTGCCCCTGGCCTTCAACGGGGCGGCCACCCTCAACTTCCGCAGCCAGTACCTCCAGACCTACACGGCCCTCGGCGAGGCGCCTCCCGACATCGCGAAGACCGGGGCCTGGGACGAGGCCGCGAACGCCCTGCACCTCGAGCAGCCGCCCCAGGTCCGCGCCGACCTCGCGGCCTGGTTCCCCGGCGCCGCCGACGTGCGCGCGGCCCGGTGGCGCTGCCCCCTGCCCATGTTCGGCTTCGGGCCGACCCCGGAGGAGATCGACGCGGTCACGGCCTCCGAGCCCGTTCCCGAGCCCCGTCCGCCGGTGGCGCCCCGCCGGATCCTGCTGGTGACCGACCTGGCGGTGGATCCGCGGAAGGGGGGCAGCGAGCAGCGCTTCCAGGCGGTCCTGCGCGCCCTGCTGGAGGAGGGCCACGACGTCCGCCACTACAGCCTGGCCCCGGGCACCGGGGCCCCGCCGAGCCTGAAGGCCCTGGAGGCCGCCCACGGGGCCTACCGCTTCGAGGGCGGAATCTTCGAGGCGCTGCCGCGGCTGCCGGACTTCGAGGTGCTGTGGTTCGCCCACCTCTGGAACGAGGCCTCCCTGGACGCGGCGGGCATGCTGCGCCTGGTGCTGCGCCGCCTCGCGCCCGCCCCCTTCCCGGTGGTGTTCGATGCCAACGACTACCTCTACAAGGCCCAGGCCCCGCTCCTCCCCGCCCTGGAGCGCGCCGCCCTGCAGAAGCGGTACAACGCCCTGCTCCGGCACGCGGACGCCGCGATCTTCGTGAGCGGCCTGGACCGGGCCCAGGCCCTGCGATTCGCCGGAGGCTCCCCCGATCGCGCCCACGTGGTCAGCGCGGCCGTGGAACCGGTGGCGTCCGCCTGCGCGGTGCCCTTCGAGGCGCGGCGGGGGCTCTGCTTCTTCGGGGGGGACCACGCGGGCAACGTCGACGCCGTCCAGTTCTTCCTCGACGACATCTTCCCCCGGGTGCTGGCGGCAGACCACGGCCTCGAGCTGCACCTCTACGGCATCGGCATGGATCCGGCCCGGCTCAGCGTCGGGGAGGCCGTGGCCCCGCGCGTGGTCTTCCATGGCTGGGTGGAGGATCTCTCGGCGGCCCTTGCCCGCCACCGGGCGCAGGTGGTCCCCGTGCGGCTGGGGGCGGGGATCAAGATCAAGGTCCTGGACAGCCTGGCCCACGGCACCCCCGTGGTGGGCACGCCCCGGGGCTTCGAGGGGCTCGGCGTCGAAGACGGGGTGTCGGCGCTGGTGGCGGATGCCCCCGAGGCCTTCGCGGCGCAGGTCCTCCGCCTGCACGGGGACGCGGCGCTGTGGCAGCGGCTCCAGGCCGGGGGCCTAGCCCACGTCCGCGGGACCTTCACCCGCGAGGCCCTGCGCGACGCCCTGCGCGGGGTGCTGGGGAGCCTCGACCGGCGCGCCTCCTGCGGGCGGTAGAATGCGGGTGGAGCCGTGCCCATGGACATCCCCGAACATCTTCGGCAGCTGGTGGACGCCCTGGGGGAGGCCCTGGTCTCCGCCCTGGTGAACGACCCCCGGAGCCGGGAGATCGCGCTGGAACTGCAGCGGGAGGGCTACGAGCTCACCCTCTCCCTGGAGGCGACGCCTTCCGTGCCGGGGGAGGAGCCCTCCGCCTCGGAATCCTGGTCCGAGGAGGACAAGGCCTTCCTCAAGACCTTCAGGATCGCCCTCGAATGACCCAGGCCTGGGACACCCCGGCCCCTGAGCTGCCGGCGCAACGGCCCAATGCGGCCGGGCTGGACCGCGCGGGCCTGCGGGGCCTCGTGGAGGCCCTGGGGGAGCCCGCCTACCGCGCCGCCCAGCTGTACGAGGGCCTCTACCTCCACCGGTACAGCGACTGGGCCCAGTTCACCGCCCTCCCCAAGGCCCTCCGGGCCCGGCTGGCGGAGGCCGCGGACCTGCGCTGGCCCGCGATCCGCGACTCCCTGACCAGCGGGGACGGCGCCACGAAGCACGTCTTCGACCTCGCCGACGGGCGCCAGGTGGAGGGCGTGTTCATGCCCTACGCCAACCGCACCACCCTCTGCCTCTCCAGCCAGGTGGGCTGTGCCATGGGCTGCACCTTCTGCGCGACGGGGCAGATGGGCATCGTCCGCAACCTCACCGCCGGGGAGATCGTGGGGCAGGCGGTCGCCATGCTCGAGCACCACCGCGTGCCGAAGGAGACCCGGGTGAACATCGTGTTCATGGGCATGGGGGAGCCGCTGCACAATTTCGAGCACCTCATGGAGGCCTTCGATCTGCTCTCCGATCCGGGGGGGCTCGCCATCTCTCCCCGCCGCATCACCGTGAGCACCTCGGGGCTGGTGCCGGGGATCCAGCGGCTGGCCGAGCGGAAGCGGCGGCCGCGGCTGGCCCTGAGCCTGAACGGAACCACCGACGCCTACCGCTCCCGGATCATGCCCGTGAACCGGGTCTGGAACCTGGAGGCGCTGGCCTCCGCCCTCCGGGCCTTCCCCCTCGAGAAGGGCGAGCGCATCACCCTGGAGTATGTGCTGCTGAAGGGCGTCACCGACAGCCTCGAGGATGGCCGGCGCCTAGCGGACTTCGCCCGCCAGTTCCCCTCGAAGGTGAACCTGATCCCCTTCAATCCCCACGAGGGCAGCGGCTTCGAGGCCCCGGACGAGGCCAGGATCTCGGCCCTCTGCGAACGGCTCGCGTCGGCCCGCCTGACGGTCAGCGTGCGCCGCAGCCGCGGCCAGGACGTGGCCGGGGCCTGCGGCCAGCTGGTGCGGGAGGGGCGGCGGGCCCCCGTCCGCCGGTCCCCCTGATTCGCCTGCGCAGGGCGCGGGCTACTTCCGGGCGGCCTCGATCTTGAGGCGGGTGATGCTCTCCATCGCGGCCTTGGCCTGGACGTGCTCGGGCTCGAGCTCCAGGGCCTTACGGAACATCCCCTCGGCCTCGGCGTACTCCCCGAGCTCGGTGAGGAACTGGCCTGCGTTGAGGTAGGCGCGGGGGTCCTTGGGGAAGTTCTTGATCACCAGCCTGGCCTCCCGGATGGCCCCGGCGAGGTCCCCCTTCTGGGCCAGCACCACGGAGGTGTTGTTCACCCAGCTCGGATCCTTGGGGAAGCGCTTCAGGCCCTCCGCATAGACCGCGATCGCCTCGTCCAGCTGGCCGGAGGTCTGGAGGGCGATGCCCAGGTGGCTGTAGGCGGTGGCCTCCCGGTAGCCGTTCTGGATGGCGCCCCGCAGCAGCTCCACCGCCTTGGCCCGCTGGCCGGCGTGGAGGGCGATCGTGCCCAGGCCGTAAAGGGAGAAGGGGTTCCCCGGCTCCTCCCGGAGCACCTGGTGGTAGAGCACCTCCGCCTGGGCCTGGTTGCCCACCTTCTGCTGGGCATAGGCTGCGTTCAGGAGGCCCTGGACGTAGGTGTTGGGGGCTTTCTTCTTGGCGGCTTTGGTCATGGGGGTCCTGGGAAGGGCGGCTCAGAAGGCCGCGACGAAGACGCCGGAGAGCAGGTCGGCGTAGGCGCAGGGGATGCCCTGGGCGAAGGGTTGCTTGGCGAGGTCGAGGCTGTGGCCCGCGGCGCCGTCGTCCCCCTCGATCCAGAGGGAGCGGACCTTGAGCACGAAGGCCTGGTTGGTGGCGGCGCCCCCGCTGGCCATGGAGCGGAGGCTGGGGAGGTTCAGCGCCTGCTGCGCCCCCCTGGGCCCCTCGTGCCCCATCCGGAACTCCCGCAGGGGCGTGAGCTGGGTGGTCAGGATCCCGGTGCCCGAGGTGGACACCTGGTAGAGGGTCACGATGTACCCCGAGGGATGGCGGGCGTCGGAGACCGCGGGCTGGAAGAGCACCTGGAGGTTCGAGTCGGCGTAGAGGCGGTGGTTCGAGGCGCCGGTGGCGTTGCCGTCCACGAGCTTGAAGCTGGGCTTGCCGGCGCCGGGGCCGCCGGTGGCGAGGTCCGCCGCGCTGCCGTTGTAGATGTCCAGCCGGGTCCCCGGCGTGGCGGTGCCGGGGGCGTAGTTCACCTTGAGGTCCTGGACCAGCAGGTTGCGGACCGGCGTGACCACCGGTCCGACGCCCGCGGCCTGGGTCAGCAGCGCGTGCCCCTTCGGCGCGATGAGACCGGCGGAGAGCGCCACCTTCGCGATGAAGTCATTGGGCGAGGTGCCGGGGTACTGCACCTTCCCCACGAAGTTGTGGTTGAGGTGGACGACCTCGGTGAAGTCGGAGGGCAGCCAGGCCGAGGCGTAGGCCTGGACCACGCCGGGGAAGGCGGTGGCGGCCACGTCTGAGGAGCCGGTGTTCCACCACTGGGCCAGGATGGGGCTGCCAGGCTCGAGGCCGGCTTCGCCCAGGCGCAGCCCGGACGCACGCCGGTCCTTCAGCCCGTAGACCACCAGGGCGTTCGTGACCAGCCCGTCGAAGGTGGCGGCGCCATTGTCGAACTGGGAGGCCGTGGTGGCCCCGGCGCCCTGGGATTCATCCGAGGCGGGGTCGGCCACCCGGACCCGGGCCGGGACGCCCGGGGAGGGCGGATTGCCCATCAGGAGCCGCAGGGACTCGAACTGGGCCCGGTTCCACGCCACCAGGCCCGGGGCGCTGTTCAGCGTCTGGTTCGGGCCGTTGTTGGTCTGGCCCAGGGCCGCGAAGGAGATGACCGCCAGGGGGTTCGTCAGGCCCTGGCCCATGTCGTAGGGCTCGGTCACCGTGGTGGCGCCGCCCAGGATCGACAGGGCCGCCCCCCGCTGGAGCACGGAGCCGCCGAAAGTGCCGTAGGCATTGGGCGCGCTGGAGGTTTCGCTCTGCTTCATCCACAGGAAGAAGACCCGGTCCTTCTGGGTGGTGGAATCCAGAAGGGCGGGGTTGGCGTTCCCGTCCGCGGCGTCGCCGGTGGGGCTCGGATTCCCGGGGTTCGACGCCACCGCCAGCCGGAGGAAGGCCGCCTGGGTGTTGGCGAGGTTCGCGTCGGTCCCCCGCAACAGGGTGGAGGCCCCCGCCGAGGCCGAAGGCGCCAGGTAGCCCCGGATGCCCGCGAAGGGGACGTCCGTGAGCACGCCGCCGCCCGCCGGCGTGGTGTAGGCGTTGGGCATGGCGCTCCCGTCGGCGTTGTTGGGGAGCCAGAGGGAGTCCGTCACCGCGTGGACGGGCTGGTGGGGCGCCGTGGTGATGGTGGCGCCGGTTCCCGTGAAGGCCGCCGGGCGCACGGTGAAGCCGAACTTGCCGAAGTGGTTGTTGAAGGCGCTGGTGGTCCCGCCGGGGGTGACCCCGGGGGTGTTCCCTGAGAAGAAGGACCGGGCGTTCGCCGAGAGGTTCGGCACCGCCATCTGGAGGAGGTCCGTCTCCTTGAAGAGGTTCGAGGCGCCCGCGGCCGGATAGCCCGGGGCCGTGGCGGTCACCGTCGCGGGCCACCCGAGGGTCAGCCGGAAGCGCGCCCAGGTGTTCTGGGAGATCTGGAGCTGGTCCACATCAGGCGCGGGGGCCGGGGTGCGGGAGAAGAACACGGAGCGCCCGGCGGAGGCCTGCTGGAGGTTGACCTCGCTCTGGACCTTCCCGTAGATCCACCGGCGGGACAGGTCCAGGGGAACCGCCTGCCGGGAGGCGGAAATGCCGTCGCCCTGGCCCGGCCGCACCGCGTTCCGGACCGTGAAGAGGTAGGGGGAGGAGGACGGGATCACCCGGATCCGGGCCTCGTTGTCCGAGTAGGGTCCCGAGGGCCGCACCGTGAGGATGGACGGGTCGCCGGTCTGCCCCGCCGCCGCGCCCCCCCGGAGCTGGAAGTAGGAACCGGACGTCCCCGCGGGTGTCCCCGGGATCCCCGCGGCGGCGGAAGGCGCGTTGAGCAGGGCGTTGAGGCTGTTGCCGGGATAGAGCCCGGGCTCGCCCACATCCACGCCGTCGCTCGTGAGCCACGCGCCCACCGTCGGCACGGGCAGGCCGAAGGAGAAGGCCATGCCGCTGGCTGGGGCGCCCGCCCCGTCCGACCGGCCGAAGTAACCCACGCCGAAGGTCTTGGCCCCGCCCTGGAGGAACTCCTCCTTGCCCGCGCTCAGGCTCACGCCCACGGGGAGGTAGGAGAAGACGTAGCGATTGCCGCCCGAGGCGGTGTTCCCCGAGGCCAGGAAGTCGCCGAGGGGCGCCGCGGTCTCCGGGAGGGTGTCGCGGTAGGTGACGAGCCGCTGGTTGAAGAATCGGAGCACGCCGTAGATCGGATACACCCCGACCTTCTGGTTGGTGGCGTAGGCGTACTGGTCCTCCGCCACCACGGGGAAGCTGTAGGCGGTGGGCCCGATGTAGCGGCTCAGCATGTACTGGTTCCGCACAGGCGCCCACTTCACGGTGAACGCGCCCCCCGGTCCGGTGCCCATGAGCCAGGGGTTGTAGAAGCCGTTGATCAGGCCGGTGGAGGCGTCCCAGGCCGGAAGGTTGCCGGTGGTGTCCATGGCGGGGTAGTGGACCCCCGCCGTGAGGCCGCCGAGGGGCCCCGTGACCACGCCGGAGGCCAGCAGCGTCCGCGTTCCGAAGTCCACCTTCAGCGCGTCCTGGTGGCCATCCAGGTCCATGGAATTGGGATCCGCGATCTTGTAATCCGCGGCTGCGGCATCCGGGATGCCCGGTCCGCCCACCTGCCAGGACCACAGGGCCGGCGTCCCCGGGGTGGCGTCGTCCGAGGCCCGGGGCTGCTGCAGGGCCGGCCGGCCGTAGTTGGTCCCGTTGGTGCCCCCTCCGACGGAGACGCCGTTCACGATGGCCTCGTTGGGCACGAAGGTGGTCAGCGGTCCCACCGCCGGCGGGTCATTGGGCAGGACCCGGATGGTGTAGGTGGCCTCCCCGGCCTGCCCGGGGATAGGGGTTCCCTTGTCGAGTTCCTGCGCCTGGAGGGTGAAGCTCCAGTTCCCGAAGGCGGAAGGGTTGACCTGGGCATCGCCCGGATCGCCGGGATTCACGCCCCGCAGGCGGTTCGGCGTCCAGGTGATCTCCCCGGTCACCGGATCCAGCGTCGGGTAGCTCGCGGCAGCGGTGTCCGTGAAGGGGGAGCCGAACCGCGTCACCGAACCCGGCTTCACCGCGAAGCGGATGCCGTCGCCTTCCGCGTCGGTGGCCAGGATGCCCGCCCGCCAGCCGTTCAGCGCCGACGGCGGTCCGCCCGCGAAGAACTCCCCTTCCGTGGCCAGGGGGTCCTTCCAGTGGAACCGCGTGCGGACGAAGAGCTTCGTCTTCAGGTTCTCGGTGTAGTGGAACTGCACGCCGCCCACCGTCTCCGAATAGGCAGCGGATGAAATGACCGGGAGGCTGTCGGGCAGGGCCTGGATCGTGAAGGACTTCGCGTCGGACCCTCCGCGCTGGTCGTCCACCTTCACCGTCACGGTGCGGGCCACCGTGTCGGGCACCGAGGACCAGCCGAGCTTCCCGTCCGCGCTCAGCGCCAGGCCGGGCGCGGCCGGCGTCACGGACACCAGGCTCCACACCAGCGGATCCCCGTTGGGGTCCGAGGCGGTGAGCTGGACGCCGGAGAAGGAGTGGTACTGGACGAAGGGCGGGACCGACAGGGCCCCGATCACCGGCGGCTCGTTCTTCGCGAAGATCGTGACGGTGACCACGAGGTCCGTCTTCGCACCGAGGAGCTGACCCCCGAGCCGGTCCTCCGCCCGCACGGTGAAGCGAATCCGCTTGCCGGAGGCGTTGGCCGGCACGGTGGAGGGGATCTGGAAGGACGCGTTCGGCGCGCCGGAGTTCAGCACCGCGATGGAACTGTCGGGCTGGGTCGAATAGGTCCCGGGCGCGCCCGGGAGGTCCACCGCCTGGAGCACGCTGCCGGCCAGGAGGCTGAAGACGACCTCGTCGCCGTCCGGCTCTGTGGCCCCAGGAGTGTAGGTGTAGGACACCGGCGGGTTCGACGCCGGATTGGTGAACTGGGCGCTGGAAGCGCTCGTGAAGACCGGCGCCCCGTTGGCCACCACGTTCACCGTGAGGGTCCCCGGCTGGGAGGCGTTGCCCCGGGTGTCCGTGGCCACGGCCGAAATGGTCTGGGAACCTGGCGCCGGGGCGCTGTAGGTGAGGGTCAATCCCTGGACCACCGCGCCCGGCGTGGTGGTGCTGAAGGTGAAGAGATCCCCTTCAGCGTCGGTGGCGGCCAGGGCGTACACCGCCGCATGGCGCTCCTTCGGCGTCATGGGTCCGGTGATCACCACGTTGGTGGGCGCCGTGTTCTTCCCGCCGGGATCCGGCGGGGCCGGCCCGCCCCCGCCCCCGCAGGCCAGCAGGAGGGCCACGGGAGGCAGCCAAGCCCCCCCGCGAAGCGCGCTGCCCAACCTCATGCTGCCCATGGAAACTCCCTCCGGACGCGTCCGGCCTGACCCTCCAGTGTACCCTCCCGCCTCTCCGTGCCGCCCCGGTTCCTCCACGCGGAACTCCCATGGATAAAACAAGGGGCCCCGAAGGGCCCCTTGTCCGGTCGGGTGGACCTTGGGATCAGTACTGGACGCCGAAGACGCCGGAGATGACGTCGGCGTAGGCCATGGGGATGCGGGTCGCCCAGGGCTCCTTGCCCATGTCGAAGCTGTGGCCAGCGGCGCCCTCCGTGCCCTCCATCCACACGTTGCGCACCTTGATGGCGTAGTACCGGACGCTGCCGGCAGCGGGAGCCCCAAGGTAGCTCCACCGGAAGAGGCCGGCGAAGTTCGGGAGGTTCAGCGTCTGAAGCGCGCCGATGCCACCCAGGTGACCCATCCGGAACTCGTGCATGGCCTTCTGGACCGTGATGGCGCCCGAGGGGTAGACCTCGTAGACCGTGACAATGTAGCCCGAGGGGTGCCGCAGGTCATTAACCGCGGGCTGGAAGGTGAGCTGCACGCTGGAGTAGCCGTTCAGCAGCCAGTTGGCCACGCCATTGCCGTTCGCCAGCCGGTAGTCCGGGGCGCCGGTGGCCGGCGCGCCGGTGGCGGGCACCACCGCGTTGCCGTTGAAGATGTCCAGCTTCAGGCCCACCTGCACGTTGCCATTGGCCACGTTGCTGCGCAGGTCGTTGATGGCCAGCTGGCGCACCGGCGTGACCACGGGCTTGATGCCCTGGCCGCCGTTGTTCAGCAGGTCATGGCTCGCCGGAGCCACCAGGCCGATCTGGCCCAGGACCTTGCCGACGTACTGGCCGGCGATGCCGGAGCCGTCAGGGTTCGTGGTACCGGGGTACTGCACCTTGCTCACGTAGTTGTGGTTGATGTGGACCACCTGTGTGAATTCAGAGGGCAGCCACTCAGAGCTGTAGTTCTTGATGACGTCCGGGAAGCCCGAGGAGGACACGTCGCCGTTGCCCGTGTTCCACCACTGGGCCAGCACGGGAGCGCCCGGCTCCACGCCTGCAGCCTCGCCCAGCTTGTTGCTGTACGTGGAACCGTTCTGGGTGGTCTTGGTGCCGCGGTCGCGGACGCCGTACACCACGAAGGAGTTCTGGGTGATGCCCTCCTGGGTGTTGACGGCCGGGTTGTCGAAGGTGGGGCCGTCCGTCAATCCGGCGGTGGCCGGCGTGGCGACGGAGGGATCCACCAGCTTCACGCGGGAAGCCAGGCCGAACTGCGCCGGGGCGCCCACGATGTTGCGCAGGAGCTCGAACTGGCTGCGGTTCCAGCCGTTGTTCACACCCGAACCGTTGGTGGGCGTCTGGTTGGCGGCGCCCAGCTGGCCGCCCAGGGTGGCCCAGGAGATCTGGGCCTGGGTGTCCGTCAGGCCGTTGGACGACAT
>JABLTH010018388.1_pt1 | contig 16940 bp, 14 predicted proteins | sample 7875711 | NCBI WGS metagenome assembly JABLTH01 (sample SAMN14941262, study PRJNA633318) | bioreactor metagenome | isolation source: bioreactor | place: China | collected 2019-03-05 | reverse complement strand
TGGCGTTCATGCGGATGCGGTCGCCCAGCAGCGCGCCGCCGCTCTTGCGGCGCGAGGGGTCGATCGAGATCACCGCGATGCGCAGCGCATCGTCCTGGTCGAGCCGGAAGCGGCGGATCAGCTCGTCGGTCAGGCTGGACTTGCCGGCGCCCCCGGTGCCGGTGATGCCCAGCACCGGCGCCGGCCGCGCTTTCGCCGCGTCGTGCACGGCGGCCACGAAGGCCGGGTCGGCGCGGCCGTTCTCGAGCGCGGTGATGGCCTGCGCCAGCGCCCGCCAGGCGGCCTCGGTGTGGCCCTGGATCGCGGCGACGTCCTTCGGCGCATGCACCGACAGGTCGGCGTCGGCACGCATCAGCATCTCGCCGATCATGCCCTGCAGCCCCATGCGCTGGCCGTCCTCGGGGCTGTAGATGCGCACGCCCAGCTCGGACAGCGCGCGGATCTCGGCCGGCACGATCACGCCGCCGCCACCGCCGAAGACCTGGATGTGACCGCCGCCGCGCTGGCGCAGCAGATCCACCATGTAGGCGAAGTACTCGTTGTGCCCGCCCTGGTAGCTGGACACCGCGATGCCCTGAGCGTCCTCCTGCAGCGCGGCGGTGACGACCTCGTCGACCGAGCGGTTGTGGCCCAGGTGGATGACCTCGGCGCCCATGCCCTGCAGGATGCGGCGCATGATGTTGATCGCGGCGTCGTGGCCGTCGAACAGGCTGGCGGCGGTCACGAAGCGCACCTTGTTCGTCGGGCGGTAGGCGGCCAGGGCCTTGAATTCGGCGGACAGGTCGGTCATGGCGGACTCGGCGGGGTGTTCGGGGGAGGTTGACGTTTACGTAAACGTCAATTCTGCATGATGCCATGCGGTGGCGCCCAGAAGTCTGACACCGGCCGGCCAGGATGGATCGGGGTTTTCCCCGGCGCGGGCCCGGCACCGGCGCCGGCTGCTACGCTCCCGCTCCATGAGCTTCCTGGCCATCGACATCGGCAACACCCGGCTGAAGTGGGCGCAGTACGCGTCGCCGCAGCCGGGCGCGGCGCTGCTTGCGCACGGCGCGGTCTTCCTCGAGACGATCGACGAGCTGGCCGAGAAGGAATGGCGCCACCTGGCGCCGCCGCGCAGCCTGCTGGGCTGCGTGGTGGCCGGTGAGGCGGTGCGGCGCCGCGTCGAGGAGCAGCTCGAGCTGTGGGACCTGACGCCGCGCTGGGTGGTGTCGTCGCCGCACGAGGCCGGCGTGACCAACGGCTACGACCACCCCGCGCGCCTGGGGGCCGACCGCTGGGTGGCGATGATCGGCGCGCGCGGCCACGTGCTGGCGCGCGGCCCGGCGCGCCCGGTGCTGGTGGTCATGATCGGCACCGCGGTGACGGTCGATGCCCTGGACCGCGACGGCACCTTCCTCGGCGGCCTGATCCTGCCCGGCCACGGCATCATGCTGCGCGCGCTGGAAAGCGGCACCGCCGGCCTGCGCGTGCCCACCGGCGAGGTGCGGCGGTTTCCGGCCAACACGTCCGACGCGCTGACCAGCGGCGGCACCTACGCGATCACCGGTGCGATCGAGCGCATGCACCGCCACCTGGCGGAGCACAGCGGCGAGGACCCGGTGGTGCTGGTCACCGGCGGGGCGGGCTGGAAGGTCTCGCCCTACATCGACCACCCGCACGAACTGGTCGACTCACTGATCTTCGACGGCCTGCTGCAGATCCAGTCCCACCGCCTGGCCTTGTGAGGGCGCCGCCGGCCCGCCCGCGGCGGCACCGGGCAGCGCCTCGCGCAGCGCGGCCAGGTCCTGCCGCAGCGCCGCCATCTCGCGCCGCATGTCGCGCAGGATCTCGCGTTCGATGCGGCGTTCCTCCGTTTCGACCCAGCGCGCGGCGATCGCGGCCGTGACCAGCGTCAGCACGCCATAGCCGAGCAGCACGACGAAGACGGCGAAGATGCGCGAGGCCGGCGTGGTCGGCACCAGGTCGCCGTAGCCGACCGTGGCGGCGGTCGTGAAGGCCAGCCACAGGCCGCTCGGCAGGTCCGGCGTGCTGGGCTCGAGCAGCCAGAAGCCGACGCCGCAGGCGCCCAGCACCGCCAGCGAGATCAGCAGCAGGTAGCTCAGGCCGCCGCGGGTGATCAGGTGCTGCACCGTCCAGACCATGCGCACCAGCGTCACGAAGGCCACGCCCAGGCGCAGTGCCAGTGCCCCGTTGGAGTGCTCGCTGGTGGGCAGCAGCGCGGCCGCGAGCAGGCCGGCGATCAGCAGCAGGTCGGTCGGATTGGCCCACAGGTGGCCCGCCGGCTCGGCCGTCCGCATTGCCACGTGGCCCAGCGACAGCGCCAGCGTGCCCGCGGCGACGAGGTAGATCGCGATCGCCACCGACGACGGCGTGTGCGGCAACAGGTCGACGTAGAACGCCGGGATCGTCGCCAGCAGCGCCAGCAGCAGCGGCCAGCGCCAGCGACGTTCGGTCCGCGCGGCGTCGACGTTGTCGCGCCGCGCGGCCGTCAGGCCCCAGCGCGCGCGTTCGTGCACGAAGGTGTGGGTCTCCAGCGTGAGACGACGCAGGCTCATGCGCGCAGGCTAAGCGTGCGCCGCCGGCACGGGCTTGATGCGGGTCAAGGCCGTTCCGGCCGGGCCGGGCGGCGCATGCTCACAGGATGTAGCGCGACAGGTCCTCGTTGCGCGCCAGCTCGCCGAGCCGGGCCGAGACGGCGGCGGCATCCAGCGACACCGTCTGGCCGCTGCGGTTCGGCGCGTCGAAGCTCAGCTCGTCGAGCAGGCGCTCGAGCACGGTGGCCAGACGGCGCGCGCCGATGTTCTCGGTGCGCTCGTTGACCTCGAAGGCGATCTCGGCGAGGCGGTGGATCGCATCGGGCGTGATCTCCAGCGTGACGCCCTCGGTGGCCAGCAGCGCCTGGTATTGCCGGATCAGGTTGGACTGCGTGCTGCCGAGGATGGCCTCGAAATCGGCCACCGACAGCGGCTGCAGCTCGACCCGGATCGGGAAGCGCCCCTGCAGCTCCGGGATCAGGTCGCTCGGCTTGCTCAGGTGGAAGGCACCCGAGGCGATGAACAGGATGTGGTCGGTGCGGACCATGCCGTACTTGGTGTTGACGGTGGTGCCCTCGACCAGCGGCAGCAGGTCGCGCTGCACGCCCTGCCGCGACACGTCGGCGCCCTGGGTGTTGCCGCGCGCGGCCACCTTGTCGATCTCGTCGATGAACACGATCCCGTCCTGCTCGGCGCGGGCGACGGCCCGGGTGCGCAGGTCCTCCTCGTTGACGAGCTTGGCCGCCTCCTCGTCGGCCAGCAGCTTCATCGCCTCGGCGATGCGGAGCTTGCGGGTCGACTTCCTGGCCGCGCCCATCTGGGCGAACAGGCCCTTGAGCTGCTCGGCCATCTCCTCCATGCCGGGGGGCGTCATGATCTCCATCCCGGGCCGGGCCTCGGCGAGCTCGAGCTCGATCTCCTTGTCGTCGAGCGCGCCCTCGCGCAGCCGCTTGCGCATGACCTGGCGTGCCGTCGAGTCGGTACCGGCGCCGTCGCTGCCGAAGCCGACGTGGCGCGGCGGCGGCACCAGCACGTCGAGGATGCGCTCCTCGGCGGCGTCCTCGGCGCGCACGCGGGCCCGCGCCATCGCGGCGGCACGCTCCTGCTTGACCGCCACCTCGACCAGGTCGCGCACGATCGTGTCGACGTCCTTGCCGACGTAGCCGACCTCGGTGAACTTGGTCGCCTCGACCTTGATGAAGGGCGCGTCGGCCAGCTTCGCCAGGCGGCGCGCGATCTCGGTCTTGCCCACCCCGGTCGGGCCGATCATCAGGATGTTCTTCGGCGTGATCTCCGCGCGCAGGCCGGGCTCCACCTGCTGGCGCCGCCAGCGGTTGCGCAGCGCGATCGCGACTGCGCGCTTGGCCTCGGCCTGGCCGACGATGTGCCGGTCCAGCTCCGAGACGATCTCCCGCGGTGTCATGCCCATGCGGCCCCCTTGGCCCTGCGGGCGGCGCCGCCGTGGGGGCGCGAACGACGGCCCAGTGGGCGGGTGTTGCTCATTCCAGGACCTCGATGGTGTGGTGCTGGTTGGTGTAGATGCAGATCTCGCCGGCGATCTCCAGCGAGCGCTTGACGATGTCGGGCGCGCTCATGCCGCTGTGCGCGAGCAGCGCGCGGGCGGCGGCCTGCGCGTAGGGGCCGCCGGAGCCGATGGCCACCAGGCCGTGCTCGGGCTCCAGCACGTCGCCGTTGCCGGTGATGATCAGCGAGGCGTCGCGGTCGGCGACCGCCAGCATGGCCTCCAGGTTGCGCAGCACCTTGTCGGTGCGCCAGTCGCGCGTCAGCTCGATGGCTGCTCGCACGAGGTGGCCCGAGTGCTTCTCGAGCTTCGACTCGAAGCGCTCGAACAGCGTGAACGCGTCGGCGGTGGCGCCGGCGAAGCCCGCCAGCACCTTGTCGTGGTGCAGCCGGCGCACCTTGCGCGCACTGGCCTTGACGACGGTGTGGCCCAGCGTGACCTGGCCATCGCCGCCGAGGGCGACCTGCCAGCGGCCGTCGGGCAGCTTGCGGCGCACGCTGAGGATGGTCGTGCCGTGGTAGGAATCCATAGTGAAGGGAACCAGAGGAATGGCCAGCATGCCACGCAACCCAGCCAAGGGCCTTGCGCGGATCCCGCCCTGCCGGGCCGCTGCAAGAGCCCCCGCGTGGGGAACCTACGATTGCCGCAGCTGCGTCGAGACGTGCTCGTTGATGCCCATCGCGCCGAACATCAGCGCGACCAGGCGGTTGACGTCGAAGAAGGTGATCTGGCGGCCCTCGGCGCGCTTGGCGATCACCCAGTTCAGCAGGTCGCCGGCGGCGACGAAGTCGACCCGGATCAGCAGTGCGCAGGAGATGCGCACGACCTTGGAGTCGCCCAGCCGCTGATCCAGGTGCCGGATCAGCGCGCCCTGGTCGCCGGCGAGCTGGCCGGAGATCTCGAGCGTGGTCACCTCGACCTCGCCGTGGCCGTCGTCCATGATGGAGGTGACCGCGTCGCCGACCGAGGACAGGATCGCCGAGCGCGTGTTGGCCGACGGCCCGCTGACGCGGACGGTGCAGCGCGTCGCCTCCCAGCTGGGCGGCGACACCTCGTAGGTCACGCAGTAGTCGATGGCGACGTCGTCGAACTGGTCGGGCCGGTTGACCAGGCGCAGCGCGTCGAGCCGGGCCAGCCAGTAGGCCGGGTCGGCATCGCGCACGCCCACCGGCGCGGCCTCCTGCAGGACCTCGAACAGGCGGTCCGCCGCCAGCCAGCGCATGGTCAGCTTCTGGCCCGCCCATTGCTGGAACTGCGCACGCAGCGTCGCAGCCGCCTCGGGCTCGATGCGCTTGAGCTGGGTCCAGTCGAGGACCCAGGGTTGCGGCAGCTGCAGCAGCTGGGAGGCGAGGAAACCCAGGCCGTCGCGGTCCAGCCGCGCCGGGCAGACCCAGCCGACCTGGCCGTTGTCGGCACCGGCAGCGCGCTGCGGCGCGGTGGCATCGGACAGCAGCTGCGGCAGCGAGTACCACTGCGGCGGCGATCGCCCACAACGCTCGGCAAAGGCCAGCGAGAGGTTCTCGAAGCGCTGCTGCTGGCCGGTGGCCCGGTACAGGTCGAACAGCACGAGCCAGGTGTCCTCGTGCCGCTCGCGCGGCGCGCCCGGGCCGGTGAGCTGGGCCAGCACCCGCTCGCTGTGCGTGAAGTCGGCGTTCGCGAAGGCGATGACGGCCTCGTCGAGCTCGGGATCGTGCTTCAGCTCGAGCACCTCGACCTCGGGCAGGTCGGCCGCCGGCAGGCGACCGGCCGGCGGCCGCGACGCGGGCTCCGCGGCCGCCGGCGCCCGGCCCGGGATCGGCACCGGCCCGGGTACCGGGGCCGGCGCCGCCCGGGGGTGCGGCTCGATCTCGAAGTTCAGGGGCGGCAGCTCGCGCACCGGCGGCGGGGCCGGCGGGCTGAACGGGGCCGGCGGCACGGCCGGCTCGACGACACCGCCCGGCGCAGATGGCGGCAGCACCACCTCGGGGCGGAAATCGAGCGGCACGGTGGCCTCCGGATCGACCGGCTGCGTCAGCACCGGCGGTGCGGCCCGCAGCGGGGCCGGCCCGCTGGCCGCGCCGGCGCGCGAGGCGGCAGCCGGCGGCAGGCCCACCGGGCGCGACGACAGCGGCGCGGCGCCGACCATCTGCTTCTCGATCGCGTCGATCTTGGCCTTGACCGTGCCATCGGCGAGCCCGGACGGCCGGCTCGATCGGACGTCGACCTCGTCGAGGTTGGCGTTGGCCAGCGCGGCTGCCTGCTCGGGTGTCAAGCCTTCGCGCCGGATGCGGCGCAGCATGTCGAGCTCGCGCTTGCGGACGAAGTCGTTGCGCCGCTTGCGCTCGATCATCGCCTTCAGCTCGGCGCGGTCGGAGTCCGCGAACTGGCTGAGCCGGCTGTCCTCGACCTTCTGGATCAGGTCGCGCGCCGGGCCGGCGATCGAGCGCACGACGCGGCCGAGCAGGCCCTTGCCGTCGTTGCTGCTGCCGTTGGACATGGGCCCTCAGCGCCTGCTGTTGCGCGACCGTGCCAGGGCGACTCAGTCGCCGAACATCTTCTGTTTCATCTCGCGGCGCTGATGCGCCTCGAGCGACAGCGTGGCCGTCGGGCGGGCCAGCAGCCGGCCCAGGCCGATCGGCTCGCCGGTCTCGTCGCAGTAGCCGTAGTCGCCAGCCTCGATGCGGGCCAGCGACTGGGAGATCTTCTTCAGCAGCTTGCGCTCGCGGTCACGCGTGCGCAGCTCCAGCGCATGCTCCTCCTCGATGGTCGCCCGATCGGCCGGATCGGGCACGATGGAGGTGTCCTCGCGCAGATGCTCGGTCGTCTCGCCGGCGTTGGACAGCAGCGCATCCTTCTGTTGCTGCAGCCGGTGGCGGAAGAACTCGAGCTGCTTCTCGTTCATGTACTCGGACTCGGGCATCGCGAGCAGCTCGGCTTCGGTCAGGTCGCGACCGGCCTTGGTCTTCCAGGCGTTGGCGAGCTTCGGGTCCGCCTTGGCGGCGGTCTTCACGGCATTCATCGGTTCGGGATAGGTCTTGTTCGGCGGCTTCGGCGGTGCGAATCGGTCGGTGAAGCTGGCGGTGGAGGGGGTCGGCGCATGGGCCCGGGTCGGGGCCGGGGCCGCTGCCGGCATCTTGGCCGCCACCGGCTTGTCGGCGGGCGCCTTGGCCGGCGGCGCAGCGACGGATTTCACGGTCGGGGCCTTGGCCGGCGCGGCCTTGGCGGCCGGCTTCGGGGCAGCGGCGGCTTTCCTGGCGCTCTCCTTCTCGGGGGCGGCGCTCTTCGCCGGTGTCTTGCTCACGATCCGTCTCCTCACCACATGGCATGGGATATGGCGGTTATACCCCCAGCGAGGCGTTGCCTGTGGTGCAACCGCCACGTTTTGGGCGCGCGGATTGTAGCCATGCGCTGCGCCCGGGCACCGGCCTTCAGGCCAGGCAGCCTTCCAGCCCCTGCAGCAGGATGTCGCGCGGCAGGTCGATGCCGATGAAGACCATCTTGCTGGTCTTCTTCTCGCCCGGCGCCCACTTGGGGCCCAGGTCGCTGCCCATCAGCTGGTGCACGCCCTGGAAGATCACCTTGCGATCGCTGCCCTTGAGGTGCAGCACGCCCTTGTAGCGCAGCATCTTCGGGCCGTAGACCTGAACGATCGCGCCGAGGAAGTCCTCCAGCTTGGCCGGGTTCAGCGGCCTGTCGGCGCGGAAGACGAAGGACTTGACGTCGTCGTCGTGGTGATGGTGGTGCGGGTGGTCGCAGTGCTCGCCATGTGCGTGGTCATGGTCGTGGTCGTGGTCGTGGTCATGACCGTGTCCGGCGCCCTCGTTGAGGAAGTCCGGGTCGATGTCGAGCTTGGCGTTGAGGTTGAAGCCCTTGAGGTCGAACACCGAGGCCAGCGGCACGTCGCCGAAGTGGACGCGGCGCTGCGGCGCGCGCGGGTTCATGTGCTTGAGGCGGTGCACCAGGTCGTCGACGGCAACTTCGTCGACCAGGTCGGTCTTGCTGATGAAGATCTGGTCCGCGAAGCCCACCTGGCGGCGCGCCTCCTGGCGGGTGTCGAGCTGTTCATTGGCGTGCTTGGCGTCGACCAGCGTCAGGATCGAGTCGAGCAGGTAGCTCTCGGCGACCTCGTCATCCATGAAGAAGGTCTGCGCCACCGGGCCGGGGTCGGCCAGGCCGGTGGTCTCGATCACGACGCGCTCGAAATCCAGCTCGCCGCGGCGGCGCCGGGCGGCCAGGTCGGTCAGCGTCGAGCGCAGGTCCTCGCGGATCGTGCAGCAGACGCAGCCGTTGCTCATCTGGATCACCTGTTCCTTGCTTTCGGTCACCAGGATGTCGGTGTCGATGTTCTCTTCGCCGAACTCGTTCTCGATGACGGCGATCTTCTGGCCGTGGGCCTCGGTCAGCACGCGCTTGAGCAGGGTGGTCTTTCCGGAGCCGAGGAAGCCGGTCAGGATGGTGGCGGGGATCAGGGACATGGGCGGGGGGTGCAAGGGCGGCGCAAGGGGCGGCCGGGAGCCGGCCACCGGGGCCCGGACTCTGGAACAGGGCCGATCCCCTGTCAAGCGCCGGGGCTTGGCATGCCGACCGCGCAGACATGGGGTCGCCGGGCCGGGTTTCAAGCCCGGTCGGGCCGCTGGCTCGCCGCCGACGGCAACAGGCGCTTCAGGTATCCTAGCCGTCCCTTCACGAACGGCACTTCCGTGTCAGAACCGCAGCCACCGCGCGCGTCCGCGGCGTCGACGAAGAAGAGCGGGCCGGCCCACCCGCGGGGCGGCCAGGGCGACCCCCACGAGCGTGCCCATGGTCGGCACGACCGCCGCAGCCTGTTCGAGCGGCTGGTCGAGTTCATCTCGCCCGGGCCGGACTCCAAGGACGAGCTGATCGAGACGCTGGCCGATGCCGAGCAGCGCGAACTGATCGAGCCGCAGTCGCGGGCGATGCTCGAGGGCGTGCTGCGCATGGCCGACATGGTGGCCGGCGACGTGATGGTGGCGGCGCCGCGGATGGACCTGCTCGACATCGACGCGCCCTATGACGAGCTGCTGGCGGTCGTGATCGGCACCGGCCATTCGCGCTTCCCGGTGACCGAGGGCTCGCGCGACAACATCATCGGCATCCTGCTGGCCAAGGACCTGCTCAAGCTGCAGCGCGCGCCGGAGTTGAACCTGCGCACGCTGCTGCGGCCGGCCGTCTTCGTGCCCGAAAGCAAGGGCCTGAACGAGTTGCTGCGCGACTTCCGCACCAACCGCAACCACCTGGCCATCGTGATCGACGAGTTCGGCAACACCGCCGGCCTGCTGACGATCGAGGACGTGCTGGAGGAGATCGTCGGCGAGATCGAGGACGAGTTCGACGAGGCCGACGCGGTCGACGCCGTCTACACCCTGGCCGACGGCAGCCACCGGGTCGCGGGCGATGCGTCGATCGCCTCGGTCAACGAGGCTTTCGCGGTCGCGCTGCCCGACCAGGACTTCGACACCATCGGCGGCCTGATCGCGCACCAGCTCGGCCGCGTGCCGCGCCGCGGCGAATCGGTCGAGGTGGCGAACCTGCGCTTCACGGTGATGCTGACCCGCGGCGGCGCGGTGCGCTGGTTCAAGGTGCGGCGCCTGCCCAAGCCGGCGGACGCGGCCGACGCCGAAGCGTGAAGCGCCCGGGCCCCTGGACGCTGGCGCTGCTGGGCGCCGGCGCCTTGCACACCGCGTCCTTCGCGCCGCTCGGCTGGTGGCCGCTGCAGATCGCCACGCTCGCGCTGCTGGCCCGGGGCGTGCAGGGCGCCGCGCCGCGCGTGGCCGCCTGGCGGGGCTGGTGCTTCGGCGTCGCCTGGCTGGCTTCCGGCCTCTGGTGGCTGTACATCAGCATGCACGACTATGGCGGCATGCCGGCCGTCCTGGCGGCGGCGGCCGTGGGCCTGCTGGCGGCCGCCCTGTCGCTCTACCTGGCCGGCGCGATGGCGCTGGTCGCCTGGTGCCGGGCCGCGTCGCCGCTGGCCGCCTCGCTGGCGTTCGCCGGCGGCTGGCTGGCCGCGGAGCTGGCGCGGGCGCAATGGTTCACCGGTTTTCCATGGCTGGCCGCCGGCTATGCCCACAGCGACGGCCCGTTGGCGGCGCTGGCGCCCTGGATCGGCGTCTACGGCATCGGGGCGGTGGCGGCGCTGCTGGCGGCCGCACTGGCGACGGCCTGGCCGCTGGCGCCGGGCTTCCAGCGCCGGGCCGCCGTGCCGCTGCTGCTGGCGGCGGTGCTGGTGCTGCTGCCCTGGGCCGGCCCGCGCGAGTTCACCGCCCCGGCCGGCACGCTGCGCCTGAGCCTGCTGCAGCCCAACGTGCCGCAGGACCTGAAGTTCGACGCCGGCCGCATCGCCGGCCAGATGGCCGACCTGCAAGCGCAGCTGCATGCGGCCGCGGGCGACCTGGTCGTCACGCCGGAGTCGGTGCTGCCGATCCCGCGCGACCACCTCGACCCGGCCTACTGGCAGACGCTGACGGCGCCGTTTCGCGACGGCGCGCGGGCCGCCCTGATCGGCACCTTCCTCGGCAACGACGTCGACGGCTACGTCAATTCGGTGGTCGGCGTCGATGCCCACGGCGAGGCCTACCGCTACGGCAAGCGGCACCTGCTGCCGTTCGGCGAATTCGTGCCGCCGGGCTTTCGCTGGTTCGTCGAGCTGATGCAGATCCCGCTCGGCGACCAGGCCCGCGGCGACAGCGAGGCCCCGTTCGCCGTCGGCGGCCAGCGCCTGCGGCCGCTGGTCTGCTACGAGAACCTGTTCGGCGAGGACATGGTGCGCAGTGTCGGCGCGGACGCCGGTGCCGCGACCGTCCTGGTCAACGTGAGCAACCTGGCTTGGTTCGGCCCGCGCATGGTGCAGGACCAGGACCTGCAGTTCTCGCGCCTGCGGGCGCTGGAGTTCCAGCGGCCGCTGGTGCGGGCCACCAACACCGGCTCGACGGCGGTGGTGGACCATCGCGGCGTGGTCACGGCCCGCCTGCCGGCCCAGACGCGGGCGACGCTGGACGCCGTGGTCGAGGGCCGCCGGGGCGCCACGCCCTACGCCCGCTGGCTCGGCCGCTTCGGGCTCTGGCCGCTGTGGCTGCTGGCGCTGGCGGGGCTGGCTGCCGGCCGTCGGACGGGGGGCTCCTAGAATCCACGGTTTTCACCCGATCGAGTTCTCATGCTGACCTTTCAGCAACTCATCCTCCGCCTGCAGGATTACTGGGACGCGCAGGGCTGCGCGCTGCTGCAGCCCTACGACATGGAGGTCGGCGCGGGCACCAGCCACACCGCCACCTTCCTGCGCGCGATCGGCCCCGAGCCCTGGAAGGCGGCCTACGTGCAGCCCAGCCGGCGGCCCAAGGACGGCCGCTACGGCCAGAACCCGAACCGCCTGCAGCACTACTACCAGTACCAGGTGGTGCTGAAGCCGGCGCCGGCCAACATCCTCGAGCTCTACCTCGGCTCGCTCGAGGCGCTGGGCTTCGACCTGAAGAAGAACGACGTGCGCTTCGTCGAGGACGACTGGGAGAACCCGACGCTCGGCTGCTGGGGCCTGGGCTGGGAGGTCTGGCTCAACGGCATGGAGGTGACCCAGTTCACCTACTTCCAGCAGGTCGGCGGCATCGACTGCAAGCCCGCCACCGGCGAGATCACCTACGGCCTGGAGCGGCTGGCGATGTACCTGCAGGGCGTGGAGAACGTGTACGACCTGCAGTACGCCCCGGGCATCAAGTACGGCGACGTGTTCCTGCAGAACGAGATCGAGCAGAGCACCTACAACTTCGAGCACTCGGACGTCGAGTTCCTGCTGCAGGCCTTCTCGGCGCACGAGCGGCAGAGCCAGTACCTGATGGCGCAGCAGCTCGCGCTGCCGGCCTACGAGCAGCTGCTGAAGGCGGCGCACACCTTCAACCTGCTGGACGCGCGCGGCGCGATCAGCGTGACCGAGCGCGCCGCCTACATCGGCCGCATCCGCAACCTGGCCCGCGCGGTGGCGCAGAGCTACCTCGACAGCCGCGCGCGGCTGGGCTTCCCGCTCGCGCCGCGAGCCTGGGCCGACGAGGTCGCCGCCCAGCTGGCCGAGAAGTCCGCCCAGAAGAAGGCGGCCTGAACCATGAGCGCGAAGACCCTTCTCGTTGAACTCTTCGTCGAAGAGCTGCCGCCCAAGGCGCTGAAGAAGCTGGGCGAGGCCTTTGCCGGCACCCTGGCCGACAGCCTCAAGGCCCAGGGCCTGGCGCCGGCCGACGCGGCGGTGACGCCGTTCGCCTCGCCGCGCCGGCTGGGCGTGCAGGTGGCGCAGGTGGCCACCAAGGCAGCCGACCGCGCGGTGCAGCAGAAGCTGATGCCGGTGTCGGTGGGCCTCACCGCCGACGGCCAGGCCACGCCGGCGCTGCTGAAGCGGCTGCTCGGCCTGGGGCTGGGTGCCGAGGCCGTGCCGCGCCTGAAGCGCCTGCCCGACGGCAAGGCCGAGGCGCTGTTCCTCGACACCGTGGTCGAGGGCGCGACCCTCGCCGAAGGCCTGCAGAAGGCGCTCGACGATGCGCTGCGCCTGCTGCCGATTCCCAAGGTCATGACCTACCAGCTGGCCGACGGCTGGACCGACGTGAAGTTCGTGCGCCCGGCGCACCGGCTGGTCGCCCTGCACGGCGACGCGGTGGTGCGCGTCGACGCGCTCGGCCTCACCGCCGGGCGCACCACGCGGGGCCACCGCTTCGAGGCGGCGACGCCCGAGGTCGAGATCAGCCATGCCGACCGCTACGCCGACGAGCTGGCCACGCAAGGCGCGGTCATCGCCAGCTTCGCCGAGCGCCGCGCCGAGATCCAGCGCCAGCTCGCCGCCGCCGCGTCGGCGCTCGGCCTGAAGCCGATCGACGACGACGCGCTGCTCGACGAGGTGACGGCGCTGGTCGAGCGGCCCAACGTGCTGACCTGCCGCTTCGAGCCCGAGTTCCTCGCCGTGCCGCAGGAGTGCCTCATCCTGACGATGAAGGCCAACCAGAAGTACTTCCCGCTGCTGGACGCCCAGGGCCGCCTGACCCACCAGTTCCTGGTCGTCAGCAACATCCGCCCGGACGACCCGGGTGCGGTGATCGGCGGCAACGAGCGGGTGGTGCGCCCGCGCCTGGCCGACGCGAAGTTCTTCTTCGACCAGGACCGCAAGCGTTCGCTGGAGTCGCGCGTGCCGGGGCTGGCCAAGGTGGTCTACCACGGCAAGCTGGGCTCGCAGGGCGAGCGGGTCGAGCGCGTGATGGCGATCGCGCGGGCGATCGCCGGCATGCTCGGCGGCGAGGTGCTGGCCCGCCAGGCCGACCGCGCCGCGCTGCTGGCCAAGGCCGACCTGCTGACCGACATGGTCGGCGAGTTCCCGGAGCTGCAGGGCATCATGGGCGGCTACTACGCCCGCCACGACGGCGAGCCGGAGGCGATCGCCTTCGCGATCGAGGACCACTACAAGCCCCGCTTCGCCGGCGACGAGCTGCCGCGCAACGAGGTGGGCCTGGTGGTCGCGCTGGCCGACAAGCTCGAGACGCTGGTGGGCCTGTTCGGCATCGGCCAGCTGCCCACCGGCGACAAGGACCCGTTCGCGCTGCGCCGGCATGCGCTGGGCGTGATCCGCATGCTGGTCGAGCGGGAGCTGCCGCTCGGGCTCGACGCGCTGATCGCCGCCGCGGTGCCGGCCTTCGGCGGCCTGATCCAGGACCCGAGCGCCGCGCTGCAGTCCTTCTTCGCCGAGCGCCTGGGCGGCCAGCTGCGCGAGCAGGGCTACTCGGCGCAGGAGGTCGACGCGGTGCTGGCCCTGGCCCCGCAGCGCCTGGCCGACGTGGGCAGGCGCCTGGCGGCGGTGCGTGCCTTCGCCGCCCTGCCGGAAGCGGCCTCGCTGGCGGCGGCCAACAAGCGCGTCGGCAACATCCTGAAGAAGGTCGAGGGCGAGCGGCCGACCGAGGTCGATGCGCAGCGGCTGGTCGAGCCGGCCGAGCGTGCGCTCGCCGAGGCGCTGGCCGGTGTGCAGCCGCGCTCGGACGAGCTGTTCGCGCGCGGCGACTACACCGCGTCGCTGCGCGAGCTGGCCGCGCTGAAGGCCCCGGTGGACGCGTTCTTCGACGGCGTCATGGTCAACGCCGACGACCCGGCGCTGCGCGCCAACCGCCTGGCGCTGCTCGGCCGGCTGCACGGCGCGATGAACCGGGTGGCCGACCTGTCGCGGCTGGCGGCCTGACGCGATGCCGACGCAGGCCCCCAAGCTGGTGATCCTCGGCCGGGACGGCATCCTGAACCGGTTCCGCGAGGACCACGTCAAGGAGCCGGCCGAGTGGGAGCCGATCCCGGGGGCGCTGGAGGCCGTCGCGCGCCTGAACCACGCCGGCTGGCACGTGGTGGTCGCGACCAACCAGGCCGGCATCGGCCGCGGCATGATCGACATGGCCGCGGTCAATGCGGTGCACCTGCAGATGATCAAGCTGCTGGCTGCCAGGGGTGGCCGGCTCGACGCGGTGTTCTTCTGCCCCCACGCGCCGGAGGAGCACTGCGATTGCCGCAAGCCCCAGCCGGGCATGATGCACGACATCGCCAACCGCTACGGTGTGGACCTGGCCCAGGTGCCGATGGTGGCCGACACCTTGCGCGACCTGCAGGCCGCGCGCGCCGCGGGCTGTCCGCCGCACCTGGTGCGCACCGGTCGCGCCGCGCTGGCCGGCGAGGCCGAGCTGGCGCAATGGGTCGCCGCCGTGCCCGGCACGACCGTCCACGACGACCTGTCCGCCTTCGCGAGCCACCTGCTGCAGCAGGAGCTGGGCGCGCGGTTCGCGGTCTGACCCGACTTCCTCTTCCGCTGCCTTCCATGCAACGTCTCGGCTGGATCCTGCGCTCGTCGCTGTTCTTTCTCTGGATGGCGGTGACGGTGGTGCCGTGGGCCACCTTCGTCGTGCTGATGTCGATCTTCGTGCGGGGCACGCCGCTGTACCGTGTCTGCGTCGGCTGGTTGACGACCGCGATCTGGGGCGCGCGCGTGATCTGCGGCGTGCGCTGGCGCGTGCACGGCATGGACAACGTGCCGAGCGCGGCCGACGCGCGCGCCGCGGTGCTGCTCGCGCCCAAGCACCAGTCGACCTGGGAGACCTTCGCGTTTCCGATGCTGATGCCCCACCCGCTGTGCTACGTGTTCAAGCGCGAGTTGCTGTGGATCCCGTTCTTCGGCTGGGCGATCGGCCGCCTGGACATGATCCACATCGACCGCAGCCGGCGTGCCGAGGCCTGGGCCAAGGTGGCCGAGCAGGGCCGGCGCTACATGGCCCGCGGCAGCTGGGTCATCATGTTCCCCGAGGGCACGCGCACCCCGCGCGGCCAGCAGGGCGCCTACAAGTCGGGTGCCTCGCGCCTGGCGATCGCTGCCGGCACGCCGATCGTGCCGATCGCCGTCACCTCGGCGCGCTGCTGGCCGCGCAAGAGCTTCCTGCTGCGGCCCGGCGTCATCGACGTCTCGATCGGCCGGCCGATCTCGCCCGAAGGCCGGCAGCCGGACGAACTGATCCGGGAGGTCGAGGCCTGGATCGAGGCCGAGATGCGCCGGCTCGATCCCGAGGCCTACGCGGCCGGCTGACCGGGCGCCGGGCCGACGGCACCGCGACCGGCCCCACTAGAATGCGCGCTCATGTCGCGCAGGCCCGATGTCGCTTGGCCCGAGCAGCTGTCGCTGTTCGATGCGCCGCCCCCGCCGCCGTCACCCGAGCCACGGGTCGCCGTCGCTCGCCCCGCACGGCCCGAGGCGTCGCCGGCCGGGCCGCCGCCCCAGCCGCCGGCGCCGCTGGTCCACCGCCATCCGCGCGCCGACCGCGAGATCCGCCTCGGCGAATGCCAGGTGGCCTACCTGCTGCGTCGCGCGCGGCGCAAGTCCATCGGCTTCACCGTCGGCCCGGAGGGGCTGGCAGTCAGCGCGCCGCGCTGGGTCGGCCAGGGCGAGATCGAGTCGGCGCTGCGCGAGAAGGCCGGCTGGATCCTGCGCAAGCTGGCCGAGCAGCGCGAACGCCAGCGCCGGCTCGAGGCAGCGCGGGTCGAGTGGCGCGACGGCGCCTCGCTGCCCTTCCTCGGCGAGACCGTGATCCTGGTGCTGGACCCGCGCGTGGCCGGTGCCGTCCTGAACACCGATGCCCAGGCCCTGCCGGGCGTGCCGCGGCTGACGCTGCACATCGGCCTGCCGCCGTCGGCCGCGCCCGCCCAGATCTGCGACGTGGTGCAGAGCTGGCTGCAGCGACAGGCGCGCCGTATCTTCGAGGAGCGTTGCGCCGAATTCGCGGCCCGGCTGGGGGTGCGGGTCCGGCGGTTGCGGCTCAGCTCGGCCCAGACCCGCTGGGGCAGCGCCTCGGCCGACGGCTCGATCCACCTGAACTGGCGCCTGGTGCATTTCGGCCTGCCGGTGATCGACTACGTCGTCGCGCACGAACTGGCCCACCTGCGCGAGATGAACCACAGCGCCGCGTTCTGGGACGTGGTCCGGTCCGTCATTCCTGATCTCGAGGACCGCAAGGCGCTGCTGCGCGACCCGGTGCTGCCGGTCTTCGCCTGAGTGCCGCCGGCTGCCGCCGGCCCCGATCCCCCCCAATGGGGGATGGTCGCCGGCGCACTTCTTGGGCACAGTCATGCTATTCGCTGTCATCACGAGGCGATAGGGACGGTCCAGGGAGGATCAGGCGGCTGAAGCGCCGCCGCACGAACCCGAAAGCAAGGCCGGTCGGTGTCCTCACCGACCGGCTTTTGCATTCAGGGCGCTCAGGTCGCGTGCGCGACGAAGCGCAGCACCCCGTCCGCACCGAGCCGGGCGCGCACCTGACCCTGGCTCTGCAGCGCGTGCAGGTGGGCGATGGCCTCGCCCATCGCGAAGGTCGTCTGGTGCAGGTCCAGCGGGCGGCGGAACAGCA
>JABLTH010005332.1_pt1 | contig 16978 bp, 12 predicted proteins | sample 7875711 | NCBI WGS metagenome assembly JABLTH01 (sample SAMN14941262, study PRJNA633318) | bioreactor metagenome | isolation source: bioreactor | place: China | collected 2019-03-05 | reverse complement strand
GAGGAGCCGCGCGGTCTGCCCGTGCCCGTCAAGCTGCGCCGCGTGCGGCTCGGCGGGCAGCCGATCCGTCCGGGCGAGCGCGTGTCCGCGGACCGTCACGACCTCGAGGTCGACGTCGCGGCGCTCTCGTACCTGAACCCGGGCCGCCTGCGCCTGCGCTACCGCATCGCGGGCCTCAGCGACGCGTGGTCGCCGCTCGAGGGCCGGCACATCGCGGTCGCGGCGCTGCCGCCGGGACGGTTCACGCTCGAGGTGCAGGCGCAGCGTGGCGACGAGCCGTGGTCGCCGCCCGCGTCGTTCCGCTTCAGCGTCGCCCCGGCGTGGTGGCAGACGGGCTGGTTCGCGGCGCTGGCCACCGCCGCGCTCGTCGTGCTGTTCGTGCTGGGGATCAAGCTGCGCGTGCGGCGCGTCGTCGCGCACAACCTCAAGCTGGGGCGCCTCGTCGAGGAGCGCACGCACGAGCTGGCCGACGCGAACGCGCGGCTCGCCGAGACCAGCCGGCTCAAGAGCGCCTTCCTCGCCAACATGAGCCACGAGATCCGCACGCCGATGAACGCGGTGATCGGCATGACGGGACTGCTCGAGGAGACGCCGCTCGACGCCGAGCAGCGCGACTTCGTCGGCACGATCCGCAGCTCGGGCGAGATGCTGCTGGCGCTCATCAACGACATCCTCGACCTGTCGAAGATCGAGGCCGGCCGGCTCGAGATCGAGCGCATCGCGTTCGACCCGCGCGCGGCGCTCGAGGACGTCCTGTGCCAGCTCGTGCCGCGGGCGCGCGACAAGGGGCTCGAGCTCGCCCTCATCGTCGACCCGCGCGTGCCGGCGCGCCTCCTGGGCGACCCGAGCCGCATCCGCCAGATCGTGATCAACCTGCTTGGCAACGCGCTCAAGTTCACCAGCGCCGGCGAGGTCGTGCTGAGCGTGCGCCGCCTCGACGTGGCGCCGGGCGCGGACGCGGTCCCGCTGCGCGTCGAGGTGCGCGACTCGGGCATCGGTCTCACCGCGGAGCAGCGCGCGCACCTGTTCCAGCCGTTCGTGCAGGCCGACGCCTCGACCACGCGGCGCTTCGGCGGCACCGGGCTGGGCCTGTCGATCTGCCGCGGGCTGGTCGACGCGATGGGCGGCACGATCGGCGTGGACAGCGTGCCGGGCAGCGGCTCGACGTTCTGGTTCGAGCTGCCGCTGGGCGAGGCGCCCGCCGCGATCTCCGACCCGCGCGACGCGTCCCTGTCCGGGCGGCGCGTGCTCGTCGCCGTCGGAAAGAGCGCGAACCGCGACGGCCTGGTGCAGCAGCTCGAGGCGCTGGGGCTCGTCGTCGAAGCGGCCGCGACGGCGCCGGAGGCGCGGGAGCGCTTCCTTCGCGGCGCACGGTTCGACGCGGCGCTGGTCGACTACGAGATCGACGGCGGCGGCCCCGAGTTCGCGCGGGCGCTCGGCGCCACGCGCGGGCACACGAAGCTCGTGCTGCTGTCGTGGGTCGGAATGCGCGGCCAGGCCGCCGAGGCGCGCGAGGCCGGCTACGACGCCTTCCTCACGTTCCCGGTCAAGACCGCGGTACTCGACGAGTGCCTCGTGCGGACGCTCACCGGTGCGCCGGGCGAGGAGCTCGTCACGCGCCACACCGTGCTCGAGCAGACCGGCCTGCGCCGCCTGCGCGTGCTGCTCGTCGACGACAACGCCGTCAACCAGAAGCTCGCCGCGAAGATGCTCGACAAGATGGGGTGCCGCACCGACGTGGCGGCCAACGGCCTCGAGGCCGTCGCGGCGTTCGAGACGCACGAGTACGACGTCGTCCTGATGGATTGCCAGATGCCCGTCATGGACGGCTACGAAGCGACGCGCGCGATCCGCGAACGGGAGTCCGGGACCGCGCGCCGTGTGCCGGTCATCGCCCTGACCGCGAGCGCGCTCGCCGGCGAGCGCGACCGCTGCCTCGCGGCCGGGATGGACGACTACCTCGCCAAGCCGTTCCGCAAGGCGGACCTCGAGGCGCTGCTCGATCGCTGGTGCGCCGGCGCGGCCGTCTAGCCCTTCGTCGTCCGGGACGCACTCACCGGGACCGCGAAGCGCGTCGACAGCGTCCCCTCGCGTCCGTCCGCGGACATCTCGAGCGTCAGCGTGCCGTCGAGACGCGCGGGGCGCGGGAAGTACAGCACGTCCGTGAACCACGACGACGGTCCGATCGAGACCTGGTCGATGCGCAGCCCGCGTCCGGGCGGCGGGAAGAAGTTCGAACGCACGTAGAACAGGTCGGAGTACGGCAGCCCGACGACGAGCGGGCGGTCGCGCAGCACCGCGCGGTCGAACAGCTGGTGCGAGTAGTCGCGGCGCAGCGTGGCGTAGTCCGCCGCGGGGTAGCGCTTCCCGTCCGCGTCGACGAGCACGAACGACGCGGGCGTCACGGTGAAGGCCGGGCCGCCACCGAGCATGCCGACCGCGACGGGGACGGGAATGTAGGCGTCCTTCTCGTGTTGCGAGGCGAGGAAGCCGTCGACGAAGAGCGAGACGTTGCCGTCGCGCTCGCGGTACGTGGAGTAGGAGACCTTCTCGCTCGTGTTCTCCGCGGCGAGGGCGGGCGCGGCGAGCGCGAGGAGGAGCGTGACGGCGACGGTCGCGTGCAGGGTGGCTCTCATGCGGCACCTCCGCGGCCGGGATCGTTCCGGCCGCTCGTGCCGCACTGCGCTGCACGGCGCGTGCCACGCGCCCGGGTGCTTCGAATCGCGCAAAAGCGCGCGGCGTCGCGCAGAAACGCTGCGCCCGCGGGACGCGGCGTCCGCCGCGGAGGACGAGACCGCCCCCCGCGGAGGACGGTCGAGGGCCGCGCCCGGAGACGTGCAGGACCCGGTGACGCGGAGCGCGCGTCACTGCCCCTGCGCGGCGGCGCGGATCACCCTGGCGCGCGCGTCGAGCGCGTCGGCCTCGGCCGTGCGGCCCTGCACGCGGCGCATCTTCGCGAGGTTCTCGAGCACGGCCGCCACCGCGGGGTTGTCCTTGCCGAACAGCTTTTCGCGGATCGCAAGCGCGCGCGCGTAGAACGCGTCGGCCGCGTCGTAGCGCTTCGCGCGCATCGCGACGTTGCCCATGTTGTTGAGCGTCTGCGCGACCTCGTTGCTCTCCCTGCCGTACACCTTCATCCGGATCGCGAGCGCGCGTTCGAGCAGCGGGCGCGCCTCGTCGAGCCGGTTCTGCCGCAGGAGGAGGCTGCCGAGGTTGTTGAGGCTGTACGCGACCTCGCCGTTCTCCGGGCCGAGCAGCGTCTCCTGGATCGCGAGCGCCCGGCGCTGCAGCGCCTCGGCTTCCGGGTAGCGCTCGAGCTTCCCGACGACGACCGACAGGTTGTTGAGCGAGTTCGCCGTCTCGGAGTGCTCGGCGCCGAAGACGCGCTCGCGGATCGCGAGCGCGCGGCGGTGCAGCGGCTCCGCCTCCGCCGCGCGGCCGGTCATGTAGTAGAGGTTGGCCAGCTGCGTGAGGCCCAGCGCGACGCGCGGGTGGTCGGCACCGACCGTCTTCTCGCGGATCGCGTTCGAGCGCGCTAACTGCGCCTCGGCCTCCTTGTACTGGCCCTTCATGCGGTGCAGCTCGGCGACCGTGCCGAGCGTGTCCGCGACGAGCGGGTGCTCGGGACCGAGCGCGCGCTCCTGGAGCGCCAGGGCGCGCGTGCCGGCGGCGAGCCCGTCGTCGAGACGGCCCGTGAGCTGGTAGGCGTTGGCGAGGTTGGCGAGCGTCTTGGCGAGGGCCAGCGGGTCGCCGCCCGGGCGCTCGTGGATCGCGCGCGCGCGCTCGAGCGGCGCCATCGCGTCCTTCGGGCGCTGCGCGAGGATCAGCGCGCCGGCCCAGTCGTTGAGCGCGACGCCGACCGCCTCGTCGGACGGGCCCGCGGCCCGCTCCAGCATCGCGAGCCCCTCGGCGAACAGCGGCTCGGCTTCCGCGAAGCGGTTCTGCGTCGCGCGCAGGGAACCCAGCGCGAGGAGCGCCTGCGCGCAGTCGCGGTCCTTCGCGCCGAGCTCGCGCCGGAGGCGTACGGCGGCCGCCAGGTGCTCGTCGGCGGGCCCGAAGAGCCCGAGCGCGCGGTACGCCTCGCCGATCACGCCGTGGAACGCGGCCGCGATCGCCGGCTGCCCGGCGAGCTCGCGGTCGAGCCCGCGCGCGCCGTTGTCGAGGAGTTCGCGCGCGGTGACCTTCGCGCCGTCGGCGGTGTCGGGGTCCGAGGTCGCGAACACGCCCGACAGGAACGCCGCCACGCGCCGCGCGCTCTCGGCCTCGCGGTTCGCACGGTCGCGCTCGCGCGCGACGCGGCCCGCGAGGACCGCCATCGACACGGCGAAGCCGACGAGCAGCACGAGCACGGTCGACGCGAACGCGACCGCGAAGCGGTGCCGCGAGACGAGCTTCCGCACCTGGTACGCGGCGCTCGGCGGGCGGGCGAGGATCGGCTGGTTCGCGAGGTAGCGCTCGATGTCCTCGCCGAGCGCGGCGGCGCTGCTGTAGCGCCGCGCGGGCTCCTTCTGCAGCGCCTTGAGGACGATCGTCTCGAGGTCCGAGTCGAGGCGCCGCGTGCCCGAGAGCGTGCGCGAGAGCGGCGCGGGCGGGCTCTCGCAGATGATGCGCACCACGTCGTGCAGCGGCGCGCCCGCGAGGTCGTACGGCAGCCGCCCGGCGACCAGCTCGTAGAGCACGACGCCGAGCGCGTACACGTCGGCGCGCGCGTCGACCTCGTCGGGATTCCCGCGCAGCTGCTCGGGGCTGATGTAGGGCAGCGTCCCGCGCACGACGCCGACCTCGGTCTGCGTCGTCGTGCGCACGTCGGAGTCGGTGATGCGCGCGAGCCCGAAGTCGAGGATCTTGACCTCGGGCGGCCGGCCGGCGTCCTCCTCGAGCACGAGGACGTTCGAGGGCTTGAGGTCGCGGTGGATCACGCCGCGCTGGTGCGCGTACTGCACGGCCTCGCACACCCGCACGAACAGCGCGAGCCGCGCGCGCAGGTCGTCGCGTCCCACGGGCACCGCGCCGCGCGCCGCGGCCCACCGCCCGAGCGTCGTGCCGCGCACGAGCTCCATGGCGAAGAAGTGGCAGCCGTCGTCGGTGCGCCCCGACTCGTAGATCGAGGCGATCGCGGGGTGCTTGAGCCGCGCGAGCGTTTCCGTCTCGCGCAGGAACATGCGGATCGTGTCCGCGTCGACGAGCCGCCCGCCGCGCACGACCTTGAGGGCGACCACGCGGCGCGGGTTCTGCTGCTCGGCCTCGTAGACGATGCCCATGCCGCCCTCGCCGAGCACGCCGAGGATGCGGTACGCGCCGATCGACTCGGGCAGCGGGACCTGCGGAACCGGCGGAACCGGCGGAACCGGCGGGCCCGGCGGAATCGGCGGGACGGGCGGGTCGCTCACGTCGTGCGTGTCCCCTCGAGGCGCGCGGCGGCGGCCGCCAGCGCGGCGGGAACGTCTTCGGACACGACGTGCCCGTGCGCCATGACGACGTGCCGCAGGTCCGTCCGCGCGGCCCACTCCCGGAGCCAGCGGGCGTACGCGGCGCGGTCGGTCAGCAGGAACATCCGCCCAAGCCGGCTCATGTGCAACGGCCCGGTCGATCCGAGGAGCCGCAGGAACAGGCCGCCCGCGCCGCGCCGGTGGGGCATGTTGAACAGCGCGTCGTTGACGATCAGCGTGACGCCGCCCTCCGGGTGCGTGACCGCGCACGAGCGCTCGCTCTTCACGCCGGGGATCGCGGCGACGCTCACGGAGGACGGCGCCATCGACGCGTCGAACTCCACGAGCCCGGGCCACTTCAGCTTCTTCACCGCGGCCGGCGGGCCGCACAGCCGCGCGCCGGGGTAGCGGGCCGCATACGCCTCCGCGTCGAAGTCGTGCAGCCAGCTCGGCACGAAGATCGCACCCACCCGGCCCCACGCGTCGAGCCGCGCAAAGGCGTCGTCCGGCAGCCAGAGCGGGTCGTGGACGAACAGCGTGCCGTCCGCGCCCTTCGCGACGGCCATCTTGCGGTCGAGCTTCTGGCTCGTCTTCGCGGTCACGAGCCACAGGTTCGAGGCCAGTTCGCGCGCCGGTTCGGGGGTGTAGGTCACGATCGCCATGCGTGGGCCTCCCGCGGAATTCTACGTGTCCCGGGCCGGGACGGTCCGCGGCGCGCGGCGTAAACTCCCCCGCGAACGGGGCTCAGACTCTCCACGATGAGCCAGGGAGCGCACGGCATGCCGGACAGCGACGTCCCCCGCGACAGTCTCACGTACGCGGACTACGCCGCCCTTCCGGACGACGGCAAGCGCTACCAGCTCCTCGAGGGGGAGCTGGTCGAGATGCCGTCACCCACGAGCTGGCACCAGGTCGTGTCCGGCGAGCTGTATTCCGCGCTCCGGGCCCACGTCCTCGAGCACCGGCTCGGCCGCGTGCTCTACGCGCCGCTCGACGTGGTCCTCGAGGACCGCACCGTCGTCCAGCCGGACGTGATCTTCGTGTCGAACGAACGCATGGGCATCCTGCGCCGCCGGAACGTCGAAGGGGCGCCCGACCTGTGCGTGGAGATCCCGTCGCCCGGCACGGAGCGGGTGGACCGGGTCCGGAAGCTCGGGCTCTATGCGCGCCACGGTGTGCCGCACTACTGGATCGTCGATCTCGAGGCGCGCTCGATCGAGGAGTACGTGCTCGCGGGGGAGACTTACCGCGTGCGGTCCGTGGCCGCCGCGGACCACGACTTCGCGCCGTCCGCACTGCCCGGCTTCCTCTTCCGGCTCGCGTCCGTCGACCTGCCGCAGGACTCCGGCGCCCCCTGACCGCCCCGTCAGGCGTGGCCCAGCGCGTCCGGGATCGTCATCCGCGCCGCGCGCCGCGCGGGGAACCACGCCGCGAACACGGCCACGGCGCCGAGGAACAGCGTCGCGAACGCGTACGCCCCCGCGGAGTAGCCCACGGTGAGCGGGATCGCCTCGGACATGATGCCGGCGCGGTAGGTGATTCCCGCGGCGTTGATCAGCGCCGTGAGCCCGACCGTGACGACGAGGCCGAGGACGATCGCGGTCCCCGCGAGCCACAGCGCCTCGATCGTGAACAGCAGGCCGACGTGCGCGCGCCGGAAGCCCAGGCTGCGCAGCGTGCCGATCTCGCGCACGCGCTCGCCGACGGCCTTCAGCATCGTCGAGAACACCGACATGCCGGCGATCGAGACCACGATCAGCACGACGAAGGTGCGGTAGATGCCGAGGATCTCGATGCCGCGCGCGTAGTACTCGCCGTAGGGGTGCTCGGTCCACGGCAGCGCGTCGATGTCGAACCCGCGCGCGGCCGCGTCGCGCTTCAAGGCGCCGGCGAGGGCGCGCGCATCGACGCCGGGCCTCGCGGCGACCGTCATCATCGAGATCGCGTCGGTGTCGAGGAGGCGCTGGATCGCGGCGAGGGGCGCGGAGACGAACTTGCCGTCGAAATCCTTGACGCCGGCGTCGACCAGGCCGACGACGGTCGGCTCGATCACGTTGAGCTGCCCGGCGCGCGTCGTCGCGGTCAGCTGGATGCGCGGCGTGCGGCAGCGGAACGGGCGCTCGGCGGGGCGCGGGGCGCCGCGCGCGTCGAGCCACGGCTGCGGCGGATCGGGCACGCAGTCGAGCAGCGCGCCGAGGCTGCGGCCGAGGAGCACGCCGTCCGGGCCGGCGAGGTACAGGGGCTTTCCGGCGAGCGTGTTCCACTTCCACGGGCCGCGCAGCGCCGCGCCCTCGGTCACGTCGACGCCCACCGCGATGAACATGACGCCGGCGCGCCCCGCGCTCGCCAGCCCCGAGCCGACCAGGAAGCGCGCGCGCACGTCGACCGCCTCGCGGTGCGCGGCGAGCCACTCCTCGAGGAAGCGCTGCTCCTCCGCGCCGAGGAGGTAGCGGAACGGTTCCTCGCGCCCGGTCGGCGACTGTGCCCCGCGCTTCTCGACGATGAAGTCGCCGTACATGAAGCGCTGTCCGAAGGACGTCCCGAGCGAGGTCTTCATGTCGTGCAGGTAGCCCTCGAACAGCCCGATCGCGAGGAAGCCGACGACGATCGACAGGATCGCGCCCACGCTGTGGCGCCAGTTCCGCCGCGTGTTCCGCCAGCCGATGCGCGCGAGCGCGCCCGCCGCGAGGGCGCCCACGTCAGCGCACCACGTTGTTGATGTTGAACAGGCTGGCGGGGTGGTTCTCGGCGCGCGGGTTCTCGAAGCGCAGCCGCGTGACGGTGCCCGCGCCGGTCGCGTCGCGGATCGTCATGAGGCTCACGAAGTCGTACTCCGTGGCGCCGCGCCGCATCCGGTTGCCGTACTCGAAGGTGGCGGTCTTGAACACGTCGCCGCCGACGGTGAGGAACTCGGCCTTCACGGCGAGGCGGCGCTTCGCCGACACCCAGTAACGGATGCGGTCGTAGGTGAGGTTCTTCGAGCGCGCCTTCAGCTCGAGCCGGACCGCGGGATCGCCGTCCACGTCGTCCTGGCCGGCGACGACGGCGTCGTAGTCGCGCGCGTAGTTGGTGCTCGCGATGTCGCCGTTCGCCGCGTCGCCCGACAGGCGCTGGCGCGGCGAGATCGACACCGGCTTGCGCAGGCCCGGCTTCACGTACCAGATCGCGCGGTCGTTGAAGAGCATGACCTCGCCCTTGGTGCGCGGCGGCGCGAGCGACTCGGCGAGCGCGTCGTTGCCGCGCGCGCGGACCAGGAACGTGCGCACCGCGGTGGCGCCGTCCTCGGTCGCCTCGACCGTGACGTTCCACGTGATGCCCTCGGCGACCCCGCCGCGGGCGCGGTCGGCGTCGCGGAGCAGTGCCGCGGCGTCGGGCGCCTCGGCCCGCGCGAGGGGTGCGACGGAGAGCAGGAGCACAAGGCCCAGGACGGATCGCGTCATCGAGTCACCCGGTCGTGGAGGTGAGGAGGTCGGCGGGCGCGCGCCGCACGGACGCACGCACCGCGAGGTGCGTCGCGAGCGCGGTCAGCGGCACGAACAGGAGCGCGAACCGGACGAGCGTGGCCGCGCGCGGGGTCACGATCAGCCGGACGGTGCCCGGGATGCCGGGCGGGCTGAAGTGGATGTCCGCCGCGTACACGCCGGCCGAAATCGCGAACGCGAGCGCCCCCCCGAGGAGGATGCCGCCCCCGGCGAGCAGCGCGGACTCGCGCAGGAACAGCCCCGCGAGCGGGCCGCGGCGCCACCCGAGTGCGCGGAACGTGCCCAGCTCGCGCGTGCGCTCGAGCACGGTGAGGGTCATCGCATTCAGGACGCCGAGCGCGACGACCGCGCTGACCAGCACGGTGATGAACCCCACCATCGAGTTCATGAAGGCCATCGAGCCCGCGTAGTACGGGTTGTACTCCTCCTCGCCGTACCAGTAGACGCGCACGGGGAGCCCCGCCGCGCGCAGCCGCCCCTCCAGTTCCTTCGCGAAGCTGCGCGCGTCGCGCGCGTCGTGCAGGAACACGGCGACGTACGTCACCGCGTCGGTCGCGTACAGCGACTGCAGCGTGTCGAGCCGCGCGAGCAGCGTCTGGTCCTCGGTGTCGATCGAGGCCGTGCGGATGACGCCCGTGAGCTCGCCGTCGATCGCGGTGAGCGAGCCGTCCCACGTCATGCCGGCGAGCTGCACGTTGGCGTCGGCGGCGAGCCGCGCGGCCAGGCCCGGCGCGCTGCAGTCGGGGACCGCGGCGCCCGCGGCGCCGGGCGGGAGGTCGTCGTGCACGTGGGTCTTCCCGAGCCGCCGCGCGAGCCCCGTCGAGACGACGACCGCGTCGGGCACGTCGCCGGACGCGGCGAGCGACCGGCCGGCGACCGGCCTCGCGATCTCGGTCAGCGCCTCGCTCGAGGTGCGGACTCCGGCGAGCTGCCCGAGCGCGGCGGACTCGATCCCCAGCGCGACGAACGGCACCGAGCGGCAGCCGTTGCCGGCGAGCCCCATCCCGCGCAGGTAGCGCCCGGTGAAGTCCACGCGCGCCTCGCCCGCGAGCGCCTCTCCGATCCGCCGCTGCTCCGCCGGCCCGAGGCTGAACTTGAGGGGCCGCGCGGCCGCCTGTTCGAGTCCGCCCTCGCGCCACACGGCCACGTGGCCCGTGTGCTGCAGGTACACGGCGGCCTCGGTGAGGAACACGTCGATGCGCTGCACGTACGCGTGGAGCAGCACGAGCCCGGCGAACCCGAGCGTGATCGCGAGCCCGGTCGCCAGGTTGCGGCGCCGGTTCCGGCGCAGGTTCTTCGCGGCGAGCCGCCACGCGCCGCTCACGCCGACCGGCCCTCGTCCGCGACGATGCGGCCGTCGACGATCTGCACGACGCGCGCGACCCGCTCCATGAGGGTCCGGTCGTGCGTCGAGAAGAAGAACGTCACGCGGCGCTGCGCGTTGAGCGCGAGCATCAGGTCGACGATGCGGTGCGCGGTGGCCGAGTCGAGGTTCGCGGTCGGCTCGTCGGCGAGGACGAGCAGCGGCGAGGTGACGAGCGCGCGCGCGATCGCGACGCGCTGGCGCTGCCCGCCGGAGAGCTTGTCGGGCAGGTGCCGCACGTGCCCCTCGAGCTCGACGTCGCGGATCGCCTGCATCACGCGGTCGGCGCGCTCGGAGACGGGGATCGTCTCGTGGATCAGGAGCGGCAGCTCGATGTTCTCGTACACGTCGAGGACCGGCACGAGGTTGAAGGACTGGAAGATGAAGCCGATCTTCCCGTTGCGCAGCCGGCTGCGGTCGTCGTCGGAGAGGTGCGCGACGTCCTGGCCCTCGATCCACACCGCGCCCGCGTCGGGCGCGTCGATGCAGCCGACCATGTTGAGGAGCGTGCTCTTGCCGGAGCCCGACGGTCCGACGAGCGCGGTGAACTCGCCGCGGTGCAGCTCGAGGCTGACCTCGCGCAGCGCGGGCACGGTCGTCTCGCCCAGGCGGTAGGTGCGGCTGACCCGGTCGAGCCGGATGAAGGAATCGCTCATCGCCCTCTCACCCCGTGCACACCACGCTCGCCACGCTCACCACGTGCGCACCACGCCGCCGAGCACCGCGGTCCGCACCAGCCGCGAGAACTCCGCCCACGCCGGCCCGCGCGTCCACGTCGCCGATCCGAAGACCACCCACGCGTCGGCCGCTTCCCACGCGGCCGTCGCGAACAGCACCCCGGAGCCGTCGGTGACCGAGTGAAGATACCGGACGGAGACCTGGGTGCGCTTGCGCGGCGGCAGGTCGGGGACCCGCACCGCGAGGAGGACGAGGTCGCGCCCGGCGAACTCGAGCCCCGGCGCGAGGAGCGGCGCGGGATCGAGGACCGCGGCGAGGGGCGCGCGCTCGATCTCGCCGCGGGTCCAGCCCGCGGCCTGGTGCACGGCCTCGAGGCGCCACTCGTCGCCGCGCGGCAGGGTCCAGCGCACGCCCGCGAGCGTGGTGCCGCGGAGGTCCCGCTCGCCGGCCCGCGCCTGCGTGAAAACGGGCGGCATCCCCGCGGGAACCCACGCGTCGCTCCCGCGCTCCTGGGCCGCGTCGAGGTACACGGTCCAGGCGTCGGAGAGCGTGAGGGCGGCGTACTCGCCGATCCACGAGCGCACGCCCGAGCGCCGCCCGGCGACGAGCCCGGCGTAGCTCGCCCCGTCCGCGGACGTGTATTCGAACTTCGCGAGACCCGTCGGGCGGAACGGCGCCCGGGCGACGAAGGCGCCGTCGCCGCTGTCGTGCAGGTCGGCGAGGGCGACCAGGCTCCACTGCCGGCCCACGGAGACGTTCACGCGCAGCATGTCCTTGCCGCGGACGAGGTACAGCGGGTCGCGGAACAGGCCGCTCTCGTGGAACAGCCGGTTGCTCGGCGCGAGCAGCTCGGCCGGGCCCCACTGGAAGTTCTGGCGGCCCGCGGAGACCGCGAGCGCGTCCGCGGGACGCCACGTGACGAACGCCTCGGTCCAGCTCGCGGTGGCGGTGCGGCGGACGAGCGCGGGCGCGCCCTCGCGCGTCGCGCGCGACCCCGACAGCAGGAGCCGCGGCCGCGCGACGAGCTGCCACGCGCCGGACTCGACGCGCAGGTTCGGGCGCAGCTCGGTCGAGCCCGACCAGCGGGGCATGCCGAGCGCGTTCGCGGGATCGATCCCGGGGTCGGCGCGCTCGACGAAGCGCGCCGCGCCGATCCACTCCACGGCGAGCCGTACGTTGGCCGACGTGGCCGTCGAGGGCTCGGCGGACGCCGTGGACGCCGTGGACTCCTCCGCCGCGGCAGAGGGCCCCGCGCACACGAGGAGCGCGACGCCAAGCCACGGCAGGACCGGAAACCTCATGCACCCATTGTAGGGGCGGGGCTTGCCCCGCCCGGGGTTCAGACCATCGCTTCCGACGAGATCTCCGGGTGCGCCTTCATGAAGTCGACCAGCGTCGGCAGGTACGAGCGCAGGTACGGGACGCGGATGCCGCCGGTCGCGAGGTCGACGACCGAGTGCGTCGTTCCGTAGTACGTCGGGTGCACGAAGTAGTCGATCGCGCTCGAGGGGATCTCCATCAGCCCCTTCACGCCCGGCACGTAGTCGATCGCACCCTTCGCGACGGTGAGCGGCAGCGGCATCGTGAGCACCGCGCGCCCGGTCGCCTTGCCCATCGCGCGGATCACCTCGTCGATGGTGAGCGGCTCGGGGTCGGCGAGCTGGTAGACCGTGCCGACCGCGCCGGGGTAGGTCGAGAGGTACGCGATCGCGTCGACCACGAAGTCGCGCGGCACGAGGTTGAGGCGCGTGCGGGCGGTGTCGCCGACGGTCGGCATGAGCGCGATCACCGGCTGCTTCAAGAGCCAGCGCATCACGTAGTACGGGCCGTCGTACTTCTGCGTCGCGCCCGTGCGGCTGTCGCCGACCACGATCGCGGGGCGGTAGATCGTCACCGGCAGGCCCTTGTCCCGCTCGGCCTGCACGTCGAGCTCGGCGAGGTACTTCGTCTCCTCGTAGAAGTTGTTGAACTCCTGGCCCTTCACGAGGTCGTCCTCGCCGAAGATGCCGGCGTAGCGGCCGGAGACGTAGCACGTCGACACGTACTGGAAGCGCGCGAGCCCGCGGCAGGCGCGCGCGAACTCGAGCATGTGGCGCGTGCCGTCGACGTTGACCTTCATGCCGACCGCGCGCGGCACCGACAGGTCGTACACGGCCGCGAGGTGGAAGATCTCGGTCGTCGCCGCCTCGAGCGCCTCGAGCGCCTCCGGCGCGAGCCCGAGGCCGGGCCGCGTGATGTCGCCCAGGGCGAGCCGGATGCGGCCGGCGAACGCCGGGTCCTGGGCCTCGATCTGCGCGACGCGGCGCGCCGCCATGCCGGCGAACTTCCCCTGGACCAGGCACACGACCTCGACGTCGGCACCCCGCGCGAGGACCCGCGGAACGAGTTCGGAGCCGAGAAAGCCGGGGAAACCGGTGAAGAAGATCGTCTTCATCGAACCTCCAACCAGGGACCGCGCTGTAGGGGCGGGGCTTGCCCCGCCCGGGCTTGCCCCGCCCGGTTCACCGCAAGCCGGGCACGCGCCTGAGCAGCCGGAGCGTCTGCGTCATCGCGTAGCTGAACACGTCGTCGCCGATGCCGCCGGGCGCGGCGAGCGGCAGGAGGCGCTGCACGGCGACGGTCTGCGCCTCGGTGAACTTGAGCAGGCCCTCGATCCCGTGGCGCCGTCCGAGTCCCGAGTCCTTCATGCCGCCCATCGGCGCGTCGACCGACGCCCACGCCGCGGCGTAGGCCTCGTTGACGTTGACCGTGCCCGCGCGCAGGCGCGCGGCGATGCGCAGCGCGGCCTCCTCGTCGGTCGTGTAGACCGCGGCGTTGAGGCCGTAGGCCGTGTCGTTCGCGCGCTCGATCGCCTCGTGCGTCGAGGCGAACGGGTACACCGCGACCACCGGCCCGAACGTCTCCTCGGCGAAGAGCTTCATCTCCGGCGTGACGCCGGTGAGGATCGTCGGCTCGTGGAAGTACGGCCCGAGGTCGGGCCGCGCGCGGCCGCCGGCCTCGACGCGCGCGCCCTTCGCGACCGCGTCGTCGACGTGCTCCCGCACCTTCGCGAGCTGCGCGGCGGAGGACAGGGAACCCATGTCGCTCGCGTAGTCGAACGCGACGCCCAGCCGCAGGCCGCGCGTCTCGGACGCGAAACGCGCCACGAAGCGCGCGTACAGCGACTCGTGCACGTAGATGCGCTCGAACGAGATGCACAGCTGGCCGGCATTGCTGAAGCTGCCGCGCAGCGCGCCGTCGACCGCCGCCTCGAGGTCCGCGTCGGGCAGCACGAGCAGCGGGTTCTTGCCGCCGAGCTCCATCGTGCAGCCGATCAGCTGCTCGCCGGCGAGCGCGGCGAGCTTGCGCCCGGTCGCGGTCGAGCCGGTGAACGAGAGGTAGTCGGCCGCCGCGACGAACGCGGGACCCAGCTCCGCGCCCTCGCCGGTCAGCACCTCGACCAGGCCCGCGGGGAGGCCGCACTCCTCGAGCAGCTCGAACGCCCACAGCGCGGTGAAGGGGGTCTGGCGGTCCGGCTTGACCAGCACCGCGTTGCCGGCGAGGAGCGCGGGCAGCGCGTCCGACACGGACAGCGACAGCGGGTAGTTCCACGGCGCGACGAGGCCGACGAGACCCTTCGGGCGCCGGTACTCGATCGCGGTCGTGATGCCGGGGAAGGCGCCGCGGCGCCGCTTGGCCTCGAGGATCCCGGGCGCGGCGTAGGCGTAGTGGCGCGCGACGATGGCCGCGTCGGCGACCTCTTCGAAGGCGTGCTTGCGCGCCTTGCCGGTCTCGAGCTGGACGATGTCGAGGATCTCGTCCTGGCGGTCGAGGATCGCGTCGTGGAAGCGGGCCACGATCGCGCAGCGCTCGTCGATCGAGCGCAGCGCCCACTCCTCCTGCACCGGGCGCAGGCGCGCGCGGGCCGCCGCGACGTCGCGGGCCGAGCAGCGGGGCGTGATGCCGATCGTGCGGCCGTCGATCGGGGACACGACCTCGATCGGCGGGCGTCCCGTCTCGACCGTGCGGACCCGCGCGGCGAGGCGCGACAGCGTCTCCGGCCGGATGCGGCCGGTCAGAAGGGTCGTTTCCATGAGGGAAAGGGTCGCACGCAGGCCCGGAAACGTCAAGCTGCGGCAAAACGATGCCGCAACGCGGCGTGAGTCAGGCCGAGACCGGGTCGGGCCGCCCGCTGCGGGCGAGGGCGCGCATCGCCTCCCACTCGGCGTAGAACCCGTCGATCAGCGCCCCCGGGTCCGGGATCAGCCCGGCGTCGCTGTTGAACCCGAGCCGCACGCGGCCGCGGTAGCTGATGATGCTGATGCCGAGGCCCAGGTGTCCGCTCTCGGGGACCCAGAAGAACATGTCGAGCAGCGCGCGGCCCGCGAGGTACAGCGTCCGCCGGGGGCCGGGCACGTTGGTCATCACGAGGGTCGCCTTCGCGCCGAAGATCCGCACCACGAGCCGGTGCAGGAACGGCGGCACGATCCCCATCGCGTGCAGCAGGCCGAGGACGCAGAGGGGTTCCGCCGAGCGCTTGGCGCGGTCGGCGCGGCGCTTCAGCTCCGCGAGCCGCCGGCGCGGGTCGGCGATGCCGATCGGCAGGCCCAGGAAGGCGAGCCCGAAACGGTTGCCGAGCTCGCTCATCTTCTCGAGCGGGCGCAGGTTGATCGGCACCGCGGCGCGCACGACGAGGCTCTCCGAGAGTGCGCCCTCGCGCGCGAGGTAGCGTCGCAGGCCGCCGGAGGCGGTCGCCCCGAGCACGTCGTTGATCGTGCACCCGAGGCCGCGCGCGACGTCCTTGACCTCGTCGAGCGGCAGGGGGCGCGTCCACGCGGCGCGCTTGGCGCGCACGAGCGGACCCTTGAGCGAGGTCTTCGGATCGGGCAGGTACCCGACGAGCTTGAGGAGCCCCCACACGATCCCGGCGGCCTTGACCAGCGGGTTCGTCCGGCGCAGCGCCTCGACCGGCGTGAGGAGCAGCCGCATCGTGTCCGGCATCACGTCGTCCATCAGCTGCCGGAACGCGAGCATGCTCTCCGCGGGGCCGCCGAAGAGGTCGGCGAGGCGCCCGGCCGCGTGGCTGTCGTGCGCGCTGCCGTCGGCGTCGAGATCGCACAGCGACAGCAGCACGAGCATCAGCCCGACGCCGTCGCCCACCGCGTGGTGCAGCCGCGCGAACAGCGCCGTGCCGCCCTCGAACCCGTCGACGACGTGGATCATCCACAGCGGGTGCGCGTGGTCGAGCGGCTCCGCCATGAACTCGCCGAACAGCCGCTGCGCCGCGGCCTCGTCCCCCGGCGCGGGCAGGGGCGTCGCCACGACGTGGCGCGCGACGTCGAGGTCGGGGTCCTCCTCCCACCACAGCCGGCCGCCGTCTTCGACCACGCGCTGGCGGAAGCGCGCGACCTTGAGCAGCCGTGCGGCGATCAGCGCGCGGATCCGCTCGAGGTCCGCCGGGCCTTCGAGCGTGAACACCGCGTTGATCTGCATCAGGTTGTCCGGCTCGTCCATGCGCAGCCACGCGACGTCGACCGGGCGCATGCGCTCGCGGGCCGACGCGGGAGCGGGTGAGGACGGGACCTGGGACACGCGGCTGCCCTCCGAAACTGGCAGTGTAATGCGACACGTTTACTTTTGTAACGCCGCGCTGCGGCCGGGGTCCGGGCCGGAGCCGCTCCGGCCCGGACCCCCGGCCCTCACGCCGGCTGCTTGTGCTCGACCGACACCATCCAACTCACGCCGAAGCGGTCGGTGACGACGCCGAACAGCGGCGACCAGAACGTCTCGCGCAGGGGCATCTCGACCTTGCCCCCGTCCGACAACGCCCCGAACACGCGTTCCGCCGCGGCCCTGTCCGGGTAGGTCATCGAGAGCGAGAAGCCCTCGAGGCCCGCGTAGGGCTCGCCCGGCATGCACCAGTCGGAGCCCATCAGCACGCGGTCACCGCACTTGAGGCTGGCGTGCATGACCTTGCGCGCGTCGCCGGGGGCGACGGGCGGGCCGGCGCCCGCGGGGGCTTCGGCGTAGGTGAGCAGGGTCTCGAT
>JABLTH010097997.1_pt1 | contig 16979 bp, 18 predicted proteins | sample 7875711 | NCBI WGS metagenome assembly JABLTH01 (sample SAMN14941262, study PRJNA633318) | bioreactor metagenome | isolation source: bioreactor | place: China | collected 2019-03-05 | reverse complement strand
CTGGAAGTCCGCGGCCCACGTCGCGACCACGCTCACCGAGGCCCCGCGCAGCCGCTCCCAGGCCTCGCGCTTGGGGAGCGCCCCCGTGAAGGTCACGTTCGAGAGGCCTTCGTGCGCGGCGCGGTCGGCGAGGCGCGCGCGCTCGTCGCCGTCGCCGACGAACTCGAAACGGATGTCGGTGCGGTCACGGAGCAGGGCCGCCGCGTCGAGGATCTGGCCGAGCCCGTTCCAGCGGCCGTGCGCGCCGACGTAGACCACGCGGAACACGCGCGGGTCGCGCGCGACGGGCGGCAGGTCCTCGACCATCCAGTCGTCGACCCCGTTGGGCACGAAGAGGAGCTTGTCCTGCGGCACGCCCTCGGCCGCGAGCCCCGCGGCGATGCCGCGCGTCACGGCCACGCAGCGCACGGCGTGGCGGTACAGGAAGCGCGCCAGCGCGAACGCGGCGCGCGTCGCGCGCGAGCGCCCGTCGAGGAGGCCGGCGACCACGGCCGACTCGGGCCACAGGTCGCGCAGCTCGAAGAAGAACGGCGCGCCGCGCAGCACCGCCGCCGCGAGTCCGGGCACGCCGACGGTCAGGGGCGTCGACGACGCGTACACCACGTCGGGCCGCGGCCGTGCGAACAGGCCCGCGAGGCCCGCTGTCGCCGCGTACGACGCGAAGTTGACGAGGCGCTTCTTGAACGAGCCGCGGATCCCCGCGTACGACCAGGCGCGGATCACGCGGAAGCCGTCCACCGTTTCGCTCGTGTAGGGCCGCCCGCGGTAGCGCGCGGGCACCGTCAGCGTCTTGTGGTTCACGGCGCCGGTGACGACCGTGACGTGGTGCCCGGCCGCGGCCCAGGCCTTCGCGAACTGGTACGCGCGCGAGCCGCCCGCCTCGTGCGGGAGGTTGAAGTACTGCACGAAGTACAGGATGTTCACGCGCCGGACCGTATCACGTCCGCGCCGTCCGGATCGACGCGTCCGCCGGTCTCGCGGCGCGTTTCGACGAGGAAGGCGTGGAACGGCCGGTCGGCGCGGTCGGGGTCGTTGTACTCGAGGAACGGCCGGCCCGCGTCCCCCGCCGCGCGCGTGGCGGGCAGCAGGACCTCGCGTGCGGCCACCGCGTCGAGCGCGACCGGGTCGGTCGCGGCGAGGATCGCGCCCGGGCGCGCCGACAGCTCGCGTACGGTCCGCGAACCGAAGCCGATCCATTCCGCCGTGACGAGCGACAGGTCGGGCTTCCGCACCGTCCGCATGAAGTGGCCCAGGGCGCCGCCGGTGTGGCGGAAGTCGAGCGCCTGCTCCTCGGGGAGCGCGCGGTGCACGGCCTTCGCCGTCGCGCCGCCGCGCTTCTCGGCCCAGCGCCACAGCGCGTGCGTGCTCAGCATCCCGGCGTAGTGCGTGTTCACGTAACCGGCGGGCTCGGGACCCTGGAACCCGCACGTCATGTCGACCACGCCCATCAGGTTCTTGATCGACGCGGTCACGCCCGCGTAGCGCGAGTGGTGGCAGATCGACGACACGTTCCAGAAGCGCAGCGGCCGCCCGGTCGCCCGTCCGTCGCGGAACACGCCGTCCTTGAGGTCGACCAGGTCGCCGGACAGCGGCGCCCGGAACACGGGCCAGGTCATCGCGCAGCGGTTCCGGCTCGGGGTGACGTGGCACTCCTCGAGCCACCAGCGGTAGCCCTCGCCCGCGCCCGGCGCGTGCACGCGCGGCCCGCCCGCGGCGTCGAACTGCCACGGCTCGGGGTTCGGACCGGCGTCGCGCCAGTGCACCTTCGACACGTTGAGGTGCCCGGCCTCGCGGAACGACCGCACCAGCGCGTTCACGTTGAAGCGGCCGTTCGGCCGCTCCGTCGTGAAGGCGCGCGAGTCGTCGTCCCGGCAGTGGTGGTTGTCGGCGACGACGACCTCGCCGCGGAACCCGCCCGGCCGTTCGAGCACCGCGCGGATCAGCTCCGCGAGGACGTCGGTGTTCGTCATCCCCTGCGAGTGCCACTGCGTGTTGGGCTTCAGGAGAACGATGTCCTCGGGACCGGTGAGCGACTCGATCCCGCCCCACGCGTCGAGCGCCGCGCGCGCGTTGCGCTCGGGCGAGCCGGCGCGCGCGAGCAGCACGCGGCTCTTCGTGCCGCGGTCCTCGGGGAGACCGGGGCACGACGCCACGGGACCCGCGCCGCGGCCGCACGCGCAGGCGGCGGCCAGGCCGAGGCCGGACGTCCGCAGGAAGGCGCGACGCGAGACGCGGGAGGGCCCCGCCACGGCTCAACCTCCGTGGGACCGCTTGCTCTCCACGAACTTCCTGATCCTGGGGAGACTGTCGAGGTTGTCCGGCGTGAGGTCCGTGTCGGCCACGGCGATGCCGTAGGTTTCCTCGATGAACGCGACGAGCTCGAGCACGCCGGTCGAATCGAGGATGCCGCTTTCCATGAGCGACGCGACGCCGGCGAGCGGCGGCCCGTCGTAGAAGAAGTTCTGCCGGATGAAACGCTCGACGTCCGCCTCCACGGCGGTGCCGTTCATGTTCTGTGTACCGTCCATGGGTCGGGCTACTCCTGATTGTCGAGCAGTTGCTCGTCGGGCACCGGGCGCACCGGCCGTGCCGGGGTCCCGATGCAGATCATGCGGGGTGGAAGGTCGCGTGTCACGACGGAGCCCGCCGCGACCAGCGCGTCCTCTCCGACGGTCACGCCGGGGAGGAACGTCGTGTTCGCACCCACGCGGGCGCCCCGCGCGAGCGTCACGCCCTTGTGGTACTTGAACCGTTCCTTCGTCCGCCCGAGGAAGTTGTCGTTGGTGAACGTCACCTCGGGCGCCACGAAGCAGCCGTCGCCGATCGACGACAGCGCGGTGATGTACGCCTCCGTCTCGATCTTGCAGCGCCGGCCGATGGTCACCTTGTTCTCGACGGTGACCCCGCGGCCGATGATGGTCAGCTCGCCGATGGTGACGTCCTCGCGGACGGTCGCCTGGTCGGCCAGCATCACCTGGTTCCCGATCACGGCCCCGCGGTACACGATCACCGCGGCGCCGACGAGGCAACCCCGCCCGATCTGCAGCGGGGGCAGTTCGCGCAGCGTGGTCACGGCCGAGGCCGCCGCCTTCATCGGGAGCTTGCCGAGGACCGCGTGGTCGTCGATCCGCACGTCGTCCCCCACCACGGTGTCTTCGTGGAGGACGGCGTAGCAGCCGATCCGGCAGCGTGCGCCCACGCGCACGTTCGGATGGAGTACCGCACCGTGGCCCAGCACGGTGCCCTCGCCGACCGACGCCGTCGGATGGACGAGAGGCGTGCCGAACCCGGTGCCCGGACCCTCGGTCAAGAGTTCCTCCGTGCAGCGCCTGCGGCGCCGCCGGTCGTCGCGGCCATCGTTCGGGGCGCGGGAGACGTGGCACGGAACACCGGGCCATCCGTCTTCCGGGCGCAGCGTCTTCCCCGCGCCCCGTCATCCAACACACCGACTCGGATCATCCTGATCCTCCGCGGTGGAGCCGTGACTCCGCCTGTTGATCGACCGGGCGTCAGGCCTGAACGCGATTCCGCTCGAGCCACTGCAGCAGCTCGGACTTCTTGTACCTCAGCGACGAGGTCCGTCCGGAGCCGACGCGGTAGGCCGGCAGCTGGTTGCTCTTCGTGAGCTCCCAGAGCTTGGTGCGCCCGATCTTGAGGAACTCCTGTGCCTCCCGGCTGGTGAGGATCTCGTCTTCCCTGTCGATGATCTCGGAGGCCATACCACTTCTCCTGTTGTGGCCGGATCGGTCTTTTTCCCGACCCGGGTTACCCGTGATGGGTCGTGCTATAAGAACGCCTGTCCGAGGGCCGTGCGCTCGTGAGCCAATCCGCAGCCGTCCTGCTGTGCCGTCTCATCGGAGACGACCCGCGTTGGACGTCCGAGGTTTCGGCCGATACGTGGCCCACCCTGTGGAAAATGTCGCAAACGGCCGATGTGGCCGGGCTGTTGGCGCACCGGACCCTGGCCGCGGGCGCCGCGCTTCCTGCGCCGCTGCGCGAGCGTGCCCTCGCACGCTTCACGTCGGAAACCCGCCACCACGGTTTCCATTTCGTCGAAGCCGAACGCCTCACCGCGCTGCTCGACGCGCGCGGCATTCCGTCGGTGCTGCTGAAGGGCGTCTCGCTCGCGCCCACCGTGTACGAGCACCCCGCCTGCCGCGGGTTCCGCGACCTCGACGTGCTCGTCCCGCCGGACACGGTCGACGAGACCATCGCCGCGCTCGTGCAGGACGGCTGGGCGATCGGCGGACCGCCCGAGCTGGTGCCCGCGTACCGCGCGCAGCACTTCCACCTGGCCTTCGAGGCGCCCGGCCGGCCGCCGCTCGAGGTCCACTGGGGCGTGACCCGGCCCGACGACCTGTACCACGTCGACATCGGCCCGTTCTTCGCGGACGCCGCGCCCGTCGCGGGCGGCGCACGCTTCCGCGGCCCGCACCCGGACGACCAGCTGCTGCACGCGGCCGCGTCCCTGATGCGCTGCGGGTTCTCCGAGCTGAAGCGGCTCGTGGACGTCGACCGGATGATCCGGGGCGGCGCACCCCTGCGCCCCGAGCGTGTGATCGCCCGCGCGCGTGAAGGTCGCCTGCTGCCGGCCGTCCGGCTGATGCTCGAACTCGCTCACGATCTCTTCGGCACCCCTGTCGAGCCGTGGCTCGGTCCGGTTCCCACACTGGGGACGGCCCGGCGCCGGCTCGACGCGCTGGGAGTCCCCGGATTTCCTTTCGGCTTTCCGCCGTCCGGCTGGAGTCCTTCGCGTCATTTCGTGCGATTTTGGTTGCTTCCGGCCAAGGCCCGGGTCCTCGCCCAGTACCTCACCCGCCCGCGTTTCGAGCGCGCCCGCCTCGACGCCCTGGCCGTGCCGGTACGCCCCCGCGTGACGTCCGCCGCGAAGCGGTGCGTCCTGCTCGCGTGGTTCGCGGCGTGGCAACTGGCCCTGGCCGTACGGGGTCATCGCGATCCGTTCCTCCAGGGGCTCAGGTCGGCCGCCGGGCGGCCCAGCTCTGCACCTCCGGCGGGAGGTACGGCTGGTACTCCGGGACGAGCAACCTGAGCGTTTCGCGGATTCCCAAATCGTCCATCTCGACCGCCTGACGCGTCAGGCGGGCCACCATCTCGTCCAGCCGCCCGTCCAGCTCGTTCTGGCGGATGACCTTGCTGATCTTGTTGTGCACGGTCGGCTCGCGGCGCTCGCCGACGCCGACGAGCTCCTCGTCGAGCTTCTCGCCGGGCCGCAGGCCGACGTACACGACCGGGATGTCGCGGTCGGGCTCGAGTCCGTGCAGGCGGATCACGCGGCGCGCGAGCTCGTCGATCGCGATCGGCTCGCCCATGTCGAGCACGAAGATCTCGCCGCCCTGGGCCATCGCGCCGGCCTGGATCACCAGCGCCACCGCCTCGGGGATCGACATGAAATAGCGCCGCACCTCGCGGTGCGTGACCGTGACCGGGCCGCCGCGCTCGATCTGGTGCTGGAACAGCGGGATCACCGAGCCGCGGCTGCCGAGCACGTTGCCGAAGCGCACGCCGGTCACGACCGTGCTCTGGTAGCGGCCGGACTGGATGTACATCTCGGCCACGCGCTTGCAGCAGCCCATGATGCTGCTCGGGTTCACCGCCTTGTCGGTCGAGATGCACACCAGGCGCTGCACGCCGAACTCGTTCGACACCTCGCACACGTTGCGCGTGCCGACGATGTTGTTGAGCACCGCCTCGTCGGGATTGAGCTCCATCAGCGGGACGTGCTTGTCCGCGCCCGCGTGGAACACGATCTCGGGGCGGTGGCGCGTGAACAGGCCGTGCAGCTTGCTCTTGTTGATCACGTCGCCGATCAGCTCGACGAGCTTGGTCTCTTCCTTGCGCGGGGCGAGCTCCTGGAAGATCGAGAAGATGCTGTTCTCGCCGCGTCCGAGGAGCTGGATCTCGGCCGGGTGGTAGCGCAGCACCTGCCGGCACAGCTCGGAGCCGATCGATCCGCCCGCGCCCGTGACCATCACGCGGCGCCCGCGCAGGTACGCGCTCACCTCGTCCTGGTTGAGCTCGATGCGCGGCCGGCCGATCAGGTCCTCGATGCGCAGCTCGCGCACGTCGGACAGCCGCGGCGCGCCGTGCACGAGGCTCACGAGGTCGGGCAGGATCTTGAGCTTGGCGCCGGTGCCGCGGCAGATCTCGACGAGCGGCCGGATCTGGTCGGCGGTCGCGGAGGGGATCGCGATCAGGATCTCGTCGACGCGCTGCTGCGCGACGAGGCGCGGGATGTCCTCGCGGCCGCCGCGCACCTTGACGCCGTGGATCCGCAGGCCCTTTTTCGCCGGGTTGTCGTCGACGAAGCCGACCGGGGCGTAGCCGAGCTGGCCCTTGCGGATCATCTCGCGCACGAGGTTCTCGCCGGCGTCGCCGGCCCCGACCACGAGGATCCGCCGGCCGCCGGCTTCCTTCTCGCGGCGCACGAAGCTGAACAGGTAGCGCGACCACGACAGCGCCGGGTCCTGCGCGGTGCGCTCGCGCGCGAGCCGCGGCAGGATGCGCAGCCCGCCGCACAGGATCAGCGTGAGCATCGCGTCGAAGATCACGACGCCGAGCGGCACGCGGATCCCGCCGTAGTACTCGATCGCGCCGAGGCTGATCGTCGAGAGCAGCACGGCCTGCCCGAGCTTCAGGAAGTCGCGCAGGGACGAGTAGCGCCACAGCGTCGCGTAGCTGCCGAGGAGCGCGAAGACGAGCGTCTTCAGCGCGACGGCCCACGGCAGCACCGTGACCAGTTCCTGCGTGAACTGCGGCGGGATCGTGCCCTCGAAACGGAGGTAGTGCGCGGTGATCAACGCGGCGGCGAACATGCACGCGTCGGCCACGACCTTGGCGACGATCGTCGAGAGGCTTTCGAGGCGGCGGTTCACGGGAGGGCCTCGCCCGACGACGCGACCGCGGCGCCGGCCCCGGCGTGCCGGCCGTCCCACGCGGCGTAGGCCGCGAGCACGGCCTGCGCGGTGGAGGCCGGATCGTGCCGGACCTTGGGTGCGACCTGCAGCAGCGGCGCGCGCCACACCATGGGAACGAGCGCTTCGAGTTCGCCCGGCAGGATCGCGACGGGCTCGGCGCCCTCGGCGCGGTAGCGCGCGAGCGTGTCCTCGGGCAGCGGATCGGTCGCGACGATGACGGCGTCGACGATCGGCGCGCCCGCGTGCGCGAGCACTGCGCGGACGTGCTCGGCCGCGCCGCAGCCGGCCGTCTCGCCCGGCTCGGTCATCGCGTTCAGGATCAGCACGCGGAACGCGTGCGTGCGGCACAGCGCGTCCTTGATCTCGGGCAGCACCACGTTGGGCAGGATGCTCGAGTACAGGCTGCCGGGGCCGAGCACGACGACGTGCGCGCGCTCGATCGCCTCGGCCACGCCGGGCGCCGCGGGCGGCGCCGCGGGGTCGAGCCCGACGTGCTCGACGCGGCCGTGCTCCGCCGCGATCGACGTCTCGCCGACCACGGTGCGGCCGTCGGACATGCGCGCGACGAGGCGCGCCGGCACGAGCGTCGCCGGATACACGCGGCCCTGGATGTTGAGCACCTCGCTCGCGAGGCGGATCGCGGCGAGGAAGTTCCCCTGCTCCTCCTGGGCGAGCGCGGCGAGGATCAGGTTCCCGACCGAGTGGCCGGAGAGGCTGTCGCCGTGGCGGTAGCGCGCCTGGAACAGCCGCGCCATCAAGGGCTCGTTGTGGGACAGCGCGACGAGGCAGTTCCGGAGGTCGCCCGGCGGGAGCATCTTCAGCTCCTCGCGCAGGCGTCCCGAGCTGCCGCCGTCGTCGGTCACGGCGACCACGGCGACGAGCCGGTCGGAGTCCTCGGCGTGGTCGGTGAACAGGAGGCTCTTGAGGCCGCGCAGCACCGCGGGCAGCCCCGTTCCGCCGCCGACGGCGACGATGCGCACGTGCTGTCTCACGGGCGTCATCACCGGTCCTCGCGGTCGTAGTAGCTGCCGCCGTACTCGTCGTAGCGGTAGTAGTAGCGGTCGACCAGCGTGTAGCGCACGTCGTTCAGGACGACGCCGATGATCCGCCCGGTCGTGATCTGCGTCAGCGCCTTGCGCACGATCTGGCGCGACGTGAGCCCGGCGCGGATCACGAACACGAGGCCGTCCGCGTACGAGTTCAGGATGTTCGCGTCGACGAAGCGCATCAGGGGCGGCGCGTCGAGGATCACGGTGTCGAAGCGGTCGCGCAGCTGGCGCAGCAGCCGGCGGAAGCGCTCCGACTTGATGATCTCGGCCGGCTTCTCCGGCGCGCGGCCCGCGGGCAGCATTCGCAGGCGGCTCTGGTTGAGCTCGAGGATCGCGGTCTCGAGGTCGGCCCGGTCCTCGAACACGTCGACCCAGCCGATGCGCGGCTTGCTCAGGAGGAAGTGGTGCACGCGCGGCCGGTGCAGGTCGACGTCCATCAGGAGGACCTTGCGGTCGCGGTCCTCGGCCATCGCCAGCGCGAGGTTCATCGACGTGAGCGTCTTGCCCTCGGCCTCGCGCGACGAGCTCATCACGATCATCCGGTACGGGTGATCGTCGCGCGCGCCGAGGTGGTCGATGTGCGTCATCATCCGGCGGTAGCGCTCGGTGACCGGCGACCGCGGATCGACGACCGGCAGCAGCAGCGGGCTCGGCGCGAGGTCGCGCGGCGCACGGCGCGCGCCGGCCGGGCCCGTGGGCTCGGTCTCGGGGGTCTTGCCCCGCGGCGCCGGCGGATCGGCGCCCGCGTTGTCGCGGCGCCAGATCATCCGGCCGCCTTGCCGCGGGCCCGGCGTCCGCCGCGCGGCGTCTCCTTCGGCACGCGCGTCAGGTCGGGGATGACCGCGAGGATCGCGACGTCGATCGACGCGGCGAGCTGCTCCTCGCTCTTGAACGACTGGTCGAAGACCTCGAGCAGCAGCACCATCGCGATGCCGAGCCCGCCGCCGACCGCGAGGCCGGCGAGCAGGAACATCTTGAGGTCCGGGAAGAACGGCTCGCCCGGCGGCCGCGCCTGGTTCAGGACCTCGAAGCGCTCGCCCTGGTTCCCTTCCTCGACCAGCGCGCCCTGGCTCGCGGCGTTCTCCTTGTTCTGCGCCTCGACGTACTTCTGGTCGAGGACGCGCTCCTCGGTCTGCAGCCGCTCGAGCTCGATCTGCCAGTCGGGCATCCGCTCGAGGCGCTGCTGGAGGACGCCGATCTCCTCGACGAGCCGCGCGCGCTTGGCCTCGCACTCCTTGATGTACGCCTCGTAGGAGCGCTTCTGCTGCTCGTCCTGCGCGCGGTTCAGGTCGCGCGAGGTGACGGGCGGGCCGCCGCCGTTCGCCTCGCCCTTGAGGCCCAGCGCCGCCTCGCGCGCCGCGATGTCGTCGTTGATCCGCCGCATCGTCGGGTGCTGCGGCTGCATGCCGCGCTGCAGGTACTCGTCGCGCTGGCGCTTGAGGTTGTTCAGCTCGACCAGCGCCTGATCGGCCGGCTGGCCCGGAACCGTCGCCGTGGCCGGGATGCTGAGCTTGAGGTCGAGCTTCTCGATCTTGTCCCGCGTGTCGCGGATCTCGCGCTCGAGGCGCTCGATCTCGTGGCGGTTCGTCTCGATCGCGGTCAGGTTCGGCTGCTGCTGCGTGGCCAGCTCGAACTTGTGCTCGCCGCGGAAGCGCTCGATCTTCTCGCGCACCGTGAGGAGCTTCTTCTCGAGGTCCTGCCGCGTGTCGCGCAGCTGCTGGACCGTCTTGTCGGCCAGCCCCTGGCGGATCTCCTGGTTGCGGCGGATGTAGATCTCGGCCAGCTCGTTCGCGATCGCGGCCGCGATGCGCGGGTCGCCCCACGTGACGGCGAGATCGAAATAGTGGTTGCGCGCGTTCGGCGTGACCTCGACGTTGCCGGTCAGGAGGCGCGTCAGCTCGGCGACGTCGCGCGGGCCGTGCGGCGTGCCGATCAGCTTGAGGCGCTGCTCGAGCTCGAGCACGTAGCGCTCGGAGGTGATCTGCGCGTTGATCTGCGTGACCATCTCCTGCGGGTTGATCTCGATGATCGGGTTGAGGAGCTGGCGCGAGACCGTCTGCGAGCGGAACTGAACCTTGGTCTCGGCCTTGAACTGCTTGGGCCAGCGGAAGAACAGCGCGAACCCGATGAGCACCCCGAGCACGGCGGGCACGACGATCCACCACCGCCGCCGGAAGACGATGTCGAGGTACTCCTTGATGAGCGGGTGCTGTTGCATCGGTCTGCGGCGTCACCTCTGCGGGGTCGGCTGGAGGCGGGCCAGGGGCGCCCATCGCAGGCCGAGGTTGTAGATGGTGTAGTCGAGGTCGAGCAGGGCCGCGACGTCGCTGGTCTGCTTCACCTTCTCGCCGCCGAGCACCACGAACCAGTGCGGCCCGAGCGCCTGCGCGTACTCGACGCGCAGCCCGCGGGTCTTGGTGTCCGCGGCCACGGGGCGCAACGTCTCGCTCGTCCCGCTCCCGTCGAGCGGCTGGAGGCGACCGTAGCGGCCGACGACCTGCAGCGTCGAGAAGCGGCCGACGGGATAACCCCACGCGAGGTAGGCGTTGTCCCCGACCGAGGGGCCGACGAGACCGCCGGCGGGCTGCGCGTCACGCGCGATGCCCGCGGTCAACTGGCCGCGCACTCCGACGCGCCCGTGCGCCGCGATGCCTCCACTGAACACGGAGTTGCTCACCTGGCCGGGGATGTCGCCTTCGTCCACGACCTGGACACGCGCCGCCCCCGCGGTGACGACCCACTGCAGGCGCTCGACCGAGCCGTACGTCCAGTTCAGCAGCAGGCGATGGACGTTTCGAGTACCGTAGAACCCTTCGTTGAAGTGCGATCCACGGTACGTGACCCCGGCGGACGACAGGGGCCCGAGCGTGCGCGACAGGGTGAGCAGGAGCCCGAATTCCTGCGGATCCGGCGTGGCGCGCAGCGACTCTCCGCTTCCCACCACCAACCCCTGGTACTGGGTCGTGTTGCCGAACGCGGCGACGCGCAGGCTGGTGCGCGTCGAGAGCTGCGAGGTCGCCCCGAGATCGGCCGACGCGTTGGTGACGCGCTGGCGGGGCAGTCCCAGCGCGCTGGTTGCGGGGTTGGCGTAGTCGAGCGTGAGGCGGTCGCTGCGCGAGTAGTAGGCGTTGGCGGACCAGTTGACGCGCCGCGAGGCCTGGAAGGTCCAGCCGAGTCCCGCGGTGTGCGCGAACGTATCGAGCCCGGTCTGCTCGCGGTATCGCGAATACACCGGGACCCAGCTGAACGTCGTACGAGAGCGCGGCGTGACGCCGACGAGCGGCAGGCTCACGGTGACGACGCCGGCCGTGTCGGACCCGGTGGTCGAAGCGGCGCCGGTTTGCAGCAGGATGTTGTCCCAGTGCTGTGCGCCGAGCGTGATCGTCGGCTGGAAGTCCCAGTCGGCGGCGAATCCGGACGGCCCGGCCGCGAGCGCGGCGACGGCGGCGAGCACGGCGGCGGCGAACAGCGCCCGCCTCGTCATTCGGCCACCACGACGTCGCCCGTCTCGAGCCAGATGTTGAGGTCGGTCGCCTCGCCCTTGAGGAGCTTCGCGTAGTTGATGGGGATGATCAGCGCGGGCGCGTTCTTGCGCTCGCGGATCACGCGCACGGCCTTGCCGCCGAACTCGTTCATGCCCCCGGCCTTCGCGATCGCCTGCAGGAGCCGCAGCGGCGTGCTCGACGTCAGCTCGCCCTGCGTGTGCACGTTGCCGAGCACGTAGACGCGGTACGAGTTGATGTCGCGCACCGACACGGTGACGGTCGGATCCTTCTGGAACGGCTCGAGCGCCTTCTTGATGCGCGCGGTCAACTCCGGCGGCGTCGCGCCCTCGGCGTCGATCTCGCCCGCCAGCGGCATCGTGATGCGGCCGTCGGGACGCACGACGCACTCGGTGCGCGAGTTGTCCTCGAACACGTAGATGTCGAGCCGGTCGCCGATCCCGATGCGGTAGAGCGGACGGGACTCGGTCGTCGGCGCGGTCTCCGCACCTTTCGAAACCGCCGCGAACACGCACGCGGTCGAGAGGAGGATCGCGACGCTGATCGCGAGCGCACCCTTGCGATGGAACGGGAACGTCATCATCACTGTGTGCTCCTGCGTTGGTCGCGGCGGCCCGGGTGTGCGCACCGCTCGCGCGGCCCGCTTCCATGCGGGCCCGCCATGGAGGATGGCTAAGGCTAGGATCCCCGAAAGTCAAGCGTCAGGCTGCACCGTACCTGCTTGAAATTGTTTCGTGATGTTCGACTTTGGGGCACCGCCCCCCTGCTGGAGTGTCCAATTTTCGACCGGTGCGGCCGGATCCGTCGCCTTCCACCCCGAAGCGCACAAGGATACTGACAATCCCTGCACCGGGCACGCAGAACGCGGCAAAGAGCGAACTTCCCCGGTCCGCAGGGCCTTACCGCGGTTCGCGAAGCTCGTCATGTTCGCGGGGCGGACCTCAATTTCCGTCATGGCCGGTGTTCAATTTACGGCGAGGCTGGCGGAAGGACTGGATAAAAACGATACAGTCCCGTCGCCGGACAGACGCTTTCGTCAGCGACCCGATCCGTCCGAAACGTCTCGCCGCGCGCGGCGTCGCGCGAGTTTCGCCTTGACACACCCCCGGACGCGACGTACCTGAAACGCGGCGGTTGAAGGACCGGAATCGCGGGCTGCCAGGAGCCCTGCGCGTGACCCTTCGCTCGACTCCGTTCCCGGGCTATTCTCTGTGCCGGGGGGAGTCCTTGAAGTGGTCGCCAGCGCATCCTCCGGAGGCTCCGTGAACAAGGTCCCGCAAGCGCGCGTCGACGTCAGGAACGTCGACCTGGGCTCCGAGATCCTGATCTATGACGAGCGGAGCAACCTGGTCCACATCCTGAACGCGACGGCACGGCGGATCTGGCAGCTTTGTGATGGCGCCCACCGGGTGACGGAGATCGCGGACGAGATTTCGAGGTTGTTCCCGCAGGTTCCGCTCGAACAGGTCCAGCGGGACGTGGAACGGGCACTCGAGGATCTCGTGGGGAAGCAGATCGTCATCTGGGCGAGCGACGAAGCGCCGGCGGGGCCCGCGGCCCCGTAGTTCGCCAAGGCACTTGGGGAGAGAAGGACCGCTCGAGCGGACAGAGAGAGAGTGGACGGACGAGCTGGTAACGCCGGACACGGCAAGGATGGGGGCCCATGGAGAACTTCGTCAGGTCGGTGCGCGCTGACGCCGTCGGCCGGTTGGCCGGGTTCGAAGACGGTGAATACGTCGCGCCGCAGATCCAGACGTTCTCGCCGCAGGAGTTCCTCGACCTGCTCGGTCCCGCCCAGGGTTACGGCGGGGGCGGCATGAAGCCGCCGGCCGAGCGTGGCGGGAACGCCGGCCGCACGCCGCGGCTGATCCCTGGAATCCGCTGAGGACGTACTGAGGACATAAAGAAAAGAGACAGGAAAAGGAGCCTTCCGCCGGCGGTCGCACTTTGACGTCCCACGCCGGTGTGGAGCCCGCGCTCGCGCGGGCTCTTTTCTTTTTGTACAGGTGCGGGCCGCCGGGCGGGGCCGGCCGGCCGGGCCGCGCGTTGGTCAGCGGTGCCGCGGCCAGGGCGCACGGGTGGGACCCGGTCGAATTCCCGTCGGGCGGAATGGGACCCGGTTGAAATCCCGTTTTCGGGGTGCCCGCACCGCCCAGGCGCGCGCGGCCCGGGCAAAACGGTCACCCGGTGGCAGCGGGACCGGGCCGAATTCCCGTCGGGACCTTCGGGACCGCCGCCGCCGTGATTTCAACCGGGTCCCATTCCGCCCGACGGGAATTCGACCCGGTCCCGGCTCCGCGGTTGCCGCTCGAACCCGGCCGCCGAAGGTTCGCACGCGCATTCCTCGAGAAATCGCGCGCGCGTTTGACCAACGCACCCTTGGTGGGTATCATCCGGCGTTCTTTCGCAGGACCCCTGCGCGCCCGTAGCTCAATTGGATAGAGCACTTGACTACGGATCAAGAGGTTGGGGATTCGAGTTCCTCCGGGCGCGCCATTCAAGTTCCAAATCAGCAACAACTTGCTCGCCTTCGCCGCCCTCACCGGGGGTCGCGTCCGCCCCGTGTCAGCACGGTGTGAGCGACGAGCGGATTCTCCTCGTGGCGGGACGGCGCCGATCGGGCCTCGGTGCCTCTGCTGCCTGCCGGCCGTATCCTCTCCTCATGCGCACCTACACGGCGGTCATCGAGCGCGATGCGGATACCGGACTTTTCGTCGGCTACGTCCCCGGCTGGCCCGGCGCACACAGTCAGGGGGCGACCCCCGACGAACTGCGCGCGAATCTCGCCGAGGTGATCGCGATGCTCCTCGAGGACGGCGAACCCAATCTCGAGGCAGAGTTCATAGGGACGCAGACGATTCAGGTCGCCTGAGCGCGTGAGCAACCTACCCGTTCTCCGTCCACGCGAGGTCGTGTCCATACTCGAGCGCCTCGGCTTCGTCGAAGTTCGCCAGCGTGGATCTCACAAGCAGTTCCGGCACGAAGACGGTCGGGTCACGACGGTGCCGTTCCACGCAGGACGCGACGTCGCGCCCGCGCTGCTCAGGCAGATCGCGCGGGACATCGGCATGAGTGTCGAGGAGTTCGTTGCTTCTTAGCGGCCCGTTGATACGCATGCGCCGGCTACTTGTGGTCGCTCCGCCTCGCAGTGTCGTTCAGCTGTCAGCGCGATCGTCCTCCAACTCCCGCCGAGCGCCCGCCGAGTGGGACGCACGCCGGTGGGCTTATTTGTGACATGGGATGGACGTGCCGGCGATGGCGTGAATCGGGATGCAATGAGCGTCAATGCACGCTGCGGATCAAGAGGCTGGGGATTCGAGTTCCTCCGGGCGCGCGACTTGATCCCTTGGAACAAAGCGGTTCGAAGCGACGCGGACGGGTCGTGCGTCGACCGTGACGGCGCGCAGTCGTGGTCCCGCCTCCTGCCGCGACGGTCCAGCGCAGCGACGCTGCGACCGCCGCGACCGCTGCAGCCCCAACGACCGACACTAGACGCGGGTCGGCGACACGCCGTACTCGGTGCTGGGGGGACCCGCTGTTCCATCCATGCGACGGCCCCGCCCGAGGGGGGACTCCATGCTGTCGAGCCATCGTGTCGGCGGGTTGCTCTGCGCGATCGTTTCCGTTGCCGGACTCAACCTCGCGATGGGGGCGAACAACGAACCCGGCGGCACGCCGCCCGTTCCGGAGAAGCCGGCGAGCGGCGCGTCGGACAAGAGCGCCGGGAAGGACAAGCCCCAGCTCCCCCCGCGTGTGTTCGACGTGATGTTCAGGGACTTCGCCGACAAGCACACCTTCATGCCCTACTCCGATTACACCGACATGTTCGCCGAAGGCGTCTTCCTCACCAACGACAAGAGCATCGCGTCGAAGCGTGCGATCGACGCGAACTCGATCTGCCAGGACCTGCTCGTCCTGCTGCGGCGCTATTCGCCGCGCTCCGACCGCTTCGACGAGCGGCTCGGCAAGAAGGAGATCCGGCAGCGCACGCTTCTGTGCGCATCGACCAGCGCGGCCCGGGCGAAGAAGGGCTCCTATGACGAGGTCGGTGACTTCGTCGTCGTGAATGAGCAGCGACCGGCGCACTTCGACGAGGGCCCCCACAAGGTGCGGGGGTCCAACCTCGACGCGGTCTGGGTGTACATCCTCATCGAGCCGCTCTACAAGGATGGTGAACTGCCGCGCGACATCGCCCAGAAGATCACGCGCGACGTGGGCGGATACCTGTTCGCGAACGCGGACTACTTCGTCAACGTGGACGAAGAGCATCCCGTGGACAAGGCCGACAAGAAGGCCGTGAAGGAAGCGACGCAGAAGTACATGAGCGGGATCTGGGACCACATGCAGGCGATGCTCAAGCTCGAACACGGCTGGGACCGGATCGAGGGCGTGCTCAAGGACCACTACTCGTTCTTCGAAGACGAGGTGCGGCGAGACTGACCATCGGCGGAGCCGTGGAGATCCGGAGAGCGTGTCCCGGTGACAACGCACTACGTCATCGCTGCGGGTGCCATCGCGCTGATTCTCCGCGAAGCAGAGAGGCTCTGACCAGGACTCGTCGAAACTGCTACGCTACGCGCATGTTCACGATCAACGTCTCACTCCCCGACGACCTCCGAGCATTCATCGACGAACAGGTCGAGCGCCGCGGCTTCCGCTCCGGCGGCGAATACGTCCGGCATCTGATCCACGAGGACCAGGAGCGGCAGCATCTGCGCGGATTGCTGCTCGGCGGCGCGGAGAGTTCCCCTTCCGCAAAGGCCAACGCCGCCTTTTTCGCGACACTGCGCCGCAGGATCGGGGCATGAACCCTCACCCGCTCGCCGGCCGTGCGATGCCGCGCGCCGATTACCACGCCCTGATCCGGGACGGCGTCCTGGACGAGGACGACAAGGTCGAACTGCTGCGTGGCACGATCAGGGCCATGCCGCCGGAGGGAGTCGCGCACGCGCGAGCCATCGTGTTCCTGAACGAGCACTTCGTGCTCGCCGTCAGCCCCGCGGTGAAGGTGGGTGTGCGTCTGCCCCTCACCCTCGGCGACGACAGCGAGCCCGAGCCGAACATCGCGCTGGTCACCGAGGCGGAGGCGGCGCGCGCGGAGGAGCACCCGCACAGCGCCCTGCTCGTCGTCGAGGTCGCAGGGGCATCCCTGAAACAGGACCGCGAACTCAAGGCCGACATCTACGCGCGCGCCGTGATCCCCGAGTACTGGATCGTCAACCTCGAGGCGCGCTGCGTCGAGGTGCACCGCGATCCCGACCCGCACGCCGGTCGCTACGCGACGATCCTGACGTCCACCGCGCCCGGCGTGGTCGTGCCGACCGGGCTTCCCCACGCGGCGCTGCACATCGAGAGGCTGTTCCCGTGACGAACTCCGAGCACCGCATCTTCTCCATGCCCTTCTCGAGCGTCTACCCGCTCTACGTGCAGAAGGCCGAGCGCAAGGGCCGCACGAAGGACGAGGTCGACCGGATCATCTGCTGGCTCACGGG
>JABLTH010001643.1_pt1 | contig 16979 bp, 16 predicted proteins | sample 7875711 | NCBI WGS metagenome assembly JABLTH01 (sample SAMN14941262, study PRJNA633318) | bioreactor metagenome | isolation source: bioreactor | place: China | collected 2019-03-05 | reverse complement strand
TCGATGTCCGCAAACTCCACCTTCTGGTATTTCTTGGCGCTGGTGTACACCGCAGGGCCGGTGAACGTGGAGTAGAAAGAAGATGCGCCGGCGGGCTTGTTGCCGTCACGGACCAGTTGCAGGTACACCTGCGGTGCGATGGCGACCGCACCGCTATTGAATACCTCGTGCCGCACCTCCGCGTCATAGGCGCCACGCCGGAAAGTGTAGGTCTTGACCAGCTTGACGCCATTGGACTCGGGCGATTCAAACCGGACCACCAGTTCGTTGGCACCGTCCTTGAGTTGGCGTTCCCCAGGAACCAGGGTCATCACCGTCTTGTGGGTGGGCAAATTGGCGCCGGCGGCACTGGCAATCAGTCCGGTCTGCGCCACGTAGGTGCGCTCCTTGCTCTCGTCCAGCAGCACGAAATTGCGCGTTTTGTCCTCCATGTCGATGTGCTTGAGAAACTCGGTACGCACCAGCGAGCCGCCCTCGGTATCGAATGTCATTTTCAACACATCCGTACTCACTTCCACGCGCTGCCTCGGCGCGGCGGGGACGGCCGTTGCGGCCGTTGGCTGCATAGCCACCACGGCCGTGGGCGCGGACGCGGCTACGCTGGCGGCCGCAGGCACACTGGACGCGGCGGCGGGGACGCTGGTCTTGCTCGCGACCGTCGGGCCGGGGAAGAACATTGCCCTTTCTCCGTTGTGGATCTGCCATTTGTCCCATAGCATCACCATGGAAAAGCCAAAGATCACCCACAGAATGGTGCGGCGAATATCGTTCATGAGGATTTCTTTGAATAGGGAAAGTGAAGCAGGCGCGAAAACAGCCGGGGAGGCTCTGCCGGAACGGGGTCAGACCCGCCTCTGCACCAAGGGTGACAACGAGCCAAACGTGCCAGCGTCAAATAGCTGCCCGCAGCGGCGCCATGCTGTTCCAGCGCTTGTAGAGAATACACGGAACAAGTGGGCTCAAAACGGCACGAGGACCCCAGCGAGGGGCTCAGCAGCAGCCGATAGCCCTTGACCAGCCCGATCAGCAAGCGCCGCATCATGCCGCGTGCCCAGGAGATGGCAAAACGGTTTGAGATGGCGTGGCCCGTTCAAACAATTGATGCAACTCCAGTCGCACAGCGGCCTTGAGTGCATCGGAACTGGCGCTGATGAAATGCCGGGGATCGAAGGCTGCGCGCAAGCGCACCACATGGGCAGCACGCGGCAAGCTGGCCACACGGACGGCGGCAATGGAGTAGATCTGCCGTTTGATCGCGTTGCGCGTCACGGAACGTTTGGCCCAGCGCTTGGGGATCAGAGCCCCCACCCACACGTCACGATGCAGACCCATCGCGGCGCACCTCAATGCCGGGGCGGACTTGATGGTTGGCGTGGAGACACCGTCCGGTGAACACCGGTGCAAGGCAAAGTGCGCGGTACGCGACACCGTTTCGGCAGCCATAACGGCCTGAAACTGCTCCCGCGTCTTGAGCCGCTGCACGGAAACCCCTGCACCTGGCACTGACCAGCGGAATCAGACGGCCAAACGCTTACGACCCTTGGCGCGACGCGCGTTGATGACAGCGCGACCACCGCGGGTCTTCATGCGAACCAGGAAACCGTGGGTACGGGCGCGGCGGATCTTCGAGGGTTGGTAAGTGCGTTTCATGGCGAACTCATTTCTATAGGGGTTCGGGCCCACCCAATCGCGGCGGCCACATAGCGATTCACCCTGAAGCCAATCAGGGAAACCGGTGATTATCGCAAATTTTCGGGTACTGGCAAGACACCCGACCCCAATAGTCCTCGCGGCAGCTCATGTCAAGCGGTTGCGAGCGGTACAAACGAGCATGTGGATAAATTCTTGATAAATTAAAATCGGGCGCCAGAAAATCTAAAAGTATCCACAAAGAGCTCCCCTGAATGAATCAAGGATACCCCTCCAATGCCACCTCGGCAGGCAACTCCAGCGCCGGCCAAGCACTGTGGCAATCCTGCGTGGACCAACTGGCCCAAGAGCTGCCCGAACAACAGTTCAACACCTGGATCAAACCCCTGGTTGCCAACGTTTCCGATGACCTTTCGCGCGTGACCGTCCTTGTTGCCAACCGCTTCAAACTGGACTGGATCCGGGCGCAATACGCCAGCCACATCGCCGCCACACTGGAGAAATTGTACGGTCAGGCCATTCGGATAGAGTTAGCGATCACTCCTCGTGAAAACCATACGAACTCTAGTATCTTTTCGCAACTCCCAGAGACCTTCGGTGGAACCGAGGCGGCCAGTGCCACCGAGGAACCGGCGTCCAACGGGTTCCGCAATCGTCTGAACACGGCACTGACTTTTGAGACCTTGGTGGAGGGCACCGCCAACCGCATGGCGCGGGCGGCGGCCATGCACGTGGCCAGTTCGCCCGGGCAACTCTACAACCCGCTGTTCATCTACGGCGGGGTGGGACTCGGAAAGACCCATCTGGTGCACGCAGTGGGCAACCGTTTGCTCGCCGAACGACCCAATGCCAAAGTTCTCTACATTCATGCGGAACAGTTCGTATCGGATGTGGTTAAAGCCTACCAGCGCAAGACGTTCGACGAATTCAAGGAGCGCTACCACTCGCTGGACCTGCTGCTGATCGACGATGTGCAGTTCTTCGCCAACAAGGATCGAACGCAAGAGGAATTCTTCAATGCCTTCGAAGCACTGCTGGCGAAGAAGTCGCATATCGTCATGACCAGCGACACGTATCCCAAGGGGCTGCCCGACATCCATGAACGCCTGGTGTCGCGCTTCGACTCCGGACTGACGGTGGCCATCGAGCCACCGGAGCTGGAGTTGCGCGTGGCCATCCTGATCAACAAGGCACGCGCCGAGGGTTCCGAGATGCCGGAGGAAGTGGCCTTTTTTGTCGCCAAGAACGTGCGCTCCAACGTGCGTGAACTGGAAGGCGCGCTGCGCAAGATTCTGGCCTACTCCCGATTCAACCAGAAGGACATCTCCATCCAACTCGCCCGCGAGGCGCTGCGCGACCTGCTGTCGATCCAGAACCGGCAGATTTCCGTGGAAAACATCCAGAAGACGGTGGCCGACTACTACAAGATCAAGGTCGCCGACATGTACTCCAAGAAGCGCCCGGCCAGCATCGCGCGGCCGCGCCAGATTGCCATGTACCTGGCCAAGGAACTGACGCAAAAGAGCCTGCCCGAGATCGGAGAACTGTTTGGCGGGCGGGATCACACGACCGTGCTGCACGCGGTACGCAAGATTGGCGGGGAACGCCAGCAAATGACCGAGTTGAACCAGCAGCTGCACGTACTGGAACAGACACTCAAGGGTTGACGCAAAAGCTTACCCCACATACACATGAAAATGCGCCGAGTGACTGATAAACCAGCGAAAATCACCCCATTTCCGTCCGCGCGCGGGCGCGGCCTGACCGTGTGCCCGCCTAGCCATTAACACAAGAGGTTGACATGATCGTCCTGAAGGCAACACAAGAGAAGGTACTTGCAGCGCTGCAATCCGTGGCGGGCATTGTGGAACGGCGCCATACCCTTCCGATTTTGGCCAATGTGTTGCTTCGCAAGAGCGGCAGTGCCGTGCAACTCACAACCAGTGACCTCGAAATCCAGATACGAACCACCGCTGTGCTGGACGGCGACGGCGGCGATTTCACAACCACCGTGGGCGCGCGCAAGCTGATCGACATCCTGCGCACCCTCCCCTCCGATCAGGTGGTCAGCCTCGAGTCCAGCCAGAGCAAGCTCATCCTCAAGGGCGGCAAGAGCAAGTTCACCCTGCAAAGCATGCCGGCCGAGGACTTCCCGCTGGTGCAGGAATCCGCCAGCTTCGGTCCGGCCTTCAGCGTGCCGCAGAAGACCCTCAAGGACTTGCTGAGCCAGGTGTCTTTTGCCATGGCCGTTCACGATATCCGCTACTACCTCAACGGCATTCTGTTCGTCGCCGAGGGCAAGCAGTTGAGTCTGGTCGCCACCGACGGCCACCGCCTGGCCTTTGCCTCCGCCACGCTGGACGTGGAAGTCCCCAAACAGGAAGTGATCCTGCCGCGCAAGACCGTGTTGGAGCTGCAGCGCCTACTGAGCGATGCTGAGGGTGCCATCGAGATGCGCTTTGCCAACAACCAGGCCAAATTCAGCTTCGGCGACATGGAGTTCGTCACCAAGCTCGTGGAAGGCAAGTTCCCCGATTACAACCGGGTGATTCCCAAGAACCACACCAACCACATCACGCTGGGCCGGGCGCCCTTGCTGGCGTCGCTGCAACGCACTGCCATCCTGACCAGCGAAAAATTCAAGGGTGTGCGTTTGAACATCGAACCCGGCACCCTGCGCATCGCCGCCAACAACGCCGAGCAGGAAGAAGCGGTGGACGAGCTGGACATCGACTACGCCGGCCCGGACATCGAGATCGGCTTCAACGTCACCTACCTGATCGATGCGCTGGCGAACATGGGTCAGGACATGGTGCGGCTCGAACTGTCCGACGGCAACAGTTCCGCACTTTTCACCGTTCCCGACAACGCCCAATTCAAGTACGTCGTCATGCCCATGCGCATCTAGTTGTTCCCCGCGCGCGCAGGACGCCCGATGCGTGCCCGCGTGTTGCCACACCCCCGGCCTGTCGGGGGTTTTGATTTTTTGAGTACCTTATGACTGCAGACCACAAGCCCGATTCCCTTCCCTCCGGCAACGACGACACCGTGCACACCGGCCAGGGCGGCGCCGAAAGCTCCAACTTCCAGCCCACCATCGACGCGCATCAAGCAGGCGCCTCAGAGGCCTACGGCGAGGGCTCCATCCAGATCCTGGAAGGGCTGGAAGCCGTGCGCAAGCGCCCCGGCATGTACATCGGCGACACCTCCGACGGCACGGGTCTGCACCATCTGGTGTTCGAGGTCGTGGACAACTCCATCGACGAGGCGCTGGCCGGCCACTGCGACGACATTGTCGTCACCATCCATTCGGACAACTCGATCAGCGTGGTGGACAACGGCCGCGGCATTCCCACCGGCGTGAAGATGGACGACAAGCACGAGCCCAAGCGCTCGGCCGCCGAGATCGCCCTGACCGAACTGCACGCCGGCGGCAAGTTCAACCAGAACAGCTACAAGGTCTCCGGTGGTCTGCACGGCGTGGGCGTGAGTTGCGTGAACGCGCTGTCCAAGATGCTGCGCCTGACGGTACGCCGCGACGGCAAGGTGCATGTGCTGGAATTCTCCAAGGGCTTTGTGCAGAACCGTATCACCGAGGTGGTGGACGGCGTGGCCGTCTCCCCCATGAAGATCACGGGCGAAACCGAGAAGCGCGGCACCGAGGTGCACTTTCTGCCCGACCTGGAGATCTTCCAGCAGAACAACGACTTTCACTACGAAATCCTCTCCAAGCGCCTGCGCGAGCTGAGCTTTCTGAACAACGGCGTACGCATCCGCCTCAAGGATGAGCGCACGGGCAAGGAAGACGACTTCGCCGGAGCCGGCGGCGTCAAGGGCTTCGTGGACTTCATCAACAAGGGCAAGACCGTCCTGCACCCCAACGTGTTCCACGCCATGGGCGACCGCCAGAGCGAGCAGAACACCAACATCGGCGTGGAAGTCGCCATGCAGTGGAACAGCGGCTACAACGAGCAGGTGCTGTGCTTCACCAACAACATCCCGCAGCGTGACGGCGGCACCCACCTCACCGGGCTGCGCGCCGCGATGACCCGTGTCATCAACAAGTACATCGAGGAAAACGAGCTCGCCAAGAAGGCCAAGGTGGAGGTCAGCGGCGACGACATGCGCGAAGGCCTGTGCTGCGTGCTCTCGGTGAAGGTGCCCGAGCCCAAGTTCTCCAGCCAGACCAAGGACAAGCTGGTATCCAGCGAAGTGCGCGGCCCGGTGGAAGACATCGTCAGCAAGCTGCTGGCCGACTACCTGCAGGAGCGCCCCAACGACGCCAAGATCATCTGCGGCAAGATCATCGAAGCCGCGCGCGCCCGTGAGGCCGCGCGCAAGGCGCGCGAAATGACGCGCCGCAAGGGCGTACTCGACGGCATGGGCCTGCCTGGCAAGCTCGCCGACTGCCAGGAGAAAGACCCCGCGCTGTGCGAAATCTACATCGTCGAGGGCGACTCCGCCGGCGGCTCCGCCAAGCAAGGCCGCGACCGTAAGTTCCAGGCCATCCTGCCCCTGCGCGGCAAGATTCTGAACGTGGAGAAGGCGCGCTACGAGAAGCTGCTCACCAGCAACGAAATCCTCACGCTCATCACCGCCCTGGGTACGGGCATAGGCAACGCGGGGGCCGGCGCCGACGGCAAAGGTGGCACCGACGACTTCAACGTCGCCAAGCTGCGCTACCACCGCATCATCATCATGACCGATGCCGACGTGGACGGCGCGCACATCCGCACCCTGCTGCTCACCTTCTTCTACCGGCAAATGCCCGAGCTGGTGGAGCGTGGCCACATCTATATCGCGCAGCCGCCCCTGTACAAGGTCAAGGCAGGCAAGGAAGAGCTGTACCTGAAGGACGCCAGCGCGCTGGACGCGTTCCTGCTGCGCATTGCCCTGGTGAACGCCTCGGTGTTCACCGGCGGCCCCAACGGCAGCACGCTCAGCGGCGAGACCCTGGCCGAGCTGGCACGCAAGCACCAGGTGGCCGAGGCCGTGATCGACCGCCTGGGCGCCTTCATGGACGCCGAAGCCCTGCGCGCGCTGGCCGACGGCGTCGCGCTGAACCTGGACACGCTGGACGGCGCGCAGGCGAGCGCCGCCGCGCTGCAGGCCAAGCTGCGCGAAGTCGGCAGCGAGGCCGAAGTGTCCGGCGAATTCGACGTGCGCACCGACAAGCCCATCCTGCGCATCAGCCGCCGCCACCACGGCAATGTCAAGAGCAGCGTGCTCACGCAGGACTTCGTGCACGGCGCCGACTACGCCGCCCTGGCCGAGGCCGCCAGCACCTTCAAGGACCTGCTGGGTGAAGGCGCCCGGGTCATGCGCGGCGAAGGCGAAAAGCAGAAGGAAGAAAAGGTTGGTGACTTCCGTCAGGCCATGTCCTGGCTCATTACCCAGGCCGAAAACGCCACCGCCCGCCAGCGTTACAAAGGCCTGGGCGAAATGAACCCCGCGCAGCTCTGGGAAACCACCATGGACCCCACCGTGCGCCGCCTGCTGCGCGTGCAGATCGACGACGCCATCGAGGCCGACCGCGTGTTCACCATGCTCATGGGCGACGAGGTGGAGCCGCGCCGCGACTTCATCGAGACGAATGCGCTGCGGGCGGGAAACATCGACATTTGATGCGCCCTGAGCTGCGGGCGCATCCGGTCCGCACTGCGCCAGATTCCGCTTCAACTTGCCGCACCCGGGATTGCACCGGGCGCACGACTTTCACCGGAAGATCATGCCCAATACCTTGCCCCCCTGCCCCCAATGCGGACTTGAAAACACCTACCCTGATGGCAGCAACTTCATCTGCCCGGACTGCGGCTTTGAATGGCCCGCCGCGGCTGCGGACGCCGAGGAAGACGGTGGTTCGTCCGACGGCGTGGTACGCGACGCCAACGGCAACGCGCTGGCCGATGGCGATGCCGTGATCCTGGTCAAGGACCTCAAGGTCAAGGGTTCGTCCATCGTGCTGAAGAAGGGCACCAAGATCAAGAGCATCCGCCTGCCCCAGGGCGCGGGCGACCACGAGGTGGACTGCAAGACCGATCAGGGCGGCTTCATGCTCAAGGCCTGCTTCCTGAAGAAGGCCTGAACGTCACGCCGGCTCAGGCGGCTTCCTTGTAGAAATACGCCGGCTGCAGGCCGCGCGTGCGCAGCGGCGCCACCGCCTGGTGGATGGCGTCGATGTGCGCCGGAGTGGTGCCGCAGCAGCCACCCACGATGTTGACCAGCCCCTCGGCCGCGAACTCGCGCACCAGGCGCGAGGTGACGTCCGGGGTTTCGTCAAAGCCGGTGTCGCTCATGGGGTTGGGCAGGCCGGCGTTGGGATAGCAACTGATGTAGGTGTCGGGCGCGGCACGGTTCAGTTCCTGGATGTAGGGGCGCATGAGGGCCGCGCCCAGCGCGCAGTTCAGGCCCACGGCCAGGGGCCGGGCGTGGCGCACGCTGTGCCAGAAGGCGGTGACCGTCTGGCCGCTCAGGATGCGGCCCGAGGCGTCGGTGACGGTGCCGCTGATGATGATGGGCAGGCGCTCGCCCGATGCCTCGAAATACTCGTCGATGGCAAACAGCGCCGCCTTGGCGTTGAGGGTGTCAAAAATGGTTTCCACCAGCAGCACGTCGGCCCCGCCCTGCACCAGACCCTGCACCTGTTCGTAGTAGGCGGCGCGCAGGGTTTCAAAGTCCACGTTGCGCGCGCCGGGATCGTTCACGTCCGGGCTGATGCTGGCGGTCTTGGGCGTGGGGCCCAGGGCACCGGCCACGAAGCGCGGCTTGTCGGGTGTGGAGAACTTGTCGCAGGCGGCGCGGGCGATGCGGGCCGAGGCCAGGTTCATCTCCAGGGCCAGGTCGGCCATGTCGTAGTCGGCCTGCGCCACGCGGGTGGCGCCAAAGGTATTGGTCTCGATCAGGTCGGCGCCGGCGGCCAGGTAGGCCTCGTGAATGTCGGCAATCACGTCCGGGCGGGTGAGGGAGAGCAGTTCGTTGTTGCCCTTGACGTCGCGCGGGAAGTCCTTGAAGCGATTCCCCGCCGCGCCGGGGCCGCTGTAGCCTTCGCCCCGGTACTGCGCCTCGGTGAGCGTGAAGCGCTGGATCATGGTGCCCATGGCCCCGTCGAGAATGACGATGCGTCGGGACAGGATCTGCGGCAACTGCTGCGCACGGGTGTAGGTGATGGGCTTCATGCTGCGATTGTAGAAAGCTGCGGGTTGCATGGGGTGGAGTTCAGCCTGCCAGTTGCACGCCCCAGGCCACCAGCGCCGCGCAGGCCGCAAACACCACCGTGGCCACCAGGCGCGAACGGGCATCGTCGCGCGAGGGCTCGGCCGGGTGCTCCAATTCCTTGTCGCCATGCAGCATGGGGGGCACGAGGTTTTCGTGCTTCTTGACGCGGTAGAACACGATGGCGCCCACATGCAACAGCACCAGCACAATGAGAATGCTCTTGCCAATTTCCTTGTGGTAGGTGGTGAGCAGGCTGACCGTGGCGTTGGAGACAAACTTGGTCATGGGTCCGGCAAAAGCGATTTCGTCGTCGCTGAACGTGCCGCTGGCGACCTGCAGCAACAGCAAGGTCAGCAGGGCCAGCACCGAGCCGGCGCCCAGCGGGTTGTGCCCCACCCCATGCTCCGGCCGGCCGCGCCCTTGGATGTAGGCCAGCACCGTGGACGGTCCATGCACGAACGAGGCAAAGCGCGACCAGCGCCCGCCCACGAAGCCCCACACCAGGCGAAACAGCAGCAGGCTCAGCACCGTGTAGCCCAGCCGGAAATGCCAGGGCATGGCGTTGCCCCCGATCTCGGCCGTGAGGACCAACCCCACGATGCACAACACCAGTGCCCAATGAAAAATACGTGTGGGCAGATCCCACACCCTGACTTTATGCGCCATGATCATCCTCTCTTGTCACCGTCAAACTGTTCCCGTGTCTTCCGAAGGGGTGTGATGTGAGCCTGTAACACCACGGCGGGTTTCCACTGCGGCCGGCCCGCGTGCAGAACTTCCGGTGCCCCATTACACTCTGCCCCGAGCTGGTTTATTGAACGAGCTTGTATCCACAACCCCCTTTCAACAACCCGTAAAGGATATTCCATGAAAGCAATTGCCGCATTTGTGCTGGCCGCTTCCGCCGCCGCCCTGGCCACGCCCGCCATGGCCCAGTTCGCCAAGCCCGAAGATGCCGTCAAATACCGCCAGAGCGCCCTGAGCGTGATGGGCACGCACTTTGGCCGCCTGGGCGCCATGGCCAATGGCAAGGCGCCGTTCGATGCCAAGGCCGCCGCCGACAGCGCCGCCGTCGTGGAAACCCTGTCCAAGCTGCCCTGGGCCGCGTTTGGCGAAGGTACGGACAAGGTTGGCAACACCAAGGCCCTGCCCGCCGTGTGGAAGGAACCCGCCAAGTTCAAGGATGCCTCGGAAAAGATGATCGCTGCCGTGGCCAAGCTCAACGCCGCCACCAAGGCTGGCACGCTGGACAGTCTCAAGGGCGCCTTTGGCCCGGCCGGTGGCACCTGCAAGGGTTGCCACGACGACTTCAAGGCCAAGTAAATCGCATTTGCCCCAGCCGGTGCGGCTCCAGTGGCCGCACCGGCTTTTTCTTTCCTTTGAGCCGGGCGACGCCGCGCCGGACTCCCCATGCACGTTTTGCCCCGACGCACCGCGATAGTGGTGTTCCTGACCTTCGCCCTGGCGTATTTCCTGTCCGCACTGGTCCGCGCGATCACCGCCACACTGTCCCCCACGCTCACGCAGGAATTCGCGCTGAACGCGGGCGACCTGGGCCTGCTCGCCGGGGGCTACTTTCTCGGCTTTGCGTTGACGCAGCTCCCACTGGGCAGTTGGCTGGACAGGTACGGCCCGAAGAAGGTCATCCTGTACTTCTTGTCGGTGGCCGTGGCGGGATGCCTGGCTTTTTCGGCTGCCACCAGCTTCTCCTGGCTGTTGCTGGCCCGGATTTTTTGCGGCGTGGGCGTAAGCGCCTGCCTGATGGCGCCGCTGACCGGCTACCGGCGCTGGCTTGACGGTGCGGTGCAGCAACGAGCCAACTCCTGGATGCTGATGGCTGGCTCCACCGGCATGGTGGCGTCCACACTGCCGGTGCAGTGGCTGATGCCGCTCACCGGCTGGCGGCCCATCTTCTGGATGCTGGCCGGTCTGATCGCGCTGTCCATGGCGCTGATCGCGCTGAGCGTGCCACGCTGGCGAGTGGCGACGGAGTGGCACGATGACGCCGCAACACGCCGCGCAGGTCTGCTGCACAGCTACCTGCCGGTGTGGCGCAACGCCTACTTCCGCAGCCTGGTGCCCCTGGGTTTCTTCAGCTACGGTGGGCTGGTGGCCATGCAAACACTGTGGGTCTCGCCCTGGATGATCCGGATCGCGGGCTATTCGCGTGACCAGGCGGCCAACGGTCTGTTCTGGATCAATGTGGCCATGCTGTGCAGCTTCTGGCTGTGGGGCATGGTCAATCCCTGGCTGGCCAAGCGCGGCCTGCATGCCAACCGCCTCATGACGCTGGGTCTACCCGTCAGCTTTGCCGTGCTTGCTATTATTATTGCAGCAAACAAGTGGCTTGGTGGCTACACTGCGGCCGCATGGGCGTTGTTTTGCATGGGCTCCACCTTCGTTTCGCTGGCGCAGCCGGCGGTGGCCATGGCATTCCCGGCGGCCTTGGCCGGACGAGCGTTGTCGGCCTACAACCTGGTGATCTTCGTGGGCGTGTTCGTGGTGCAGTGGGGCGTGGGCCTGCTGGTGGATGCCGGCCAGTGGCTGGGGCTGGGAGAAATCGCCGCCTTTCAGTGCGCCATGGGGGTCTTTTTGCTTTGCTGCGCAGCCTCGTACGCCTGGTTTCTCGTCACGAAACCGCATAATCCGGGGCAATGAACCGCACCGGTATTCTCATCATCGCTCACGCTCCACTGGCGCAGGCCTTTCGGGCCGGTGCGCTGCACGTGTTTCCGGACTGCGCGGCCATCGTGTCGGCGCTGGACGTGCAGCCCGACACACCGCCGGAAGAAACGCTGGTCAGCGCGCGCATGTCCTTGGAACGGCTGGGTACAGAACGTACGTTGGTGCTGACCGACGTGTTTGGCGCAACCCCCTGCAACGTAGCGCAACGGCTGGTCGACGGCGATCGCTCACGCCTCATCACTGGCCTGAATCTGCCCATGCTGCTGCGGGTACTGACCTACCGCCACGAGCCTTTGGACGCGCTGGTGGCGCGCGCCGTGGCTGGAGGCACGCAGGGCGTGATGCAGGTGGCCGTAACCGCCGCGCACCCTCAGGCGAAGTAACCCATGATCAAGACGACCACGACCATCACCAACAAGCTGGGCCTGCACGCCCGCGCCTCCGCCAAGCTGACCAAACTGGCGGGTAGCTTTCCCTGTGAAGTCTTCATGGCACGGGGCGAACGCCGCGTCAACGCCAAGAGCATCATGGGTGTGATGATGTTGGCCGCCGGCATCGGCGCCACTGTGGAAATCGAAACCGTCGGCGAACGCGAGCAGGAGGCCATGGACGCCCTGCTGGCCCTGATCGCCGACAAGTTTGGCGAAGGTGAATGATGACGCGAAGGGCGCGGGCACACCATGACATTTAGCATCCACGGCTCCCCCGTCGCGCGTGGCGTCGCCATCGGGCGCGCGGTACTGGTGGCGTCCAGTCGGGTGGACGTGGCGCACTACTTCATCCAGCCCGAGCAGGTGGGCGAGGAAGTGCTGCGCTGGAGTGAGGCCCGCAATGCGGTCGTGGAGGAGATCCACCGCCTGCGCGCCGCCTTGCCCAAGGACGCACCGCACGAGCTGGCCGCGCTGCTGGACGTGCACCAGATGCTGCTGCAGGACGAATTGCTCAGCCATGGCATCCAGCACTGGATCACCGCCCGTCTGTACAACGCCGAGTGGGCGCTGACGTCGCAACTGGAGGTAATCGCGCGCCAGTTCGATGAAATGGAGGACGAGTACCTGCGCGAACGCAAGGCCGATCTGGAGCAGGTGGTGGAGCGTGTGCTGCGCTACATGAAGGGCATGGCTGAACCGGTGACCCACACAGCCACGCCCCGGCGCAAGACCCAGCAGGACCTGCTCCTGGACGATACGGTGGACGTGCCGCTGATCCTGGTGGCGCACGACCTGTCACCCGCCGACATGCTGCAGTTCAAGCAAAGCGTGTTCGCGGGCTTCGTCACCGATGTCGGCGGGAAGACCTCGCACACCGCCATCGTCGCGCGCAGCATGGACATTCCGGCCGTGGTCGGTGCCCGTCTGGCGAGCCATCTGATTCGCCAGGACGACTGGATCATCATCGACGGGGAAGCCGGCGTGGTGATCGTGGACCCCTCGCCCATCATCCTGGCCGAGTACGGTTTCAAGCAACGCCAGGGCGAGCTGGAACGCACGCGCCTGGCCCGACTACGCAACACGCCGGCGATCACGCTGGATGGGCAACGCGTGGAGTTGCTGGCCAACATCGAGATGCCCGATGACGCCAACGCCGCGTTGGCCGTGGGCGCCGGGGGCGTAGGTCTGTTTCGCAGCGAATTCCTGTTCATGGGGCGCACGGCCAAGGGGCAGTCGCTGCTGCCCGACGAAGAGGAGCAATACGCCGCGTACCGGCGCGCCGTCGAGGGCATGCAGGGCCTGCCGGTGACCATCCGCACCGTGGACGTCGGCGCGGACAAGCCGTTGGAATCGCGCCATGACATGGATTTCCATAACGATGCCCGTTTGAATCCAGCTCTGGGTTTGCGCGCCATCCGTTGGAGCCTGGCCGATCCGGCCATGTTCCTGACCCAGTTGCGCGCCATCCTGCGCGCCTCGGCCCACGGCCAGGTGAACGTGCTGATCCCCATGCTGGCGCACTTGAGCGAGATTCGCCAGACGCTGGCGCTGATCGATCAGGCGCGCGCCGAACTGGACCAGCGTGGCCAGGCCCATGGCGCCGTGCGCCTGGGCGCGATGATCGAGATCCCCGCCGCCGCGCTCACCCTCAAGACCTTCCTCAAGCATTTCGACTTCCTGTCCATCGGCACGAACGATCTGATTCAGTACACGCTGGCCATCGACCGAGCCGATGAATCGGTGGCGCATCTGTATGACCCGCTGCACCCGGCGGTGCTGCATCTGGTGGCCGACACCATCGCGCAAGGCCATGCACAAGGCAAGTCGGTAAGCGTGTGCGGCGAAATGGCCGGCGACGTGACGCTGACGCGCCTGCTGCTGGGCCTGGGCCTGCGCAGCTTTTCCATGCACCCCTCGCAAATCCTGGCCGTCAAACAGGAAGTGCTGCGTTCCGACACCGTCAAGCTGCAGGCCTGGGCGCAACGCGTACTGGCCGCCGAGGATCCGGCGCAGGTGATGGTCGAGCGCCATTGACCGGGCCGACGAAACGGCTTCAGCGCACGCGCGCGCCCACCAGTGCCGCGCCCACGATCAGCACCATGGACACGACCACATACGAACCCGGTGGCTCGTGGCGCAGCACCAGCAGCAGCACGGTGGACAGCAAGGGCGTGAGAAAACTCAGCAAGCCAATGCGCCGCGCATCCCCGCGCTTGAGCGCCGCATCCCACAGGAAGAACGCCGCACCCAGTGGCCCCAGACCCAGCACCGCGATCAGTGTCACATCACGCGCGGACAGCGCCACGGCCGGCTCCAACCACGCATGACACCCCAGCGACATCAGCCCCGACACCACGGCAAACCCGCCGATGGCCGCGGTGGGAAAGTGCGCCACACGTTGCGTCAGCAGGGAGTAGCTGGCCCGAATGAAGGCCGATCCCAGCGCGGGCACATAACCCCAGGCAAAGCCCGCCTCCACGGACTTGCCTCCCGTGATGGCCACCGCCGCGCCAGCGAAACCCGCGCACGCCGCCAGCACTTGCACAGCGCGCGCCCGTACGCCGGGCAGCAGCAACGGCGCCAGCACCACGATCAGCAACGGCCACAGGTAGTTGACCAGATTGGCCTGCACGGGCGGCGCGTGACGCAGGGCGATGAAGAACAGGAAGTGGTAACCGAACAGGCCATACACGCCCAACGCCAGCGTGGGCAGTGGCACACGCCACTGACGCAGGTCAAACCGGGACAGGGGCAAGGCGAGGAGGCTGCCGACCAGCAGGGCCAGACCCGTCAGCAAAAAGGGGGGCACATGCGCCAGCGACACGCCAAGCGCGGCCAGACTGGCCCACAGGATGATGGCACCAAAGGCCAGCACATAGGCACCACGTGCAGTGTCTCTCACGCGATCAGTGCACCGTGAGGGTTGAGGTTTGCATGCGCACGAAGCGCTCGGTCAATGCGGCCAGGCCGCGGTAAAAGCGCGTCTGGGCATTGGCCGCGACTGCGGCCGCGAAGGGCGCTATCCACGCCCCCAGGTGCTCACGCAAGAATCGCTGATGCAGCAGCTCCAGGCGGTGAGCGTCATCCACCTGACCTGCTTGCCGGGCCTGTGCCATCGTGAATGTCAACACGTACAGGAACTCCAGCTCCACCGCCACGTGATCGGGCAGCTCCATGAAAGCATCATCCATGTCAAAACCACCCTCGCTGTAGAGCGCCAACACGGCCGGGGGCGGATTGTCTTCCGCTTGCCGCGCGTCCGCGGGCAGCCACGCGGAACCATAAGGCAGGGCCAGCGGCTTCAATGGCCCCAGAAACAGGCGCGTGTAGTCCACCAGCAAGGTTTGAAGATCCTGCGCGGCGAAAGCATCACGCAGCTTCCCCGCCAAGTCCGCCAGCTCGGGATCCAGCCGGGCTGCCGCCGTCACCATGGAATCAAACAGCCTTTCCTGCGCGAATTCCTCTGCCGGTTCGTAGTAGCAGGCCGACAGAAAACGGCACAGGTCCGCACGTGCGGTGGCCTCGTCGGGGGCGTAGTCAGACATCGGTATTCCTTGACCAAAAAAAGGGGCCGATCACGTCGGCCCCGTTCGAAAAAATCCAGCGACTCAAGCGCGCGGGCTGTACTTGCCAATGTAATGCACATTGGGTTGCGTACCCTTGTCCTCTTGCAGTCGGAAGGATTTTTCGCGTTTCAGAATCTGCGCAATCTGCGTGTTCGGATCGTCCTGGTCGCCGAAAATGCGCGCCTGCGCCGGGCAAGCCTCCACGCATGCGGGCTGCAGACCATTGAGCACCCGGTGATAGCAGAACGTGCATTTCTCGACCACGTCATCCTTGCGCACAGGTTGCAGATCTCCGCCCTTCCACTGGTTCATCATCGGTGGCAGCGCACCGGCCAGCGCGGCAACCTCGGCGCCCGAAGACGTGCAGCCGGGGATGGCCGAACTCTTGTCGGACCACCGGGGTTGTGGATTTTCATCCATGGGGTTGAGGCTGATGACGCTGTACGAACCGCCGCTCAGACTCGTGTCGTCGAGCTTTTCGTGGCTGTAGGGACACTTCTTCTGGCAGTCGCCGCAGCCCACGCACAGCTCAGGGTTGTGCAGGGTGATGCCTTCCGGCGTCTTGTACAGCGCCTTGTAGGGATTGCCCTCGGGCGACTTCGTCGGATTGCCGGCCTTCTCGGGGTTGCCCGGACAGATCTTGATGCAAGGCGCGTCCGAGCAATGATTGCACAGCACCGGAATCACCGAATGGGTGGTGTTGGGAAAGACGCCGTCGGTGTGCATCAGGAAGTCCGCCCAATTGAAGCTCTGTCCGTGGCCCCGGTCGCGGGTATTGTTCTCGGCCTTGCAGGCAAACGCGCAAGCGCCACAACCGTTGCATTTTGCGAGGTCAATGACCATTCCAAGTCTTGCCATGATTTTCTCCTGTTGCGGGTTGTGGACGATCAGGCCTTCTGGATGCGAACACCCGTGAAGCCGCCGTTGCGTGCCGTGGCGCCGCTCAACCTGTCATAGTCGTCCACAAGGATCTCGTTGTTGTTGCCGCCACGCGCGATGCCCTTGGCAAAGTCCTTGGCCGCCACGCGTCCGTAAGCCCAGTGTCCTTGGCCATAGCACTTGGCCACGGTGCCAGGACGCACGCCCTCCCACAACTTGAGTTCACACGAAATCGTGCCACTGGGTGAGGTGATCTTCACGACGTCCCCGGTCTTCAGGCCCAGCTTTGCGCCGTCGACAGGATTCATCTTGACCACGTCACTCCACGACACATCGCCCGGATCGACCTTCTTGAACTCCTGGTACCAGGGCACGTTCTGCGAACGCCCCTCGCGGTTCAGGCGCGACTTGTAGTCGATGAACGTAAACGGGTAATCCTGCACGCTGCCGTGGCGTTTGACGGGTTCATAGTGCGGCACAAAGGCCCGTTCACCACGCGCCGAGTAGCCGCTCACCCCCAAAATGTCGTCCACGGTGGTGTCGAACTTCTTGG
>JABLTH010031844.1_pt1 | contig 16983 bp, 16 predicted proteins | sample 7875711 | NCBI WGS metagenome assembly JABLTH01 (sample SAMN14941262, study PRJNA633318) | bioreactor metagenome | isolation source: bioreactor | place: China | collected 2019-03-05 | reverse complement strand
TTGGTTACTTCTTCTTGGGCAAGCAAGAAGAAGTAACTCGGGCCGCGGCAGCGGCTCGAAACCCCTCGCCCATAAGGCGAGACAAGCGGGCGACACACCACACCACCACCACCACCACCACAAAAATCAAAACTTCTTACGCAACCCACCACACCATCGCAAGGAATAGATTCATCCACCAGTAAACCCCCTACCCAACCACCTCAATAGACTCGCCCTGCCGGGGAAATCCAAAACACACGCGCGCACCAACGCGCATCCCACCCATCACAGGCACCGAGGACCGGCCATGGCCGACACGCAGGCGAACGTACTGGATTTCCTCCCCCAAGAAGAACGCGACGCCCTCCGCGCCGGACGAAGCCGCTATGACTGCACCGCGGCGTTCCAGAAAGCGATCGACGGTTCGCGCCGTGTATTCGTTCCGGCCGGCGTCTATCCGGTCAAGCAGATCAACCTTCGCTCGGGCCTGGAGCTATACGGCGAAGGTGCGTCCAGCGAACTGCGTTCGTTCGACGACTCGCTGGCCTCCGAGTTCATGCTCGCCACCTATGTCAAGGACGGCGGCACACCGCGCGTGGCGGACAACATGCGCGACATCCATGTGCATGACCTGAAGCTCAACGGACGCGTGGGCGAGTTCGGCTACGCGCAGTACTACTACCTGCTGGCCGTGAACGCGACGTCCGACCTGACGGTGGAGCGTGTCACGTTCTTCGGCTTCCGCGGCGACGGGATGTATGTCGGCTCGGGAACGTTGTCCAATACCGAACGCCACAACGAGCGTGTCACCGTGCGCGACTGCGTGTTCGACGGCGCCGTGAAGGACAACCGCAACGGCTTGTCGATCATCGATTGCGATGGCCTGCTGGTGGAAAACTGCATCTTTCGCAACATCGGCAATGCGAAGCTGTCGCGCTCGGTGGGGGGCATCGACTTCGAGCCCGATCACGATTTCAGCGTCTACCGCAATGTCACGATCCGGCATTGCAGCTTCATCGATATCGACACCGTGAACACGGCCGGGATCACCTTCTTCAATGGCCACCAGAAGGGCGCGAACATCGGCAACTGGCAGGTGCTGGATTGCCAGTTCCGCAACTGCTACTGGGGCATCGATAGCTCCACGCGTCCGAAGACGCAGGCGGACATGGCGGACAACCTCACGGTGCGCAATTGCCACTTCCTCAACTCGGTGCGAACCGACTTGGCGATCAAGGGCCTGAGCGGCGCACGCGTGCTCGGCTGCATCTTCGAGCGCTCTCCGCCTGGGGCGGGAGCGGGCGGCGATGCGATCCGGCTTGGCGATATGGCGGGGGCGCGCAGCCGCAATGCGGTCAACGCGGTGATCACCGGCAATACCTTCATCGGTATCCGCCCGCAGATGGGCGCCATCGGCGTGCTGGGCGCGAGCGGGTTGGTGGTGGCCGGCAATACGTTCAGCGACATCTATGGCACCTGCATCAATTTCTCCGAGGACGAGTCCGCGGACAGCGCTCGCCACATCGAATCGGTGGTCATCTCGGGCAATACGGTGCGCCGCACGAAGGCGCTCGCCGGCGGGCGCCCCGTGCCGATGGCCTTCCTGAGCACGGGTAAGCAGTTCCGCTTGAGCAAGGGCGATGTGCGGTTGGATGCGCGCTCGTTCGAATACGACAACCGGATCGATCAAGGCTTGCCGCGCGTGGCGAACGGCGCGGCGGTGGAGTTCGCGGGCCGGCCAGGAGGGTGAGCTGGCGTCGCGTTCAGGCCCAGCCGCGCCAACGGTAGACCCACAGGCCGATGTATTCGTGCAGGGCGTGCGAGGCGTCCCACAGCATGGCGCGGCGCGGTTGCCACGGATCGATCGGCTTGGCGGCAGGCGGAAGGGCGGGGGCAGGGATCACGCGCAAGCCCTGCCTCTCGAAGCTGGCGGCCGCGCGCGGCATGTGCGCGGCCGAAGTCACGAGCAAGACGGTGTGCCGGCCCTCGTGGCGAAGCAGCGCCGCGCTGTTGCGCGCGTTCTCATAGGTCGTGCGGCTGGTGGTCTCCAGGCGCAGCGCGGCGGCCGGCACACCTTGGCGTTCGAGCATCGCCGCCATCGGTTTGGCGTCGCCTTCGCCCGAGAGGAGCACCATCGGCGCGCGCCGGGCGTCGTAGAGCAGGTAGCCGAGGCCCACGCGCGTGCGGGCATCGGCCTCGCCATCCGCACTGCCGTGCTCGTCGTCCGACATCTTTTCGCCGCCAAGGATGACGATCGCGTCCGCGATGGGATAGGCCGCAGGCGGGCGCGCGTCGTACTGCCCCTCAAGCCGTCGCTGCAGGCCCTGCGTGAACGCAGGGGTCGCGCACAGCAGCAACCATAGAGGCGCTACGGCCGCGATGCCCAAGGCGGTGCGATAGCGGCGAAGGATCAGGCATAGCAAGGCGATACCCGCGATCAGCCACGCCTGCGTAATGGGGTGGCTGATGCTCAGGTTGACCAGATAGTCGAGCATGGCGATCGGGCCGCCGCGCGCGGCGGCACCCTATCATTGGCCGCGCTGCTGTACTGCCTGGCTGGCTGCAATGGTCGAGCGCCGCGTCGTCGCCGCGATGTAGGCGACCAGCAGGAAGCCGAACAAGCCGAGGCTGGTCAGCTGACCGTAGCCATGCACGAGGTGGCCGATGAAGGCCAGCAGCACCGCGGCGGTCACCAGCACAGCCAGCGTCATGCGCGGACTCAGGCCCATGCGCAAGAGGATGTGATGGATGTGCCCACGGTCGGGCTTGAACGGCGACTGGTGGTTGCGCATGCGGCGGCACATCACCGCCAGCGTATCGAGGGCGGGAACCGCCACGCACCAGAGCACATCCGTGGGCTGCAGGTCCGAGTTGACGCTCTGGCTGAGATCGATGAGCGCCCAGCCGAGCAGGTAGCCGAGCACGGTGCTGCCCGCATCGCCCATGAAGATCTTCTTGCCGAAGAAGCCTAGGTTGGCGGCAAGGTAGGGAATCATCGCCGCGCCTAGCATGGCGATCAGAACCGTGACGCCGGGCGTGACGCCGCCGTGATGGAAAACGAAGATCGCGCCGACGCCGACCAATCCCATGCTGCCTGCGAGACCGTCGATGCCGTCCATCATGTTGAAGGCGTTCAGCAGGCCAATCACCGCGATGAGGGTCAGCGGGATGCCGAGCGGCCCCAGCTGCAGCTGAACGCCGTTGAGCGTGCCGAGCGAGCGGATATAGACGTCTGTACTGCCAATCATCAGGAGCACGGCCCCGGTCTGCAGCAGCAGGCGGGTGCGCACGCTCAGCTCATGGCGGTCGTCGAGGGAGCCCATGATGGTCAGGCCGGCCGCGGTGGTCAGCAGCATGCGGCTGAACGACGTGGCATCGCCATACCACCATGCGCCTGCGAATACACCGCAGAACATCGCCAATCCGCCGACCCGCGGCACGCTGCCGACGTGCTGCTTGCGGTCGTTGGGCCTGTCCAGCAGGCCCAGCGGCTCCGCGAGGCGGCGGAGAACGACAATCGCCACGGCCGATGTGAATAACGCCGCGGCGCAGGCAAGCATCGTTCTTGTGTCGAGCATTTCGTGGCTTCCTCGGGGCAGTCCTGGAGGGACGGTTCGCATCGATGGAGCAACGTGCGTCGTCCATTGTCGCTCGCTTCTGAGAAGCGGTGATGACAACAACTTGATCCTGTGATCTGCAACGTGAAAACGTTGCTCGGCATCACGATCCCGCGACAAAGATGAGTCGTGTGTGTTGAACACTTTCGCGGTGAACGGCAACTCTAAGCGATGTCAGTGAACGTCTTGTGGAATTCTCTTATGTCGGGTTGGTGTTGGTTCAGTCATGCACGCGCGAACGACGCTACATTCCACTGGCTTCACGCATCACATCTCCTCCCTCACGCGACGACCGAAGAGGATGCATATGAAACTTCTCGCCGTTTCCATCGCTACGACGTGGCTCATCGCCGGCGCCGCCTTTGCCCAGAACGCACCGGGTGCTTCGAACGCATCGCAGCAACCCACGACTGTGAACCAGCTCATAGAACAGCAGCAGGCCAAGCCTGCGACACCGGCACAGCTGATCTCGCCATCGCGCGCCAAAGGAGCTGCTCACGGCAGCATGAAGTCGGCTCATCCGGGTCCGGGCGCGGCAGCCGCCGCGGCGGTCGCGGGCACCGGCGGCACCGGTACCGGCGGCACGGGTACGGGCGGTACGGGCACGACGGGTACCACCGGCACGCACTGATTGGGTTTTAACGACGCGTTCGCACTACGAGCGCGTCGTCGGTTCGCCGTTCGCGATGAACGCGCGAGCCGTGCACGTCACACGTCATCGGTAGGGGGCCGAGGATCCAGTCGCCGCACAGCGGCGTTCGCGATAATCGAAGGGCTCTACGGATGAACAAGCGACGGGCGTTGTTGTTGGCATGTGCCGCCCTGACCCTGCACGGCTGTTTCTGGGCGCCGGGACAGCACATGAGCGCGATGGATTATTCGCGACAAGGTTCGATCGATGCGGCGCGCTACGAGCTCGTGCCGATCACTCCCAAGCTGCTGGCGATGGACAAGGTGTCCAATCCCTTGCCGAGCATCCCGGCCGAACTGCGCGACTATCAGCCGGAGCCGTATCGCATCGGCATCGGCGATTCGCTCTATATCACCGTGTGGGATCATCCGGAGCTCACCTCGCCGGCGGGCTCGCAGCAGCAGCCCAGCGCGAACGGCCGCGTGGTGCGCGCCGATGGCACGCTGTTCTATCCCTACGTGGGCGTGGTGAAAGCCGCGGGCAAGACCGTCGAAGATTTGCGCCAGGAGATCACGCGGCGCCTGGCGACCTACGTGAAAGACCCGCAGGTCGATATGAGCGTGATCAGCTATGGCGCGCAGCGCATCACCATGCGGGGCGCGTTCGTGAAGACCGAACCGCTACCGGTCACGGTGACGCCGCTGAGCCTCGCGCAGGCCATCGGCTCGGCGCAGATCAATACCGACCAGGCCGATCTGTCCGGCCTGGTGCTCTCGCGCGACGGGCACGACTACCACCTCGATCTCGATGCGCTCTCGCGCAATCACCAACTGGGCGACGTCTGGCTCAAGCCAGGCGACCAGATCTTCCTTCCCTATGCGGACCGCAAGGAGGTCTACGTGGTGGGCGAGGTGATGCGTCCCGCCGCCATCCCCTTCAAGACCAGCGACATGAGCCTGTCGCAGGCGCTTGGCAGGGTCGGTGGCCTCAACGAGACGACCTCGAAGGGCAATGCGGTATATGTGATCCGCGGCGTGGAAGACATGGAGAAGTCGCCAGCCACGATCTACCAGCTGGATGCCAAGTCGCCCGCGGCGTTCGCCATGGCGTCGCAGTTCTCCGTGCGCCCCGGCGACGTGGTGTTCGTCGGGCCCGCGGGCGTGACGCGCTGGAACCGCTTCCTCTCGCAGCTGCTCCCCTTGTCGGGGATTGTCAGCAATGCGGCGTCGGCTAAGAACGACCTGACCAATTGATGCCTGTGCGCATGACGACGTTACCGTGGCGAGCTTCGCTCCGCCTCGCGGCCCTGGCGGCTGCGAGCTGCGCGGTGGCGGCGTGCACCGATATTTCGTTCGGTAGCGCCGACACCATCCGGCAGGCGATCCGCGGCGGTGCCGACGTACATCCCACGGCCGCGTCCGTGGCAGCGGAGCCGTATTACCAGATGCAGGTCAATGCTCCCGGTGGCCAGGCGGTGCTGTTGCTCGCCAGCATGCAGGGCGATCTGCAGGGCTGGTATGGCCCTGACGGGCAGGCGGTGTTCCTGCGCCATGGCGTGGTCGTGCGCACGGTTGGTCTCGACGAAAACCTAGATCACGCGACGCTCGACGCGGGCGATCCGTTCCTCGCAGGCCTGCAGCGCATCCAGGCTCCGGTGGAATACCGGCGCGTGCTCGACTGGTCCCCCGGTTACCGTTACGGCATTCCTGCGAAAGCGCGGCTCGAGCCCAAAGGGGCGGAGGACGTGCAGATCCTCGGCCAGGCGCACCGCCTGTTGCGCTACGACGAGCGCGTGAGCGCGAAGGACGCCGGCTTCGACGTGGTGACCCGCTATTGGGTGGACCCCGCGGACGGATTTATCTGGAAGAGCCGGCAGCACGTCGCGCCGGCGCAGACACTGGAGCTCATCCAGCTGCGTCCGTACCGGGAGACGCGAACGTGAAGTCCGCCTGCCTGCTCGGATGGCTGGTCTGCCTCTGCTGGCCGGTCTACGCGATGGCGGCGGTTTCCGTCACGGTTTCCGGAGACGTCGAACGGCCGGGCCTGCAGACATTGAACGGCAATGCCCGTCTGGCCGATGCCGCGTCGGCGGCGCAGGTGCGTACGGATGCCTATGCGCTCGGCGCGAGCTGGACACAGCGTTCCCGCGAACTGGCGCAACAGCGGCTGAAGGCGGGGCTGCTCTATGAGCTCGGCGCGGTCGCCGATCAGGCGCGTCGCGCGGGCGACGCCCCGTTCAGCGCGTTGAGCGCATCGCTGCGGCAGTGGCTGCAGGCCATGCCGGTGACGGGACGGCGCAGCACGCACACGCTCGATCCCGGCGCGCTGGCCGCCGACAGCGTGGACAACCTCCCGCTGGACGACGGCGACACGCTGAGCTATCCACGGCGACCGTCGACGGTACGGGTCGTGGGTGCCGTGAAGGCATCGTGCGAGCTTCCCCACGTCGCGCTGCAGGACGCGCGGCGTTACGTCGATGCTTGCCCCACGCAGTTCGCCGATCGCGATTCGCTGTTCGTGATCCAGCCGGACGGGCAGGTGTTCGAGCTGGGCATTGCGCTGTGGAACACCAGTCCGCCGATGGCGCTGGCGCCAGGTGCCATCGTGTACGTGCCGCTCGACAAGCGCCTTACCGCCGGCGCGGCCGACGCGGTTTTCAATCGTGAGATGGCGGAATTTCTCGCCACGCAGCCGCTGGACGGCGGAGCGGCGCCGTGAGCGCGCGTGACATCCGCCGCTATGGCCGCGTCGCGTTTCCCGCGGGCCTGCTGCTGACCCAGTGCATCGCCTGCGTGCTGTATGCGCAGGACGCGCCGGGCTATACGCGCAACGATTTCGGTGAAGTCGGCCTGATCCAGACGCCGACTGCGCGCATGGCGGACGAGGGCGATCTCGCCTTTACGGCTTCGCGCACCTATCCCTATACGCATTACAACTTGTCGCTGCAGCCGCTGCCGTGGGTTGAGGGCACCTTCCGCTACAGCGCGGTGAGCAATCGTCTCTATGGGTCGGTGGCGCTCAGCGGGCACCAGAGCTACAAGGACAAATCGATCGACCTGAAGGTGCGTCTCTGGGACGAGACGCGCTGGCGCCCGGCGGTGGCCGTGGGCGGTCGGGACATCGGCGGTACCGGTCTGTTCGGCAGTGAATACGTGGTGGCCAGCAAGCGTTTCGGCCCGGTGGATCTCACGGCGGGACTGGCCTGGGGCAACATGGGCGCGCGCGGCGACATCAAGAGCCCGCTCGGCTGGGCATGGAGCGGATTCGACAACCGCGCTGGCAACACCAACCAGCAAGGTGGCGAGTTCAACACCTTGCGTTATTTCCGCGGCCCCGCGGCGGTCATCGGCGGCATCGAGTACCAGACGCCGCTGGACAAACTGCGCCTGAAGGTGGAGCTGGACGGCAACAACTACAAGCACGAAGGGTTGGGTAATCGCTTCAAGCAGCGGTCGCCGATCAACGTCGCAGCGATGTACCGCGTGAATGACAACGTCGACTTCTCGCTGGGTTTCGAGCGCGGCGACAAGGTCATGGCGACCTTGACGCTGCACTCGAACCTGGCCCGTCACGTCGAGCCGCGCAAGACGGCGGATCCGCCGCCCGAGCCGGTGCGCGGCCTGGCCACGACGCCGGATCCGCCGGAGGGTCCGGCGGCGCTGGTGCGCAAGCCGCCCGAACAGGTGGATTGGCAGGAGCTCAGCAAGGCGCTGGAAGCCAATGCGGGGATCGACGTCAGCAGTATCGGGCGCCGGGGTTCCGAACTGGTGGTGCACGGTGAGCCGCGCTCCTATTTCTATCCGAGCCGCACGCTGGGGCGCACCGCGCGCATTCTCGACAACCGTGTCGACGAGAGCATCGACTGGTTTACGGTGGGCGATGAGAGCTACGGCATGCCCGTGGCGGAGCAGAGCATTCATCGGCCGCGCTTCATCGATGCCTTGGACCACCGGATCGACATGCAGGAGCTGCGGCGCAGCGCGGAGCAGAACCCGCCGGGGCAACAGCAGGAGGAAGTGCTGTTCACCAAGCCGCCGAAGCGCTTCGACGGTGGCGTATCGCTCGGCTATCAGCAGAGCCTGGGCGGACCGAACGCGTTCGTGCTCTATCAGTTCTCGCTCAATGGCAATGCCACCTACCGTTTCAACCGCAACCTGTGGTGGGACGGCACGCTGAGCGTCAACCTGCTCAACAACTACGACAAGTTCACCTACACCGCGCCCAGCCTGCTGCCGCGCGTGCGCACCAACATCCGCCAGTACCTGACCACGTCGGATGTGACCATGCCCAACTTCCAGCTGACCGGCACCAAGGTGCTGGCGCCGGACGTGTTCGGCATGGCGTATGGCGGCATGCTGGAGACGATGTACGCCGGCGTGGGCGGAGAAGTGCTGTATCGCCCCTATGGCGAGCGCTGGGCATTCGGCGTGGATCTGAACTGGGTGCGGCAGCGCGGTTTCCGGCAGGACTTCGCGCTGCGTGGCTACAAGACCGTGGTGGGTAATGCCACGGTGTACCTCAACACCGGCTTCCACGATGTGACGTTGGCCGCCAGCGTGGGGCGCTATCTGGCGAATGACTATGGCGTCACGCTGGATCTCTCGCGCGAGTTCGCCAATGGCGTGCGCATGGGTGCCTACGCCACGCTCACCAACAAATCCGGCAAGCAGACGGGCGAGGGCAGCTTCGACAAGGGCATCTATTTCTCCATTCCCTTCGACCTGCTGCTGCCGCGCTCCAGCCGTGCGCGCGCCAGCTTCATGTGGGAGCCGCTGCTGCGCGACGGCGGCGCCCGGCTCAACCGGCGCTACAGCCTGTATGACATGACCAGCGACCAGGACAGCGACCTGTTCGAGAAGAACCTGGAGAAGTCGCTCGACTGAGGCCGGCACATCGCGGGGATGCACCGTCGCGTGGTTTACTTGGCGGCCTCATTCCAACCCAGGAGATCCGCATGTCCACGGTCACGCTCAAAGGCAACCCGGTCCAGGTCGATGGCAGCTTCCCGAAGACGGGCGACAAGGCGCCCGCTTTCTCGCTGGTCGGCAAGGACCTCTCGGACAAGACGCTGGCGTCTTTCGACGGCAAGCGCAAAGTGCTGAACATCTTCCCGAGCATCGATACGCCGACCTGCGCCACCTCGGTGCGCCGCTTCAACGAGAAGGCGGCCTCGCTGCAGGACGCGGTCGTGCTGTGCATTTCCGCCGACCTGCCGTTCGCGCAGGCGCGCTTCTGCGGCGCCGAAGGGCTGGACAATGTGGTCACGCTGTCGACCCTGCGTGGCCGCGAATTCCTGCGCGACTATGGCGTGGCGATCGCCTCGGGTCCGCTGGCCGGCCTGGCTGCGCGTGCGGTGGTGGTGCTGGACAAGGACAACAAGGTGGTCCATGCCGAGATGGTGGGCGATATCGCGAACGAGCCGGACTACGACGCGGCGCTGAAAGCGCTGGCGTAAAGCGGCCCTAGGGGTAAGTGCGTCCTGGGCTGAGTGGCTTGGAGTAAGCGCGGGCGAGCCCCGATGTATCGGTACGCCTGAAAACCGCCGCGGCATGGCTCGCTACCGCGCTGCCCCGGCCGGCGTCGCTCATCCGTTGACGATGGGAATGCCCAGCGGCCGAGCACCCTTGCGCTCGGACAGTCCCAGCCCCATCCGCAGGCTGCGGCCGATGCGTTCGGCGAACTCGATCATCCGCGCGGCGGCGGCTTCTTCCAGCGTCTCGCGCGCGGTTTCCCGCCACAGCTCGAGCCAGTGGTCGAAATGCTCCGGGCGGATGGGGTGCGGTCGATGTGCCGACATCGGCGAGCCGCGGTAGCTCTGCGTGCCCAGCGCCACCGAGGACCAGAACGAGACCAGCGTGCGCTTGTGGGCGTCCCAGTCGTGCACCGCGGCGTTGAAGACCGGGCCGAGCATGGGGTCGGCCCTGACCTTGTCGTAGAAGCGGTCGACCAGCGTCGCCAGGTGGGCTTCGTCGAGGGTGGCGGGGCGTTCCATGGGATGGATGATAGGCGCCGGGGCATCGACGAGCCGTGCGGCAAGACGACGCAATAAAAAAGGCCGGGCAATGCCCGGCCTTCTTGCGGTACGGACGGCTGCCGCTTACTTGGCGGCCATCAGCGCCTTGGTCATGTCGAGCATGCGGTTGGAGAAACCCCACTCGTTGTCGTACCAGCTGAGCACCTTCACGAGGGTGCCTTCCATCACGCGCGTCTGGGTGGCGTCGTAGGTGGAGGATGCCGGGTTGTGGTTGAAGTCCACCGACACCAGCGGCTTGGTGTTCACCGCCAGGATGCCCTTGAGCTTGCCGTTGGCCGCCTCGTTGATGATGGCGTCGATCTCGGCGTTGCTGGTCTCGCGCTTGGCGACGAAGGTCAGGTCGACCACCGACACGTTGATGGTCGGCACGCGCATGGCGAAGCCATCCAGCTTGCCGTTGAGTTCCGGCAGCACCAAGCCCACCGCGGCGGCGGCGCCGGTCTTGGTCGGGATCTGGCTCATGGTGGCCGAGCGGGCGCGGCGCAGATCCTTGTGATAGACGTCCGTCAGCACCTGGTCGTTGGTGTAGGCGTGGATGGTGGTCATCAGGCCGTGCACGATGCCGATCTTCTCGTGCAGCACCTTGGCCAGTGGGGCCAGGCAGTTGGTGGTGCAGGACGCGTTGGAGATGACCTGGTGCGCGGCGGTGAGCTTGTCTTCGTTCACGCCGAACACGAAGGTGCCGTCGACGTCCTTCTCGCCCGGGGCGGAGATGATCACCTTCTTGGCGCCCGCGGCGATGTGCGCGCCGGCCTTGGCCTTGGAGGTGAACAGACCGGTGCACTCCAGCACCACGTCCACGCCCAGATCGCCCCAGGGCAGCTTGGACGGATCGCGCTCGGCGCACACCTTGATGCGGTCGCCGTTGACGATCAGGTCGCCGCCTTCCACCGACACGGTGCCCGGGAACTTGCCGTGGGCGGTGTCGTACTGGGTCAGGTGAGCGTTGGTCTCGGCGTCACCGAGGTCGTTGATCGCAACGATCTGGAACTCGTTGTTGCGACCCGACTCGTACAGCGCGCGCAGAACATTGCGGCCGATGCGACCGTAACCGTTGATGGCGACCTTGATGGCCATGAGACAGCGTCCTCCGGAAGTGATGACGGGCAACGGCGGCCGGGCGGCCGCCAAAGAGCGCTTATGGTAGCCGGAATAGGGGAGGCATCTCATCCGGCACGGTTCATTCCGCGTGCATGTGGGGTAGGCTCGCCGGCTTCACCGCCAGTCCGCACATCACAGGGGCACGCCATGAGCGACGAGCAGCAGACCATCGAGATCAGCTTGGAACAGGTGTCCGGCTACGAGTTCCGCGTGCGCTTCGACGAGACCGCGATCCCCGACCTGTCGACCGACGAGAATCCGCCGCTGGGCAAGGGCGCCGGCCCCAATCCTTCGCGCCTGCTGGCGACGGCCGTGGCCAACTGCCTGTCGGCCAGCCTGCTGTTCGCGCTGCGCAAGTCCAAGAACGAACCCGAGCGGCTCGCCGCCAAGGCGCATGCCACGCTGGCGCGCAACGAGCAGGGGCGCTGGCGGGTCGCGCGCATCGCGGTGGACATCGACCTCGGCGACGCCGAGGCCGACCTGGCCCACGTCGATCGCGCGCTGGCCCAGTTCGAGGACTTCTGCACGGTCACGCAGAGCGTGCGGCAGGGCATTGCCGTGGACGTGAGCGTGCGCGACGCCGCCGGCACGCTGCTGCACAAGGCCGCGGCGGGCTGAACTCCTGCGCGAGTCACGCCGCGGCCGGCGCCAGTGGCCGGCGCGGCTGCTTTTTTTCCCCCACCCCTCATGGCTGGAAATCCCATGTCTTCTTCTCCCCGTCTTCTCGCCGGCCTCCTGGCCGTGCTCGCTGTCGCGCCCGCCGTCCATGCCTGGGGACGCCAGGGACACGCCATCGTGGCCGAGCTGGCGCAGCGGCGGCTCTCCCCTGCCGCCGAGGCCGAGGTGGAGCGCCTGCTTGCTCCTGAAAACACCAAGTCGTTGGCCGACGTCGCCAGCTGGCCGGACGAGCTGCGCGACGACCCGTCGCAAGAGGCGCTGTCCAAGGCCACGGCCAAGCTCCACTACGTCAACTTCCGCGCCGACGACTGCACGTACGTGCCGCCGCGCGATTGCCCGGGCGATCAGTGCGTCGTCGGCGGGCTGGCCCACTACGTCAGCGTGCTCGCCGATCGCGGTCAGCCCGATGCGGCCAGGCTGGAGGCATTGAAGTTCGTGGTGCATTTCGTGGGCGATGTGCACCAGCCGCTGCACGCCGGCTATCGCGACGACAAGGGCGGGAACGCCTACCAGGTGCAGTTCCAGGGCAAGGGCACCAACCTGCACAGCGTGTGGGATTCCGGCCTGCTCGGCACCCACGGCAGCGACTGGCGCGCATATGCCGGCGAGCTGGATGCCCGTCCGCCGGTGTCGCTGCCCCAGCCCATGGCGCCGCTGGACAACCCTTACGCGCAGTGGGCCGAGCAATCCTGCGCCGCCACCCGCAACATCTACCCGGACGGACACAAGATCGACGACGCCTATGTAGCCGCGGAGCTGCCGGTCGCCGAGGGGCAACTGCGGGTTGCTGGAGAGCGCCTGGCGGAGGTGCTCAACCGAGCGTTGGGGCAGTGACTGCGGGCGGGATTTGCTGCGTTGCGGAAGGTTTTTTCTAGATCGATCCTAGTCGTTCGGATGCCCCATGACGGCATCCGAACGGTGCATGGAAAGCCGGCTGCATACGTATTCTCCAGCGCCTGGGCGGGATGCCCGGCCGCGGCCGTCTGGACGTCCGTACTGCATACCAGTAATGGTCGTCGAGGCCAGCGGCGTCGTCGAAACGTCATACCAGTTCGTCGAGTGGTAGACCGTAGCGAGCAGGTGCGCTACGGAGAGACGGGGGAGTGCGGAAAACGCCCGGGCGCCCCCTCTGGCGGAACCTGTCGGTTCTGTTAGCCTCGAATGATGAATAACGAACTCCTGCTGCGTCGCACCAAGATTGTCGCCACCCTCGGCCCGGCCACCGATGCGCCGGGCATGCTCGAGAAAATCATCGCCGAAGGCGTGGATGTCGTTCGCCTCAACCTGTCCCACGGACAGCCCGACGACCACCGTGCACGTGCCAACGCCGTGCGCGTGGCCGCCGAGAAGCTGGGGCGCGAGGTGGGCGTCCTGGCCGACCTTCAGGGCCCGAAGATCCGCATCGAGAAGTTCGCCCATGGGCCGGTGGAGCTGCGCGTAGGCGATAGCTTCGTGCTGGACTGCCGGCCGGATGCGCCGATGGGCGACGCGACCCGCGTGGGCGTCAGCTATTACGACCTGCCCCGGGACGTCAGCGCTGGCGACGTGCTCCTGCTGGACGACGGCCTGGTGGCGCTCACGGTCGAAGAGGTGGCGGGCGCAGAGGTGCGTTGTCGCGTGCTGGTCGCCGGGCGTCTCTCCGATCGCAAGGGCCTGAACCGCCAGGGTGGCGGTCTTTCGGTGTCGGCGCTGTCGGACAAGGACAAGGCCGACATCAAGCTCGCTGCTGAAATCGGCGCCGATTTCCTGGCCGTCTCCTTCGTGCGTTCGGCGGCGGACATGGAGCAGGCCCGGCGCCTGCTGGAGGAGGCCGGCGGCAAGGCGTCGCTGGTGGCCAAGATCGAACGCGCGGACGCGATCCCGGTATTGGGCGAGATCATCGATGCGTCCGACGTGGTGATGGTGGCGCGCGGCGATCTCGGCGTGGAGATCGGCGATGCCGAGCTGCCGGGCTTGCAGAAGAAGATCATCCGCGAATCCGTGCAGCGCAACCGCGCCGTGATCACCGCAACGCAGATGCTGCAGTCGATGGTGCGTTCGCCGATTCCCACCCGTGCGGAAGTGCTGGACGTCGCCAACGCGGTGATCGACGGTACCGATGCGGTGATGCTGTCCGAGGACTCCGCGGCGGGTGCGCACCCAGACAAGGCGGTGGCGGCGCTGCGCCGCATCTGCCTGGGCGCCGAGCGCCAGTTCGAGCCGAAGGAAGATCTCGCAACGGCGGGGCATCGCCTGGACCGCACCGACCAGGCCATCGCCCTGGCCGCGATGCTGCTGGCCAGCCAGCTCGGCGTGCGCGCGCTGGTGGCGCTGACCGAGTCCGGTGCGACTGCGCAGTGGCTGTCGCGTTACCGCAGCGCGGTGCCGATCTACGCGCTGTCGCCGTTCGCCGACGCGCGCCGCCGCATGCTGATGATGCGCGACGTGCAGCCGGTCGAATTCACGCACGCCAGTTCGCAGACCACCGCGGCATCGGCGCGCGAGGCGGTGCGGTTGCTGTTCTCCCAGGGCAAGCTGGCCGAAGGCGATCGCGTGGTGATGACCCATGGCGACCACATCGGCCGCGGCGGCGGCACCAACACGCTGAAGCTGCTGTCCGTGGGGGCCGAGGGCATGGTGGAGAGCTTGCGCGACCTCTGACGCGCTGGCTCGCCCGGGTGCGCCGGTATCCGGCGCCAGGGATACACTGCGTTCCACATCCCCATGTCCAAGGAGTCGGCTCCATGAAGACGAAGCTTCGTTCGCTATCGCTGGCCGCCATCGCGGCGCTGGCGGTAGCCGCCGGCGCGCCGGCGCTCGCTCAATCGCAGGCGCGCAAGGTCGGTCCGGATCAACTTTCCTCGTACTGGATCCTGCTCAACACGAAGGTGGATGCGGACGTGCCCAACAGCGGGCAGAACCTCACCAAGCCCGTGTGCGTGGCGGTGGCTTACGACATCGGCCTGGTAGGCGAGGTAGGCAAGGCCATGAATCCGACCGTGGCCAAGGTAGTTCCGCAGAGTGACCTTAGCTCGGCGGCGCTGAGCATGGTCAAGCGGTTCGAGTACGGCCCGGCGCTCAACAACAGCAGCAAGAAAGAGCCCGTTTCCACCTATTACGTGGTGGGTTTCAACCTGCCGGAAGACAAGGCCGAGGCCAAGAAGATCACCGACGCCTGCCGGCTGCCCGGCTACGACCAGGCCTGACGCTGCGTCCCGCCGTCTTCGCGGGACGCCTGCACCCGCCTCCGCCGGAGGCGGGGCGATCCTTCGTGCCGATCCGGCTATAATCGCGTCCTTTAGGCTTGGCCGCCCGGCGACGGGACGGTCTCCATCTCAACGCGGCCAACGGCCGTCCCGCGTTCCACGGAGTCGTCATGAGCATCGAAGATCTTGAAAGCATCGCCCTGGCGATGGTCGCGCCCGGCAAGGGCATCATCGCCATCGACGAGTCGACCAACACCATCAAGAAGCGTTTCGAGGCCGTCGGCATCGAGAACACCGAGGAAAACCGTCGCGCCTACCGCGAGCTGCTGCTTACAGCGCCGGGCCTGAACGAGCACATCTCCGGCGCGATCCTCTATGACGAAACGATCCGCCAGTCCACCAAGGACGGCGTGCCCTTCACCGAGGTGATGAAGAAGAACGGCATCATCCCGGGCATCAAGGTCGATAAGGGCCCGGTCGCGCTGGCCGGTTTTCCTGGCGACGTCGTCACCGAGGGCCTGGACGGCCTGCGCGAGCGCCTGCAGGAGTACGCCAAGCTCGGCGCCCAGTTCGCCAAGTGGCGCGCGGTGATCAACATCAGCGAAGACAACCCCAGCTCCACCGCCATCGAGGCCAACTGCCACGCGCTGGCCCGTTACGCGGCGCTGTGCCAGGAAGCCGGTCTGGTGCCGATGGTCGAGCCCGAAGTGATCATGGACGGCGACCACAGCATCGAGGTGAGCTACGAAGTGCACGAAGCCGTGCTGCGCAGCTTGTTCAATGCGCTGTATGAGCAGAACGTGCTGCTGGAAGGCACCATCCTCAAGGTCAGCATGGTGATCCCGGGCAAGGATGCGGAAGAGCAGGCCAGCGTCGAGGAAGTGGCCGAGGCGACCGTGCGCGTGCTGAAGACCACCGTGCCGGCGACCTTGCCGGGCATCGTCTTCCTCTCGGGCGGTCAGACTGACGAGCAGTCGACCGCGCATCTCAATGCGATGAACCGCATGGGCCCGCATCCGTGGCCGCTGTCGTTCTCGTATGGCCGCGCCATGCAGCAGGCTGCGCTGAAGCTGTGGGCGAAGGACATGAAGGCCAACTACGCCGGCGCGCAGAAGACCGTCGCCGAGCGTGCGAAGGAAAACGGCCTCGCGGCGCTGGGGCAGTGGAACGGCTGAACCGCTCCGCTTTCCACCGCGGAAACGAAAAAGGCGCCTCGATGGCGCCTTTTTCATGTCGAGAAGAAAAGGAGAGGGCGCCTTGCGGCGCCCTCTCGATGGTCGACCTGCCTGCCGTAAGGCATGCCGGTCGCCGTGCTTAGAAGCGGTATTCCGCGCTGACGGACACCATGTCCGTGCTCAGGTCCACCTTGTTCTTCTTCGCGTCGAAGTAATCGTAGTTCAGGCCGACGCTGACGTTGTTGCTGAAGTTGTAGCCGAAGCCCGCGCCCGCATACCAGCTCGTATCGTTCAGGCTCTTGCGGACCGGGTTGACGTCGTTGCTCAGGCCGTGGCCCTTCCAACTGTACACACCGGCACGAGCGCCGACGTACCAGTTCTGGTCGATATTGAAGCGGGCATTGGCGCCGGCCGTCCAGCCGTGCAGCTGGGTCTTGCCCTTATCCACGACCGGATTGCTGTTGAAGATGTTCTTCGGGTGGATGTTGCCCAGATCGTTGTAGCCAACCTCGGCGCCCAGCGCGAAGTTCGGGGCCAGCGACCAGCGGTAGCCGCCGTTGAGGGCGTAGCCGGTGTCGTG
>JABLTH010067022.1_pt1 | contig 16995 bp, 13 predicted proteins | sample 7875711 | NCBI WGS metagenome assembly JABLTH01 (sample SAMN14941262, study PRJNA633318) | bioreactor metagenome | isolation source: bioreactor | place: China | collected 2019-03-05 | reverse complement strand
TACATCCGCACCCACCGGTTGTACCGCCAGCTCGCCACCCAGCTGGCCATGCGCGGACACCCCTGCCTGCGCTTCGACTACTACGGCAGCGGGGACTCCGCCGGCGATACCGCCGACTTCGAGCTGGAGCGCTGCCGCCTGGATCTGCAGTCAGCCGTAGACCATCTACGCGACCTCGGCGGCCGCCCGCGCGTCCATGGGTTCGGGGCGCGACTGGGGGCGAGCCTGCTGATGCGCGATGCGATCGCGCTGGGCCTGGACCGGCTGGCCCTGTGGGACCCGGTGACCGATGGCGCCGACCTGGTGTCCGGCATGGATGCGCTGCAGATGATGCTGATCCGCGACCCGGAACGTTTCCGTTCGCCCCGTGAGACCAGGCTTCCGGTCGAAGAATGGTGCGGCTTCGCGGTTACCGCCCGGCTGCGCGAGCAACTGCTGCAGTTGCATCCTGCCTTCCCCGCCCTGCCGATCCTGCTGATCGAGTCGACCCGGACCGCTGCGACCAGGGCAGTCCCGGCGTCCTGCAGGCAGAGCAAGCTGTCGCAACCGACGCCGTGGGAAGACCTGGAACGGCAGGAGATCGCCCTGCTGTCGCACGAGCTGGTCCGGCAGGTCTGCGACTGGCTGGAGACGGCACCGTGAGCCGCGAACGTGCCTGCACCTTCGGGCGCGCCCGCCACCTGGCGGGCATCGTCGGCGAGGGCACCGCGGCCACCGGGGTGATCCTGCTCAACGCGGGACTGGTCCATCGGGTCGGCCCGTTCCGCCTCAGCGTGGAACTCGCGCGACACCTTGGGACTGCCGGCTATCCGACGCTCCGCTTCGACCTGACCACCCTGGGCGACAGCTCTGCCGCAGGCGTCGCGGAGACCCCCGACGAACAAGTCCGGCGCGACGTCGACGATGCCATGGAGCTACTGGCCAGCGAAACGGGCTGTACCCGGTTCGTGCTCGTCGGCCTGTGCTCGGGAGCCGCCAATGCGCATCTGGTCGCGGCCAGCGACCCCCGCGTCGTCGGCGCGGTGTTTCTCGACGGCCACGCCTATCCCACGATGGGCTTCCATCTGCGCCACTACCTGCCACGCTTGCGCGATCCGCGCCGTGTGGTGCGCTTCCTCGGCCGCAAGCGGCGCGATCGTGGCGCGGCCGGGGGCGAAGCCGACTTCCAGGCCAGGCGGCCGGCACGCAGCCAGGTTCGCGCGGACCTCGCGGACATGCTGGCACGCGGCACCCGCCTGAACTTCATTTTCAGTGGCGGAGCCAGCGGCTACTTCAATCACCCGCGGCAACTGCTCGAGTGCTTCGGGCGTGGCGTGGGCCGGCATCCCGGGCTGCACGTGCACTGGCTCGCCGACGCGGACCACACCTACAGCCTGATGGAAGATCGGCGGCAGTTGGCGACACTGGTCGGCGACTGGATGCGCGAGCAGTTCCCCGAACCCGCCGCGACCTAGGCCAGGCGATCCTGCCAGCTCACGCGAACACTGCCGGCAGGGTCATGATGCTGCGGAACCATGGCCCGGTGGTCTCCGTCTCTACCGCCACGCGCCGGATGTCGTACGGGTCCCAGTCGTCGAAGCGGCGACAGCCGCCGTAGTAGCTGAACCCCCAGCGCACGCCGGCCTCGGCGAGGACCGCGCGGGTACGTTCGTCGAACGCCGCCGGATTGCCTACCGGGTAGCTGAAGCATTCCATCGGCTGTAAGAGTTCTTCCTTCAGCCGCTGCCCGCACTGCAGGATTTCCTCGCGCTGCCGGGCGGTGCTCATGTTGGCCAGCACCGGATGACTGACGGTGTGCCCGCCGATGGTCATGCCGGCATCGCGCATGTCGCGCAGCATCTCCCAGGTCATCCAGAAGCGATCGGCGTGGCCGGGGCCCGCGCGACCGCTCCCGGTGGCGGTGCCCACGGCATCGAGAAAGTCCCCCAGCCGCTCGCCCGGCAACCCCTTGTAGATGCGCAGCACGGAGCGCACCGCACGCTCGCGATCGGGCTCGTCCATCTCCACCGGTCGCTCCAGCCATGGCCGCAGATCGAGCCGCGGCTGACGGCAGCTGCGTACCATCCAGGCGATCTCGTCCCACCATGGCAGGCTTGGCCGGTCGATGAAGCCGGTCGCCACGAAGAACGTGGCGCGCACGCCCTCGCTACGCAGGATCGGCAGGGCCGACTCGTAGTTGTCGCGATAGCCATCGTCGAACGTCACCATCGCATAGCGCCCGCGCGAGCGCCCGCGCAGCTGCGCCAGGTCAGCGGGATCGACCAGATCCATGTGCCGGCGCAGGAAGCGCATCTGCCCGGCGAACGCTTCCGCCGAAGCGCTCCACAACCCGTGGTCGTAGGGCGTGCCGGCCGCCTGACCGATGCGGTGGTAATTCAGCACCACCAGGCCGCGCCAGCGGCCGGCGCCGTGCAACAGGCGGCGCAGGCCGGTGCGCTCGAACAGGTCCGCGGCGATTGCCTTCTTCATGTGCGTGCCCTCCCCGCCCGTCCGGCATGCGCTCGCCAGGCCCGTTGCACGCGCCGCTGCAGCCGTCCGCCCAACTGCCGCACGCGGGCCAGCAGGACGCGCAGGTTCACGCGGGTCGCGCCGAACATCACCAGCTCGGCCAGTTCACCGGTCAGCGAGCGCTTGAATGCGCTGTCGCCCCGCAGGAAGTCGTAGCGCGCCACGCCGTCGCGCGCCAGCCGCTCCATCAGCAGCAGGTTAGCCGCCATGCCCGGGCTGTGCATGGACGTGCCGTCGGCGGTTCCCACGCCAAGCTGATAGAGATCGAACTTGCCAGCCGTGACGAAACCGTAGAGCACCACGATCGTTCCGCCGGTGTGCGCGAGGCGCGCCAGCACCACCCGTTCCGGCGCGGGCCATTCCTGCAGCAGCCGTTGGTGGAACCGGGTAAAGCGCGGCGCCGCGAAGCAGCCGGGCTTGCCCTCCGCCTCCCAGCGTGCCTGGTGCAGCCGCACCAGCTCGGCGAAGCTGGACGCGATATCCCGCGGCTCCGCCAGCGCCAGCGTGGCTCCGGACTGTGCGGCCTTGCGCATCTCCTGCCGCGCGCGCATCCGGGTCTTGGAAGACAGGCTGCCCAGGTACGCCTCGAAGCCCGCGTCCAGTCGAGCGATCGGGCAGCTCCCGCGGGAGCTCGAGCGCAACCACGCCCGTCCCTCGGCAGCCGCCCGGAGCGGTGAATCGAACGGCAGGTCGAGCAGTTCCAGCGCATCCCATTCCAGGCGCTCGACCGTATCCCAGAAGGCGTTGGCGCAGGCAGGCTCCTCGCCCGGCAGGCACAGCAGGTCGAGATAGTCCGGGCAGGTCTCCTCGAACTCGGCTTCGCCGGTGGAAAGAAAACGCAGGCAACGCTGGGCCAGCGGCCCGCGCCCTTCGCGCTGGAGGTAGAGCGGTGCGGCGGCTACCAGTTGCGCGCCGCGCCAGATCGTGACGATGCGCAGCCCTCCGGCCCCGTAGACCGGCCCATAGACCTCCCACCAGCAGCGCAGCCAGACGTAGTCCAGCGGCGTGGAAGCGCGCCTGCTGCCGGCGTGCAGCGCCTGCCAGTCGGCGCGGATCGCATCCCAGGCCGGGACATCCTCGATAAGTCGTACGACCAGCGGCGTGCTCATTGCCGCCCTCCTGCCGCCCCGGCTCCGCCCTTCAGCCGTCGGTAACCGCTCCTGAGGCGTTCGCGTAGCGCGTGCGGTACGAGCGTGCCGGCCAGCAGCAGCCACATCCGTCGCTGCCCGGGGCGCAAGCGCACGCTGCGGAGCAGATGGACGCGCGCGGCGGCGACGCGACCGGCTTCCAGCTGCAATTCGCCGATCCAGCCGTGTGCATCGGCCAGCGCGGCGTCGAGCAGGTGCTGTGGCAGGTGGATCTGCTCGCGCGCACCGGTGATCCACGGCTCGATGGTGCGCAGGAAATTGGTCGCGGTATGGATGCGGTATTCGTGCCGGGTGAGGCGGTCGGGCATACCGCGCTGGTACTGGATCGCCGGCAGGTCGAGGAAGCCCACCGGCCCGGCATGGCAGGTGCGCAGGTGGAAGTCGTAGTCTTCGCCGGAATACTTCAGCGACTCGTCGAACTGCCGCACCTGCTCCAGCCGCTCGCGGCGGATCAGCACGGTGGAGGTATGCACCAGGTTGCCCATGATCATCGGCGAGAAGATGTTCCCGGTGTACAGGCGCGCTTCGCCCACCACGGCGGCCAGTTCGGGGGCCACCTCGCGCAGCGGCAGCGAGCGGCTGAAGATCTCCTCCATCCGGAACAGCCCGTAGGTGCTGTACATGGTGCGGATATAGGCCGGGTCGAACACCGCGCCGGACGGGTCGATCGCCTCCATGTCGGTCCACACCATGCCCAGCTCGGGGAAGCGTTGCAGGCAGCGCAACTGCAGCTCGATCTTCCACGGCCGCCAGACATCGTCCGAATCCAGCAGCGCGACGAAATCGCCGCGCGCCACGCGCAGCCCGTGGTTGCGGGCGGCGGACACGCCGGCGTTGTCCTGATGCAGGTAGACCACGCGGGGATCGTTGCCATAGCGCGCACGCACCAGGGCGGCGGTATCGTCGGTGGAGCCGTCGTCGACGACCAGCACCTCGAGCGCGGCATGGCTCTGCGCCAGCGCGCTGTCCAGCGTCCGCGCCAGGCAATAGGCGCGGTTGTAGGTCGGCACGATCACGCTGACCAGGGGTGCTGTCATCCGTGCGGCCCTCGTGCGGGACGTCGCCTGTCGATGGTCATGCGCGACTCCGCTGGCCCGGCGGCGGCGGCAGCACGAAGTCGCGCCAGTCGTTCGGGTTGCCCTTCTTGCCGGCTTCGGCCGCCTTGATGATGTTGTAGGCCTCGCGCGCGGTGACGTAGTGCAGCACGTGGTGCTTGCCGTCGTTGTAGGCGCTTTCCAGGTGGCTGTGCATGTCGTGCATGGCCTGGCCAAGCAGGGTGTCCATGTCGCGCTCCTGGGTGCCGTGCGTGTGCACCTTGACGAACACCCACTCCGGACGCCCCTGGACATGGATCCCGGTACGCACCCACAGATCGACCCGGGCACGGGTCGGCGGGCAGGCGCGGCGCACGTCGGCATTCTCGATGCGCGGCACGATGCCCTTGCGCCGCTCTGCCCAGTTCAGTCCCAGCGGGCCCTGCACGATCATCAGGTCGCCGCTGGGCGTGCCGCCGACGCGCACCGGCGTGCCGGTGTCGTGCGACTTGGGGCGGTGCGGATCGTCGGTGGCGTAGTAGATCGCATTGCACAGGCGGGTCTGCGTGTCGCTGGGTGCCGACGGCAGGGTGAAATCGGCGTAGCAGCCCAGTTCGCGCAACAGGATCAGCTCGTTGTTGAGCCCGCACCAGCGACCGTCGGCACGCGAATTGTCCAGACTCCAGTTGCCGTGGATGAAGCCGAAGGTCAGCTCGCCGGTGGCCGGGTCGCGGCTGAGCGCGCCGTGGCGCTCGTGCAGGGTGCGGCAGAAACCGGCGATGGTCCGGCGGAAGTTCTCCGGCGTGTCGTTGTCGTGGTGCAGGTGGATCTCGATCTCGCCGAAGCCGTCGTCACAGAGCGCGGCCAGCTTGTCCAGGTGCTCGGGCAGGTATTCCTCTTCCGGGTAGAAGAAGCTGTGCTGTGGATGGCGGCCGTCAGCGTCGCGATGGGCCGAGGCCATCGCACGGTAGTCGCTGCACCAGCGATCGACGCGGGCGCGCTGGGTGGCCAGGTCCACCTTGCCCCAGGCCGGCTCGTAGTGGTCGACGAAGCAGAACATCACGTGCACCGGTCCGTCGACCTTCGGCACGCGGCGGCGCAGGTAGCTGCCCAGCCAGATGTGCATGTTGCGTCGACGCACCAGCGTCGCCACCGCGAGCGCGCCACCGAGCAGGACCACCAGTACCCCGATTGCCGCAACCATCATCCGACCTTCCCCCCGAATGCCAGCGCCAGCAATTGCTCGGCATTGTTGCGCCACTGGCGCTCGCTTGCGATGTACTCGCGCGCCGCCATGCCGACGCGCCGCTGCTCGTCGGCGCGCGGCGCCAGCGCGAGCAGGCGTTCGATGCAGGCCTGCATGTCGCGGCGCGGGAACATCCAACCGGTGCGACCATCCTCGGTCACCTCGGCCACCGGCGAATAGTCCGGCGCGACCACCGCCACCCCCATCGCCATGAACTCGAACAGTTTCATCGGCGAACCGTACTCGTTGGAGTCGGGCAACACGGCGTAGTCCATGCAGGCCACCCAGCCGGCGATGTCCGGGTGCGGCACCCGGCCCGGCAGGCGCACCTGCAGGCCAAGACGCTCGCGGTCGACCAGCTCGCGCACTTCCGGCAAGGTCACCCCGTCGCCGACCAGCAGCAGGGTCAGCTCCGGCGCCCGCGCCAGTTGTGGCGCGATCGCCCGCACGAAACCGTCCACGCCATGCCAGCGCGCGAACGAGCCGATGAAGCCGCACACCACCCGGCCTTCCAGCCCGCGCTCGCGGCGCAACGCCTCGCGCTCGAAGCGGGCCGGGTCGAAATGCGCCAGGTCGGCCGCATTCGGCGAGATCACGCACGGGGCGATCTCGCCATAGGCGGCCTGCGCCTGGTCGCGGAAATAGCTGGAGATGAACACCAGGCCGGTGCACTGGCGCATGCACCAGCGCTCGATTCGCCGCGCCAGCCCTTTCAGGTACAGCGGGCGCACCCGCTCGACCAGCGCCGAGTCGTTGATCTCCAGCACGATCGGCACACCGTGCCGGCGCGCCAGCCACACCGTGGCGAACAGGAACAGCGAGTAGCGCTCGTAGATCAGGTCGGGGCGCTCGCGCCCGATCACCCGCCCCATCCTCAGCAGCGTCATCGCGTTATAGGCCAGCTCGGCCAGCTCGAACACCACGCCGGGCAACTTGGTCACCAGGGTGGCCAGCCGACCCTTGCGCTTGGGCGAGCCGCTGCCGGCAGCCGGCGTGTGCTCGGGATCGGCACCAGGGAAGGAGACGATGCTCACCTCGTGTCCGAGGCCGCGCAGCGCACCGACGATGCCGCGGATATGCACACCCTCGACGTCGCGGCCGCGGGTGCGATGGTGGTAGATCACGCGCATGAAGCATCCTGTTCCAGGGCAGCGAAGGTCCAGCCGGCCCCGCACCAGGCCGGCAGCAACTCGGCCAGCGCCGCAGCGGCGCACGGGCCGTCGTCGTGCATCAGCACGATGTCGCCTGGCGCCGGCGGCTGGCGCTGCAGGCGCGCAACGACGCCGGCTGTGTCGTCATGGCGGTAGTCCAGGCTGTCGTAACACCAGTACGCCAGGCTGCGCCGCACCCGCGCGAAGTAGCCGAGCAACGGCAGGCTGATGTGGCCCTGCGGCGTACGCACGCGGTGACGGCTCCGCTGATCGATGGCTGCCAGCACCTGGTCGGCACGCTCCAGTTCGGCCACCTGTTGATCGGTGGCGAGTCGACCGAAGTGCTCGTGGCTGTAGGAGTGGTTGCCCAGCAGATGCCCTTCCTCGACGATGCGCCGGACGATCGCCGGGTAGCGTTCGGCGGAGCGGCCGACCACGAAGAAGCTCGCCCGCGCACCGTATTGTGCGAGCACGTCGAGCAACCGTGGCGTGTGCTCGGGGTGGGGGCCGTCGTCGAAGCTGAGTAGGCGCTCGGCGCCGCGCCGCGGACCGTGCGTCTGCACCACCGCGGACGGCAGCAGGCCGAGGATCTGGTGCTTCTTGGGCCGGAACGTCATGACCGGGCGGGATCCGAAACGAAAGGTGAAATGGCGGCCGATGCGAGGATGCCCTCGAGCTGTTCCAGGTTCCTTTCCCAGCTGAACGTCCTGGCGTGCGCGAGGACCTGCGCAGTGTCCCACGGACGCGCCAACGCTTCGAGCATGGCCTGGGCCAGTGCAGCGGGATCGCTCACCGGCACCAGCATGCCGGCCGCCGCGGGTACCACCTCGGGGATGCCGCCCACCCGGGTCGCCACCACCGGCGTACCGCAGGCCATCGCCTCCAGCACCACGTTCGGCACGCCCTCGTTGTGACTGGGCAGGCACAGCAGGTCGGCGGCACGGAACCAGTGCACCAGCTCGGCATGATCCACCGCGCCGACCAGGTCCACGGCCCCCGCGCAGCCCAGCTCGCCGGCACGGGTGATCAGCGCCCCGCGGCATTCACCCGCGCCGACGAAGACCAGCCGCGCACCGCCGCGCGGCAGGCCCGACGCGGCGAACGCTTCGAGCAGGTCCAGGCAGCCCTTGCTTGCCTTCAGGTTGCCGACGTAGAGCACGATCTGTCGCGCATCGGGCATGCCCGTCCGCGCCCGCGCCGCAGCGCGGTCGCCGGGACCGAAGCGCGCGTGGTCGACGCCGTTGTAGACCACGTGCACCCGGGCCGGGTCGACTCCCAGCGCCACAGCCTTTTCGGCCAGCGCCCGGCTCACCGCGACGACCGCCCGGGCGCCGGCCAGCGCCCGGCGGATCTGCGGGCGGCGGGCCGGGTCCTCCGCCTGCACGTTGAGGTCGCTGCCATGCACCTTCACCACGTAGGGCCAGCCCATGCGGCGTGCCAGCCAGCCGGCGGCGGCGGCATCCGGATAGGCCCAACTGGCCAGCACGCAGTCGTAGCGCCCGCGCAGCAGATGCAGGCCCTGCTGCGCCAGCAACGAGGCACCCCAGAAGAACCCGTGCAGCGAGCGGGCCACTCGCGGCAGGTAGACGAACACGAAGGTGCGCAGGCGCAGGCCCGGCACCGCGAGAGGCGTACGGGCGGCCCCCTTGCGCAGGCGCTCGGGCAGCGGCACGGCGGTGATCACCTCGACCTCGTGCCGTGCGCCAAGCCGCTCGAACTGCTGCCGATTGAAGGTGCCGCGGCGTGGATCGAAACGGCTGGGAAACAGGTTGGTGAGCACCAGGATGCGCATTCTCATCCAAATGCCTCCCCGCCTTCGTACAGGCGTGCGTAGCGGGCGGCCATGGCCTCCAGCGACCCGTGCTCCAGCACCCAGGCGCGGGCGCAAGTGCCCAGCTCCAGGGCCAACGCCGGCGCGTCCAGCAGCGCCCCCAACGTCGCCGCCAATGCCGCCGGATCGCCGGACGGCACCAGCATGCCGGTCTCGCCGTGGCGCACGATCTCGGCGTTGCCGCCGACCTCGGTGGCAATGATCGGCAACGCGCTGGCCGCCGCCTCCAGCAGCGCCATCGAATAGCCTTCGCTGACCGAGGACAGCGCGAACAGGTCCAACCCCCGCAGCAATTGCGCCACGTCGCCACGATCGCCGAGGAAGTGCACCGCCGGTGCCACGCCCTCGAGCCGGGCGCGGTCTTCCAGGTCGCCGCGCAACTCGCCGCTGCCGACCAGCACCAGCGCCGAGTCCGGGCGCGTGGCATGCACGCGGGCGAAGGCGCGGATCAGGCTGTCCTGGTCCTTCGCCCAGTTCAGCCGGCCGACGGTGCCGATCAGGCGGGTATCCAGCGCGACGCCCAGGCTGTCCCTGAGGCGGCGGCGGGCCTCTTCATCGCTCGCGGCGAAGCGTTCGACGCGGATGCCATTCGGGATGACCACCGTGCGGGACGCAGGCACCAGCCCACGTGCAACCGCATCGCGGCGCGACGCCTCGCATACCGTCACCACGGCATCGGTGCGGCCCATCGCGGCGCGATAGAGCGCATCACGACGCGATGGGCGCTGGCCGGCCCCCATGCCGTGCCGGGTATTGATCGTGCGAGGTCGCCCGGGCATGCCAAGCGTGGCCAGCACTGCCTGGTAGTGCGCCGCGGCATTATGGGTGTGCAGGATATCGGTGCGGTGTTCGCGCACGGCACGGCGCAGACGGCGCAATGTGCGCAGGTCCAGCCCGGTATGCTTGCCACAGGCCACCAGCGGGACGCCCAGCGCATCGAGTTCGCCGGCCAGCGAGCCGGCCTCGAACACGCACACCACCTGGGGATGCAGGCCCTGCCGGCACTGCAGGGCGACCAGGTCGAGGACCATTCGCTCGAGTCCGCCGCGGTTGAGGTTTTCCACCACGTGGGTGACGTTCATGGCGCCCCCGCGGCAGGTGCGGCAGGCGGCAGCTCGGACACGGTCACCCGCAGCTTGCCGCTGGGGGTGAGCGGGATGTCGTCGACGAAGTGCACGTCCAGCGCCACGCTGTCGCCCAGCTTCTTGCCCACTTCGTTGCGGATGTAGGCCAGCGACGCGTTGTCGAAGCCGGCAGCACGGACGATCGACAGGTCCAGCCGGTCCAGCCGGCGCTGCACCAGCTGGAAGCGCTCGACACCCGGCACGTCCTTGAGCATGTGCGGGAAGAACTCGCCAGGAAGCACGTGGCCGGCCGGCGTGCGGATCGCATCGAGCACCCGACCATCGACGCGTTCCACCAGCGGCAGTCCGCGCCCGCAGGCACACGTGCGGGTGGATGGCGTGGCTGCGTCGCCGTTGGCATAGCGCAGGAACGGCATGCCGTAGTTGAACAGGTCGGTGACCACCACCTCGGCCGGACCCTGCCCGCCGGACATCGGCTCCAGCTCCACCAGCAGGTGGTCGGCGTTCACGTGCAGGCCGTGGCGATGCTCGCACTCGGCGGCGACCAGCATGAATTCGCGACAACCGTAGGTGTTGAATGCCGGGCAGCCGAATGCGCGCTCCAGCAGCTCGCGCTGGAACTCGTGCAGCGCCTCGGCCGCGCCGAGGATCGCCACCGGCGCATGCACGCGCCGTCCGGTGGCGAGCATCCACTCGGCCAGCCGCACCAGCGGACCGACGTAGGAAACGATGATCTCCGGCCGGTAGCGGTCGATCGCCGTGGCGTAATCGGCCATGGTCGCCTCGCTCATGCCGAAGCTGTCGAGCATGCGGCGGGCAAAGGCGGCGTTGTACAGGCGGTCCTTGAGCAGCTTGGAGCGGCTGGGATGGCCCACCGCACCGCCCCACAGGTACAGCGTGCACCGGCCCATGCGCGCACCGGCCCAGCCGTAGCCGCGCCACATCACCGCGGTGCGCCGGTCATTGCTGCCGCGGTCGCAGCCGAAGCGCAGCGGTTCGCCGGTGGAACCGCCGGTGGCCTTGTAGACCATCTGCCCGGCCAGCGAGGGTGCCTGCAGTTCGGCGAAATGTGCGCGGATGTCGGCCTTGGTCAGCCGCGGCAGGCGCGCGTAGTCGGCCAGGCTGCGGATGTCGTCGGGCGTCGCGCCGACCGCACGGAAGCGCTCGCGGTAGAACGGCACCTCGCGGTAGCAGTGCTCCAGCAAGGCCTTCAGACGCTGCCACTGCAGCGCCTGCACCTGTTCGGGCGGCAGCCACTGGTCGCGCTCGTAGTCGGCCAGCCAACGCAGCGTATGCCGGCGGCGCAGGCCGCTCTCGTAGGCCGGGAAGAGCACGTGGCGGAAGGCCGCCTCGTAAATCCGCGCGAGCACCGGGGCGCTCATGCCGCACGCTCCGCCCGGGCACCGGCCCGTTCGCCGGCCCGCTGCAGCAGGCGATGAAGCGGGCGTGGCCAACTGCGGGCAAAGCGCGCATGCAGTTCCTGCAGCTGCGCGATGTCGCCGGCGCTCCAGCACGGCAGCAGCAGGGTCAGCACGCCGTAGCTGAGCAGCACCAGGGAGCCACCCAGCAGCACGCTGACCAGCGCCGGCACGTCGAGCAGCAACACCGGCAGCGAGATGCAGGAAGCGACCGCCGAGGCCAGCAGCACCGCGCCGAGCCGGCGTACGTCCATGCGCGCTCCGCTCACGCGCAGCGCCACCAGCACGTAGGACAACGTACTGGCCGCAGCTTCGGTGAGGATCGCCGCCACGGCGCCGCGCAGCGCGAACTGATGGATCAGCAGCGCGTCCAGCGACAGCTTGATCGCGCCGAACAGCACGGTCATCAGCAGGATCGTGCGCTGGCGGTCAGCGCTCACCAGCAGGCTGATCGCCCCCTGGTTGGCGGTGGACAGCGCACTGGCCAGGATCGCCACCGCGAACACCGGCGCCGCCGCAGCATAGGTGGTGCCGTAGAGCAGGCGAATGATCGGGCCGGCGAAGCACATGCCGAACACCACCACAGGCGCGGACAGCATCACCAGATAGACGGTCACCGCGACGAAGCGCTGCGCGGCCAGGTCGCGGCCGCGGCTGAGCGCCTTGGACATCATCGGCAGCAGCACCGCACCGAACACGCCGGGCACCAGCAGCATCATGCCGGTGGCGAGCTGGTAGGCAACCTTGAAATACCCGGCGTCGGCGGACGTGGCGAATGTGTTGAGGAACACGATTTCCACGTCGCTGGCGATCAGGAAGCCCACCACCACGGTGACCGAGACCACCCGCAGGTGGTGGCGCACGCGCTGGCGAAGCTCGTCCGGCATCGGTTGCGTCGGCGGGACCTTCGCCAGCAGCCGGCGCGCCTGCAACGACGAGCTGGCGAGGAAGATCGCGCTGGAGACGGCATAGACCACCAGGAACCAGAACATCGGCGCGCGCATCAGCACCGCGCCGACCACCAGCAGCAGGTTCAGCGGCGCGGCCAGCATCGACACCTTCGCGGTGGCATCGAAGGCCTCGAAGCCCTTGGCGACGGCAATGTTGAACATGTACGGCGCACGCATCGCCACCGCCGCCGCGAGCAGGACAGCCTCGGCCAGGCTGGGCGTGTGCGGCAGGCGCTGCCCGGCCAGGGCCAGCCCGGCTGCCGCCACGCCAATCACCAGCACCATGTGCCAGGCCTGCACGCGGCGCATGTAGGCGAGCAGCGGATGGATCATCGCCTCGCGTCCGCTGCCGCGGAACTCGGAAATGAACTTGATCACCCCGGTGATGATGCCCGAGTTGGTCACCACGATGCCGATCGCGGCGAACCAGATGAACATGCTGTAGATGCCGTAATGATCCGGCCCCAGGTGGCGTGCGATCACAATCGCCGCGACCATGCCAAGGAAATATTCGGCGTAGATCCCGACCGACGAGAACAGTGTGTTGCGGAGCGTGAGGCGGCGTTCGTTCATGAGGTACGCAACAGGACGGCGACGAGGACGAAGAAGAACGCGATGCTGCCGACCGCTGCCGGAATCCACGTCCACCAGGAATCGGACAGGCGCAGCGGCGGCATCTCGGGTACGCGCCGGCGTACCCCGAGGTACGCCCCCACCACGATGGCGATGGTCAGGTACAGGATGATCGTGTAGCTGCGGCTGAGGAAGAATGCCGCCGCGAACAACCCGCACAACGACAGCAGCAGGGTGCGCGCGATCGCCTGCTCGCCCGGCCAGTCCACGTCCTCGCGCGCCAGCACCTCCTCGCCCGGCTGGTAGCGCAGGATCTGCCGCATCATCAGGAAGCTGTAGCCGACGAAGGCCAGCCAGGTGACATAGCCGAAGAAACCGGTCTCGGCCAGCACCAGGATGAAGGAGTTGTGCGCGGTGAGGTAGTTGTAGTCGGTGAAGTTGCCCGCGCCCACGCCGAACAGCGGGTGCGAGGTGAACATGTGCAGGCCCTCGTACCACGCATCGACGCGGCCGGCGGCGGAGTCCTCGCCGGCATCGAGCTCGTCCATGCGCGAGGACAGCAGGCGCATCGCGCCCAGGCCGATCGCGCCGAGCGCGCCGGCGACCACCATGCCGCGGCGCATCCAGATGTAGATGCCACCCTCCACCAGCACCGCCAGCATCGCGCCACGCGAATTGGTCAGGTAGACGCCGTAAAGCAGCAGGGCGGCGCAGGCCAGCCACGCCAGCCGCTTCAGGAAGCGCGCCTGACCGTAGAGGTAGAACGCCATCGGCAGCGCGGTGACGAACAGCAGGCCGAGGTCGTTCGGGTCGTTGAAGATGCCGACATACTGGATGCGGCCGTCCTCGGACAGGCCCATGCCGGTCCAGCCGATGCCGGTGTGCCGCTGTTCCACGCCATGCAGCGCCAGCACGCACGAGCACAGCACGAACACCGCGAAGGTGCCCGATACGCGCCGCGTGTTCGGCGACACGGCCGTGGAGAGCACGACGAACGCGACGATCACCGGTGCGAAGCCGGTGAGCTGCTCCAGCGCGCCGCCGATCCAGCCCACCGCGACCTCGGACATCATCAGCGCGACCAGGAACACCGGCAGCAGGATGTAATGCGGCGCGGCGAAGCTCTTCTGCCGCGAGGGCAGCCAGGCCAGCAGGGCCAGCCCGAGCACCGCCGGCAGCAACGGCACCCCGGTCAGCGACGGGATGTAGTCCTGCGGACGCAGGATCGTCAGCGACAGATACAGGACGATCAGCGCAAGCATGCCGGCTCCCGGCAGGTGGACGGACCGCGATCGCCGCCGGACCTGGAAACATCAGGACCCGGCAGGCCCGGCTGGAAAATCCTCACCACAGATGCAGTCTCCGGTTGCGCGCGAAGGTCAGCAGCGCCATCGCCGCGTACGCGTTCATATAGAAAAAGGCCACGCTCAGGCGCACCGGCAGCCAGCGCCCGGCAGCCGGTACCAGCCTGGCGGCAAGCACCATGGCCAGCCCGGCCAGCAGCGCCGCCAGGGTGAGGGCGCACAGCAGGTGCACGTTCGCCAGCAGGGTCGCACTGACGCCCAGCAGCAGCACCAGCCAGGGTGCCAGCAGGCGCAGCAGCTTGTGACTGGCGAAGCGGAACCAGAGCGGGTTGCGCGCGGGACTCAGCAACCACGGCGCCAACTGCAGCAACTGGAAGTTGCCGGCCAGGGTACGGATCTTGCGGCGCTGCTCCTGGGCCGGCTCGGTCGACGGGCGGTCCCAGGCGCGTGCGCGCGGCTCGAACACCACGCGCCAGCCGGTGCGTGCGGCACGCATCGGCACCAGCACATCGTCCAGCACAGTACCCTCCGGCAGGGCCTGGAACAGCTCGCGGCGCATCGCGTAGAGCGCGCCGCTGACGCCGATGGTGGAGCCGGAGGCGCTCTCGCTGCGCCGGATCAGCGTCTCGTAGCGCCAATAGGCATCCACGCTGCGGGCGAAACCGGTCTGCGGATCCTCGAAGCACAGTTCGCCGCCGACGACGCCGACCGCGGGATCGGCCAGGTTGGCCACCAGTTCGCGCAAGGCCTCCGGCTCGAGCCGCTGGCGCACGTCCAGCATCAGCAGCACCTCGCCGCGCGCGGCAGCCACGGCATCGTTGAGGCAGGCGGCCTTGCCGCGCCGGCGGGCATGCTCCAGCACACGCACGCGTTCGTCGCCGAAACGGCGACAGCGCGCGGCGCTGTCGTCCTCGCAGCCGTCACAGACCACCACGATATCGAGCAGCCCCGGCGGATAGTCCAGTGCCGCCAGGTTGGCCAGCCGCGACTCCACCTGGCCGGCGCCGTTGTATACGGCGACGATGACCGAGACCGTCGGCGTCGCTGTCGACCTGCGCAGCGGACGCGCACGCCAGCGCGCCTGCAGCAGGACCACCAGCGGATAGCCGACAAACGTGTGGAACAGCGCCAGGGCAGACAGCCAGAACAACCCATGCAGGACGATCATGGACTCCCCTCGGAAGCGCGACCACCCCGCAGCCAGCGCGCCATGCGCTCGCGCAGCGAGCGGGGCGCCGGTGGCGCATCGGCGGCGCCGACCGTCGCCGGCAGGGTCGTCGCCAGCGCCGCCAGGGGGGCGGTCGCAACGTCCAGCAGGTTCAGCCGTGCGCCGGTCTCGCGCTGTACGCGCGTGGTGAAGGTGACCGCAAGCAGCGAGTGGCCGCCGACGTCGAAGAAGTTGTCGCTGCCGCGCACCGAGGGAATACCGATCAGCTCGCACCAGAGCCGGGCCAGATAAGCCTGGCGCGGGTCGGCGTGTTCCTCGGCCCGCGCTTCGCCCGGTCCGGCCGACGCCGACGCCGGCGCCGTTGGGGCCGCATTCGGCCTGGGCAGCGCCTTGCGGTCGATCTTGCCGTTGGCGGTCTTCGGCAATTGCGCGAGCGCCTCGATGTGCTGCGGCTGCATATAGGCCGGCAGCCGCTCGCGAAGCTCGCGGCGCAGGCGGGACACCGTCTCGACGGGATCGCCCTCGACCGCCGTGTACAGCACCAGGCGCAGATCGTTGTCGCCGAAGCGATGGGCAACCACCACACACTCGCGCACCGCCGGATCGGCACCCGCGGCAGCCTCGATGTCGCCGGGCTCGATGCGGAAGCCACGGATCTTGATCTGGTGGTCGACGCGGCCGTGGAAATACAGCACGCCGTCGTGCCATGCGCCGAGGTCGCCGGTGCGGTACATGCGGCCGCCGCCGGGACGGAACGGTTCGGGCACGAAGCGTTCGGCGGTCAGGCCGGGCTCGCCCAGGTAACCGTCGGCAACGCCCTCGCCGCCGATCACGATCTCGCCGATCACGCCCGGCGGCACCGGCTGGCCGCGACGATCCAGTACGTAGATGCGGGTGTTGGCGATCGGCCGGCCCAGCGGCACCACCGACACGTCCTTGCCGATCGGCATCACGGTCGACCAGATCGTCGTTTCGGTCGGCCCGTACAGGTTCCACAGCCCCCGGCAACGTGCGGCCAGCGAGCGGGCCAGCGCCAGCGGCAGCGCCTCGCCGCCGACCAGCAGGCGCAGGCGGCCGATCACCGCGTCCTGGCCGGTCTCCTCCATCAGCTTCAGCAGCGAGGGCGTGCTTTGCAGCACCGTGCAACCACTGCGCTCGATCAGCTCGCACATCGCCCGCGGATCGCGCTGGTCGAGCTCGGTGGCAATCACCACCTGGCCGCCGGCAACCAGCGGCAGGTACAGTTCCAGCCCGGCGATGTCGAACGACAGCGTGGTTACCGCGCACAGCACGTCGTCCGCGCCGAAACCGGGATCGCGCCGCATCGAGCACAGGAAGTTCACCAGGTTGCGATGCAGGATGCACACGCCCTTCGGCTGCCCGGTCGAGCCGGAAGTGAACAGCACGTAGGCCCGGTCGTCGCCGTGGACCGCCGGCAGGTCCCTGCCTTCACCCGACTCCAGCGCCAGTTGCGCCACCGGCAGCAGGGCGGCCGCCCGCGCCAGCTCCGCGGGCACCGCCTCGGGGGGGCCGCACAGGATGCTGGCCACGCCGGCCTTCTCCGCCATGTAGCGCAGGC
>JABLTH010017175.1_pt1 | contig 17011 bp, 14 predicted proteins | sample 7875711 | NCBI WGS metagenome assembly JABLTH01 (sample SAMN14941262, study PRJNA633318) | bioreactor metagenome | isolation source: bioreactor | place: China | collected 2019-03-05 | reverse complement strand
GGCGGCGGGCGGCGCGGTAGCGGGGAGCCCGGAAAGCCAGGGAACGGGCGGTGTTTGCTTATAATCGCTGTCCCACGCCCCGATCCAACGGCAGCCCATGGAATCCAAACCGCAAACCGGCCCCCGCCGCACGAGGGACCGCATCCTCGACGTCTCGCTGCGCCTGTTCAATGAACTGGGCGAGCCGAACGTGACCACCACCACGATCGCGGAGGCGATGGAGATCAGTCCCGGCAACCTCTACTATCACTTCCGCAACAAGGACGACATCATCAACTCCATCTTCGTGCAGTTCGAGCAGGAGATGGAGCGCCGCCTGAAGCTGCCCGACGACCACAAGGCCACGCTCGACGAAAGCTGGGGCTACCTCCAGTACATGTCCGAGTTCCTGTGGAACTACCGCTTCCTCTATCGCGACATCAACGACCTGCTGGCGCGCAACCGGATGCTGGAGACCAACTTCAAGCGCATCGTCGAGCAGAAGAACCGCTTCGCCCAGGCCATCTGCCGGCAGTTCATCGAGGACGGCGAGATGGTGGCCACGCCCGAGCAGGTCGAAGCCATCTGCACCAATATCGTCGTGGTCGCCACCTACTGGCTGTCGTTCCAGTTCGTGCAGCACCCGCGCCAGTACAACGACCCGGAACGGATCCGCGGCTACCTGCACGGCTCCAGCTACCACATCTTCTCCATCCTCGCGCCCTACCTGCGCGGCAAGGCGCGTGCCGCCTTCGACCAGCTAGCGCGCGATTACGCGGCCGTCAAGGCCGCCCAGACCATCAAGGAATCGAAGTGAAATCCGTCTGCGTGTACTGCGGCTCCAGCCCCGGCCACCGTCCCGAATACGCCGAACAGGCGCGTGCGCTCGGCCAGGCGCTGGCCGAGCGCGGCCTGGCGCTGGTCTACGGCGGCGGCAAGGTCGGCCTGATGGGCATCATCGCCGACGCCGTGCTGGCCCATGGCGGCACCGCCATCGGCATCATCCCGCAGGCGCTGATGGACAAGGAGGTCGGCCACCGCGGGCTGAGCGAGCTGCACGTGGTGCGCAATATGCACGAGCGCAAGCAGATGATGGCCGACCGCGCCGACGCCTTCATCGCCATGCCCGGCGGCGTGGGCACCTACGAAGAATTGTTCGAGACCGTCACCTGGCAGCAGCTCGGCTACCACGCCAAACCCATCGGCCTGCTCAATGTGGCGGGCTTCTACGACGGCATGCTGGGCTTCCTCTCGCATGCGGTGCAGGAAGGCTTCCTCAAGCAGGTCCATGCCGACCTGCTGCACGTCGACACCGCGCCGGCCGGTCTGCTCGCCAAGCTGGAGCAGGCACCGCGTGTGACCGTCGACAAGTGGCAGGAAAAGCGCGCCGAGGCCTGAGCGCCGCCGGCGCCGCCCTGCCCCGCGCAGCCATGGCCTAGAAGGACGAGCCCGGCTCGCGCAGGAAGGCCGCTTCCTCGGCCGTGCCGGCCCGCCCCAGGATCGCATTGCGGTGCGGGAAACGCCCGAAGCGCACGATGATGGCGCGGTGCTTGTCGGCCCACTCCACGGTGTCGACCGCGCCGCCACTCTCGTCGCGCAGCCGGTGCGTCAGCCTGACCGATTCGTCCTGGGCCGCGAGTTCTTCCGCATGCTCGAAGGGCAGGTAGCAGAACATGCGGTGCCAGCCGGTCGGCAGGCGCAGGTCGCCGCCGCCGGCCACCAGCCGGCGCGCCAGCGCCAGTGCGCGCGCATCGGTGGCGAAGCTGCGCGCATCGCCGCGGAACAGGTTGCGCGGGAACTGGTCGAGCAGCACGATGCGCGCGCAGGTGCCTTCCGGCGTCTGTGCCCAGGCGGCGTCCTGCGCCTCGCCACCGGGCGCGGCGGCGGCCTCCCATTCGGCCAGGAAGGCCTGGCGGATGGTGTCGTCGAAAGCGGCCGATTTGGCGAACCACTCGCGGCGCGAGGTATCCCAGGCGGGAGAGTCGGGTGTGCCGAACCAGAAATCGAGCACGCGGCGGGCGGCGGCGGGAAGCTTGTCCGTCATGCCTGGCGATCTCCTGCTAGTCGAAAAATTGGACGGAGGCGGCGCCGGCGCGCTCAGCGCGCCACGTTGCGCATCCAGTCGGCGGTCTGGAACAGGGCCTCCATCAGGCGCAGCTGCAGCGGCTCCGGCAGGCCCGTGTCCTGCATCGCCAGCGCCATGCAGCGCATCCACTGGTCACGCTCGCTGGTGCCGATCTCGAAGGGCAGATGGCGCGCGCGCAGGCGCGGGTGGCCGAAGCGCTCGATGAAGTAGTTGGGCCCGCCGAGCCAGCCGCACAGGAACCAGAACAGCTTGTCGCGCGAGCCGTCCAGCGAGGCGGGATGCAGCGCGCGCAGTCCGGCGAACTCCGGCTCGAGGTCCATCAGGTCGTAGAAGCGGTCGACCAGTTCGCGCACGCGCGCCTCGCCGCCGATCAGTTCGTAGGCGCTGGTTTCGCGCTTTGCGCCGTCGCCCGGGGTGTCGTTGTGTTCCGTACTCGTCATGCCGTAAGGGGTGTTGGCTGGATCAGGGCGGCCGAACAGGGCTGCCGAAAGCCGCCATGATACGGGGAATACGGGGATCCGGCCGCACGCGCGGCGGCGGGCCGGGTCCCCCGTTTCATGGCGACGGCCCCCGGCGGCGGCGGCCGTGCCTGCCTCAGGCGTCGCGCAAGGTCGCCAGGGCCGGCTGGCGCAGCACTTCGCGCAGGCCCAGCCAGCCGCCGGCCAACGCACACAGCGCCCCCGCCACCACGCCGGCCGGCACGATCCACGGATTGAAGCGGTAGGGAAAATCGAACACCTGCGTGGCCAGCCCCCAGCCTACCGCGAGCGCGCCCAGGCTGGCCAGCAGGCCGGCCAGCGCGCCCACCACCAGGAACTCCGCGTATTGGGTCTGGCGCACCAGCGCGGCCGAGGCCCCCAGCGCCTTGAGCAGGCCGGCGTCGCGCCGGCGCTCGTCGCGCGTGCCGGACAGCGCCGCATACAGCACCGTCACACCGGCCGCCAGCGTGAAGGCGAACAGGAACTCGACCGCGGCGATGACCTGGTCCAGCACCTGCTGCACCTGGCGCAGGATCAGCTCGGTGTTGACCACGGTGATGTTGGGGAAAGCCGCCACCAGCCGGTTATCCAGCGGCGCCTGCGCCGACGGCAGGTGGAAGGCCGTGATGTAGGTCTCCGGCATGCCGTGCATCATGGCCGGTGGCAGGATCACGAAGAAATTGACGCGCATCGAACTCCAGTCGAGCTTGCGCAGCGATGTCACCCTGGCCTCCACCGGCTGGCCCGCCACATCGAAGCGCAGCGTGTCGCCCAGGCGGATGCCGAGGGTGCGGGCGACGCCCTCTTCCACCGAGGCCCCGGCCAGCTGCCCGCGCGGCCAGCTGCCGGCAACCACGCGGTTGCCCTCGGGCAGGGTGTCCATGTAGGACAGGTTGAATTCCCGCTCGACCAGGTTGCGCGCCCGCTCGGCCGGATAGTCGGCCCCCGTCACCGCGCGGCCGTCGATATGGGTGAGGCGCCCGCGCACCATCGGATACAGCAGGTCCTGGATACCGGCGCCGGCGAGCCGGGCGCGCAGGGCGTCGCGCTGGTCGGGCTGGATGTTGATGACGAAGCGGTTGGGCGCGTCGGCGGGCGTGGCGCCGCGCCACGAGGCGATCAGGTCGCTGCGCGTCATGCCGAGCAGCAGCAGCGCCATCAGGCCCACCGCCAGGGCCACCGTCTGCAGCACAGTGACGCCGCGCCGCCGCTCCAGCACCGCCAGCGCGAAACGCCAGCCGACCCCGGCCACGCCGCTGCCCAGGCGCCCGCGCAGCAGCCGCGCCAGCGCGCCCAGCACCGCCAGCGACAACAGGCCGAACAACAGGCCTGCCGCGAGGAAGCCGCCTGCCGTCAGCAGGCCGAGCTTGAGGTCGCGCGCGGCGGCCAGCAGCAGCAGGCCGAAGGCGGCCAGCCCGAAGCCGTAGGCCAGCCAGGCCGATACCGGCGGCAGGCCGAGGTCGCGCCGCAGCACGCGCAGCGGCGATACGCGCGTCAGCGACAGCAACGGCGGCAAGGCGAAACCGCTCAGCAGGACCAGGCCCGACAGCAGGCCGAGCGCGGCCGGGCGCGGCGACGGCGGCGGCAAGGTCACGGTCAGCAGGCCGCCCAGCGACAGCAGCAGGCCATAGTGCGCCAGATAGCCCAGCGCCACCCCGACGGCAGCGCCGGCCAGGCCCAGCAGCACGAATTCCAGCCCGAAGGCGCGCAGGATCTGCCCGCGCGACAGCCCCAGGCACTTGTAGACCGCGCAGGCATCGGTGTGACGCTGCACGTAGCGGCGCGCCGACATGGCGATCGCCACCGCGGCGATCATCGCCGACAGCACCGCCACCAGCGACAGGAAACGCTCGGCCCGGTCGAGCGTGGCGCGCATCTGCGGCTGGCCGGTCTCCAGCGACTCGACCCGCATATTGCGCAGGCCGAGCCGCGCGATCTCCTGCTGGGCCCAGCGCTGGAAGGCAGCGGCGGCGGGATCGGCCCCCGCCGCCAGCAGCCGGTAGCTGACGCGGCTGCCCCAGCCGACCAGGCCGGTGCTGTCCAGGTCCGACAGCGCCAGCATCACGCGCGGCGCGAAGTTCATGAAGCCGGCACCGCGATCCAGCTCCTGGGTGAGGATGCGCGCGACACGGAAGCCACGGCTGCCGAGCTGGACGGTATCGCCCATGCGCAGCCCCAGCGCATCGAGCAGGGCTTCATCGACCCACACCGTGCCGGGCTCGGGAATGCCTTCGGCAACCGTCTCGGGGCCGCCCGGCGCGGCGCTCGTCTTGAGCCGCCCCCGCAGCGGATAGGCCGGACTGACGGCCTTGAGCGCGGCCAGCCGGCTCGGCGCGTCGCCCGCCGCCGCGCCGCGGGCCGTGGCCATGCTGGGGAAGGTCACGGTCTGGGCCACCGCCAGCCCGGCCTGCCGGGCGTGGTCGGCGAAGCCGGCGGGAAACGGCTGGTCGGCCACCAGCAGCACGTCGGCGCCGATCATCTGGCGCGCATCGCGCTCCAGCCCCAGCCGCATGCGGTCGGCCAGGAAGCCGACGCTGCTGAGCGCGGCCACGGCCAGCACCAGCGCAAACAGCAGCAGGTTCAGTTCGCCGGCCAGCCAGTCGCGCCGGGCCATGCGCAAGGCCTGGCGCCAGGCGGAAAAGCGTGCGGCAGCGGCTGGCGCACCGGGGCTGGCGGGAGCGGTCGGCGGCGGGAATGGCTGGCTTGGCGGCTGGGTCATCGTCGTCGGTCGGGAAAAGGCATGGCCTCGGGTCAAGGCCGGTTCAAGGGTGGATGCCGCAGTGGATGCCGGGCTGGGCCGTCTTGCCGGCGGCAGGATCCGCGCCGTGGCACGACAAGGCGATCGCCATCACGATACCCGCTACTCGCGCCCGGCCGGCTGCCGCGTCCGCGCCGCGGCCCGTCCGAGGGCACCGTGCAGGCGGCGTACACCGCGCCACAGGCGTGGCAGCAGCCAGGCGGCCAGCCCCAGGAAGACCAGCAGCAGCACCAGGAACAGCAGCGGCAGGAAGAACGACAGCAGCAGGCCGGCGGTGGCGCCGAGGTCCTCGCTGAAGGAAGCGACCCAGTTGGAAAACGGCTCGGGCGAGACATTGATCAAGGCGCGCGTGCCCGCCTTGACTGCGTGGGCGGTGCCCGCCAGCGTGCCGCCGGCCCGGCCGGCGGCCACCACCCACTGCGGATCGAGCTGGCCGAAAGCGGCCGCCGCCAGGATGGCGCCGGCGGGAATGCGCACGAAGGTCTGGATGCCGTCCCAGACCGAGTCGAAGCCCGGCATCTTGTCCGCCAGGAACTCCGCCAGCGCCAGTACCGCGGCCAGGCCGAGCACCCACCAGGACGTCAGCGGCTGCAGCCCGGGGGGCAGGTGCAGCCAGCCCAGGCGGGCCAGCAGGCCGGCGGTGAACACGGCCAGGTAGAGGCGGAAGCCGCTGGTCCAGGACAACCCGGCTGCCAGCGCGGCCGTTTCCAGCATGGCGCTCCTTGTGATCGGCTGCGGCAGGATCGCCGCTGGATGCAGTGTAATCCGGATCGCGCAGGCACCCGGCACGGGCGGCGCGGCACCGCCATTGTGCAGAGAACGCCGGTTCAGGCGGCGTCCGCCACCTGCGGCAGGTCGGCCGCCACCTCGGCGATCATGCGGCGCAGCCACAGCACATCGGGCGCGGCGTGGCAGCGCTCGTGCCAGAGCTGGTAGAAGCGCATGCGCGGGAAGACCACCGGCGAGGGCACCATGCGGATCGGCAGGTACTGGGCGTAGTGGGCGGCGAACTGTCGGCCCGTGGTGAAGACCATGTCGGTCTTCATCAGCACGTAGGGCACCAGGCCGAAATACGGCAGCGTGACCTGGATATTGCGCTTGTAGCCTTGCTCGGCCAGCGCCTGGTCGATCATGCTGCGCTGCATCGAGGCATAGGGCGCCGGCGCCAGGTGCGGCATCTCCAGGTAGTGCTTCAGCGTCAGGCCCTTGCGCGCCAGCGGATGCTGGGCGCCCAGCATGCAGACCACCTCGTCCTCGAACAGCGGCGAGATGTGCAGGTGCTCGGGCGGCGACAGCCAGTTGCCGACCACGATGTCGAGCTGGCCCTGCTCCAGGTCCTCCAGGAAGTCGCTGCCGGCGGTCATCGGATGCACGAACAGCTTGGCGCCGGGCGCCAGCCGGCGCACCCGCTCGACGATATTGGGCAGGAAGAAGGCGTCCAGGTAGTCCGGCGCGCCCAGGTGGAAGGTGCGCGTGGTGGTGGCCGGGTCGAACTGCTGCGGCGGGCGCGCGATGCGGTCCATCGCCGCCAGGCTCTGCTCGGCCAGCAGCAGCAGCTCGCGGCCGCGCTCGGTCGGTACCATGCCGCTCTTGCCCCGCACCAGGATGGCATCGCCGGTGATTTCGCGCAGACGCTTGAGCGTATTGCTGATGGCCGGCTGCGACTGGCCCAGGCGCACGGCCGTGCGGGTCACGCTCTGCTCGGTGAGCAGGGTATGCAGCACCCGCAGCAGGTAGGTATCGAGATGGTCGCGTCCGTGCATGGGGCGGTCGCCGCGGGGCCGGCCGGGCCGGCGGCGGTGGTGGCGAGGAGGATGGGAACGGCGCATAGTGTAAGCGAGGCACCCGGCGGCAGGTCAATCCGCGCGCACCCTGGCCGCCCGCTCTCCGCCCTGATGGCGCACATCACCTGGGCCGAATATTGCTTGCTCCAGCCCGATGCTATGTTTCACGCCATAACACAAGGCACCTAACGGAATACGAGACCATGGAGACGCAACCCATCCGCTTCTACCATCGCGGCCAGATCCAGGAAGTCGCGGACGCCCCGATCACCCGCACCGTGCTGCAGTACCTGCGCGAGGACGTGCGCTGCACGGGCACCAAGGAGGGCTGCGCCGAGGGCGACTGCGGCGCCTGCACCGTCGTCATCGGCGAGCTGCAGGACGACGGCCAGGTCGCCTTCAAGGCGGTCAACTCCTGCATCCAGTTCCTGCCCACGCTGGACGGCAAGGCACTGATCACGGTCGAGGACCTGCGCCAGGCCGACGGCACCCTGCACCCGGTGCAGGAAGCGCTGGTGGAATGCCATGGCTCGCAATGCGGCTTCTGCACGCCCGGCTTCGTCATGTCGCTGTGGGCGCTGTACCAGCAGCACACCCCGGGCGGCGACGCCCCCGCGCGCAGCACCATCTGCGATGCCCTGACCGGCAACCTGTGCCGCTGCACCGGCTACCGTCCCATCATCGACGCCGGCCAGCGCATGATGGCGCTGCCCGCGCCGCGGCCCGGCAAGCTCGAGCCGCGCAGCATCGCCGAGGCCCTGCGCGGCCTGCGCCGCGACGGCACCTTCCACTACAGCGCCGCCGGCCGGCAGTTCCATGCGCCGCGCACCGCCTCCGCCTTCGCCGCGCTCAAGGCCGCCGAGCCGGGCATCCGCATCCTGGCCGGCAGCACCGACGTCGGCCTGTGGGTGACCAAGCAGTTCCGCGAACTGGGCGACCTGCTCTATATCGGCCAGGTACAGGACCTGTACTACGTCGAACCGCGCGACGGCATGCTCGAGATCGGTGCCGCCGTGCCGCTGGAGCCGGCCTACGCCGCGCTCACGGCCCATCACCCGGCACTGGAAGAGCTGTGGAAGCGCTTCGCCTCGCTGCCGATCCGCAATGCCGGCACGCTCGGCGGCAATATCGCCAACGGTTCGCCGATCGGCGATTCGATGCCGGCGCTGATCGCGCTGGGTGCCGAAGTGGTGCTGCAACATGGCGACACGCGCCGCACCCTGCCGCTCGAAGACCTCTACCTGGCCTACCAGAAGACCGCCATGGCCGCAGGCGAGTTCGTCGCCGCGCTGCGCGTGCCGCTGGCAGGCCCGGCGCACTTCCGCACCTACAAGCTGTCCAAGCGCTTCGACGAGGACATCTCCGCGGTCTGCGCCGCCTTCGCCATCGACGTCGAGGACGGCATCGTCACGCGCGCGCGCATCGCCTTCGGCGGCATGGCCGCCACGCCCAAGCGCGCCGCCGCGGCCGAGGCGGCCCTCACCGGCCAGCCCTGGGACGAAGCCAGCGCGCGCGCCGCCATGGCCGCGCTGGGCCAGGACTACACGCCGTTGACCGACATGCGCGCCAGCGCCGCCTACCGCGCGCGCGGCGCCGCCAACCTGCTCTACCGCTTCTGGCTGGAGACGCGCGCCGACGCGCTGCCCGCCGCCAGTGTCAACGTCCGCGCCCCCGGCGCCGGCGCCGACGTGATCGCCGCCGGTGTCTAAGGAGTGAACGGCATGAACAAGCAGACCGAACCCTTCCTGCTCGACGAAAGCGTGGCCACCGAGGCTGCGCCACAGGTCGGCATCTCGCGCCCGCACGAGTCCGCCCACCTGCACGTGGCCGGCACCGCCACCTACACCGACGACATCCCCGAGCTGGCCGGCACGCTGCACGCCGCCCTGGGCATGAGTGCGCGCGCCCATGCGCGCATCAGGTCGATCTCGCTCGACAAGGTGCGCGCCGCGCGCGGCGTGGTCGCGGTGCTGACCGCGGACGATATCCCGGCCGTCAACGACTGCGGCCCGATCATCCACGACGACCCCATCCTGGCCCGCGAGGTGGTCCAGTTCATCGGCCAGCCGGTGTTCCTGGTGGTGGCCAGCTCGCACGACGCGGCGCGCCGCGCCGCACGCCTGGGCGAGATCGAGTACGAAGACCTGCCGCCGGTACTGTCGCCCGAGGCCGCGCACGCCGCGGGCAGCTATGTGCTGCCGCCGATGCACCTGACGCGCGGCGAGCCCGCTGCCCGCATCGGCGCCGCGGCCCATCGCGACAGCGGCCACATCCGCCTGGGCGGCCAGGAGCAGTTCTACCTGGAGGGCCAGATCTCCTATGCCGTCCCCACGGAAAACGACGGCATGCACGTGTGGTGCTCGACGCAGCACCCCACCGAGATGCAGCACGCGGTGGCCCATATGCTGGGCTGGCACGTGCACCAGGTCCAGGTGGAGTGCCGCCGCATGGGCGGCGGCTTCGGCGGCAAGGAATCGCAGTCGGCCCTGTTCGCCTGCTGCGCGGCGCTGGCGGCGTGGAAGCTGCTGTGTCCGGTCAAGCTGCGCCCGGACCGCGACGACGACATGATGATCACCGGCAAGCGCCATGACTTCGTCTTCGACTACCAGGCCGGCCACGATGCCGAGGGCCGCCTCGAAGGCGTGCAGGTGGAGATGGTGTCGCGCGCCGGCTTCTCGGCCGACCTGTCGGGCCCGGTGATGACCCGCGCGATCTGCCATTTCGACAATGCCTACTGGCTGCCGGACGTGCAGATCGACGGCTACTGCGGCAAGACCAATACCCAGAGCAATACCGCCTTCCGCGGCTTCGGCGGCCCGCAGGGCGCCTTCGCCATCGAGTACATCCTCGACAACGTCGCCCGCGCGGTCGGGCGCGACGCCTTCGACGTGCGCCGCGCCAACCTGTACGGCAAGGGCGAGCGCAACGTCACGCCCTATGGACAGACCGTGGAGGACAACGTCATCCACGAACTGCTCGACGAGCTCGAGGCCAGCAGCGAATACCGCGCCCGCCGCGCCGCCACGCGCGCCTTCAACGCGGCCAGCCCGGTGCTGAAGAAGGGCATCGCCATCACTCCGGTGAAGTTCGGCATCTCCTTCAACGTGGCCCACTTCAACCAGGCGGGCGCACTGGTGCACGTCTACAACGACGGCTCGGTGCTGGTGAACCACGGCGGCACCGAGATGGGCCAGGGCCTGAACACCAAGGTGGCGATGGTGGTGGCGCACGAACTGGGCATCCGCCTCGAACGCGTGCGCTGCAGCGCCACCGACACCAGCAAGGTGGCCAACACCTCGGCCACCGCCGCCTCCACCGGCGCCGACCTGAACGGCAAGGCGGCGCAGGACGCGGCCCGCCAGATCCGCGAGCGCCTGGCCGCCTTCGCCGCGCGCAAGGCCGGCGTGGACGTGTCGGAAGTGCGCTTCGGCGACGACCTGGTGGTGGCCGGCGATCTGCGCCAGCCCTTCGACGAGCTGGCGCGCGAAGCCTACGTGGCGCGCGTGCAGCTGTGGTCCGACGGCTTCTACACCACGCCCAAGCTGCACTGGGACCAGAGCAAGCTGCAGGGCCGTCCCTTCTACTATTTCGCCTACGGCGCGGCCTGCTCCGAGGTGCTGGTCGACACGCTGACCGGCGAATGGCGCCTGCTGCGCGCCGACGTGCTGCATGACGCCGGCCGCTCGCTCAACCCGGCGCTGGACATCGGCCAGGTCGAGGGCGCCTTCATCCAGGGCATGGGCTGGCTGACCACCGAGGAGCTGTGGTGGAACCAGAACGGCAAGCTGATGACGCATGCGCCGTCCACCTACAAGATCCCGACCGTTAACGACTGCCCGGAGACCTTCAACGTGCGGCTGTTCCAGAACCGCAACGTGGAAGACAGCATCCACCGCTCCAAGGCTGTCGGCGAGCCGCCGCTGCTGCTGCCGTTCTCGGTCTTCTTCGCCATCCGCGACGCCGTGGCGGCGCTGGGCGACTACCGGATCAATCCGCCGCTGACGGCTCCGGCCACCGGCGAGGCGATCCTCGATGCCGCGGACGCGGTGAGGGAGGCGGTGGCTGCACAGGAATGACGGATCGCGGGGGATGACCGACGGGCGCAGGCAGTTCGCGTGCTGACGCGGCTCCACGCGCCGGCCCTCTCCCCTCACGCCCCGAAGGCAAGGCCGCAGCAAACCACCGATCGCCGCATCCAGCACAAGCCGACACCGACAACCGAAACCCGCCACCACCCAAAGACCGAACCATGCAGGACGCTCCGCTCCAACCCTTCCGCTTCGCCGACGCCGCCCGCTGGGTGCGCGCGGGGGTGCCCGTGGCGATGGTCACCATCGTCGAGGTCAAGGGCTCGGCCCCGCGCGAGCCCGGCGTGCGCATGCTGGTGACGGCGGACACGCTGGTCGGCACCATCGGCGGCGGCCACCTGGAGTGGCGCGGCATGGAGATCGCCCGCACGATGCTGGACGCCGGCAGCGGCAGCCCGTCGCGCCGCATCGAGCGCATCCCGCTCGGGCCGGCCCTCGGCCAATGCTGTGGCGGCGTGGTCAAGCTCGCCTTCGAGGTGCTGGGCGAGGCCGACCTGCCCTGGCTCGATGCGGCCGAGGCGGCCTTCGCGCGCGGCGACGCGCTGCTGCGCACGGTGCCGCCATCCGGTCCCGCGCGCCATGCGCCCAGCCGTGCCGTGGCGCCGGCGGTGGTGCTGCAGGCCGACGGTGGCTGGAACGACACGCTGGTCTCGGACGCCATGCAGATCGTGCTGTTCGGCGCCGGCCATGTCGGCCACGCCCTGGTCAAGGTGCTGGCCAACCTGCCGTGCCAGGTGCGCTGGGTCGACGAGCGCGACACCCTGTTCCCGCCGGGCCTGCCCGCCAACGTGCGCGCCGAGGCCACCGACACGCCCGAGGCCGAGGTCGACGCGGCCCCGCGCGGCAGCTACTTCCTGGTGATGACGCACAGCCACGCGCTCGACCTGGCCTTGTGCGAACAGATCCTGCGGCGGCGCGACTTCGCCTACTTCGGCCTGATCGGCTCGAAGACCAAGCGCGCGCGCTTCGAGCACCGCCTGGCCGAGCGCGGCGTGGACAGCGCGCGCCTCGCCGAGATGACCTGCCCGATGGGGGTGGCCGGCATCACCGACAAGGCTCCAGCTATGATTGCGGTTGCCATCGTCGCCCAACTGCTCCAGGTGCGCGATCAGCGGCTTGCCGCCCTGACCGCCAGCGCCCGGCAGCCGCAAGGGACGGCGCAACCCGTCACCCGGTGAATCCCGCCGGGCAATCATCAGAGGCCCCCATGACCATCGACGCCGCGCTCGCCGAACGCATCCGCCGCAGCCCCAAGGCGGAACTGCATGTCCATATCGAAGGCACGCTCGAACCCTAGCGCATCTTCCAGCTCGCCCAGCGCAACCAGGTCAAGCTGCCCTACCCCACCGTGGAGGCGCTGCGCGCGGCCTACGCCTTCACCGACCTGCAGTCCTTCCTCGACATCTACTACGCCGGCGCCAGCGTGCTGCTGACCGAGGAAGACTTCTTCGACATGACCATGGACTACGTCCGCCGCGCGGTGGCCGACAACGTCCGCCATGCCGAGATCTTCTTCGACCCGCAGACGCATACGGCGCGCGGCGTGCCGGTCTCGACCGTGATCGACGGCATCGCCGATGCGCTGGCCCAGGCGCGCACCGAATACGATTTCTCCAGCAGCCTGATCCTCTGCTTCCTGCGCCACCTCAGCGAGGAAGACGCCTTCGCCACGCTGGAGGCCGCTCTGCCCTTCCGCGACCGCTTCGTCGGCATCGGCCTGGACTCGTCCGAGCGCGGCAACCCGCCCGAGAAGTTCGCGCGCGTGTTCGCCCGCGCGCGCGAACTGGGCCTGCACCTGGTGGCGCATGCCGGCGAGGAGGGCCCGGCCGACTACGTGCGCGACGCGCTCGACCTGCTCAAGGTGGAGCGCATCGACCACGGTGTGCGCGCCATCGACGACGCCGCGCTGGTCGAGCGCCTCGCGCGCGAGCGCGTGCCGCTGACGGTGTGCCCGCTGTCGAACCAGAAGCTGAAGGTCTATCCCGACCTGCGCGACCATTCCCTCAAGCGGCTGCTCGATGCCGGCGTCGCCGTCACGCTGCACTCGGACGATCCCGCCTACTTCGGCGGCTACATGAACGCCAACTGGGAAGCCGTCTTCGAGGCGCTGCCGCTGGACGCGGCCGACGCGCACAAGCTGGCGCGCAACAGTTTCGAAGCGGCCTTCCTGCCCGCAGCGCAGAAGGCCGACTTCCTCGCCGAAGTGGACCACTTCTGGCGCTCCCCGCCCGCCACGCCTGCCGCGGCCTGAGCGAGGCGCAATCCAAGAACGACCGGCGTGCCAGGGCTGCGGCCCGCGCCGCCGGGCCCTGAGACGAACCCATGACGACCACTCCCGCCAACGCCTCCCCCAGCCACGCGAGCCAGGCCACCCGCGCCGTGCGCGGCCGCGTGCTGCACTTCCAGCGCGACCCGCAGTTCCATGAGGACGCCTATCAGTACTGGGAGGACGGGCTGCTGATCATCCGCGACGGCCGCATCGTCGCCGCCGGCGACCATGGCCGCCTGGCCGCGGAAATCCCTGCCGGCGCCGAAGTGATCGACCACCGCGGCAAGCTGATCGTGCCGGGCTTCATCGACACCCACGTCCACTTTCCGCAGACCGACATCATCGCCTCGCCGTCGCCAGGCCTGCTGCACTGGCTGGAAACCTATACCTTCCCCGAGGAACGCCGCTTCGAGGACCCGGACTACGCGCGCGGCGTGGCCGGCTTCTTCACCGAGGAACTGCTGCGCAACGGCACCACCAGCGCGGTGGTCTGGAGCACGGTGCACGCCGCCTCGGCCGACGCGCTGTTCGCCGAGAGCCACCAGCGCAACCTGCGCATGGTCACCGGCAAGGTGCTGATGGACCGCAACTGCCCCGAATTCCTGCGCGACACCGCAGAATCCGGCGCGCGCGACTCGGCCGAGCTGCTGTCGCGCTGGCACGGCAAAGGCCGCCTCGGCTACGCCATCACCCCGCGCTTCGCACCGACCTCGAGCGAGGCCCAGCTGGCCACCTGTGCGGAACTGGCGCGCGCCTACCCGGACGCCTACATCCAGACCCACGTGGCGGAGAACCGCGACGAGGTCAGATGGGTCGCCGAACTGTTCCCGCACGCGCGCAGCTACCTGGACGTCTACGACCACTACGGCTTGCTGCGCCCCGGCGCCTTCTACGGCCACGCCATCTACCTGGACCAGGACGACCGCCGGCGCCTGGCCGACAGCGGCGCCGCAGTGGCGCACTGCCCGACCTCGAACCTGTTCCTCGGCAGCGGCTTCTACGACTTCCACCAGTCCGACGCCAACCGCCTCAATGTCACGCTGGCCACCGACGTCGGCGGCGGCACCTCCTTCTCCATGCTGCGCACCATGAACGCCGCGCACAAGGTGGCGCGCATGGGCGGCTACTACCTGACCGCACTGCGCATGTTCTACCTGGCCACGCGCGCGGCCGCCGACGCGCTAGGCTGGTCCGAGCGCGTCGGCAGCTTCACGCCCGGCTGCGAGGCCGACTTCATCGTGCTCGACCCGCAGGCCACGCCGCTGATCGCACGCCGCAGCGCCCGCTCCGAAACGCTGGAAGAGCAGTTGTTCGCCTTCGCGATGCTGGGCGATGACCGTGTCATCGACCAGGTCTATGTGATGGGCGAGGCTGCCTGAGAGACGCCCAAGGCACTTCGCCGCGGCATGGCGCCCCGCCGCGGCGCCATGCCCGCCCCCTGTTGACCACGGTCAACACGGCCGTCATGCAGGGCCACTAAGCTGTCGCTTCGCGCGCGGCCTGCCGGCGCGCCGGGCCAAGACCGGTCCCGGCCGCACGCCGCGCGTCACCGACCTTGGAAAAACCGCATGACCGCCAAGCTGCAAGCCCGGGCCATGGAGCCCTGTCCCGACACCACCGCCGCGCCGGCGCCCGGCGCGCGCCGGCAGGCACCGCTGCCCGAGCCGATCGCGCCCGATGCGCCGCTGCCCTCGCGCAAGATCATCCGCGGCTGGCTGATCCCGCTGGGCCGGCGCACCACGCCACTGCCGCTGGCGCTGACCCTGCTCGACACCGCGCTGTTCCTGGCAGTCCTCGCCGGCGTGGTGCTGGCGCCGCACTGGGCGGCCAAGCTCGGCCTGGGCATCCTGGCCGGCCTGATGATCGCCCGCCTGTTCATCATCGGCCACGACGCCTGCCACCAGAGCCTGACGCCCCGGCGCGGCCTCAACAAATGGCTCGGGCGGCTGACCTTCCTGCCCTCGCTGACACCGTACAGCCTGTGGGAGATCGGCCACAACGTGGTGCATCACGGCTACACCAACCTGAAGGGCTTCGACTTCGTGTGGGCGCCCTACTCGCTCGAGGAATACCGCGCGCTGCCGCGCTGGCGCCGCGCGCTGGAGCGCGTCTACCGCACCGGCCTCGGCCCCGGCCTGTACTACCTGATCGAGATCTGGTGGCTCAAGCTGTTCTTCCCCAGCAAGCGCCAGATGCCGTCCCGGCGTGCCATCTTCACCTGGGACTGCCTGCTGGTGGCCGCCTTCGGCGCGGCCTGGATCGGCGCGCTGCTGGCCCTGGCCGCGGTCACCGGCCAGTCGGCCTGGATGCTGCTGACGATGGGCTTCGTCGTGCCCTTCCTGGTCTGGAACGCCACGGTCGGCTTCGTGCTCTACGTGCACCACACCCACGCCAGCGTGGCCTGGTACGAGACCAAGGCGATGTGGACGCGCGCCCAGCCCTTCGTCTCGACCACCGTGCACCTGCGTTTCCGCTACGGCATCGGCGCCGCGCTGCACCACATCATGGAGCACACCGCCCACCACGTGGACATGAGCGTGCCGCTCTACCACCTGAAGCGTGCCCAGGCCGTGCTCGAGCACGCGCTGCCGGGCCGCATCATCGTGCAGAACTTCTCCTGGCGCTGGTACTTCGACACCGCACGCCGCTGCAAGCTGTATGACTTCAAGGCGCTGTGCTGGACCGACTTCCGCGGCCGCCAGACCAGCGAGAACTCGCCCGTTCCCGTCTGAAGCGACGGGAACGCGCCGGCGCGGGGCAGCCGCCGGCCATGGCGCCGGCACGACAGAGCGCCCGCACCGCGGCCGGCGGCGGTGGACTTGCCCGCCACGGCAACGCTATAATCCGCACTTCCATTGGGGAGTAGCCGCTCCGCCGTCACCGTCCCGCGCAATGCGGGAGCCGGAACGCGGAGGCGTACGTCAACAGACTTGACCGCTTGCGGTTATGGCGTGCGCAGCTTCCGGGACCAGGGCCTGCCATCCGGCGCGGCCCGTGCCCAGGGCCTGGCGAGACCGATGACGTCGCTTTTCCGGACAGGGCCGGGGAAGGCGTGCGTCATTGGCATCTCGCAGATGCGTCCGGCCCGGTGATCTCAAGAAAAATGGAAGCCTTCCTCGTCTCCACAGGTATCGTCGCCCTCGCCGAAATGGGCGACAAGACGCAGTTGCTGTCGCTCGTGCTGGCCGCGCGCTACCGGCGCCCGCTGCCGATCATCCTCGGCATCCTGATCGCCACCCTGGTCAACCATGGACTGGCCGGCGCGCTCGGCGGCTGGATCACCCATATGGTCGGCCCCTCGCTGCTGCGCTGGATCCTGGGCCTGGGCTTCATCGCCATGGCGGCCTGGATCCTGATTCCCGACAAGCTCGACGACGTCGAGCAAGGCAAGCCGGTGCGCGGCGCGCTCGGCATCCTCGGCACCACCATCGTCGCCTTCTTCTTCGCCGAGATGGGCGACAAGACGCAGATCGCCACCGTGGCGCTCGGCGCGCGCTTCAGCGGCGAAGTGCTGGCCGTGGTGGCCGGCACCACCTTCGGCATGATGCTGGCCAACGTGCCCGCCGTG
>JABLTH010072093.1_pt1 | contig 17014 bp, 11 predicted proteins | sample 7875711 | NCBI WGS metagenome assembly JABLTH01 (sample SAMN14941262, study PRJNA633318) | bioreactor metagenome | isolation source: bioreactor | place: China | collected 2019-03-05 | reverse complement strand
TCGTGCGCGACACCGGACACCAGCTGCCCGATCGCAGAGAGCTTCTCGGTTTCGACGAGCTGCTGCTGCATCCGCCGCAGGTCGTCGTACAGCCGCGCGTTGTTGAGCGCGACCTCGATGAACCGCACCAGTCCCGCGAGGCGGTGCGCGTCGTCCGCGCCGAACGGCTCGCGCGTGCCGTCGTCGAATACGACGAGCACGGCCGCGTCGCGCCCGAGAACCGCCAGCGGCTGGGCGAGGAACGCGTTCGCGTCCACCACGGTCAGCTCGGCGAACTCGGGCCGCTGCCGCAGGTCGCCCCACAGCGCCTCGCGCCGGGCCATGAACGCTTCGTCGAACCCGCGGCGCGGCACGGCGCGCGGCGTCTCGCGCGGCGCGGCCGCACGCTCGAACAGTGCCGGGATGCGGAACACGGCCCCGTCCTCCTCGAGGAGGAGGAGCATCGCGCCCCGCGCCCGCAGGTCCTCGGCCACGATGCGCGTGATCTCGCCGCCCAGTTCCGCACCGTCGAGCCGCGCGCTCATCTTGAGGCCCAGCTCCTGGATCGCCTCGAGCTCCTTCTGCTGGCGCCGCAGGTGCTGCTCGCGCGATTCGAGCCGCGAGAGCAGCAGGAACAGCAGCGTGAGCGGCACGACCGGCACCATGAGCAACGCCTGGTGGACCGACCACGCCACCGCGAGCAGCGCGGCGAAAGTCGTGATGACGACCTCGTTGCTCAGCGTCGAGAACGAGACCACCCCGGTCTGCGCGGGGTTGCGCCCGGTCGAGAGCCACAGCACGGCCTGCGTGAGCGCGACCGACGAGACCGAGACGGCGGCGCCGCCCGCGAGCGCGCCGACCGCGATGCCACCGAGTCCGGGCAGCCGCACCATCACGGCGGCCGCGGCGTGCACGCCGAACCACGCGCCGATGAGGTACTGCGCCACGTTGAACAGCCCCTGCACCAGCCCGCGGCGCTGGACGAGCCACTCGGTCCCGAGCACCGCGATGACGACCGTCGCCACGACCGCCGGACGCGCGAGCGGGAACAGGGCCTGGAACGCGACGGGGGCCAACGCGACCGCGACCTTGGACCGGCCGCGGCGGGCCAGTTCGAAGCTCAGCAGGGCCCAGCCGATGCCGAGCAGCGCGAAGGCGGTGAGCGCGCGCCACTCGACCGTCCGGACCTCGCGCCAGCCGAGCAGCATGTCGCACCCGGCGACCACGCCCGCGACGCAGACGAGGCCCGCGACCCGCAGCGTGGACGGGTTCAGCGACGCGCGTCCCTTGTCCGGAGTCGTCTGGCTCAAGCCGGAACCGTGGCGTCCTTTACGCGGCCCCACCCCCGGGCGAATATAGGTCTCGCGTTGCGCGGAGGCCGCAAGACATGTCCGGATTTCACGGAACAACCGTGGTCGCGGTCCGGCGGGACGGCGCGGTCGCCATCGCCGCCGACGGCCAGGTCACGCTCGACCGGACGATCGTCAAGCACGGCGCCCGGAAGGTCCGGCGGCTCGCCGGCGGCCGCGTGGTCGCCGGGTTCGCCGGCGGGGCGGCCGACGCGTTCGCGCTCCTGACGCGCTTCGAGGAAAAGCTCGAGGAGTTCGGCGGACGGCTCGACCGCGCCGCGATCGAACTGGCCCGCGACTGGCGCACCGACCGCGCGCTGCGGCGGCTCGAGGCACTGCTCGTCGTCGCCGACCTGCAGCACACGCTCCTGCTCTCGGGGACCGGCGACCTCATCGAGCCCGACGACGATCTCGTCGCGATCGGCAGCGGCGGCGGCGCGGCGCTCGCCGCGGCCCGGGCGCTGATGCGGCACACGGCGCTCGGCGCGGCGGACGTCGCGGTCGAGGCGCTGCGCATCGCGGCGGAGATCGACATCTACACCAACGACAGGATCGTCTGCGAGTCCTTGACCGGATAACGAGGTGCACGGTGGTGTTCTACATGCCGGACCGGCAGGGGCAGGGACCCCTCGAGCCGGACCTTCCCGCGGGGCCGCTCGACCACCTGACCCCGGCGCAGGTCGTCGCCGAGCTCGACCGCTACATCATCGGCCAGGACGAGGCGAAGCGCGCCGTCGCGGTCGCGCTGCGCAACCGCTGGCGCCGCCGCCAGCTGCCGCCGGCGGTGGCCGACGAGGTGCTGCCGAAGAACATCCTCATGATCGGTCCGACCGGCGTGGGGAAGACCGAGATCGCGCGGCGGCTCGCGCGCCTGACCGGCAGCCCGTTCCTCAAGGTCGAGGCCACGAAGTACACCGAGGTCGGGTACGTGGGCCGCGACTGCGAGTCGATGGTGCGCGACCTCGTCGAGGTCGCGATCGAGATGGTGCGCCGCGAGAAGCGGCGCGACGTCGCGGCGGCCGCGGCGCGCGCGGTCGAGGACCGGCTGCTCGACGCGCTCGGCGAGCCGCGCGCGTCGGTCGGGTTCGGCGGCGGGGAGCACAAGGAACGGCTCGAGGCGCGCGAGACGCTGCGGCGCCAGCTGCGCGACGGCGAGCTCGAGGACCGGCCGATCGACATCGAGGTCGACGACGAGGCGCCGCCGGCGTTCAAGATCGCGGGTGGGCCGGGCGGCGAGGAGATCGACGTCAAGCTCGGCGAGATGATGCCGGGCTTCTTCAACCGCCGGACGAAGAAGCGCCGCACCACCGTCGGCGAGGCGCGCCCCGTGCTGCAGAAGGACGAGGAGGAGCGGCGCCTCGACAAGGAGGACGTCGACAGTTCCGCGATCGCACGCGTCGAGCAGAACGGGATCCTGTTCATCGACGAGCTCGACAAGGTCGCCGGCGGCGGCTCCGCGCAGGGCCCGGACGTCTCGCGCCAGGGCGTGCAGCGCGACCTCCTGCCGATCGTCGAGGGCACGATCGTGCAGACCAAGCACGGGCCGGTGCGCACCGATCACGTGCTGTTCATCGCGGCCGGCGCGTTCCACGTGTCGAAACCCTCGGACCTGATGCCGGAACTCCAGGGGCGGCTGCCGATCCGCGTGGAACTGCGCCGGCTCGGCGAGGAGGACTTCGTCCGCATCCTCGCCGAACCCGAGAACTCGCTCGTGCGCCAGTACCGCGCGCTCCTCGACGTCGACGGCGTCGCGCTCGAGCTCACCGACGGTGCGATCCGCGCCATCGCGCGCCTCGCCGCGCGCGTCAACGAGTCGGCCGAGGACATCGGGGCGCGCCGCCTCGCGACCGTGCTCGAGCGCCTGCTCGAGCCGCAGCTCTTCGGCGCGCCGGACACCGTGCAGGGACGCGTGACGATCGACGCGCCGGACGTCGAGCGGATCCTCGGGCCGCTGGTGCAGCGGCAGGATCTCGCGCGGTTCGTGCTGTGAGCGCGCGTCCCGGCCGCGCGGCCGTCCTGCTCGCGCTCGTCGCGGGCGCCGCGGCCTGCGGCCACAAGGGCCCGCCGGTTCCGCCGCTGCCGCGCTTTCCGATGACGCCGGCGGAGGTGTCGTTCCGGCAGCGCGACGACGCGATCGAAGTCGCCGCGTCGTACCGGCTCGTCGGCCTCGACGGCAGCGCGATCCGGCCGCCCGTCGACGCGGAACTCCTGTACACGCAGCCGCGCTCGAAGGACGACACCGGCGGCTGGGACCAGCCCGGCCGCGAGCGCGAGTTCCTGCGCATCGCCAAACCGCTCGCGCTGCCGCCGTTCGACGCGGCGGCCCTGGGCCGGGCCGTCCAGCGCCGCGACCGCGTCCCGCTCGGAACCGGAATTCCCGCGGACCAGTCGCTCGTGCTCGCGGTGCGCGTCGTCGAGCACCGCGTGCCCTCGTTCCCGTCGCGGCGCATCGTGCTGACGCCGGCGAGCCCGCCGCTCGCGCCGCTCGAGTCCCTGATCACGGTCCCCGAGGAGAAGGGCGTGCGCCTGCAGTGGACCCCGCCGGCCGACGGGCGCGGCCGGTTCGTGCGCCTGTACCGCCACCTCGCGGGCACACCCGAGCCGTGGACGGCGTGGCGCATCGTCGACGCGGCGTCGGGCGGCTTTCTCGACGAGACCGCGCACTACGGCGAGGACGTGACCTACGCCGCGACCGTGTCGGTCAACGAGAGCGAGGTCGCCGTCGAGTCGGCCCCGCGCGTCACGACCGTGCAGTACCGCGACATCTTTCCGCCGCTGCCGCCGAGCGACATCGGCGCGGCGCCCGAGTCGCGCTCGATCCACGTGTTCTGGTATCCCGGCGGCTCGCCGGACGAAGCGGCCGCGCTCGTCGAGCGCCAGGCCGAGGGCGAACCGGGCTTCCGGGAGATCGGCCGCGTCGAGGCGCCGGAGAGCTTCTTCAACGACGAGCACGTCGACCCCGCGCAGCGTTACCGCTACCGCGTGATCGCCCTCGACCGCGCGGGCAACCCGGCGCGCGCCGCCGGGCCGACCGACTGGCTGTCGCCGGTCGGTCCGACCGGGCCCGCGGAACGGAAGCCATGACGAGCCTCCGGTTCTGGAAGATGGTCGGCGCGGGCAACGACTTCGTGATGCTCGACGCCCGCGACGGCCTGCCGGGCGATCCCGCCGACCTCGCGCGCGCGCTGTGCCCGCGGCGCTTCGCGATCGGCGCGGACGGCCTCGTCGCGGTGACGCGCGCGGCCGGCGATACGGTCGCCGTCGACTTCCGCAACGCGGACGGCTCGCTGGCCGGTTTCTGCGGCAACGGCGCGCGCTGCACCGCGCGCTTCGCGCGCCGGCTCGGGCTCGCCGCGCCGGAACTGACCGTCGCGTTCCCGGGGCTCACCGTCACCGCGCGCGAGCGCGGGGACGACATCGAGATCACCGCCCCGCGCCCCACGGTGCTCGAGGACGGGCTCGTGCTCGAGGTCGGCGGCACGCGGCTCGCGGGCCGGCGGATCCTCGCCGGGGTGCCGCACGCGGTCTTCGGGGAGCCCGACGGGAGCGGCCTCGCGCTGCCGCAGGTCGCCGAGGCGCTGTTCGCACGGCGACCTGAACTGCGCGACGCGGTGAACGTCACGCTGGTGCGGCCGCGGGCCGACGGCACGCTCGACGTGCGCACGTTCGAGCGCGGCGTCGGGGAGACCCTCGCCTGCGGCAGCGGCGCGCTCGCCGCCGCGGCGCTGCTCGAGCCCGAGCCGGGGGCCGGCTACGACGTCGTGCTCTGGCCGCCGGCGCGCGTCCCGCTGCACGTCGGCCTCGCCGCGCACGGCGACGTGGCCACGCTCTGCGGCGAGGCCCGCGAGGTCTACACGGGTCGGATCGAGCTCTGAGCGGCCCCGCGCGGCCGCAACGAAAAGGCAGAGGCCGTGACGCCTCTGCCTTCTGCCTCTGCCTTCTGCCTGCGCGAAGCGCTACGTCGTCTGGGGCTCGCCCAGCACCTGCGGATCGCCCGCGGCGAGGATCTTGAGAAGCGCTTCCTCGAAGTACTCGCCCGTCGCGCGCACGCGCGGTTCGACGCGGCGCTCGTACATCACGCGCGCCTGGTGCAGTTCGTCGCCGAGCCGCGCGAGGATGTCGCGGTGCGACCGGCCGTCCTCCACCTTGTCGGCGTGGTACAGCACGATCTCTTCCATGAGCAGCCGCGCGTAGCGGCGCGCGTCCTCGGCCTCGGCGCCCGCGTCGCCCTCGACGGGGGGCCACTGCACGGCAGGCCGGGATACGGCCGCGGGGGCCGGAGCGGCGGGAGCCGCGGCCGGTACCGGAGCGTCCGGCGTCGCGCCCGCCGCCGCGTTCGAGGTCGCGGGCTTCGGCGCCGCCGCCTCGACCGGGTGCGGACCCGACTTCACGACGTCGGCCGGGCGGATCGCCGGCGCCTGCCCGAAGGCCTTGGCGAGGACGAGGCGCTCGACGACGAGCCCCGCTGCGACCGCAGCGGTCTCGACGGCGCGCCGGTCGAACGGCACGTCGCCCGAGGCCGGGTCCGCGTAGAGCACGCCCGCGACCTTGTCCTGCACGAGCAGCGGGATCAGGAGCGCCTCGCCGCGCACGGTCTGGCCGAAGTCGGGCAGCGCCCAGGCCCCGCCGACCTCGGCGTGGATCGTCGCCTGGTCGTCGAGGAGCGCCCGCACCGCGGGCTGGTCGCCGGCCAGCCGCAGGCCGCGCAGCGCGCCGGAGATCGCGGGGTCGCCTTCGAAGCCGCGTCCTTCCCAGCCTTCGAGGTGGTCGCCGCGGAGCACGAACAGGGCCGCGCGCGCGCCGAAGCGCGTGGCCGCGGCGAGCAGTGCGCGCAGCACCTCGGGCTGCGACGGCGCGGCGCGCAGCGCACGCAGCACGGTCGGCAGATCCGCGGGGGTCTCCGCGGCGGCCGGGGGCAGGCCCACGCCGCCGAGGGCCTCGCGCATTTCGCGGGCGACGCGCGCGACGACGTCCTCGATCACCTTCGGGTCCAGCGAACGCAGCGTCATCGAGACCTCCGGAACAAAGCGGGCCGCAGCGGACACGTACATTCTGGCGTCCGGGCCGTCGTCCGGTCAACCAAGCCGCGCTCCGGGCGCGCCGGACGCCGTTCCCGGGCGGGGGAGCGGCGGGCATACAATCCCCCCATGCGTCCGCAGCGCACCGTTCGCCGGCCGGTCCGGCTCGAGGGCGTGGGGCTCCACCGCGGCGAGCCCGCGCGGCTGGTCGTCGACCCCGCGCCGCCCGGCACCGGGCTCGTGTTCGTGCGGGAAGACCGGGACGGTTTCGAGATTCCCGCGCTCCAGCAGCACCGCTCGGGGATGGTCCACGCCAGCCGGGTCGCGATCGGCGAGGTCGGCATCGACACGCCCGAGCACCTGCTCGCGTCGCTGTTCGCCCTCGGCGTGGACAACGCGCGGCTGCTCCTGTGGGGGCCCGAGGTCCCGATCCTCGACGGGTCCGCGCTGCCGTTCGCCCGGGCGCTCCTCGAGGCCGGCTTCACCGACCAGGACCCGCCGGCCCCGCGGATCGTCGTGACCCAGCCCGTGGTCGTCGAGGACGAGGGGCGCCGGCTCGAGGCGCACCCGGGCGAGGGCCTGCGCCTCACCGCGGGCATCGACTTCGAGCACGAGAACCTCGGGTACCAGGAACTCACGGTCCGCATCGACAGCGCGACCGACTTCCTCGCCAAGCTCGCGCCCGCGCGCACGTTCGGGATGAAGCGGGACGTCGACCGCCTGCAGGCGATGGGCCTCGCGAAGGGCGGCTCGCTCGACAACGCGATCCTGATCGACGACGCGGGCGTGCAGGGCGTGCCGCTCCGCTTCCCGGACGAGTTCGTGCGGCACAAGCTGCTGGACCTCGTGGGGGACCTCGCGCTCCTCGGGTGCGGGCTGTCGGCGCGCGTCGTCGCGTGGCGCGCCGGGCACAGCCTGCACGGCCGGCTGGTCGACGCGCTCCTGGCCGATCCTTCGTCGTGGATCTTCGAGGGCGCGGGGGACGGCCCGGCGGCGCGGCCCACGCCGCCCGGCGCGGTTCGCTGAGCCGTGGCCCGCACGCGTTTCCGCACCGACCGGCTCGCGGTCCTGGTCGGCGTCGTCGCACTCCTCGCGGCGATCGGTCTCTACTACGTCATCCAGCGCGGAAAGCTGGGCGATTCGCGGCTCGCGAGCGACAAGACGCTGCTCTCGCTCCTGACCGTGATGATCGTCGGGCTCGTGCTGGGCCTCGCCGCGCTCCTCGTGCGCAACCTCGCGCGCGTCCTGTCGGCGAAGCACCGTGGCCTCCTCGGCTCGCGGCTGCAGGGCCGCGTCACGTTCGCGTTCCTGTTCCTGGTCCTGATCCCGTCGCTCACGCTGTTCATCTCGGCGATCGCGATCGTGCGCCGCTCGCTCGGCGACCTCGTGCCCGCGAACCAGCAGCAGTCGATGGCGGTCGCGGCCGCGACGGCCGACGCGGTCACCGGCGACGCGGAGCGGCGCGCGCGGCACTTCGCGCGCCAGCTCGCGCAGGACCTCGAGAGCGGCCCGCTCGTGCGCGACACGCTGCCCCCGCGCGGCGCGCTCGTCCAGTTCCTCGAGCAGGCGCGCCGCCGCTACGACCTCGCGGCGGTCGGCCTGTTCCCTGCGGGCGGCAGCCCGTTCGGCGTGACCGGCCAGCCGTCCTCGCGCGCCGACGCGGTGCAGCCGACCGAGCTGACGCGGCTCCCGGAGGGGCTGCCCGAGGCGGTCTTCGCGGGCGGCCAGCCGTCGGTCGCGCGCGAGAAGATGGCCTTCGGCTGGCGCGTGGTCGCCGCCGAGCCGCTGCGCCCGCTCGCGCGCCAGCCCGCGTTCGCGTGGGCCGCGATCTACATCGACGAGGACGCCGCGCGGCGGCTCGAGCAGATCGCGCGGGCCAACGCCGAGATCACCTCGGTCGGCAGCGGGCGCGTGGCCGTCGAGCGGCTCTACATCGTGCTGTTCGCGCTGGTCACGCTGGTCGTGCTCGTCGCCGCGGTGTGGGCGGGCTTCCTCATCGCGAAACAGGTGACGCAGCCGATCCTCGAACTCGCGCGCGGCACCGAGGCGCTCGCGCGCGGCGAGCTGTCGTACCGCGTGGCCGAGCGCAGCGCCGACGAGATCGGGCAGCTCGCCGCGTCGTTCAACCGCATGGCGCGCGAGATCGAGCGCAACCGGAAGGACCTCGAGGACCGCCGGCGGCAGATCGAGACGCTGCTCGAGGCGATCCCCGTCGGCGTGCTCGGCCTCGACAACGACGGCCGCGTCATCACGGTGAACCGCGCCGCGCTCGAGGTGCTGCACCTCGAGCAGCCCGCGCCCGGCGTGCCGCTGGCCGAGTTCCTCGGCCCGGGCCGGGCCGCGCTCGCCGCCGATGTCGAGCCCGTACTCGCGGGCGACGCGGACCGCCTCGCGAACGAGGTGTCGATCGCGGTGCGCGAGGGGCAGGTGTCGCTGATGGTCGCGGCCAACCGCTTCCGCGGTGCCGGCCGCGAGGGCGTCCTCGTGGTGCTCGAGGACCTCACGCGCCTGCGCCGCGCCGAGCGGCTCGCCGCGTGGGGCGAGGTTGCGCGGCGCCTCGCGCACGAGATCAAGAACCCCCTGACGCCGATCCGCCTCTCCGCCGAGCGCATGCTGCGCCGCTTCCGGAAGGGCGACACGGAGTTCGCGCCGGTGATCGAGGAGGGGGTGACCACGATCGTGCGCGAGGTCGAGAGCATCCAGGGCCTCGTTTCGGAGTTCTCGCGCTTCGCGCGGCTGCCCGAGATCAAGCCGCGCCCCGGCGCACTGGGGCCTGTCGTGGAGGACGCGGTCGCGCTGTACCGCGGCTCGCACCCCGACGTCGACTTCGTCACCGAGACCGGCGCCGAACTGCCGCCGCACCGCATCGACGCCGAGGCGCTGCGGCGCTGCCTCATCAACCTGCTCGACAACGCCGTGGCCGCGATCCACGCCCACGGGACGTCCGGGGACGGCGGGCGCGGCACGATCACGGTCCGGACCTACGCCCACGCGGCCCACAACACGGTGGTGCTCGAGGTGGCCGACAACGGCCCGGGCATTCCCGTCGAGGACCGCAAGCGCCTGTTCCAGCCCGATTTCACCCGCCGCCCCGGCGGGACCGGGCTCGGGCTCGCGATCGTGGAGCAGATCGTCATCGAGCACGGCGGCCGGATCCGCGTCGAGGACAATGCCGGGGGCGGGTCCCGCCTTATCATCGAGATCCCCGCCGTCATGACGGCCGCCTGATTTCACGCCCGAGGAGACCGATGGAACGCCGAGGCCGCATCCTGATCGTGGACGACGAAGAGCCGGTCCGCCGCGCCCTGTCCCAGATCCTCGCCGACGAGGGCTACGAGGTCCTGCTCGCCGCATCGGGCGAGGAGGGCATCGACCTCGCCGCGCGCGAGGCGCCCGACGCCGTGTTCCTCGACATCTGGCTGCCCGGGATCGACGGGATCGAGGCGCTGCGCGTCCTGCGCGAGCGCGGCGTCGACGCGCCGATCGTGATGATCTCCGGCCACGGGACGATCGAGACCGCGGTGCGCGCGACGAAGCTCGGCGCGTACGACTTCGTCGAGAAGCCGGTGTCGCTCGACCGCGTGCTCGTCGTCACCACCAACGCGCTGCGCCACGCGCGCCTCGAGCGCCGCAACCGCGCGCTGCGCTCCGAGCTGCGGCGCGAGGCGGAGTTCCTCGGCCGCAGCGCCGCGATCGAGCGCCTGCGCGGCGAACTCGCCGCCGCGACCGACGGCCGCCCGGTGCTCCTGTTCGGCGAGAAGGGGACCGGCCGCCGCCTCGCCGCGCGCTGGCTGGCGATGCACGGCACGCGCCCCGACGGCCCGTTCCTCGACGTGCAGGCCACCGCGCTCTCGCGCGAGCGGCTGATCCGCGCGCTCTACGGCGACCCCGCGCGCGCCGCCGCGGAGCCGGGGCGCCTCGCGCTCGCCGACGACGGCACGCTGTACATCGAGAACGCCGACACGCTGCCGTACGCGGTGCAGGACTCGTTGCGCTCCGGAATCCGCACGAGCCAGTTCCCGTGCCCCGGCACGCGGCGGGTCGTGCAGTCCGAGCCGCTGCTCGTGGTTGCGCTGCTCGAGCCGCCCGAGAAGCTCCTCGCCGACGGCCAGCTGTCGGGCGAGTTCCTCTCGTCCTTCCCGCACACGATCGAGATCCCGCCGCTGCGCGCGCGCCGGCCCGACCTCGCGGATCTCGCCGAGCGCTTCCTCGGCGAGGTCGCGCGCGAGTACGCGCGCGAGGAGCTGGTCTTCGCGCCCGACGCGATGGAAGCGCTCCTGCGCTACGAGTGGCCGGGCAACGTGCGCGAGCTGCAGCGCACGGTCGAGCGCATCGTGCTGCTCACGCCGGGGAAGGTCGTGCACGTCCACGACCTGCCGGCGCACGTGACCGGGCGGGCGGCGGGCGGCGGCGACGAGATCGAGGATTCGCTGCGGCGCTTCGAGGAGACCTGGCTCCGGCGGCACGTCGAGGAGGCCGGCGGCGACATGGGCCGCGCGGCGCAGCGCCTCGGCATCCCCGAGGCCGAACTGCGGGCGCGCCTCGAGCGGCTGGGGCTCACGGGCTGATGCCGGACGTGACGGACCGCGGCCGGGTGCCCGGCGCGTTCGGGATCAAGTCCCTCGATGCGATCCTCGCCGACGCCGAGCGCGGCGAGCACCACCTCCGGCGCGCGCTCGGGCCGGTGCAGCTCACGCTCCTCGGCCTCGGCGCGATCATCGGCGCGGGGATCTTCGCGACGATCGGCACGGCCGCCGCCGGCGACGCGTCGCGCCCCGGCGCCGGGCCGGCGCTGGTCCTCTCGTTCGTCATCACCGCGGTCGCCTGCGCGTTCACCGCGCTGTGCTACGCGGAGTTCGCCTCGATGGTGCCGGTCTCCGGCTCCGCGTACACCTACGCCTACGCGACCCTCGGCGAGCTGTGCGCGTGGATCATCGGCTGGGACCTCATCATCGAGTACGCGGTGGGGAACGTCGCGGTCGCGATCAGCTGGGCGAACTACTTCAGGACGCTGGTCTCGGGCTTCGGGATCCGCATCCCGGAGTGGCTCGCGATGGACTACCGCACCGCGGCGCACGCGCTCGACCCCCTGACCGGGCGGCCGGTGATCGAGTCGGCGCCGCACCTGTTCGGGGTGCCGCTCGTGTTCAACGTGCTCGCGGCGTTCATCGTCGCCGCGATCACGGCGCTCCTCGTGTGGGGGATCAAGGAGAGCGCGCGCTTCAACGCGGTGATGGTCACCCTGAAGGTGATCGTGCTCGCGTTCTTCGTGTTCGTCGGCTGGTCGTACATCAAGCCGGCCAACTACGTGCCCTTCGCGCCCAACGGCTGGGCCGGCATCGGGGCGGGGGCGGCGATCGTCTTCTTCGCCTTCATCGGCTTCGACGCGGTGTCGACCGTGGCCGAGGAGACGCGCCAGCCGAAGCGCGACGTCCCGCTCGGGATCATCGCCTCGCTGGTCGTGTGCACGGTGATCTACATCGTGGTCGCCGCGGTGTTCAGCGGGCTCATCTCGTATCCCGACCTCAAGGCGCGGCTCGCGACCGAACAGGCCGAACCGCTCACGATGGCGCTGCAGCAGGCCGGGCCGGGGCTGGGCTGGGCGGTGGGCATCGTCGCGTTCGGGTCGGTGTGCGCGCACACGGCGGTCCTCCTCGTGTTCCAGCTGGGGCAGCCGCGCATCTTCTACGCGATGTCGCGCGACGGCCTCCTGCCGCCGGCGTTCATGCGCGTGCACCCGCGCTTCCGCACCCCGCACGTGTCGTCGATCCTGAGCGGCGTGTTCGTCGGCGTGTTCGCGGGCTTCGCGAGCATCGACGAGATGGTCGACCTCACGAACATCGGCACGCTGTTCGCGTTCCTCATCGTCGCGATCGGCGTGATCGTGCTGCGCGTGCGCGAGCCCGGGCGGCCGCGCCCGTTCCGCTCGCCCCTCGGGTGGACGTTCCCGCTGCTCGGGATCGTGTCCTGCCTGTACCTGATCTACTACCTGCCGCCGACGTCGTGGCTGCGCTTCGCGGCGTGGCTCAACATCGGCTTCGCGATCTACGCCGGGTACGGCAGCCGCAGGAGCCGCCTGTCGGGCCTCGCGGCGGCGGCCGCGCGCGGGATGAACGAGGCCGAGCACGAGGCCCGCTCGGCGCGCACCGGGGCGTGGCTCGCGCTGGCGGGCACCGCGCTCCTGTTCGTCACGCGCGCCTTCGACCTCCTCGTGGCCGGGTTCCGCACCGACGGGCACGCGGCGGCGTTCGCGGCGCTGTTCCGCCCCGCGCCGTGGTTCGAGCCGTCGTGGTTCCTGATCGTGCCCCTCGCGCTCAACGCGCTCGTGCTGTGCCCGATCGTGGCCCGGCGCGCGCGGCGGGCGCGGGCGCTCGGGGCCGGCGGCACCGCGGCCCCCTTCGCCGTTGCGGCGGGCCTCGCGGCGGGGACCGTGGTCTACCTCGGGCTCGTCGCGCGGTGGTGAGACCGCCGCGCGCGCTGCTCGCCGCGGCCGTCCTCGCCGCGGCCGCGTGCGGCGGGCCGCTCCTTGCGCACGACACGTGGTGGTGCGTGCGCTCGACGTGGAGCGCTCCGGGCGCGGGCGGGCGCGCCGCGGTGTCCCTGCTGCGGTTCTGCCCAGGCGGCCGCGCGGTCGCGCTCGAGGCCACGCTCGAGCGCGGGGCGGGGCGCCTCGCGCTCGCCGGGGACGCGCCGCTCGCGCTCTACGAAGGGGACTGGTGGACGGTCGCGGCCGGGTTCGCGACCCGCATGAAGCTCACGCGCGCCGTGCCGGCCCCGCGCGAACTCGAGCCGGTGCCCGAGCGGAGCCTGCGGATCGCGCCGCGGAACGGCCTCCTCGAGGTGAGCGGGGCGGAATTCGCCCCGCTCCCGGTCGCGCTCCCGGAGGACGCCGTGCGGATGCTGTCCTGCGCCGCCTCGGGGCCCGTCACCCACGACTGACGGTGTCGGTCAGGCGGAAGCCGCGGACCAGCGCCCGCACCTCCTCCGACTGGCTCGACAGTTCCTCCGCGATCGAGGCGGACTCCTCGGAGTTCGCCGCCGTCTCCTGGGTCAGCGCGTTCATGTGGTCGACCGCGGTCTTCACCTGGCCGATGCCGGCGGTCTGCTGCTCGGTCGCGCCGGCGATCTCGTTCATCACCTCGGCCACCTTGCGCGCCTGGCCGTGGATGCCCTCGAGCGCCTCCTGGACCGCCGCGTTGACCTCGACGCCGTGCTCGGCGCTCCTGACCGCGCGCTCGATGAGGCCGCCCGTGTTGCGGGCCGACTCGGCGGAGCGCATCGCGAGGTTGCGCACCTCCTCGGCCACCACGGCGAAGCCCTTCCCGGCGTCGCCTGCCCGCGCGGCCTCGACCGCCGCGTTGAGCGCGAGGAGGTTGGTCTGAAACGCGATCTCGTCGATGGTCTTGACGATGCGCGCGGTCTCGCTCGAGGCGTCCTTGATCTCCTCGATCGCTCGCGAGAGCGTCTGCATGCGCTCGGTGCCGTGCGACGCGCTGTCGAGCGTGGCGTCGGCGAGCGTGCGCGCCTGCTTGGCGTTGTCGGCGCTGCGGCGCGTCATCGAGGCCATCTCCTGCAGGCTCGCCGCCACCTCCTCGAGCGAGCTGGCCTGGTCCGACGAGCCGCGCGCGAGGGACTGGCTCGAGCGGCTGATCTGGCCCGCCGCGCTCGCGACCTGGTCGGCCGCGGCCGTCACGTTCTGCAACGCCTCGTCGAGGTTCTGCGCGGCCTTGTTGACCGCCTCCTTGAGCCGTGCGTGGTCGCCGCGATAGGTGCCCGACACGCGTGCGGCGAGGTTGCGTGCGGCGAGTTCCTCGAGCACGGCGGTCGCTTCCTGGACCGGCAGGATGACGGCGTCGAGCGTGCGGTTGAAGCCCTCCATGATCTCGCGATAGCCACCCTGGTGCCGCGCGGCGTCGGCGCGGGTTCCCAGCTGCCCCTCGATCGCCGCCGAGGTGAGCTCGGCAGCGTCGCCGGCGAGCGCGTGGACCGCGTCCTTGAAGCGCAGCGCGGCGTCGCGGATCTGCGTCAGCGTGTGGTGCGCGGCGCGGGTGTCGTCGTCCGGCGCGTCGAACTCGACGTTCGCGGCGAAGTCGCCGATCGCGAGGCGCTCGAGCGTGTCGACCAGCAACGCCGCCTGGAACTGCTGGTACTCGACGATCTTCTCCGAGGTCCGCGCCGCGGATTTCACCGCGGTCTGGTCGGTCACGAACTCGAACGCGCCGATGACGTTGCGCTGCGCGTCGAAGAGCGGCGCGGCGGCGCAGGCGAGATCCGAGTCCATGCCGAGGACCTGCGCGGTGTTCTCGGTCTCGTAGGCCCGGCCGAGCCGCATCGCGCAGACCGCGGGGCATTCGTCGTTGTTGCACTTCGCGGTGCCCCACGCGTCGCCGCAGCGGACCGAGCCGGACTCGAGCTCGGCCTTCGGGCGCCCGAGGATGTCGGCGCCGGCGCGGTTGATGTACTGGATGCGGAACTCGCGGTCCATGAACTGGATCGGCGTCGGGATCGCTTCGAGGTTCCCGACGATCGTGTCGAGCGTGGCGTTCACGCCCTGCACGATGCGGCGGAAGTCGCCGAGGTGCCGCGCGGCGTCGGCGCGCGTGTCGAGCTTGCCGAACGTGGCGGCCTCGGCGAGCGCGGTGCTGTCCTGCACGAGCGCGTTCACCGCGTCGATGCACGTGTTGAGGTTGTCCTTGATGGCGTTGAAGTCGCCGCTGTAGCTGTCCGTGATGCGCTCCGGAATGTCCCCGTGCGCGATCCGGTCGACGTACTGCGCCGCGACGTTCAAGGGCCCGATGACGGCGTCGAGGGTGTCGTTGACGCCCTGCACGATGCGGCGGAAGTCGCCCTGGTGGCGCGCCGCGTCGGCGCGCGTCGCGAGCTTGCCCTCGACCGCCGCGGTGGCCAGGAGGCGCGCGTCGCCGACGAGCGCGTTCACCGCGTCGATGCAGGTGTTGAGGTTGTTCTTGAGCTCGTTGAAGTCGCCGCGGTACTCGTCGCTGATCGCCGGCGGGATGTCGCCCTTGGCGATCCGGTCGACGTATTCGGCGGCCACGTTCAGGGGCCCGATCACCGCGTCGAGGGTGTCGTTGACGCCCTGCACGATGCGGCGGAAGTCGCCCTGGTGGCGCGTGGCGTCGGCACGCGTCGCGAGCTTGCCGTCCACCGCCGCCGTGGCGAGGACGTGCGCGTCGGCGACGAGCGCGTCGATCGCGTCGATGCACTGGTTGAGGTTGTTCCTGATCTCGTTGAAGTCGCCGCGGTACTCGTCGGTGATGCGCGGCGGGATGTCTCCCTTGGCGATCCGGTCGACGTACTCGGCGGCGACGTTCAAGGGGCCGATCACGGCGTCGAGCGTCGCGTTCATGCCGGCGACGATCCCGGCGTACCCGCCCTCGAACGCGTCGGCGCGGCCGCGGGTGGAGAGCTTGCCGGCGACCGCGTCGGCCGTGAGCCGGTCGGTCTCGGACTTCATTGCGGCGAGCGCGGCGGCCGCGCGCTGCACGTTCTGCGAGAGGAGGTCGTCCTCCGAGCGCGGCGCGAGCGTCACGTCGAAGCGGCCGCGCGCGAGCGCGTCGGCGGCCCCGGCGACCTCCTGCACGTAGCCGATCGTGTCGCGGAACGCGTCGGCGAGCGCGCCGACCTCGTCCGCGGAGCGGTGCTCGATCTTCCGGTCGACGGCGCCGCGCGCGATGTCCTGCGCGACGCGGGCCATGGCGCGCAGCGGGTCGGCGATCAGCCGCGACATCAGGAACCCGAGCCCGACCGCGAGGCCGGCCGCGAGCAGCACGAGCACCGCGACCAGCCCGGTGGTCCAGACGGCCCGTGCCTTTTGCGTGTGCTCGGCCTCCTGCAGGTCGACCTTGTGCGCCTCTTCCAGCTTCTGGATCGCCGCGAGCAGCGCGTCGTGCGCGCCCTGGCCGGCATTGACGGACGTGTCGATCGCGTCGAGCCGCCCGTCCGGCGTGTCCTGGGCGAGGCTGGCGAGCACGTCGCGCGTCGTCCGGCTCCACTCGGCCAGCGCCTTGGCCCCCGCGGTCCGCAGTTCGGCCTCGCCGGGCAGCCGGGGCAGGGCGGTGAGCTTCGCCCACTCCGCCTCGACCTCCGCGAGGCGGCCGGAGTGGAGCGTGCGCTGCGCGTCGGCCGGCGGCGTGCCGTGCTTCATCGACAGCAGGCTGCGCTCCGCACCGAGGACCGACTCGACGTCGGCGCGCAGGTCCGCGAACCCGATCAGCGCGGGCGTCCGCACGTCGACGGTGTCCGCCAGCGCGAGGCTCAGCGAGCGCAGCACGAACAGGCTCGTCCCGCCGACGAGCACCGTCACCACCGCCAGCGCCCCGAAGCTGGCCAGGAGCTTCTTCCGGATCGACCAACCGCGGACTCGACTCGACATGGGTCCCGCCCATCGAATGAGGGCGGCCGGAGCCCCCGGCCCCGGCCCCGTCATCCGTCCCGCTCTCCCGGCTACAGGGAGTTGACGTTGACGCCGACCACCAGGACGCCGACCGGCTTGCCGCCGGCCAGGACGGGCACGGCGATCTGCACGGAGTACGTCTGGGTCGACTCGTCGAACTCGACCGCGCCGCGCCAGGTCTTGCCGGCGATCGGCTCGTCGAACTTCGGCTTGCCCTTGTGGATGTAGGACGTCGTCTTCCCGGTGAAGGCGAC
>JABLTH010058711.1_pt1 | contig 17022 bp, 16 predicted proteins | sample 7875711 | NCBI WGS metagenome assembly JABLTH01 (sample SAMN14941262, study PRJNA633318) | bioreactor metagenome | isolation source: bioreactor | place: China | collected 2019-03-05 | reverse complement strand
CATCGACGACCGCGAGTGCGGCGCGCGCGCGGAACAGACGATCCTCGAGATCGCCCGCGAGAACGGGATCGACATCCCCACGCTGTGCCACTTCCCGGGGCTGTCGTCGGTCGGCGCCTGCCGCCTGTGTCTCGTCGAGGTGAAGGGCGCGCCGCGCCCGCTGCCGGCCTGCGTGACCGTCGTCCGCGAAGGCATGGAAGTCAGGACCAACACCGAGCAGCTCAAGGCCTACCGGCGCCAGATCCTCGAGCTCCTCTTCTCCGAGCGGAACCACATCTGCGCGGTGTGCGTCAGCAACGGCCAGTGCGAGCTGCAGGCCCTCGCGCAGAAGTTCGGGATGACCCACGTCCACTACCCGTACCGCTACCCGAAGCTGAGCGTCGACGCCTCGCACGCGCGGTTCGTCGCCGACCACAACCGCTGCATCCTCTGCAACCGCTGCACGCGCGTGTGCGACGAGGTCGAGGGCGCGCACGCGTGGGACGTCATGGGGCGCGGCATCGAGACCCTCGTGATCCACGACATCAACCAGCCGTGGGGCGAGTGCCAGAGCTGCACCGGCTGCGGCAAGTGCGTCCAGCTCTGCCCCACGGGCGCGCTGTCGGAGAAGGGCCGCTCGGTCGCCGAGATGACCAAGACGCGCCAGTTCCTCCCCTACCTGCAGATGATGCGCGAGGTGCGTCGATGAGCGCGGAGAAGACCGTCACGACCGCGGAGAAGTCCGCCGCGCCCCGGAAGGCGCGCGTGGCCACGATGTGGCTCGACGGCTGCTCGGGCTGCCACATGTCGCTGCTCGACATGGACGAGCGGCTGCTCGAGATCGCGCCGAAGATCGAGCTGGTCTACGGCCCGCTCGTCGACCTCAAGGTGTTCCCCGAGGACGTCGACGTCGCGCTGGTCGAAGGCGCCGTCTCGAGCGACGAGGACAAGCACAAGATCGAGATCGTGCGCGCGCGGACGAAGATCCTCGTCGCGCTCGGCGACTGCGCGGTCACGGCCAACGTGCCCTCGATGCGCAACCCGTTCGGCGTGAAGCCGGTGCTCGACCGCGCGTACTTCGAGAACGTGACGCTGAACCCCTGCACCCCGGACCAGGTCGTGCCGAAGCTCCTGACGCGCGCCTGCCCGATCCACGAGGTGGTCCCGGTCGACGTGTTCGTCCCGGGCTGCCCGCCGCCCGCGGACGCGATCCACTTCGTGATCGCCGAACTCCTCGAAGGGCGGATTCCGGACCCGACCGCGTACACGCGGTTCGGCAAGTGAGGTCCTGACCATGGGCCGCATGCTCGAAATCGATCCCGTGACCCGCATCGAGGGCCACGCCAAGATCACCATCCAGCTCGACGACGCCGGCACGGTGTCGGACGCGCGCTTCCACGTGACGCAGGTGCGCGGCTTCGAGAAGTTCGGCGAAGGGCGCCCGTTCTCCGAGATGCCGTCGCTCACCGCGCGCATCTGCGGCATCTGCCCGGTCAGCCACCTCGTCGCGTCGGCCAAGGCCTGCGACGCGCTGCTCGCGGTCCGCATCCCCGAGCCCGCGGCCAAGCTGCGCCGCCTCCTGAACCTCGCGCAGATCCTGCAGTCCCACGCGCTGTCGTTCTTCCACCTTTCGTCGCCCGACTTCCTGCTCGGCTTCGACTCCGACCCCGCCAAGCGCAACATCCTCGGCGTCGTCGAGGCGAACCCGGCCATGGCGAAGGACGGCGTCCGCCTGCGCCAGATCGGGCAGCAGATCATCGAGTGGCTCGGCAGCAAGCGCATCCACCCGGCGTGGGTCGTGCCCGGCGGCGTGAACAACCCGCTCGCGCCCGCGACGCGCGACCAGATCCTGGCGTGCGTGCCCGAGGCGCTCGCGATCACCGAGCGCGCGCTGGCCTGGTGGAAGAGCGTGATGGGCGAGTTCCGCGCCGAGATCCAGTGCTTCGCCAACATGCCGACGCTGTTCCTCGGCCTCGTCGACCACAAGGGCTGGCTCGAGCACTACGACGGCCACTTCCGCGTCGTCGACAGCAAGGGCGACATCGTCGCCGACCGCGTCGAGACCTCGCGCTACGCGGAGATCATCGGCGAGGCCGTCGAGCCCTGGACGTACCTCAAGTTCCCGTACTACAAGCCGCAGGGCTACCCGGACGGCGTGTACCGCGTGGGGCCCCTCGCGCGCCTCAACATCATCGACCGCTGCGGCACGCACCGCACCGACCAGGAGTGGGCCGAGTTCCAGGAGACCTACCGCGGCGCGGTCCTCTCGTCGTTCCACTACCACTACGCGCGCCTCATCGAGGCGATGTACGCGATCGAGATGATCGAGCAGCTCCTGAACGAGCCCGACATCCTCTCGAAGCACGTCCGCGCCTTCGCCACGCCGAACAGCGACGAGGGCATCGGCGTGACCGAAGCGCCGCGCGGCACGCTGATCCACCACTACAAGATCGACGAGCAGGGCCTGATCGTGTGGGCCAACATGATCATCGCGACGGGGCACAACAACCTCGCGATGAACCGCGGCGTCCTGCAGGTCGCGCGCCACTTCGTGCGCGGCGACAAGCTGAAGGAAGGCATGCTGAACCGCGTCGAAGCCGTGATCCGCGCCTTCGACCCGTGCCTGTCCTGCTCCACGCACGCCGTGGGGCAGATGCCGATGACGATCGACCTCGTCGCCCCCGACGGCTCCGTTCTGGATACCGCACAACGCGGCCTTTGATCGACGGATAGGGAGAAATCGGCCCCGAACGCGGGCGCGAGGGAATGCGACCCTCGCGCCCTTTCCTTTTGGGCCATCCCACCTCTGGGTCATCCCACGCCGTATGGGCCGCGGCCGCCCCACGCCGCTGCGTACCCGTAGGGGCGGGGCTTGCCCCGCCCGCCGACCGCCAAAATAGTTCCATTGGATCGCCAAGAGCAGGGGACCAACAGAAACGAGCCTGGGCTGAGAGATGAACGCGTGGTACCACCAACAAATGCACTCTATCCCAGTAGCTACAACTCCATACCGCTCTTGCCCACCCCTATGATGGGCGGGATACCGCCTTGTCCCGCTCGGGCGCCGTTCCAGCCGATGCCGGTGTTCGCGTACTAAGGGAGGAGATCGCCGATATGGAACCGACTTTCAACCGCTCTGGTGTGCTGGTTTCGCCTAATGTGCACGATTGCCAATGGACGGGAGTGTGGGTCGAGGGAAGAGACGTTCTTATATCGGCAACGGACGGTACAGTAACGGTGACACTGCGGTTTCATGAGTATGAGAGATTTCTCCTGGAGAACTTCCGCGAGTCCACCGTCATTCTAGGAGTCATACTGTTTCGGGCCGCCGAGTGCTTACCGGAGGGGCTATACAACCCCAATGAAGAACCGCAAGCCGACGACGTCATTCAGCGGATCAACGCCGGCAACCTACTTCTCTTTCATATGCGAACAGCTGACGACGGGTACGGGACCATAACGTGTGTCCAGCTATCTGCAGTTGCGGATCCATGTGCTGAGTGAGCCGCGCCACGTGCGCCGTGTGCTGAACCCCGCCACCGATTCCATGTGCATTGAAGGGCGCCACCGACGTCATGCGTATCAAGATCGCACGCATTTCGCGCCGTGGCCCTTTGAAAGCAACGACTCTTCCGCTTCGCGGGCGGCGCGAATGCGGCTCGCGCGTCGCTCCTGAATCGAACGTACGTCACGAGGCGGGTGCCGAGACACACGTCGAGCAATGCGGCCTTTGATCGACGGATAGGAAGAGATCGGCTCCGAACGCGGGCGCGAGGGACTGCGACCCTCGCGCCCTTTCCTTTTCAGGGACCGCCCCGCGCCGTAGGGGCCGGGGCCACCCCACGCCGTGGCGTACCCGTAGGGGCGGGGCTTGCCCCGCCCGCCGACCGTCGAGCGCGAGGAGATCGGGAACCCGGCGGCGGACGTGCGTCCTTGCCCGTCCGGCCATATGGCAGTACACTTATCGCCATATGGCAACCGCGCGGATCGAAGACGAAACCCAGCGCGCCGTGACCCTCCTCGGCGGCTCCCGCGTCTTTCGTCGCCGGGTCAACGACGCCGGTGACATGCAGAGGGAACTGCGTCTCGGGTTCCCCTACGCGGCATTCGAGTCGTTCGCGGAGGCGCTCGACATCCGGTCCACGGAGCTGGCGAGCGTCATGGGCGTCGCTGCACGCACCCTCGCGCGCCGCAAGACGAGCCGCCAGCTGTCGCCGACGGAATCCGATCGCCTGTACCGGATCGTGCTCGTCACGCTGGCCGCGAGCGAGGCTCTCGGTTCGCTCGAGCACGCGAAGTCATGGCTGCACAGGCAGAATCGAGCGCTGGGGGGCGGCTCTCCGATCAGTGTCCTCGACACCGAGATCGGCGAACGCCAGGTCGAGGATCTCCTGACTCGAATCAACCACGGGATCTACAGTTAGTGCGTGTGTGGCGGATCTGCCGTCGCGCGCATGCCGCCGATGCGCTGAGCGGCCGTGGCGGGCTGTTCGTGTCCGGGCGCTGGCACAGTCGTGGCCGCCGGATCGTGTACACGTCGGGGTCCTTGTCGCTCGCGGCGCTCGAGATCCTCGTGCACGTCGACCAGACGGAACTCCCGCGCGACCTGTTCCGCATCGAGGTCGAGATTCCCGATGACGTGAGCGTCGAGCGGATCGACGCGTCGGCGCTTCCAACGGCATGGCGAACGTTCCCCGCGCCTCCCGCGCTCCAGGAGTTGGGGGACGGATGGCTGCAGCAGCAGAAGGCGCTGGTGCTCGAGGTGCCCTCGGCCGTGATCCCGGAGGAGTACAACTACTTGCTCAATCCGGCGCACCCCGACGCGGCGCGCCTGGTCGTCGTGAGCAGCAGGGAATTTGTCTACGATCCTCGGATCGTGGGGCGCTGAATCAATCACGCAGCGTTCGTCCCACGATCCGGCCAAACAACTTCGCCGCGCCGATCGCGGTCCCGACGACGACCACGGGAGACAGCAGGAAGTAGGTCACGCCCCACAGCCAGGGGGCCGTGGAGCACGGTGCGATCACGCCGGTGAGCACGCCGATCCAGCCCCAGCCGAAGAGCGCCGCAGCGCCCGCGGCCGCGGCAACCACGACGCCGGCGAGTCCCGACAGGAGCAACGTCGCGATGCGGGTGTCCACGGCGGCAATCTAAGCCCGGCGCGCGTGGCCCGTCTAGAACACCACGACCAACCCGACCTGCACGACCGGCCACCAGCGGTACCGGCGCACGTCGTCCTCCGTGCGGCGCTCCTGCTCGCGCAGCCCGGCGAGGAGCTGCGCGTACGCGGCGGGATCGTCGGTCGCGAGGCGCGAGCCGGTGACGTCGAGCCGCGCGCGGGGTGCGCCCTGGTACAGGACGCCCAGGTCGAAGCGCGGGTGCACGCCGCGGCCGCGCGCGTTGCCCGCGCCGATCCCGGCGTACACCGCGGTCGACGACGAGAAGGTCAGCTCGCCCGTGAGCGTTCCGACGTCCGCGGCGGGATAGGTGATGCCGTTCACGGTGATCGTCCCGCCCGTCGCGGTCGCCGTGACCGGCACGCGGTTTCGGTTGCGGAACAGGCCGCCGGTCACGCGGAACGATCGGCCGCCCGGGTGGACGTCGGCGAGGAGGCCCTGGCTGTCGAGCTTCAGCCGGCCGTCGTAGTCGATGCCGGCCTCGCTCAGCGAGTGCGAGCGGTCGTAGCGCTGCCACGTGGCGCGCAGGGTGAGCCAGCGGTTGAACGCCAGCGAGGCGTCGACGCCGAGGCCGGCGGTGCCGGCGTGGGCGCCGAGGCCGAGCTCGGGGATCTGGGCGAACGCGGGACTTGGCACGAGCAGGACGGCGAGAGCGGGAACGACGACGGCGGGGACGACGACGGCCGCGCGGGCGGCCAGGAGACGAAGGACGCGCATCCGATCCTCCGCGGCGCGGGGACGTGTGCGGGCCTCGTCACTCTAGGGGTCGCGGGAAGGGGCTGCAAATGCGCGATAATCCGCGGCATGCAGCTCACGCTCGAAACGCCCGCGGACGGCGTGCTGCGCACCGGCGTCACCGTGCTGCAGGCGACCTGCCTGTCGGAGCACGGGCCGCTCGGCGCACTCGCGTTCTCCGTGCGCGGCGTGCCCGTCCCGTGCGGCCGGTGGGCGCACGAGGAACTGGCGCGGGCGCGCGGCGTCGCGGACGCGGCGGGGCTGTCGCTGATCGTCGACCTCGGCGCGCACCTCGAGGCGGCGCGCAGCGGGCAGCTGCCGGTCGACGTTGACCTCGACGGCGTGCGCCAGGGCACGCTCGCGCTGCGCGTCACCGAGGAGGCCTGCGCCGCCGCGGTGCGCGACCGCGACGCGTGGGCGGCGAAGCGCGCGTGGCTCCTCGAACACGTGCTGTGCCCGGTGTGCCGCGCGCGGCGGCCCGAGAAGGGTGCCGGCAGCGGGACGACCGGCGACCTGTGGTGCGCCGCCTGCGGCACGCGCTTCCCCCAGGACACCGCGGCGCTCAACCTGCTCACGCCGGACTTCGCGAGCGCGGCGCAGGTCGTTCCGACGGGCAACGTCTCCGCGAACGGCTTCGACGCGCTGGTCGAGAACATCGTCGCCCACGTGCGCGCGAAGGGCGGGATGGTGCTCGACGACGGCGCGGGCGTGCGCACGTCGAAGGACCCGCACGTCGTCAACCTCGAGATCGTCGACTACCCGACCACCGACGTGATCGCCGTCGGCCAGCACCTGCCGTTCCCCGACGACACGTTCGACGCGGTGCTGTCGCTCGCGGTGCTCGAGCACGTTGCGCAGCCCTTCGAGTGCGCGGCCGAGATCGCGCGCGTCCTCAAGCCCGGCGGGCTGGCGTACGTCGTGGTGCCGTTCCTGCAGAACGAGCACGGCTACCCGCACCACTACTACAACATGACGCGCCGCGGCCTCGTGAACCTGTTCGACGGGCAGCTCGAGGTGCAGCGGCAGTTCGTGCCGAAGAGCGGCGCGCCGCTGTGGGGGCTGCACGCGTTCCTGCACCGCTACTCGGCGCACCTCGAGGGCGCGGCGAAACAGGCGTTCCTGAACATGACCGTCGAGGACATCATGCGGCTCGACCCCGCGACGGGAGAGCACCCGTTGGCCGAGGCGCTCGCGCCGGCGGGGCAGTGGATCCTCGCGTGCACGACCGCGGCCGTGCTGACGAAGCCCGGGAACCAGGAACCGTAGGGGCGGGGCTTGCCCCGCCCGCACCACGAAACGGAATGGAGGACGGCGTGACGGAACCAGCCCTTGTTCTCGAGGGCGTCACCAAGCGCTTCGGAGACCACGTTGCGGTCGACGGGCTCAGCCTGTCGATCCCGCACGGCTGCATCTACGGCTTCCTCGGCCCGAACGGGGCGGGGAAGACGACGACGCTGCGGATGGTCATGAGCATCTTCCTGCCCGACGAGGGCCGCCTGGCGGTGCTGGGCAGCCCGGACGCGGCGGCGGTCAAGGACCGGCTCGGCTACCTGCCCGAGGAGAAGGGGCTCTACAAGAAGATGAAGGTCGGCGAGCTCCTGGCCTACTTCGGGCGGCTCAAGGGCCTGTCCGCGGCCGACGCAACGCGGCGCGCGGGGGAGCTGCTCACGCGCTACGGCCTCGGCGACTGGATCCAGAAACGCTGCGAGGCGCTGTCGAAGGGCATGGGCCAGAAGGTGCAGCTGCTCGCGACGCTGATCCACGAGCCCGAGCTGGTGATCCTCGACGAGCCGTTCTCGGGGCTCGACCCGGTCAACGTCGACCTCATGCGCGACGTGATCCTCGGCATGAAGCGCGCGGGGAAGACGGTGATCTTCTCGACGCACGTGATGGAGCAGGCCGAGCAGATCTGCGACGCGATCCTGCTCGTCAACAAGGGGCGCAAGGTGCTCGACGGTCCGCTCGCGGAGGTCAAGCGCGGCGGCGACCTCGCGATCCGCCTCGACTACGACGGCGACGGGGCGGTGCTGCAGGGGCTGCCCGGCGTGGCGCGCGTACACGACGCGGGGAAGTCGGCCGAGCTGTTCCTCGCGCCGGGCGGCGATCCGCAGGCGGTTCTCGCCGCGCTGGTCGGACGCGTCGTCGTGCGGCGCTTCGACCTGCGCGAGCCGTCGCTGCACGAGATCTTCGTCCGTGCGGTCGGAGGGCGGGCCGATGCGTAGCGCGCGTAGCGCCACGACGTGGAATCGTACGTTCCTGGTCGCGCGGCGCGAGTTCACGCAGCACGTGCGCACCAAGGGCTTCTGGATCGGCCTCCTGATCCTGCCGGTGCTGCTCGTGGTGTCGATGGTGGTCCCGGTGCTGCTCGAGAAGACGGAGGGGCCGCGACGCTTCGCCGTCATCGACCAGTCGGGCTGGCTGCTCGCGGCCGTCGAGGAGCGCGCCGCGGCGGGCGATGCACAGCGGCTGATGCGCCGGCTGCGCGGGAACGAGCCCGAGCATCCCGGCGTCGAGGCCTGGCCGCCCGCGCTCGCCGGGCTCGTCCCGGCGATCAAGGCGGCCCCCGAGGGGCACCTGCCCGCGCTCGCGCGCCTCCTCGCCGCGAGCGACGGCAGCCGGCTCGCGGCCGAAGCGCTGCCCGACGGCGTCACCCCGGAGACCGCCGCGGCCTTCCGCGCCGGGCGCGCCGAGTACTTCCGGTGGTGGTCGAGTCTTCCGGGCAGCGCCGCGGCCGCGCTCAAGGCCAGCCTCTCGCGCGCCGAGTACGTGCGCCGCGACACGCCGCCCGGAGCCGACGCGGAGTCCGTGCTGCGCGACGAGCTGCAGCGGAAGGGCGACGGCCTGTTCGCCTACTTCGTGATCGGCCCCGACCCCTTGGACGCGGCGGGCCGCGGCCACAAGTACGTGTCGAACAACTTCACCGACGACAGCCTCAAGGGCTGGTTCAGCCGCCTGGCGACCGAGGAGATCCAGGCCCGCCGCTTCGCGCGCGAGGGCGTCGCCGCGGACGTCGTGCGGCGCATCGAGGCGCCGTTCGTCTTCGACGAGAAGCAGGTCTCGGCCGGCGGCGTCGAGAAGGCGGTCGCGACGCAGGACGTGCTGCGCCAGTGGGCACCGGTCGCGTTCGTGTACCTCCTGTGGATCTCGATCTACAGCATGGCCAGCTCGCTCATGACGAGCACGATCGAGGAGAAGTCGTCGCGCATCATCGAGGTCCTGCTGTCGTCGGTCTCGCCGCTCGAGCTGATGCGCGGCAAGATCCTCGGCACCGCGGCGACGGGCCTCACGATGGTCGGCACGTGGGTGGTCTTCTTCCTCGCCGCGCTCAAGGCGCTGCCGCGGCTCTTCGGCGGCATGGGCGGGATCGACCTCACCGTGCTGGTGCGCGACCCGGTCTACATCGCGTCGTTCGTGACGTACTTCCTGCTCGGGTTCCTCCTCTACGCTTCGCTCCTCGTCGGCATCGGCGCGGTCTGCACGAGCCTCCAGGAAGCGCAGAACCTGATGGGCCCGGTGACGATCCTCCTGATCCTCCCGCTGATCGCGATGGTCCCGGTCGGCAAGGACCCCAACGGCCTCCTGGCGCGCGTGCTCTCGTTCATTCCGCCGTTCACGCCGTTCACGATGATGAACCGCGCCGCGGGGCCGCCGGCGCTGTGGGAGTACGTCGCGACGACGCTGCTCCTCGTCGCGACGATCGCGCTGGCCGCGCGCGGCGCGGCGAAGGTGTTCCGCATCGGGATCCTGATGACGGGGAAGCCGCCGCGGCTGCGCGAGATCCTGCGCTGGGTGCGGACGCCGGTCGCCTGAAGGGGGCGCTCGATCGAGCGATCCGGACGGGTCAGCCGGACACGGGGCGCACGCGCGCAGCCGCGAGTTTCGCGCGCTCGCGCGCGGTGGCCACGTCGTCCGCGGTCGCGACCGCGACGCCCATGCGGCGCTTCCTGAAGCTCTCGGGCTTCCCGAACAGGCGCAGGTCCGACTCGGGGACGGCGAGCGCGTCCGCGACGCCCTCGAACGCGATGCCGCGCTCCTCGAGCCCGCCGTAGACGACCGCCGACGCGCCGGGGCGGCGCAGCGCCACGTCGACCGGCAGGCCCAGGATCGCGCGCGCGTGCAGCTCGAACTCGGACAGGCGCTGCGAGGCGAGCGTCACGAGCCCGGTGTCGTGCGGGCGCGGGCTCACCTCCGAGAACAGCACCTCGTCGCCGCGCACGAACAGCTCGACGCCGAAGATCCCGCGCCCGCCGAGGTCGCCGGTGACCGCGGCCGCGATCTCGCGCGCCCGCGCGAGCGCCGCGGGCGCCATCGCCTGCGGCTGCCACGACTCGACGTAGTCGCCGTGGACCTGCACGTGTCCGATCGGCTCGCAGAAGAAGGTCTCGACGGAGCCCGACGCGCCGCGCGCGCGCACCGTGAGCTGCGTGATCTCGTAGTCGAAGGTCACGAAGCCCTCGACGATCACGCGGCCGTGGTCGACGCGGCCGCCCGAGCCGGCCTTCTCCCACGCGGGCGCGAGGTCGGCGGGGCTCCGCAGCACGGACTGTCCCTTGCCCGACGACGACATGATGGGCTTCACCACGCACGGGTAGCCGATGCCGCCGTCGATCGCGGCGCGGAGCTCGTCGGCGCTGTCCGCAAAGGCGTAGGGCGAGGTCGGCAGGCCCAGCGTTTCGGCGGCGAGCCGGCGGATGCCCTCGCGGTTCATCGTGAGCCGCGCGGCGCGCGCGGTCGGGATCACCTCGGCCACGCCGTCGCGCTCGAGTTCGACGAGCGCGTCGGTCGCGATCGCCTCGATTTCCGGCACCACGAGGTGCGGCCGCTCGCGCTCGACCAGCGCGCGCAGCGCGGCGCCGTCGGTCATGGCGACGACGTGGGCGCGGTGCGCGACCTGCATGCCGGGGGCGTCCGGGTAGCGGTCGACCGCCACGACCTCGACGCCCAGGCGCTGCAGGGCGATGACGACTTCCTTGCCGAGTTCGCCCGCGCCGAGGAGCATCACGCGGGTCGCCGAGGGGGACAGGGGGGTTCCGATGCGCATGCGCGGGATCCTACCAACGATTCCGGCCCGTCCGGGGCCCGGTGTTGCGAGACCGCCGCGGCCCGGACAAGATGCTCGCTGCCGTACCTCCACCCCGAGGCCTTCGATGACCCTCACGCGCACGTTCGCCGTCCCCGCCCTCCTGGCCCTGCTGCTCGCCTCCGCCGCCTGCGAGGTGCGCCGCGCGGAAGGGCCCAAACAGGCGCGCCGGCAGCCGAAAGAGGCCGCGCCGGCCGAGCCGGTGCCGCCCGCGCCCGAGGCGCAGCCCGCGCGCACCGCGAAGAACGACGCGGCGGCCCCGGCCCCCGCGGTCGAGGCGCCGTCCACGGAGGGGCTCACGCCGGAGGAGAAGCGCGACATCGACGTGTTCCGGCGCGCCTCGGCGGCGGTCGTGTTCATCACGAACATCGCCAAGCAGCAGGACTTCTGGTCGATGACCGAGCGCGAGATCCCGCAGGGCTCGGGCAGCGGCTTCGTGTGGGACGCGAAGGGCCACATCGTCACGAACTTCCACGTCGTCGACGGCGCGAGCGCGCTGCAGGTCACGCTCAGCGACAAGTCCACGTGGGACGCCGAGGTCGTCGGGGCCGCGCCCAACAAGGACCTCGCGGTCGTGCGCATCAAGGCGCCGGCGAACCGCCTCACGCCGCTGCCGGTCGGGAGCTCGGGCACGCTCCTCGTGGGGCAGCGCGTGCTCGCGATCGGCAACCCGTTCGGTCTCGACCACACGCTGACCGTCGGCGTGGTGAGCGCGCTCGGCCGCGACCTCCAGTCACCGGGCGGGCGGCGCATCAAGGACGTGGTCCAGACCGACGCGGCCATCAACCCGGGCAACTCCGGCGGCCCGCTGCTCGACTCGTCGGGCCGGCTGATCGGCGTCAACGCGGCGATCTACAGCCCGAGCGGCGCGTCGGCGGGCATCGGCTTCGCGATCCCCGTCGACACCGTGAAGCGGCTCGTCCCGCAGATGATCGAGCGCGGCCAGCCCGTGCAGCCCGGCATCGGGATCGAGCCGCTGCGCGCCAGCGGGCGGATCGACATCCCGGGGGTGATCGTGCGTGCGGTCACGCGCGGCGGCCCGGCCGACAAGGCCGGCATCGAGGGCATCCAGCGCACGCGCCGCGGCTTCGCGCTCGGCGACGTGATCGTCGCCGTGAACGGCAAGGACGTGGCCAACCTCGACGAGATGGCCGACGCGTTCGACGCCGCCGGCGTGGGCAAGCAGGTCACGCTGACCGTGATGCGCGACGGCAAGAAGCGCGACGTGCAGCTCACCCTGCGCGACCTGTCCGAACAGTGAGCGGCGGCCGCACGCTGGTCGTCGGGCTCGTCAACCCGCTGCGCGGCGACGACGCGGCGGGCTGGGCGGTGGTCGAGCAGCTGGCGACGCGGGTCGACGAGTCCGCGGTCGACCTGCGCACGGTGCACCAGCTGCTTCCCGAACTGGCCGATCCCGTCTCCCGCGCGCGGCGCGCGGTGTTCGTCGACGCCGCCGTCGGCGAGCACCCCGGGGCGGTCGAAGTGCGCGAGGTCGCGCCCGCGCTGCCCGAGGGGATCTTCAGCCACCACATGAGCCCGGCGTCGCTGCTCGCGCTCGCCCGTGCCCTCTACGGCGCGGCGCCCGCGGCGTTCGTCGTGACGATCACCGCGCAGCAGTTCGAGCTCGAGGGACCGCTCGCGGGCGCGGTGCGCGACGCGCTGCCGAAGGCGGTGGACGCGATTCTCGCCCTGCTCTGAACAGATTCGCCCGTCAGCTCCCGAGCAGCTTGAAGAGGTACGGATACACGTTGTCCGCGACCTTCTCCTGGCCCTTCGCGGTCGGGTGGATGCCGTCGGCCTGGTTCAGCTCGCGCACGCCGCCCACGCCGTCGAGCAGGAACGGCACGAGCGGCACGTCCAGTTCCTGCGCCAGCTTCGGGTACACCGCCGCGAACTTCGACGCGTACTCCGGGCCCATGTTGGGCGGCAGGCGCATGCCCGCGAGCAGGACCTTCACGCCCGCGCTCTTGGCCGTGAAGACGATCCGCCGCAGGTTGTCCTCCATGATGTCGACCGGCAGCCCGCGCAGGCCGTCGTTCGCGCCGAGCGCGACGACGAGCACCTCGGGCTTGCGGCGCAGCACCCAGTCGAGGCGCCGCACGGCGCCGGCCGTCGTGTCGCCGGACACGCCGGCGTTGACCGCCACGATGCGGATCCCGACGTGCCCGAAGCGCTGCGCGAGCAGGGCGGGGTACGCCTGTTCGGGCGTGAGCCCGAGCCCGGCCGTCAGGCTGTCGCCGAGGAACGTGACCACGTGCCGTGCGAAGCGCGGCGCTTCGTCCGGGGGCGGCGGCGCGGCGGCGCGCGCCGGCGCGGGCGCCGCGAGGAGCAGGACGGCCGCCGCGGTGGCGGCGCGGAGCGCGAGGCGATAGAACATCGTGTCTCTCCCGACGAGGACCCCGTGGCCCCGCTCAACGATACCGCGCCCTCCGCCGGCCGGCCCGCCATCCGGACGACCGGCCTGACCCACCGCCTGCCGTCCGGCGGGCGCACGCTCACCATACTCGACCGGGTCGATCTCGCCATCGAGCCCGGCGAGTGCGTGGCCGTGCTCGGTCCCTCGGGCAGCGGGAAGTCCACGCTGCTCGCGCTGATCGCCGGACTCGACCGACCGACCGAGGGCCGCGTCGAGGTCCTCGGGCACGAGGTGAGCGCGCTGGGCGAGGACGCGCTCGCGCTGTTCCGGCGCCGTCACGTCGGCTTCGTGTTCCAGTCGTTCCAGCTGCTGGGAAACCTCACCGCACTCGAGAACGTCCTGCTTCCGCTCGAGCTCACCGGCACGCGGGACGCGCGCGAGCGCGCGCGCACGCTGCTCGGGACCGTGGGCCTCGGCGAGCGCACGCACCACTATCCCGCGCAGCTGTCGGGCGGCGAGCAGCAGCGCGTCGCGATCGCGCGCGCGTACGCGGCGCGCCCGCCGGTGCTGCTCGCGGACGAGCCGACCGGCAACCTCGACGGCGCGACGGGCGCGCGGATCCTCGACGTGCTGCTCGAGCTGCGCGAGCGCGAGGGCACGACGCTCGTTCTGGTCACGCACGACGCCGCGCTCGCGGCGCGCGCCGACCGGCAGATCCGGCTGCGCGACGGGCGCCTCGACGTCGAGACGCCCGCGTGAGCGCACGCGACACGGCGCTCCTCCTCGCGCGCCAGGCGCGGCGCGAGACGCGCGGCGGCGCGGGACGGCTGCTGTTCTTCGCGGCCTGCCTCGCGCTCGGCGTCGCGGCCGTCGTCGCGGTCGCGGGCCTCTCGGAGAGCATCGAGAGCACGCTGCGCGCCGAGGGGCGGCGCCTGCTCGCGTCCGACGTCGCCGTGCGGCAGGAGCGCCCGTTCCCGCCCGCGCTGGGCGAGGCCGCCGCGCGGATCGCGGGCGCACGCGTCCTGCTCGTGCGCGAGACCGTGTCGATGGTGAGCGCCGCGCCCGCGGCCGCGGCGGACGGGGCGTCCGCGGCGAGCGCCGTGTGCGAGCTCAAGGTCGTCGGCCGCGGCTATCCGTTCTACGGCAGCCTCACGCTCGAGCCCGCGGGGCCGCTCGACGCGCTCCTCGACGACGGGTCCGTCGTCGTCGGGCCCGAACTCCTCGCGCGCCTCCACGTCGCCGTGGGCGGCACGGTGAGCCTCGGCGGGAAGCCGTTCCGCGTCGCCGGCGTCGTGCGCGCCGAGGGCTCGCGGATGACGCGCGCGTTCGCGCTGGGCCCGCGCGTCTTCCTGACCGACGCCGGGTTCGAGCGCGCGGGCCTCGGCGGGTTCGGCAGCCGTGTCGAGCAGCACCTGCTCGTCGCGCTGCCCGCGGGCGCGGACGCCGCGGCGATCGAGGCCGCGGCCGCGACGCTGCGCGCCGCGGTGAAGGAGACGGACGGCGCCGAGGTGCAGACCAGCACGAACCCGGTGCCCGAGCTGCGCCAGGGCCTCGCGCGCGTCGGCCGGCTGCTCGGCCTCGTCGCGCTGGTCGCGCTGCTCGTCGGCGCGATCGGCGTCTCGCAGACGGTCGGCGCGTGGCTCGCAGGGCGCATGGACGCGATCGCGGTGCTGAAGTGCCTGGGCGTGCGCCCGCGCGAGATCGTGCTGCTCTACGCGGGGCAGACGCTCGCGCTCGCGCTTCTCGGCAGCGTCCTCGGGGCGGCGCTCGGCGCGGCGGTGCTCGCGCTCCTGCCGTCGTTCGTGGGGCCGCTCCTGCCGCGCGAGCTCGTGCACGCCTGGCAGCCGGTGGCCTTCGCGCGCGGCATCGCGCTCGGGACCGGCGTCGCGCTGCTCTTCAGCCTGCCCCCGCTGCTCGGCGTGCGGCGCGTGCCCGCGGTGCGCGTCATCCGCCGCACGGCGGAGCCCGTCGTCGCGGGCCGCGGGGCGCGCGTCTTCGTGCTCCTGCTCCTCGCGGGCGGCGTCGCCGCGGCGGCCGCGCTGCAGGCCGGCTCGTGGCGCGACGGCGCGCTCTTCGCGGCAGGCCTCGCGGCGGCCGCGGCGCTGCTCGCGCTCGGCGCGCTCGCGCTCGTGCGTGCCGCCGCGTGGACGCGCGGGCGGGCGCCGTTCTGGCTGCGCCACGGACTCGGGGCGCTGCGGCGTCCGGGCGCGGGCACGATCGGGGCGGTCGTCGCGCTCGGCCTCGGCGTGCTCGTCGTGCTCGCGATCGAGCTGGTGCACCGCCGCGTGGCCGACGCGCTCACCGGCGAGCTGCCGCGCGGCGCGCCCACCGCGTTCTTCGTCGACGTGCAGACCGACCAGTGGGAGCCGCTGCGCACGCTGCTCGAGCGCGAGGGCGCCACGTCGATCGACGCCGCGCCGATCGTGACCGCGCGGCTCACCGCGATCGACGGCCGGCCCGTGGGGGAGCGGCCGGCCCCGCCCGCGGGCGACGCGCCGGGCGACGGCGCGCGCCGCCGCGAGTGGGCCTCGCGCCGCGAGCAGCGGCTCACCTACCGCGACACGCTGCCGCCGCACAACACGCTCGTCGAGGGAACGCTGTGGAGCGACCCCGCGCACCTCGAGGCGAGCCTCGAAGAGGGCTACGCGAAGGCGCTCGGCGTCGCGCGCGGGGCCACGCTCACGTTCGACGTGCAGGGCGTGCCGCTCGACCTCCTGGTGACGAGCCTGCGCAAGGTCGAGTGGCGCTCGTTCGGCATCAACTTCTTCGTGCTCGCGGAGCCGGAGGCGCTGCGCGACGCGCCGCAGTTCCGCGTCGCGGCCGCGCGCGTGCCGGCCGATCGCGAGCAGGCCGTGCAGGACCGGATCGCGCAGACCCTGCCCAACGTGGTCATGGTGCGCATCCGCGCGATCCTCGACCAGGTCGTGAGCCTCGGCGAGCGCATCGCGTCCGCGGTGCAGCTGCTCGGGCTGTTCACGGTGCTCTCCGGCGTGGTGATCCTCGCCGGCTCGGTGGCGGCGCGCGCCGTGCGCCGCGGGCGCGAGGTCGCGCTCCTGAAGACGCTCGGCATGACGCGCCGCGGCGTGGTCGGCGTGCTCGCGGTCGAGCAGGCGCTGGTCGGCGCGCTCGCGGGCCTCGTCGGCGCGGGCGGCGCGCTCGTGCTCGCGCACGTCGTGCTCACGCGCATGGAGCTGCCCGGGCGCGTCGGCCTGCTCCCGGCCGCGGGGGCCGTCGTCGTGACGGCCGCGTGCGCCGCGGCGGCGGCGACGCTGGCGAGCGTCCGCGCGTTGACGAGGAAGCCGATCGAGGTGCTGCGCGACGAGGGCTGAGCCGCGAGGCCCGTGCCGCGGTCAGCGCGGCGGCGCGGATCCCGGCGCCTCGACCACCAGCGCGACGCACTCCGTGCCGGCGGGCGGCGTGCCCGCGGGCAGCGTGACCCCGCGCGCGCGCAGCGTGCCGCCGAAGTCGGCGAGCCGCGCGAGCGGCAGCGTGATGTGGACGGTCGGCGGGTTGCCCGGCTCGAGCAGGCCGCGTCCGCCGTACTGCTGCGCCATCTGGCCGAGTTCGAGCGCGGGGTTCTGCGGCGGCGGCGCGGTCCAGCGCTGCGTGCCGGGGATCGACCACGTGTTGGCGGCGCTGCACGCCGCGGCGGGGGCCGGTGCGCCGGCCGGAGCGAGGGCCGGCGCGGCGGGTTG
>JABLTH010038307.1_pt1 | contig 17063 bp, 14 predicted proteins | sample 7875711 | NCBI WGS metagenome assembly JABLTH01 (sample SAMN14941262, study PRJNA633318) | bioreactor metagenome | isolation source: bioreactor | place: China | collected 2019-03-05 | reverse complement strand
TCGGTGCTGGGGGAGGCCGCGGCCCGGGCCAAGAGCGCCTCCTTCCGCACCGCGGACTTGGCAGGCATCGACATCATGGCGGCCACCGCCAAGAACGTGTACGACCTCTGTCCCGATGACGAAGTGCGCGACGTCTTCAGGTTCCCGCCCCTCCTGCAGTGGATGCTGGACAACAAGGTTCTGGGCAACAAGACCAAGGGCGGCTTCTTCAAGAAGGACAAGGGCGAGGGCGGCAAGAAGCTCTTCCTCAGCCTCGATCCCGACACGAAGGCCTACAAGCCCCAGGAGAAGAAGGACTGGCCGATCCTGAAGGAGCTGAAGGGCGTCGACGACCCGGCGGAGCGGGTCCGGACCCTGCTCACCAGCGACAGCGAGGCCGGGCGCCTGGCTTGGCGCTGCGTGGCGGACAACCTGACCTACGCCGTGAACCGCCTGGGGGAGGTCACCGACCTGCCCCTGAACGTGGACAACGCCATCAAGAACGGCTTCGCCTTCGAGCTCGGCCCCTTCGAACTCTGGGACACCCTGGGCGTGGCGCGGGTCGTGGCCCGCATGGACTTCGAGCAGCGGAAGGTGCCTGAACTCGTCCGGCGCATGCTCGCCAAGGGCGTGGACGGATTCTACCGCTGGCAGTTCGGCGTGCCCGTCGCCCAGCTGGATCCGAAGACCCTGGAATACGTCCCGATCCTCGAGGACCGGAAGGTCATCATCCTCAAGCGCGAAGTCGGCAAGGGCCGGGTGGTGGCGGAGAACTCCTCCGCCCAGCTCATCGACCTGGGCGACGACGTGGCCTGCCTCCAGTTCCGCACGAAGATGAACGCCCTGGACGACGGCATCGTCATGCTCATGGAGGACACGGTCCAGAAGCACATCCCCGGGCGCTTCAAGGGCCTGGTGGTGGGCAACCAGGGCAAGGTCTTCAGCGCGGGCGCGAACCTGGTCTTCGTGCTGAACGCCGCCAAGGACAAGCAGTTCGACCTCATCGAGGAGGCCTCCCGGCGGCTGCAGTACGCGGCCCGGGCGCTGACCTACGCACCCTTCCCCACGGTCGCGGCGCCCTTCCAGCTCGTGCTGGGGGGCGGCTGCGAGATCACCTTGGCCTGCCAGCGGGCGGTGGGATCCGCCGAGACCTACATGGGCCTCGTGGAGGTGGGCGTGGGCGTCATCCCCGCGGGCGGGGGCTGCCTCCAGATGCTGCTGCGCATGGAGGAGGCGCTGAACGCCAAGGGCGAGCTGGGCCCCATGCCCAAGATCAAGGCCGCCTTCCAGTTCATCGGCACCGCCAACGTGAACACCAGCTTCGACGAGGCCCAGCGCAACGGCTACTTCCGCCGCACCGACGTCCGGGTGATGAACAGCGCCCATCTGCTGGCCGCCGCCAAGGCCGAGGTGCTGAAGATGGCCGCGGACTTCAAGCCCGTGGAGCCCCGCACCTTCCGGCTGCCGGGCCTCGGCGGCGTCGAGGCCCTGAAGAGCGCCGTGCGGGACTTCCAGCTCCAGGGCCTGGCCTCCGAGCACGACGGCATCATCATGGGCGAGCTGGCCCACATCCTCTGTGGCGGCGACGTCAGCCCCGTGCAGGAGGTCACCGAGGAGCGGATCCTCGAGCTGGAGCGCCAGGCCTTCGCGCGGCTCTGCGGCTACGAGAAGACCCAGGCCCGGATGGACAGCATCCTCACCAAGGGGAAACCGCTGCGGAACTGAGCCCGGGACGGGCGGGCGGGGTAGGATCGGGGGATGCTCCGGTCCCGCCCCGCGCTGCTCCTCCTCGCCAGTCCCCTGGCCGCCCAGGAATTCCAGCTCCCGCCCTACCTCCCCGTTCCCGAGGGGCTCGAGATCAAGGCCGAAGGCCAGGAGACCTGGCGCTTCGACAAGGAGCCCTTCGACATCCGCAATCCCGCCACCGGGGCCTGGCTGAAGATCCCCGTCCAGGGCATGACCTCCCGGTTCTTCCTGCGCCCCGCCGGCGGCCAGCGCATGGGCACCCTGCTCCTCCAGCAGGCCTTCCAGAAGGCCCTTGAGGACGCCGGCTGGACGTGGGAATGGAAGGAGCGGGGGACGGCCAGGCACCTCCGGGACGGCCGCGAGGCCTGGCTGGGCTTCAAGCCCGCCGGCAGCGGGGAACTGCGGGTGGCGGTGGTGGAGAAGGCGGAGCCGCCCACCCTCACGCTGCGATCCCGGGGCCGGACGTGGAGCCCATCAACGACCAGGCGGACTTCCCCTACGTCCTGCCCTCGGTCCGGGGCAGGCTCCTGCGCAGCCTCCAGCTCACCAGCCCCGAGCCGGTGCGCCTCGCGGACGGCACCGAGACCCTGGCCACCCTCACCATGGTGGAGAAGCAGTACGAGCTGGAGCGGCCGGTCTCGAACCACGAGTTCCTCACGGTCATGCAGGCGGCCCTGAAGGCCGCGGGCTGGGAGATCGAGGGCACCACGCCGGGACCCCAGGCGGTGGTCCAGGCCTACTACACCCGGGGGGGCCGGGACCTGCGGGCCACCCTGCGCAACCTGAGGACCACCCAGTCCCTGGCGGTGACCGACGTGGGGGCCCAGCTGCCCAAGGGCAGGACGGAGGGAGGCAAGCGATGAAGGCCCTGCGGTTCGAGACCTTCGGGGATCCCGGGACGGAGCTTGGTTTCGACGAGGTCCCGGATCCCGTTCCCGGGCCGGGCGAGGTCCGGCTGCGGATGCGCCTCCGCCCCATCAACCCCTCGGACCTCCTCCAGGTGCGGGGCGTCTACGGCCGGCGCCCGCCCCTCCCGGCCCTCGCGGGCCTGGAGGGGCTCGGCACGGTGGAGGCCCTGGGCCCGGGGGTGGAGGGCTTCAGCCTGGGCCAGCGGGTGGTGCCCATGGGCGCCCAGGGCACCTGGGCGGACCTCCTGGTGACCCCCGCGGAGAGCCTGGTGGCCATCCCGGACGGCCTCTCGGACGAGATGGCCTGCCAGGTCATCGTGAACCCCCTCACCGCCTGGCTCATGTGCGTGGAGGAGCTGGACCTGGGCCCCGGGGACTGGCTGGTGCAGACCGCGAGCGGCTCCGCGGTGGGCCGCTGCATCCTGCAGATCGCGCGGATGAAGGGGTTCAAGGTGCTCAGCCTCGTGCGCCGCCGCACGGACCTGGCGGTGGCCCTGGAGGCCGAGGGCGTGGGCCCCGTGCTGAGCACCGAGGATCCCGACTGGGGCGACCGGGCCCTGGACTTCCTCCCCAAGGGGGGCGCCACCGCCGCGGTGGACGCCGTGGGCGGGGCGGTGGGCGGCCGCGTGGCCATGCTGCTCCGGCGGGGCGGCACCATGCTGGTCTACGGGGCGCTGTCCATGGAGCCCCTGCTGGTGCCCGGCGGCCAGATGATCTTCCGGACCCTGACGCTCCGGGGCTTCTGGCTCACGGACTGGAAGCTGCGGACGCCCAAGGCCGAGCGGGACCGGATCCTGGCGCCCCTGCTCGGGGAGATGGCCGCGGGCCGCATCGGCCCGCCCGTGGAGGCGGTCTTCCCCCTGGAACGCTACCGGGAGGCCATCGCCCTGGCGGAGGCGGCGGGACGGGGCGGCAAGGTGCTGCTCTCCAGCTAGACTCGGGGGATGACCACCCGCGCCGCCCTGAAGGATGAAGTCTTCCTCCGCATGGCCTTCGAGCTGAGCCGCCTTGGCACCTGCTGCCGCCTGAAGGTGGGCAGCGTGCTCCTCCGATCCGACGGCAGCATCGCCGCCGCGGGCTTCAACGGCGCCCTGCCGGGCATGCCCCACTGCACCCCCGAGACCTGCAACGAAGGCCGCCGCTGCCTCCATACCAGCCACGCGGAGGAGAACGCCCTGGGCTTCTGCGACGGGCCCGTGGCGGTGGCCTACGTCACCCACGAGCCCTGCCTCGCCTGCACCCGCGCCCTGGTCCGCCGGGGCGTGCGGCGCGTGGTGTTCGGCCATCCCTACCGCAGCATCGGCGACCAGGAGCGCGAGGAGCGGGACGCCATCCTGGGCCACTACGGCGTGAAATGGGAGGCGATCGAGATCGCAGCCTCCTAGATCCGAGGGGATCGGCAGAGGACCCGAGTCGCGGACCTGTCTGCGGCGCCGGCTGCAGTGCTCGATCCGTGACCCTGGTGCTTGCCGGGGGCCCGACGGCGCTCAGCCCGCGGGCTTGCCGCCCGACCCACACGTTCCATGACCATGTCCTCATCGGGTCCCGACTTCAGGCGGTGCCTATGCACCGCCTTCCGTCACCCGATGGGACATGGTGATCCCAGCGCGATTCGAACGCGCGACCTTCTCCTTAGGAGGGAGACGCTCTATCCAGCTGAGCTATGGGATCCCTGGCAGGCCATTGTCCCAGGGGGGTCGCTTCTTTACAAGGCCGCGACCAGTGCAGTGGGTCAATTTATAGAAAGGTTCCCAAGAAACCATTGCAACTGGTCCCGGATTTCATACCATTGGGGCGCGTATGGCACTTCCATTGGCAACGCCTTGAACCAAAGCACCGTGGGGCTTGCAGTTGTCCTTCGGACCCCGGGCCGCTATTCTCACTCCCATCACAGTTTCTTACCAAGGAGGCGCTTCATGGCATCCATCAAGCACTGGATTCTTCCGCTGACGACGACCGCAGGGCTGTTGATGCCGACGGTCGCGCACGCGCAGTCGAAGAAGAGTTCGGGTTTCTGGCCCTGGGAAGTCCAGCTGGGCATCGACTCCATGGGCTACGACAAGGCCACGGTCCAGGGTCCCGTGAGCACGTTCCAGATCGGGACGGATCCCTCCACCGGCATCCACGGCCGCATCTCCATCGAGCCCTGGTGCTGGAGCTGGGGCGCCCTCCAGCTGTCCGCCGGCATGCGCGCGGAGAGCGACATCAAGACCGGCTACGACAGCAACTGGGACATGAAGCACAAGTCCCAGGCGATGGTCGGCGCCATGCTGCGCCTCGGCAAGCAGGGCAGCGCCTGGCAGTTCGGCCTCGGCGTGGACGGCCGCAAGGACTACCTGGAGGCCACCTCCGGCAACGACGGCCACGGAACCCCGACCAAGGAGTCCGAATGGCGCATGTGGGGCCGCGCCATGGGCCGCTATGTCTGGGACCGCGGCTCCAACATGAGCCCCTTCCTGGGCATCGAGATCGCCGCGCCCTTCAACAAGGTCGAGGTCAACAGCATCAACTACTACCAGGACCTCGTGGCCCTCACGAACCGCTACCCCGGCGGCGTGCGCCAGCGCACCCAGGGCCCTGAGAGCCTGACCCGCGGCCACTTCCCCACGGGCCAGGTGGCCCTGGTCGGCGGCCTGCGCTTCGGCCAGTCCAGCTGCGGCACCTCCTTCGCCTCGGCCCCGGCCCCGCTGCCCGCTCCGGCGCCCGCCCCGGCCCCGGCTCCGGCCCCCGCTCCCGAGCCCGCCCCGGCTCCCGCCCCGGCCCCCGAGCCCGCCCCGGCTCCGGCCCCGGTGAAGCCCGCCGAGCCCGAGTACGTGGACATCGAGGGCATCGTCGCCCGCTTCGGCACCAACAAGAACACGCTGCCGAAGAAGTCGATGGAGATCGTCAAGCAGTGGACCGCCAAGTACAAGGGCAAGGTCGAGGGTTCCGCCCTGACGGTCACCGGCCACACCGACAGCCGCGGCCCCAAGGGCTTCAACCAGCGCCTCTCCGAGCGCCGCGCCGCCACCCTCGCCCGCATCCTCAAGGAGCAGGGCGTGGAGGTCCCGAAGGAGGCCATCAGCGGCCGCAACTTCGAGGAGCCGGTGGGCGACAACAAGACCCGCGATGGCCGCGCCGCCAACCGCCGCGCCGAGGTGGGCGTGAAGTCCGGCTCGAAGTTCCGGATCACCTCCAAGATGGAGACGCCGCTCGACCACACGATCCTGCGCCGCTCCAAGCCCGCCGAGGCCGCCCCCGCCGCTCCGGCGGCCGCGGAGGCCCCGAAGGCCGCTCCCAAGGCTGATGCCCCGAAGGCGGACGCCAAGGCGGGAAAGAAGGGCTGAGAAACGCCCCGCACGGCAGGAAAGGGCCCCTCGCGGGGCCCTTTCCCGTTCCGTGGCCCGCGCGAGCCTAGGCCTTGGCCAGGTACTCCTCGTAAGTGCCGGAGAAATCCTCGATCTCCCCGCCGTCGAAGTGCCAGATGCGGGTGGCGACCTCGTCGATGAGGTCCTCGTCATGGGTGACCAGGAGGATCGTGCCTTCGAAACGCTGGAGGGCGGTGTTGAGGGCGATGACCGCTTCCAGGTCCAGGTGGTTGGTGGGCTCGTCCAGCACCAGGATGTTGGGCTTCTGGAGCATCAGCTTGCAGAACATCAGGCGGCAGGCCTCGCCGCCGCTCAGCACCTCGGTCTTCTTCGTGCCCTCCTCGCCGCGGAAGAGCATCTGGCCCAGGACGCCGCGGATCTGCTCCACCGTGGCGTCGGGGTCGAACTGGCGCAGCCAGTCCACCATGGTCCAGCCCGGCGGGATGGATTCCCGGAAGTCCTGGGCGAAGTAGCCCACGTTGGCCTCGTGGCCCCAGCGCACCGTCCCCGAATCGATGGAGACATAGGGTTCGGTGACGCCGGGGGCGTTGGCCAGCAGCGCGTTGAGCAGCGTGCTCTTGCCGACGCCATTGCGGCCCATGATGGCCACCTTCTCGCCGCGGGCGACGTTGGCCGTGAAGCCGCGGATCACCTTCACGTCGCCGTAGCCCTTGGCCACGTGCTCGAACTCCAGGGCGTGGCGCCCCGAGGGCCGCTTCTGCTCGAACTTGATGAAGGGCCGCTGGATGTTGCTGCGGGCCAGTTCGCCGGGGGCGAGGCGCTCCACCTCCTTGCGCCGGCTGTTCACCTGGCTGGAGCGCGTGCCGGCGGCGAAGCGCTGGATGAACTCGTTGAGCTGGGCGATCTTCTTCTCGCGCTGCGCGTTCTCGGCTTCGATGCGCGACCGGACCTGGGTCTTCTGCATCACCATGTCGTCGTAGCCGCCGGTGTACTGGATGATGGTCTGGTAGTCGATGTCGGCGATGTGCGTGCAGACGTTGTTCAGGAAGTGGCGGTCGTGGGAGATGACGATCACCGTGCCCTGGTAGCGGCCCAGGAACTCCTCCAGCCAGTGGATGGAGTCCAGGTCCAGGTGGTTGGTGGGCTCGTCCAGGAGCAGGGCCTCCGGGTTGCCGAAGAGGGCCTGGGCCAACAGGACGCGGACCTTCTGGCCGCCCTGGAGCTCCGACATCCTCCGGTCGTGGAGGCCTTCCGGGATGTCCAGGCCGTCCAGCAGCACCGCCGCGTCGCTTTCGGCGGTGTAGCCGTCCTCGTCGGCCACGATCCCCTCCAGCTCGGCGACGCGGATGCCGTCCGCGTCGGTCATCTCGGCCTTCTCGTAGATGGCGTCCCGCTCCTGCAGGGCCTCCCAGAGGGGCTTGTTGCCCATGACCACGGTGTCGATCACGCGGAAGGCGTCGAAGGCGAACTGGTCCTGGCGCAGGATGCCCATCTTCCGCGGGCGCTGCACCGTGCCGGTCTGTTCCTCCAGCTCCCCGGCGAGGATCTTCATGAAGGTGGACTTCCCGGCGCCGTTGGGCCCGGTCAGGCCGTAGCGCCGGCCCGGATTGAAGGTCGTGGTCACGTCCTCGAACAGGATCTTGGACCCGTAGCGCATGGTGACGTTCTGGACAGCGAGCATGGGTTCTCCCGAACCCTCAATGGTACCGGGCCGGGGCGGGTCAGGCCCGCGGCATTTCTCCCGGGGAGCCCGGTGGATTACCATTGTCCTTTCCCATTGCCCCCCCAGGCCCCTTCCCGCTGGAGGCGCCGCGCCTCCCCCCCCATGGCCCAAGACCCCCAAAGCATCGGACGCTACGTGGTCCAGCGCGTGCTGGGACGCGGAGCCATGGGCGTGGTGTACCTGGCCCAGGACCCTCTCCTGAAGCGCCCGGTGGCCATCAAGACCATGCGGGACGGCGAGGGCGGGGACGAGCAGGAATCCACCATGGAGCGGTTCAAGCGGGAGGCCGAGATCAGCGCCCGCCTGAACCACCCCAACATCATCACGGTCTACGACGTAGGCGTGGACCCGGCCATGGGGCCTTTCCTGGCCATGGAGTTCATCGACGGGGCCAGCCTCGCCAGCCTCAGCCGGCACGGCCTGGCGCCCGAGGTGGGCCTGCGGCTGCTGGTCCAGGCCATGGCCGCCCTCCAGGCCGCCGCCGAGGCGGGCATCGTCCACCGGGACGTGAAGCCCGAGAACATGCTGGTCCGCCGGGACGGCCGACTGAAGCTCATGGACTTCGGCATCGCCCGGGGCGGGGACAGCCGCCTCACCCAGGCGGGCATGGTGTTCGGGACGCCGTCCTACACGGCGCCGGAGCTGCTCACGGGGAGCGAGGCCTCCCCGGCCACGGACCGCTATGCCTTCGCGGTCACCGCCTACGAGCTGTTCACCGGGAAGCTCCCCTTCCAGGGGAGCAGCGTGGGCTCGACCCTCTACCGGATCGTCCACGAGCCCCCCGCCTTTCCCCAGGACATCGATCCCGCCCTGCAGCTGGTCTTCGCCAAGGCCTTCATGAAGGATCCCGCGGACCGCTACGAGGACCTTCCCGCCTTCCTCCTGGCCCTCTCGGACGCCCTCCCCATCAGCCGCGAGTTCCGGGCCAAGCTGCACAACCTGATCGAGGGGGACGAGGCCTTCGGGGGAAGCACCCTCCACGGGGTGCGGACGAGCGCCCCCTTCGGCGTGGACCTGGTCCAGCCGACGCCCCGGCCGGAGGCCTCCCCGCTACCCACCGAGAACCTGCCCCTGCTGGAGCCCGAGCCCGAGCTGGACGTGGAGCCGGAACCTCCCGCCCCCGCCCCGTCCGAACCGGTCCGCCCGCCGCTTCCGCCCACGGAGTTCGTTTCCCTGGACAAGGTGTCCGCCCTCCTGGACGGGCCGCCCCCCGCCGGGATGCGGATGGAATCCGGCCCCGGGGCCGCGGAGGCGGCCGCCCCCGAGGAGCCGGAGGCGCTGCCCCAGCGGGAGGATCCCGCCCTCCTCGCGGCCGCGGTGCTGCTCGAGGACAGCGATTCCTGGGCCGCGAACCTCTTCGCGGAGCACGCCCCGGATGGCTCCCGTTCCAGCGGCTCCCTCCCGCCCCCCGAGCCAACGCCCCGACCTGGCGAGCCGGTGGTGATCGCCCCCAGCGGAGAGATGTCCAGGCCGGGAACCCCGCAGCCTCAAGGTCTCGAGGACTTGTCCGAGGCACCCGCTGAAGCGACGGCTGCGGCCGCCCAGCCCGCGGAGGCCCCGCCCGCCGATGCCGAGGCACCCCGGTCCCGCCGGAACCCGCTCCTCTGGGTCCTGGGTCTCGCCGCGGTGGCGCTGCTGGCCTTCGGCGCCTACCGGTTCCTGCCCACCTCCCGGCGGGTGGACATCATCAGCACGCCGGCGGGAGCCAACGTCTACCTCTTTGGCCAGTTCCTCGGCACCACGCCCCTTCCCCAGGCCAAGCTCCCCGGCCGGGCCGCGGTCCTGAAGTTCGAGATGCAGGGCTTCATTCCCCAGACCCGGGAGGTGAGGCCCGATGAGAGGTCGGTGGAAGTCGCCCTGGAGGGACTGCCCTGGACCACGGCCGTCCGCTCCGATCCGCCGGGTGCGGAGGTCCTGCTGAACGACGCGCCCAAGGGCGTGACGCCGCTCTCGGAGCTCCAGGTGCCCAGCACGGGGACCCAGGTGCTGACCCTGCGCCTGAAGGGCTTCGCGGACATGGTCATCACCCTGGACAAGGACATCCCCATCCCGGATCCCGTGGTGATGACCCCCGTGAACTTCAAGGTCTCGGTGGCCTCCGATCCGCCCGGCGCGGAGATCCTGCTCAACGGGACGCCCCGGGGCCGCACGCCCAAGGAGCTCGAAATCACCTCCGCCGCCGACCAGGTCCTCGCCCTGCGGTTGAAGGGGTACGAGGAGTGGAGCGCGCGCCTGGATCCCGCCAAGCCCCTGCCGAACCCGGTCCCCCTCAAGGTGAGGATCGCGAAGCTCAGCGTGCACAGCGAGCCTGCGGGGGCCACGGTCTTCCTGGACGGCAAGCAGATCGGCATCACGCCCCTGGAAGGGTTGCCCGTGCCCATGAACCAGCCCCATCAGCTGAAGCTGGCCCACGACGGCTACCAGGACTGGACCGGCCCCTTCGAACCCGGCACGGAACTCCCGAATCCCATCCGGCTCCAGGCCAAGCCCAAGCTGGGGAGCCCGGCGGTGCCCCTGGAGCCCGAGAAGCCCAAGGAGCCGGTGAAGAAGCCGGGCTTCTGGAAGCGCCTGTTCGGGGGCGGCGACAAGAAGGCCGACTCCAGGAAGGATTGATCCCGCTCCATCCCCCCGCCATCAGTCGAGCCCGAAGCGGACCTCGTCGAACCCCGTGGCCGCGGCCTCCCATCCCGGCCCCCGGCTGCCGAAATGGCCCACGACCCTGAGCCCGAGGGCGTGGGCGCGCTGGGCGACCCGCATGGGGAGCTTCCCCTCCAGGGTGGTCGCGTCCAGGCGCCCTTCGCCGGTGAGCACCTCGTCGCAGCCCTCGCAGGCCCGGTCAAACCCCGCCACCGCCAGGAATGCGAGGGCGCCGTCCTGCAGCTCGGCGCCCAGGGCCTTGAACCGGCCGCCCAGGGCGCCCGCCGCCCCGGTCCCGGGGCCGGAGGGGAGTCCGAGGGCCTCGAGCCGCGCCTTCAGGAGGGGGATGTCCCCGGGGCGCGCCCCCTTCTGGGGCCCGAAGCGGGCGGCGGCGTCCCGCCATTCGGTGGCGACGTCGCAGAACACCGTGGTGGGGGGAAGGCGGAGGTCCGGCCAGTCCTGGCCGCCGTCCACCGTGGCGCTGCCGCCGAGGCCGATCCACAACCGCGGCGCGTCCCCATGGGCCGCGACCAGGTCGCCGAAGCCCCGGCTGGAGGCCCGCAGGGGATCCGGCCGGTCCAGCCCGGCGAGCCCGATCACCTGGGCGCATTCGAGGGCCACGGTGCCGTCGGGAAGGCGCAGCACCGGGACGGGGCGGCGCCTCCCGAAGGGATCGGCGGCCTCGGCCTCCTCCCAGGCCCCCCCCAGGGCGTGGTGGAGGCAGGCCAGGAAGCCGTCCCCGCCGTCGCTGAGGGGCAGGATGCGGTCCCCTGGGCCCGCCAGCCGCCGGGCCGCCTCCAGGGGGTTGAAGGAGCCCTTGAAGGCGGTGGGACAGACGAGCCTCATTCCCGGGGCCTGGGGGCGAGGACGGCCTTCCGCCGGGAACCCTCCGGCGGGCGCTCGAGGTCCCGGAGGGCCTGGCGCCACCGGGGAAGGTCCAGGCCGTTTCCGATCACCACCGCTGCGCAGGGTGGGGGCGTGGCGGCGGAGGGCAGGGGGGCGACCTCGAGCCGCCCGTCCGCCCACTGGAAGGCCCAGAGGTCGCTGCCGTCGTGCCGCGGGGGCCAGCCGTCGAAGCGCACGATCCCCTTGGCCCGGAGCAGCTCGCCCCCTTCCGGGGGGCGGAAGAAGACGGCCTCGAGGGCCGAGGGATCCACGGCGTGGTCGAAGGCCACCGTGAGGGCCCGCGCCGCGGCATAGCTCGGCCCCGCGGCTTCCCAGCCTTCGGGAACCCTGCGCAGGTCCCCGCTCCAGGGGTCCGCGGCGCCGGGGGGCAGTTCACCCAGGCGGCCGTGCACCACGGGAAGCCCCGGGTGCGCGGCCCGCAGCTGGCCCTCCCAGGCCACCGCCAGGCTGGGGTCCAGGTCGGCCTTGCTCACCAGGGCCAGGGAGGCCAGGGCGGCCTGGTGCCGCAGCAGGACCCGGGTCTCGAGATGATCCAGGGGGGTCAGGGCGGAGATGACCGTGAGGCAGCCGGCGATGCGCAGGCGGCCCGCGAGGGCGGCTTCGGATTCCAGGTCCACCAGGTCCGTGGGATCCGCCAGCCCGGTGGTCTCCAGCACCACTCGCTCCGGCCGCTCCCCCTCGGGCCGGCCGGCCCAGTCCGCCAGGGCCGCCACCACGTCGGCCCGGAGCGAGCAGCAGGCGCAGCCGTTCACGAGGTTGGCGATGCCCGCGAGTTCGGGGCGCTCGGCGTCCACCAGCGCCCCGTCCACGCTCACGGCGCCGAACTCGTTGATGAGCACCGCCACCCGGCGGCCCGCGGCGACCTCGGCCCGCAGCAGCCGGTTCACCACCGTGGTCTTGCCGGAGCCGAGGGGTCCCGTGACGAGGAGGATGTCCATCATCCCTCCAGTGTGGTCCAGCTCGGGCCGCACTGGCATGGTGGAGGCATGCTCGGCCTGGACCTGCTCTACCTCGTCGCCGTCGGCCTGTCCGGGGCCGTGGCCCGGGGCCTCCTCAAGGGCCTGGGTCCGGACGTCCGGCTCCGCCTCGAGGCCCGCCCTCCGGATGGGCTTTTGGAAGGCTGGCTCTGGGTCCACGCCGTGAGCGTCGGCGAACTGCTCCTGGCCGAGGGCCTGCTCGGGCGCCTCGCGGCGCGCGGGCACCGGGTCCACGTCACCACCGGCACGGTCGCCGGCCTGGACCTGCTCCAGAAACGGCTGCCGGAGTGGGACCGGGGCCGAGGACGCCTCAGCGGCGGCGCCTTCCCCCTGGACGATCCCCGGGGACTGCGCCCCTTCCTCCAGCCGCCCCCGGGGGCCTTCATCGCCCTCGAGACCGAACTGTGGCCGAACCTGCTGCGGGAGCTGGCCCGGCGGGGCATCCCGAGGATCGTGGTCAACGGGCGGCTCACCGCCCGGAGCCTCCGGCGGGGCGGGCCCTGGATGAGGCTTGCGGCTTCCAGGTTGAGCTTGGTCGCGGCCCGGGACCCCGAGTCCCTGGAGGCCTTCCGGAGCCTGGGCGCCCCGCGCGTGGAACTGGGCGGCAACCTCAAGACCGACCTGCCGCCGCCCCGGCCCCTCCACGGGGGCTGGGACTTCCTGCGCCAGGCCTGGGTCGCGGATCCCATCATCGTGGCGGGGAACAGCGTGGACGGGGAGGAGCCCCTCATCCTCGACGCCTTCCGGGCCCTGCTCGGGGAATTCCCCGGCGCGCGCCTGATCCTGGCGCCCCGCCGCCCCGCGCGGTTCGCGGAGGTGGCCAACCTGCTCGCCGAGGGGGGCTGGGCGTTCCGGCGCGCCTCGGAGTCCTGGCCCGGGGAGGCTGATGCATGGACCCCCGTCCGGATCCTCCTCCTGGACACCCTCGGGGAACTGGCGGCCGCCTACCGGGAAGGCACGGTGGCCCTGGTGGGCGGGGGATGGACATGGCACGGCGGCCACAACCCGGTGGAACCCGCCGTGGCGGGGCTCCCCGTCCTGCTCGGACCGGGGTTTGAAAATTTCCTGGACCTTGTAAATCCATTGATGACGGCCGGGATCGTCCAAGTGGTCCCCGCCGGGGGCCTGGCTTCCGCCCTCCGGTCCGCGGTGTCGACGTCGCCATGTCGGGCCATGCCTCGAGCCCTGCCCGCAAGCCTCGGCGGCGCCCTGGAAAGGAGTTTGCTACTCATGGATCCGCTTCTGCCCGAGCCCCGCTAGACTGCTGTCCCGACCCTCCGAGACGCCTCATGTCGCCGACACCTCCCCATGTCCTGCTCGTCGATGACGACGCCGCGGTGCTCAATCTCGTCCGCGAGGCCCTCACCCACTACGGCATGGTGGTCCACGCGTTCTCCGAGGGCCACCGGGCCCTGGAGTTCCTGCAGGCGCCGGATTCGCCGCCCTTCGACCTCGTGGTGTCGGACATCAACATGGACGGGATGGACGGCTTCGACGTCATCCACAGGGTGAAGACCATCCAGTCGAACCTGCCGGTGGTCCTGATGACCGGCCAGGCCACCCTGGAATACGCCATCCGCGCCATGCGCCTCGGGGCGAGCAACCTCTTCCAGAAGCCCCTGGCCATCCGCGAGATGGTCAAGGCGGTCTTCCACCTGGTGGAGATCCACCGGGAGATCCGCCTGGCCGCCCACGGCCTGAAGGGGCTCGTGAAGGAGGAGCGCGTCTTCTCCTTCCGTTCCGACGAGCTGGACATCCCCTCGGTGGTGCGGCACCTCACGGACCGCCTCGTGCCCCTGGGCTTCGCCGAGCCCCACAATGTGGACGTCATCGCCATGGCCTTCCACGAGGCCCTCGTGAACGCCCTGGAGCATGGCAACCTCGAACTGGACTCCGCCCTCAAGGCCGACCTCTTCAGCGACCAGGATCCCTACCAGGCCCTCCGCGCCGAGCGGCTCCTGGACGAGAAGTACGCCTCCCGGAAGGTCACCGTGCGGGTGGCCATCGTGCCCGACCGGTTCACGGTGGAGATCACCGACGAGGGGCCGGGCTTCGACACCGCCGGGGCCTCCGTGTCGGCCAACGATCCCGAGGCCCTCGCCCGCCAGTGCGGGCGCGGCCTCGCCATGATCCAGGTGGTCATGCACGAGGTCGGCTTCAACGAGCGCGGCAACCAGATCCGCATGGTGCTCGAGAAGCCGGGCCGGAAGTGATGGCCTGATCAACGTTGAAGGGGCGCCGGGGCGCCCCTTGAACAGTTACGGGGGATGCGGCCCTAGAAGGCGGACTCGATGAGGGCCCGGATCTGGGGCTTGGGCTGGCCGCCGATCATCTTGTTCACGGGCTTGCCGTCCTTGAACAGGATCAGCGTGGGGATGGACATCACGCCGAACTGGCCGGCCACATCGGGATTCTCGTCCACATTGATCTTCACGATCTTCGCCTTGCCGCCCAGCTCGCCGGCCAGCTCGTCCAGGACCGGGGCGATCATGCGGCAGGGGCCGCACCAGGGAGCCCAGAAGTCCACCAGGGTGACCCCCTGGGCGACGGTGGCGGGGAAGTCGTTGTCGGTGATGTGGGCAACCATCTCGGACACAGGGTCTCCTTCGTGGGGGCCGGGGGGTGCGCCGGCGGAACCGACATTCTAGCGCGACCCGGGGCGCGCGTCCGCTCAGGGCACCGGCGAGGGCCCGGCGGCGCCGCCCCACTGGGCGATGGTGAAGATGCTCATGTAGCGCTCGTTGGTCTCCCGGAGCCGCTGGGCCATGACCTCGCAGAGGGCGAAGAGCACCTTGAGGGCGAGCTGGTGGTGGGCCTCGATGAGCGCCCGGAGTTCCTTGAGGGGGATGAAGAAGAGCTCGGTGCCCTCGTTGGCGATGGCGTCCGCAGCCCGCGGGGAGTAGTCGATCAGGGCCATCTCCCCGAAGAAGGCCGGAGGCTCGAGGACCGCCAGGGCCTCCTCGCCAGTGACGCTGCGCTTGGAGATCCTCACGCTGCCCTTCACCACGATGAAGAGGCCGTCCCCGGGGTCGCCCTCCTTGAAGATCACCTCGCCGTCCTTGAAGCTCCGCACCTGGCCCACGATGAGGATCTGCGCGCGCTCCGTCTCGTCCAGGTTCCTGAACAGGGGCGACTGGGTGAGGAAGGTGGTGTTGATCACGGATCCTTCGGTGAGGAGGGCAGCAGCACGTGGGACGCGATGTCGAGTCCGAAACCTCGGAGCCCAATGTACTTCTTTTCGCTCCGGGTCAGAAGGCGCATTTGCTGGATCCCCAAGGAGCGCAGGATTTGGGCGCCGACGCCCACATCCCGGTCGCTGAGGCCCCCCGGGGCGGCGCCTTCCTGCTGGACCCCCAGGGTGGCCGCGTGCCGCCGCAGGTAGACCAGGGCCCCCCGGCCTTCGGCCCGGATCGCGGCCATGGCGGCCTGGAAGGGGCCGTTCCCGAAGCCGTGGAGGTCCTCCGGGAGGGTCTCGAGGTGCACCCGGACCAGGGGCGGCGGGCCGCCGGCCACGTCTCCGACCACGAAGGCGAAATGGGTTCCCCCGTCCAGGAGGCTCTGGAAGCGATGCACCGCAACCGGCCCCTCGGCAGCCTCCAGGGCTCGGACGTCCAGGCGGCGGACGATGGGATCCATCCGCAGCCGGTAGGCCACCAGGTCGGCGACGGTGACCATGGGCAGCCCGTGGCGCTGGCAGTAGGGCACCAGGTCCGGTACCCGGGCCATGGTCCCGTCCTCCTTCATGATTTCGCAGATCACCCCGCTGGGATGCAGGCCCGCCAGGCGGGCGAGGTCCACGGAGGCCTCGGTCTGGCCGGTCCTGGCCAGGACGCCGCCCGGGCGGGCGCGCAGGGGGAACATGTGCCCCGGCTTGACGAAGTCCTGGGGCCGGCTGGCCGGATCGATGAGGGCCTGGACGGTGCGGGCCCGGTCCGCGGCGGAGATGCCGGTGGTGGTGCCGGCGCGGGCCTCCACGGAGATGCAGAATGCGGTCTCGAAGGGGCTGCTGTTCTCCCGCACCATCAGGGGGATCTGGAGGCGGTCCAGGAGCTCCCCCTCGAGGGCCACGCAGATCAGGCCGCGCCCGTGGGTGGCCATGAACGCGATGGCCTCCGGCGTGACATGGGCCGCGGCCATAGTGAGGTCCCCCTCGTTCTCCCGGTCCTCATCGTCCACCACGACGACCATGCGGCCCTGCCGGATGGCCTCGATGGCGTCGTCGATGGGGGCGAAGGGTGAGGCCACGGCGGCTCCTGGCCCCCAGGATCGCCGGGAGGGACCGGCCTTGGCTAGGGCGCCCCGGGCTCCTCAGGTCACAGCCCGGCCGTGCTACCCTGGGCCCCTAACCATTTCGACGCCACGAGAGGGAACATCCCATGTCCCAGGGTCTCATCCAAGGCTCCATGCGCGAGGCGCCCCTGCCTGACATCATCCAGCTCGTGAGCCAGGGCGGGAAGTCCGGCTGCTTCAACGTGGTCGAGGACACGAAGCGCACGAAGATCTACCTCAAGGATGGTCGCATCGTCCATGCCGTCAGCGCGGTGGCCGAAGGGCTCGAGGCCTTCTACGAGGTCGCCCTGTGGCTGGACGGCACCTACAGCTTCGAGGAAGGCGAGGTCAACGTCGCCGCCACCATCACCAAGCCGAACGCGTCCATCCTGATGGAGATGGGCCGCCGCATGGACGAGTGGCGCGTGATCAGCCAGAAGATCTCCTCCGTGGACCTCTATCCGGTGTCCAACCTCCTGCCGGGCGAGACCCCCGCCGGTGTGAATCCGAGGGAGGCCAAGCTCCTCGAGATCACCACGGGCTACTACACCGTGCTCGAGCTCAGCGAACTGCTGGGCAAGCCGGTGCTCAACGTGGCCAAGGATCTCTA
>JABLTH010092386.1_pt1 | contig 17067 bp, 12 predicted proteins | sample 7875711 | NCBI WGS metagenome assembly JABLTH01 (sample SAMN14941262, study PRJNA633318) | bioreactor metagenome | isolation source: bioreactor | place: China | collected 2019-03-05 | reverse complement strand
GGCCACGTGGTCCTGCTCCACGACAGCGGGGGCGACCGCTCCGAGACGATCGCGGCCCTTCCGCGCGTGATCGACGCGCTGCGCGCGGAGGGCTTCGAGCTCGTTCCCGTCTCCTCGCTCTTCGGCCTCCCACCCGACGCCGTGATGCCGCCCGTTCCTGCCGGCGAGCGCGTCGAGGCCGGTCTCACGGGAGCGGGCTTCACGATCATCACGTGGGCCGAGCGCTGCATGGGACTGCTCTTCGGACTCGGGATCGCGCTCGCGATCGTCCGCCTCGCAACGATCGTCGTGCTCGCTTCGCTGCACCGGCGCCGGTCCGCGAGCACGGCCGAACGCTTCGCGTCGCCAAGAGTCGCGGTCGTGATCCCGGCCTGGAACGAACGCGCGGTGATCTGTCAGACCGTGCGATCGATCCTCGCGTCCGACGCCGGTGACTTCGAGATCCTCGTCGTGGACGACGGCTCGGCCGACGGAACGGCCGAGCTCGTCGGCGAGACGTTCGCCGGCGTGCCTCGGGTGCGCGTCATCACGCAACAGAACGCCGGGAAGTGGGCCGCGCTCAACCGCGGCTTTGCGAGCACCGACGCCGAGGTCGTCGTGGCGCTCGACGCCGACACGCAGTTCGAACGCGACACGGTGCGCCGCCTCGCGGCGCACTTCTCCGATCCTGCCATCGGGGCCGTCGCCGGCAACGCGCGCGTCGGGAACGTCCGCAATCTGCTCACGCGCTGGCAGGCGCTCGAATACGTGACGAGCCAGAACCTCGATCGCCGGGCGCTCGCGCGGCTCGGCTGCATCACGGTCGTCCCGGGCGCGGTGGGCGCCTGGCGGCGCGCCGCCGTTCTCGAGGCCGGCGGCTTCGCGGACGACACGCTCGCCGAGGATGCGGACCTCACGCTCCGGCTGCTCCGCCGCGGCTGGACCATCGCCTACGACGACCGTGCGATCGCGAGGACGGAAGCGCCGGAGACCGTCGCCGCGTTTCTGAAGCAGCGCTTCCGCTGGATGTACGGAACGCTGCAGGCCGCGTGGAAGCACCACGACGCGCTCTTCCGGCGCGAGCGGCCCGCGCTCGGCTGGGTCGCGCTCCCCAACCTCTTCGTCTTCGGCGAGCTGTTCCCGCTGATCTCCCCGGTGATGGACCTGCTGCTGCTCGCGAGCGCAGTCCACGCCGGCGTCGGGCTCGTGCAGCATCCGCTCCTGCCCGTCGACGAGGGCTTCCAGCGAACGCTCTACTTCTACGCGCTCTTCGTGCTGATCGACGGAATCACGGCGGGCCTCGCGTTCGCATTCGAGCGGAGCGCCGACCGGCGCCTGCTCTGGTGGGTGCTGCCGCAGCGCTTCTTCTACCGCCAGCTCATGTACTTCATCGCGATCAAATCGCTGATGACCGCGCTTCGCGGCCCGCGCGTCGGCTGGGGAAAGGTCGAGCGCAGGGCGTCGGTGCCGGGGACGTGATCGGGGCGGCACCGGGCCGCCCCGATCACGCGCGAAGTCGTCGTGCGCCGCCGCTCGGCTACCCTTGCCGCCCGTGCAACCGACCGGAGGCGCCGCCGTGTCCGAATCGCCGACCTGGATCCGCTGGTAGACGCTCACCAAGAAGCAGTTCGACGCGATCGACCGCGAGAGTGCCGTCGTCTTCGTGACGTGCTCCCCGCTCGAAGTGCACGGGCCGCATCTGCCGCTCGGAGCCGACTGCCTCGAAGGCGAAGGCCTCGCCGAGCGGACGATGCGCTTCCTTCCGGAGCGCCATCGCGCGCGCACCTTCCTGAAGCTCCCGTTCGTGTGGACCGCCTGCGACGGCGTCCCGCAGGCCGGCACCGTCGCGTTCCAGGCGTCGACGACGATCCGCGTGCTCGAAGACCTCGGCCGCTCGCTCGCCGCGCAGGGCTTCAGAAACGTGATGGTCTCGAACTTCCACGGCAGCCCGCGCCACTTTCTCGCGATCGAGACGGCATGCGACCGCATCTCGCGAAAGCACGGCATCCGCATGGTCTCGATCTTCTCGGTGATGATCTCGCGCCTCACGGGCGGCGGCTCCGAGCTCGGCGACGTTCTCGGCCACATCCCCGGTGTTTCGAAGCAAGACCTCGCCGGAGACACGCACGCGGGGCTCGTCGAGACCTCGCAGCTCCTCGCGCTGCACCCGCAGTGGGTCGACCCCGGCTACGGCAAGCTCCCGCGCCGAACGGTCGACCTCTGGCTCGACGAGACCGGCCGCCCACGCCCTCCCGCGCCGCGCGGCAAGCTCGCGTCGATCCCCAAGATGGTCGCGGGCTTCAAGGCCGGAATCCACTTCTTCAGCGAGGAGACCTACTCGGGCGCGCCCGCCGGCGCGTCGGCCGAGATCGGCGAGCAGATCCTCGACACCCTCGCGAGCCGCGCCGCCGAGGCCGTCGCCGAGATTCTCGACGGCACGCTGCCGCGCGACCAGTGGCACTCGCCCTTCTGGAAGCTGCGTCACGTCTTCGTCAACCCCGTCGCCGTCCGCTTCTTCAACTGGATAATGAGCGTTCCGAAGACGGTGGGGTGAGGACGGCGCCGCCGGCCTTCGGCCTCTCCTCGTCGCGGCCGAAGGGCCCGAGGGCCTGCACCCACCCCGAACCGAGGGGGCCGCGCCCTATCGCTCGGGGTAGGGACGCGCGGGGGCTCTCCTTGCGAGGATGCGCGTGTCTCGGGGAAGGGGCGCCGCCCGTCGCGGCGCTGCGGCTCCGGACGCCACTCGAAAGGAGACCGCCTTGCGCCACGACCAGGCCAGACCCGACCGTCCTCGGCGTTCCGTCCGGTCGCTCTCGTTCGCCGCCGCGCTCGTCGCCGCCTTCACCGTCGCAGCTCCCGGCGCGCGCGCGATCACGATCTACACCTACACCGGAAATCCGTTCACCAACTTCAGCCCGGTGGGTCCGCCGAACCCGTACACGACCAGCGACTACGTTCATGGCTACCTCACGACGGCGGCGCCGATGGCGGCCAGTCTCTCCGCCTACGACATCACCGCAGTCGTGCTGTCATGGGAGTTCAACGACTTCGCCGACAACCATCTGCCGATCACGTCCGGTCCGCCGGCCGGCTTCTACCTCACCGATACGAACGTCAGCACCGACGGCAGCGGGAACATCGTCGAGTGGAAGATCGGAGTCACCAACGGAACCCTCCCCGTCCACTACATCTCGACGTTCGCCACCAGTGGCTACGCAGCCGACATCGATAGCGGCGATCTCAATGCGCAGGTCGGCCCGATGGCCTGGAACGTCAACTCTCCCGGCACCTGGACGATCACTCCCGAGTCTTCGGCGCTGCTCCTGCTCGGCTCGGGAATCCTCGGGCTGGCGATCGCGGGCACGCCGCGCCGCGGGTAGCGCCGCACGAATCGCCGCCCGGGCCGCGCCACGCGCGGCGCCGGCGCGTGGCGAGGCCCCCGCTCACGCGGGGCGAAGCCGCTGGCGAGCGATCGCGCACAGGCCGTCCTCCTCGATCCCGAGCGGCAGGTTGAGGAGGTTGTAGTAGTTCTCGAGCGCGGTGAGAAACGTGATCTCGACGATCGAGCGCTCGTCGAAGTGCTTCTGCAGTGCGGCGAAGGTGTCGTCGCTCACCCGCTTGCTGCGCGTGGCCTCCTCCGCGTAGGCGAGCGCGGCGCGCTCGGCCTCGCCGAAGAGCGGGCTCGTTCGCCACTCGGGGAGAGAGTCGAGCCGCTCGAGCGAGACGCCGTCGTACATCGCCGAGGCGCGCGCGATGTCCACGCAGAAGTTGCAGTGGTTCATCATCGCCACCCACGACTGGACGAGGACCTGCAGCTCGGGCGCGAGCCGAAGCCCCTTCTTCTGCGCGTTCACGAGCTTGAGGCTCACTCCGTAGAGCGCCGGGACGCGGTTGCAGATCACGCGCGCGGGCATGATCACCTTGCCGAGCTGGCGGCGCATCATGACGCCCGCGATGCGGGCGAGCAGTGTCGGCGGTCTGTCGATCGGTTCGAGTCGCATGACTTCTCCCTGGTGTCGGCCGCGGGGCCGGGGGCTACGAGGGCGCGTTGGCGCTACGTGCGAGCGCGACCGTGACCGCGAGCGCGAGGATCGCCGGCGCGTAGACGAGGGCGACGTCGTCGTGCCAGTGGCCTGCGGGCAAGTAGCCGCGCACCGAATCGAAGACGTGCAGCGCGGCGTGGGCGACGAGGAACAGCGCCGCGAGCGCTGCGAACGCGAAGCGATGCGCCCGGCGCAGCGCGGCCCATGCGTACGCGGCCGCGACGACGACGAAGGCGCAGCCGATGTCGCGGACGAAGTGCGCGTTGAAGGGGCCCGACGCCGGAACATCGGCGGGAAGCTCGTGGTACCAGTGCTCGGGCGCAGCGAGCATCCACGCTGCGTTCGCCGCGTTGAGGAGAGCGAGCACTCCGAGAACGACGGCCCAGCCGTCGCGATGCGCGGCGCTCGCGGCAGGCGAAGCGAAGACGGTTTCACGGCTCATGGACGGCTCCTCTTCGTACGGCGCGCGGCGCGGCGGGTCCGGACGACGCCGGCCAGCACGGCGACACCCTCGCGAATGGCGGACGGCGCGAGCGCGGTGAACGAGAGAACGAGGGCCGGCGGCCCGTCCCCGTCGGCGAAGAACAGGGTTCCCGGTGTACACGAGACGCCCTGCCGCGCCGCGTCCTCGGCGAGGGCGGCCGCGTCGACGCCCGCGGGCAGCTCGAGCCAGGCGCAGGTCCCGCCGGCGGGCGGTCGCAGCCGCGCCTCGGGGAGCTCGACGGCCACCGCTTCGACGAGTGCGGCGAGTCGCTCGGCGTTTCGCCGCCGGGTGCGGCGCACGTGCCGCTCGAGAGCGCCGCTCTCGAGCAGGTCGGCGACGGCCATCTGCTCGACGAGAGGGGCCTGCATCGTCGCAACCGCGCGCAGGAGGGCGAGCCGCGCGAGCAGCGAGCGCGCCGCGACGACGTAGCCGAGTCGAAGGCCGGGATAGAGCGCCTTCGAGAAGGTGCCGACGTAGATCACCTGATCGCTGCGGTCGCGCGTCTTGAGCGCGGGGCGATTCGGCGCCGCGAGGCGGAGCTCGGCGTCGAAATCGTCCTCGACGATCGGTATCTGCTCGCGATCGGCGAGCGCGAGCAGCGCCTCGCGGCGCGCATCGGAGAGCGCGACGCCGGTCGGGAGCTGGACGGCCGGCGTCGCGTAGACGAGCTTGGGCCGGCGTGTTCGCAGCACACGTTCCAGCTCGCCGACGCGAAGGCCTTCCTCGTCGACCGCGATGCCGAGCAGGTCTGCACCGCACGCGCGGAATGCGAGCGCGGCGCCGAACCACCCGGGCTGCTCGATCGCGACCGCGTCGCCGGAATCGACGAGCGCGCGGGCAACGAGGTCGAGCGCCTGCTGCGCCCCGGCGGTGACGAGCACGTCCCCGGCGCGACACGCGATGCCGCGTGCGCCGAGCGCGCGGGCCACGGCGGCGCGCAGCGGCAGGTGCCCCATCGGATCGAAGTCGTTCGCGCACTCGGGGAGCCGCCCGAGCGCGCGCTGCCACGCGCGCTGCACGTCGGCGATCGGGAGCGCGCCGGCGTCGACGTGGCCCGCGCGGAAATCGAACCGCACGCGGGCTTCGATGCCCTGCACGGGGTCGCGCGGCGCGCGCAGCGCGCGCGCGCGGGCCGAGAGGAGCGCCTGCCACGCGAAGGGCGTCGCGACGTGCACGGGAGCGCTGCCGCGAGCGGCGCCGCGCAGCCGCGCCGCGCGCGGCGCGACGAACGTCCCGCGGCCGACGTGTGCGTCGACCAGGCCCGCGGCGGCGAGGTCGTCGAGCGCGCGGCTCACGGTGTTGCGCGAGAGGCCGAGCGCCGCCGCGAGATCGCGCGACGGCGGGACGCGCTCGCCGGGGCGAAGCCGCCCGGCGTCGATGAGCGCGAGCAGGTGGTCGGCGAGCTGCCGGTAGACCGGAGCCTCGCTGTCGCGGTCGGCGCGGAAGGAGACGTCGAGCACGAGGGCGACTGTACAGGGTCCAATTGGGATTTGGAGGTGCCAATCTGGACCCGTTTTGAAGGGCCAATCGGCCGGTTCGCGCGGAACACCGCCCTCCGGGCGATCTGCGCCCTACGGAGCTCGGTTGCGGTCCGGCGCCACGGTTCACGGGACGGGGCGGCCGTGCTCGGACCGGCGATGGCGTCGGGGTCGGCCGCAGCCGCCGAACAGGCTGCTCGGTCTGCGACTACTCGGCCGGAGCTGCAGGCGCCGCGGAGAAGGCTGCGGTTCCCAGCGCCCAGAACCTCGCGAGGGTGAAGCCGTCCTTCGAGTTCTGCCAGACCGAGGGGTGCCACGCATCGCCGATCCACTTGAACTCCCGAACGGCGACCTCCTTCTTGCCGGCGACATAGGCGAGCCTTGCGAGGCGGTTGTGCGCCCAGCTCGACTCCGGGATCTTCGCGAGGTAGCGCTCGAGCGCGGCCGATCCGTCGCTCCACGCCACCGGATCACGCCAGTAGCGCCGTTCGTCCGTGGAGCGCGCAGCGTCCACGTGCGCCTGGAGCACGAGAAGGCCGAGATCCGGCGAGTCGGGATGCGCGGCTGCCACCATCCGGGCGAAGGCGAGCTCCGCCTCGTCCGATCCTCCCCATCTCCGCGACACAGCGAGCAGCATGGCGCGGTGCGCGGCGTCGGATCCGGGGTCGAGTGCGACGGCCGCATCGAAGCGGCGCTTCACCTCCGCGAGTCCCTTTTGCTGATAGAGCGCCAGATAAACCAGTCCGACCATCGGGTCGGGCGCATGCGGGTCGATCTGCTGCGACTTCCGGTACGCGCCTTCTGCCGCGGCGAGGTGAGCGAAGAATCGCGGCCAGGCGTCCGGAGCGACGCTGTTGGAGTAGCCGGTTCCGCGCTCCGCCCACGCCCGCACCGTCTCGTACTCGCCGTGAACGAGCTCCGCAAAGGGCGCCTTCGAGGCGCGCAGCCAGGCATCGAGGTACGGACGAAGGGTCTCGTCGTCGGCGAGTGCTCTGGTGAGGGCGCTCACGGCGTCTGCGTACTCGCAGACGCCCCGTGCGGCACAGTCTGCTCGGCGACCGGCCATGTCACGGAGAGCCCGGTCGAGCTCGGTGAACTTCGACTGCGCCAGCAGCGGAACGACCGGCGAAGGCGCCGGCGCCGCCGGCTCCGCACCGCTGCTCGCGGCGGCGAAGAGAAGGGACAGGAGCATCGGAGTCACGATGCGGTGTCTCACGGCTCTCTCCTCACAGGCCAAGCGAGGCCGGGGGGCCCTCGCGGCGCTTCTGCTCCGCCTCTCGCGCCTTCGCTGCGGCCGCCCACTCCTTCATCTTCTCGGCGAGGAAGGCCCGCGCGTAATGGTCTCGCGCCTCCTCGTGGCCAGCCCGGGCATGGAGCTTGTTGAGAAGCGAGTACGCCTTCGGTTCGAAGCGCTCGAGCATCGGGATGGCCGGATCCGGCTTGCCGAGGAGGTCGGCGCGCTCGGCGAAGGCGCTCACGACCTCCCAGTCGTTCGGCACGAGTCGCGCCGCTTCTTCGTAGTGTGCGAGCGCCTCCTCCGTGAGGCCCAGGTTCCTGAGGAGGAGATCGCCCAGGCGAATGCGCACCTGCGGAACGCTCGATGCGTCGAGGCGTGCGAGCACTGCGCCGATCTCCTCGCCGCGCAGATCCAGCGGCCGCAGATCGTCTTTCCATGAACTCTGTCCATCGGGATATGCGAAGACGTACGGATCGAACGTGTTCGAGAATACGGGATGCCCCGAGGCGTCGAGCTGGTGGTTCTTCGCCAGCTCGACGAGATCGATCCGCCAGGCGCCGTCGATGCGCTGCATCAGGATCGGCGGCGTCGGCTGGCTCTTCGGAGAGGGCAGCCACACGCCCCGGTCTCCCGACACGCGGAGTTGTAGGGGCTCTGCCGCGTCGATGGCGGCGAGCCGCTCGTGCTGACTCTTCACCGTGGGCGGGTGCCGCTTCATCTGGCTGCCGCTCGCGGGCGTGAAGAGCCCGGGGTTCTCGGCGCTGGCGCCGCGGGCCAGCACGCTGCGGTACGCCGCAACGGTCTCGTGAGGATCATCGCCGGGCGTAGCCGCGCCCTCTGCGCGGGCAGGCGACGAGACGCAGCCGACGGCGAAGAGCACCGCACCGAGTGCCGCGGCGGCGCTGCGGATGATGGGGGGCATGGGGCCTCCGCGACCGTGGATCGGCCGAGCCTCCGAGGAATCGGCCGTGCTGCCCCGCCGCATGAGCGACCGCGACCGGCGAGTGTTTCGAAGCGGGCCCTGCGCAGCCGCACTTGCGCTCCCTCACGGGGCGGCAGGCTGCTCGCAGGCGGCCGGAAGTTGCCTCTGCGTGCATCGACGGTGAAGGAGTGTTCGAAGCGGTGTCGGCGAGCGCGGCGGAGGTTCGGGCGACACGCGCGCGGTATCGTCGTCGTGGCCGTTCGCGAACTCCGCCGGCCGCGCTCGCGAGCGCCCACGACGGTGCCAGGCCCGATGTTCAACCGCTCCCCCCTCTACGAGAAGCTCCTCGTCCCGCCCCTCAAGCTCGCGATTCGCGGCGTCGAGGCGTGCCTCCTCGCCGGGATGGACCGACCCGACTTCCTGCCCGCGCACGATCTGCCGTGGGCGCAGCGCCTCGAAGCGAGCTACCGGGAGATCCGCGACGAGCTGCTGCGCTACCGCGAGGCCGGCGCCGCGCTGCCCGCCTTCTCGGACATCTCACCCGAGCAGTACAAGATCAGCGACCGGCGCTGGGAGTCGGTGATGCTGCTCGCGTACGGGCGCCCGATCGGCGGGTACGCCGACGCATTCACCCGCACGCGCGGGCTGCTCGCGGGCATCCCCGGCCTCCAGACCGCGATGTTCTCGGTCTTCCAGCCGGGGGCGAGGCTCTCGCCACATCGCGGCCCCTACGCAGGGCTTCTCCGCTACCACCTTGCGCTGATCGTGCCTCCGGAGCCGGACCAGTGCGCGCTCGTGCTGAACGGAAAGACCCGCCACTGGCACGAGGGCGAGAGCCTGCTCTTCGACGACACGTTCGAGCACGAAGCGTGGAACCGCGCGACGACCGAGCGCGTCGTTCTCTTCCTCGACATCGAGAGGCCGCTCCCGCCGCTGCGCGCCGCGCTCAACCGGCTGATGATCTTCCTCATCGGCAGATCGCCCTTCATCGGGGCGGTTCTCCGCAACGCCGAGCGGCACGCCGAGCGCGGAGGAGCCGCGGCGCAGTGAACCACGCGGCGCCCGTGCACGCGCGCGGGCCACGCGGGGACGACGGAGTCGCTCCGCCCGCGCGATATCGCGGCGGCGGCCCGGGCAGGTCGGGACGCTCGGGGCCGCGACGCTCGAGGGGCTCGGCCGCGCTTCGCGTCGTGATCGCAGCCGACGACGAGGCAGAGTCTCCGGGTCGGCGATACGATGCGCCGACAGCGGGAGTATCCAGCGTGTTCGTGCTCTTCCGCGCCGTCACGTACGCGACGCTGTTCACCGGGCTCGTGCTCGTGCTGCTGCCCGCGCGCGTGCTCACGCTCGCGGGGGTGACTCCTCCGGAGCGGCTCGGCGCAGTCGAGGTCGCGGGGATCGCGGTCGCGCTCGCCGGAGGCGCGCTCGCCGTCTGGTGCGTCGTCTCCTTCGCGATCTTCGGGAAGGGAACGCCGGCGCCGTTCGATCCCCCGCGTCGCCTCGTCGTGCGAGGTCCGTACGCGGTGGTCCGCAATCCCATGTACGTCGGAGCCGGGGCGGCGCTGCTCGGCGCTGCTCTCTTCTACCGATCGTCCGCGCTGCTCGCGTTCGCAGCGGCGCTCTTCACCGTCGCGCACCTCTTCGTCACGCGCTACGAGGAGCCGGTCCTGCGACGCACGTTCGGCGAAGCCTACGCGTCGTACTGCCGCGGGGTGCGCCGCTGGTGGCCGCGCCTCGACACGCAGCGCCAGGGCCGCGGCGCAGGCATCGACCTCGAGCCGATCGGCTTCGTCCGAAGCCCGCGGACGGATCTGTCCGACGACGACTGGGGGCGCGTGCGGGCCCGGATCGAGCTCGCCGAGCCGCTCGGCGCCGAGGCGCTCGAGGGTCTCGACGAGTTCTCGCACGTCGAGGTGATCTTCTTCTTCGACCGCGTCGGCCAGCGCGAGATCGAGCGCGGCGCTCGCCATCCGAGAGGCAATCCCGCGTGGCCCAGGGTCGGGATCTTCGCGCAGCGCGGGAAGAACCGGCCGAACCGGCTCGGCTCGACGATCGCACGTGTCATCGCACGCAGCGGCCGCTCGCTCGAGGTCGAAGGGCTCGACGCGATCGACGGCACTCCCGTCGTCGACCTGAAGCCCGTGATGCAGGAGTTCCTGCCGCGCGAGCCCGTGCGCCAGCCCGCGTGGTCGCACGAGCTGATGCAGGCGTACTGGCGCCGCGACGATGGCCCCGGATGATCTGCTCCGGGCTCCTCGCCCGCGGCGCAGTGTCGCCCTACGACGGGGAGCCGGCCCGGCGGCGCTCGCTCCGCGCGCCGAGCTCGCGGAACGCCAGGAGAGCGAGGGCAGCCGCTGCGGAGACCGAGATCCATTCGCTCGCTCGCTGAAGCGGAGTGCCCCGGTAGCGGGCGGTGATCACGTGGGCTCCGGCGGGCAATTCGAGCCGGATCAGACCGCTCTTTCCGGCTTCGGTGTACACCTCCTCGCCATCCAGGGTGACGTCCCAACCGGGAAACTGGAATAGCGGAAGCAGAACGACCTGCTCCACGGGGCTCGAGACGGTCCATCGGCGCCGAGTTCCTCGTTTCTCGTCGAGCCGGAACTGCCCCGGCGCCGCTTCGAACTGGACGCGTGCGCTCAGCGAGGCCGACGGCGGATCCTTCGCGGCGGTGAGCGGAAGAAGCTCGGAGGAATCGGTCGTCTGGAGCGGCTGGATCGAGCCGTCTCTCCAGCGCGTGAACGCCCGCTCTCGAGCGTTCGGATCGAGCATCTCCCGGTTCTGCGTGCTCACCCATTCGGAAAGAGGAGTCCGTGCGGCGTGATTCGCGGTCGCATCGAGAACCGGGACGGCGAGGGCGATCGCGGCGACCCGGACCCATCGCGTGATGCCCGAGTCGCAGCGGTGAGCGAGTAGGACGAGCGCTGCGCCGAGTGCGCCGATCGCGAGCGGAGCTCTTTCCGCGACGACGCGCACCGACGATGGATCCGCGAACAGCCACACGAGGGCCGTGCCGGCGACGAGTACGGCCGCCGGAACGACGCCTTCCCGCGGCCGTGGTCTCGACCGGTAGTCTTCGATGGCGAGCGCCAGCAGGACGAGGCCGGCGATGGAGTCGAGCATGAGGAAGCGCCAGGGAAACTGGAAGTAGGGAAGCAGCGGTACCGCTCTCCAGATCGGAGTCGACGCGGGCAACATCATGAGCTGGACGGCGAAGAATCCCGCGAGGGGCGCGCCGTAGCGAGCCCGGCCTTCGGAGTGCCGGCACTGGAGCAGCGCCCAGACGAGCGCCGCGATGACGAGAAAGCTCGCCGAAAAGCTCATCTGATCGCCCGGACCCGAAAGCGAGAGTCCGAATCCGAAGTGAGGATCGAGCCGCTGCCACCATTCGAGGAAGTGGTCTTGCCAGCGGAACGTGTAATAGGACCGCGCCGTGGTCGCGATCTCGACGTTGACGAGCTCACGCTCCACGAAAGCCGGCAGCCAGCTCGCCGCCGACACGAGAAGCCCCGCGCCGCTCCAGCCCGCGGTTGCCACGAAGACGCGCCAGGATCCCGCCAACAGGAAATAGAGACCGAAGGCCGAGAGCAGAATCGCCGTCGCGACGGCGGCGATCGTGTGGCTGTAGAAGACGAGCGCCGTGGCGCCGGCGAGGCGCAGCCCCGCGGCGCGGCCGCCGCCCCTCGGCAGCGAAACGGCTTCGGCGAGCACGAGCGGCATGATCGCCGTCGCCAGCGCCTCGGCCACGTCGCCACGCACGTAGACGTCCACGAACCGGTACGGAAGCAGGATCCCGGCGGTCGCGACCGCCATCGCCGTACGCCGGTCGCCGTAGACCCGTCCCAGGCGGTAGCAGGAGAGGAACGCGACGGCGAAGGTCATCACCTCGACGGTTGCGACCGACGCGACGATCGGCAGGCCAGCGAGGTGAACCGCCGTCCCGAGATAGGTCCACAACGGCGGAAAGAAGTTGAAGACGGGGTATCCGAAGCCCCAGTAGAAGCTCGGGGCCCACCGCGGATACCACTCGCCGGATGCGACGAGGTAGGCGAACTCGGCGAGGCGGGGCGGATACGCGAGCCCGTCATGGGTCGCCCACCAGGAGTGGAAGAAGATCGGCAGCGCCGCGAAGACGACGATCAGGACCGCGTACGCGAGATCCCCCCAACCACCGCGGAGCACGCCCCAACGCCCGCCAGCGGCCTGCGCTTGCTGCGATTCCATCCGTCGCTCGCCACCGCCTCTGCGTCCGCCGTGCGCGGGCTCGCAGGCAACGCCGCCCGATGCCCTCGCGCGCGAGGATATCGAAGGGCGCCGCCGCGGGCGCGCTGCGCTCTCAAGAGGCGCGAGTCGATCGGGGACGGGTCTCGCCGAGCGGGGCCAGCCCGCGACACTTGTCAGCGCGCGCTCGACGCGAGACGCTGAGCGCCATGGACAGCGGCGACGGAGCGGAGATGCCGGTGGGCGGCGACGGCGGCGCGCAGCTCGCCGGGCCGGACGGAACGGAGGGCCGGGCGGCGCAGGCGCCTTCCGGCTTCGCAGCGCCCGAGCCGGCCGCTCGCAGCGCTTCGCCGTGGACGGCGCTGCTCGATCGCCGTGCGGTACTCACGGAGATCTGGGACCACCTCCCGATCTGGTTCTTCTACTTCGAGGCCGTGGGTCTGCTGCACTTTCTCGCGGCGAACGTCCCGCGATCGGAGCTCGCGCGCGTCGGTCTGCCGATCGGGCCGTTCGCATGGACGGCCGCGTTTCCGCTGTTCTGGGTGCTCGTCTACTACGCGCTGCGGGTTCGCGGCTCGGCGCGGCTCGCGGCGTACGGGGCGAAGAGGTATCTCGTGCTCGTCGCGCTCGCCGCCGCGCCGGCGTGCATCTGGTTGCTCTACGCGGCGGCGCCGTTTCTGCGCGTCGAGCTCGAGATGCGCCAGCTCACGCGCCTGTTCGAGGCGATGCAGCTCGCCTGGATCGCGGTCTTCATGGTGCACGTCGCGGCCAAGCGCGGCGCGCCGGGGTTCGCGACGTTCTTCGGTGTCGCGTGGCTCTACGGTCTCGTGCTCGAGAACGGCGGCATCCTCATGGGCTACTTCTTCGAGCCGGGCTACCGCTTCTATCTCGGCGGCCTTCCGGCGCCCTTCGCGACGATGATGGGCTGGTGTCTCGCGATCTACGCGTGCACGGAGATCGCCGAGGAGCTTCGCTCGCACGTCTTCTTCGGAGAGACGACTCTCGGCGCCGCGCTGCTCACGACCGCGCTCGCGCTCTCGCTGGACCTCCAGCTCGATCCGCTGGCGAGCCTCTCGGGCGTCTTCTGGCGCTGGAACGACGCGCTGCCGCGCTGGTTCCTCTCGGTTCCCTTCGTCAACTACCTGGCCTGGTTCTGCGCGTTCCTGCCGTTCTCGTACGCCTGGTTCTCGATCTCCGACCGAACGGAGCTCGGCTCGTGGACGAAGGTGCGCTGGCTGCTCGTTCGCATCCCGAACGTCTGCGTCGTCGCGGCGCTGCTCTTCTTCGGGATTTCCGCCCTCGTCGAGCGCGGCTTTTCGGGACCGACCTACCGCATCCTCGGCGAGACGTTCGAGAAGATCCGGCCGTACTGACGCGGCGCGCGGACCGGCGGAAGGCGCCGCGCCGCCGAAGGAGCACGCGCGCGCGATCTTCGCCGCGCGCGCCGGGGCGAATGCCTCCGGCCCGGCGCCTCGCGCTACCGGCCCGGTTCCGCCGTCTTCGCCTCGCCGCCCTGCCCGGCCGCTTCGTCCGGCTTTCCCATCTTTCGACGCAGCGCCGCGAGCGCACTCGAGACCGCGGGATTCGGCTTCTCGTCGAGCGAGCGCCGGTAGTACTGCTCGGCGTCTTCGAGCTTTCCCTGCTTCTCGAGCGTGTCGGCGAGGTTGTTGTACGCCGGCGTGAACTTCGGATCGATCTCGATCGCCTTGCGGAACTCGGCGACGCCGTCGCCCGTGCGGCCCTCGCGGACGAGGACGTAGCCGAGGCCGTTGTGCGTCTCGGCCGACGGTCTGCCGGCGAGCGCCTTGCGGTAGTGCGACTCGGCCTCGCCGAGCTTCCCCTCCTGCAGGAGAGCGACCGCGAGGTTGAGGTGCGCCGACGCGCAGCTCGGGTCGAGCTCGAGCGCCTTGCGGTACTCGGCGCGCGCCTCGTCCAGCCTTCCGAGCCGCGCGAGGGCGAAGCCGAGATCGCTGTGGATCTCGGCCCGCGGCGAGATTTCGAGCGAGGCCTGGAAGTGCGTCGCCGCGTCTCCGAATCGGCCGAGCTCGACGAGCGCGAGCGCGAGATTGTCGTGCGCCTTCACGTGGCGGGGGTCGGCCGCGAGCGCACGCTCGTACTCCGCGACCGCCTCCTCGGTACGCGCCTCCTGGAACAGCGTCCAGCCGAGCGCGTTGCGCAGCTCCGCGTCGTCCGGCGAGAGCTCGAGGCCGCGCCGGAGCGCGCGCTCCGCGCCCTTGTGGTCGCCCGTGTTCTCGTTCGCGATCCCGGCGCGAAGGTACGAATACGGATCGAGGAACTGCTCGCGGATCTCGGCGATCGCATCGCCGGGAAGCCGGACGAACTCGGGGATGTTCGCGGCGCGATCCGGCGCCGTGAAGCGCTCGAGCAGCACCGGCGGCGTGTCGTTTCCGTCCTCGTCGATGTGCGTGAGAAAGAGCTGCGTGTACGGCCCGTTGGCCTTCGACGAGAAGACCAGCCAGCGCCCGTTCGACGACCAGCTGTGCCACGAGTTCATCCGTGGCGTGTTGCAGCGCAGTCGCCTCGCGACGCCGCCGGACGCCGGAACGATGTACAGCTCGCTGTCGGGCCGAAGCAGCATGTAGCTCTTCGCTTTGCAGAAGACGATCCACCGGCCGTCGGGGGAATACTTCGGGAAGAAGTTGCTCATCCCGTCGCCCGACGCGCCGGCGAGCGGCTCGGGCGTTCCGCCCTTCCCGTCGTTGAACGGAATCCGGTAGAGGTCGTACCGGAACGGGCGATTCTCGACGGTGAACTCCGGAACGTCCTTCTCGTCGACGACTGCGGCGTTCTTCTGCTCGAGGCGCTCCGCGCGGTAGGCCGTCGTTCGCGCGAAGGCGATCTCCTTGCCGTCGGGGCTCCACACGGCGTTGGTCTGCACGTACTGCGGGTCGTCGGCGCCCGGAAGCGCAGAGAACGTCCTCTTCTCGCGGTCGTAGACGACGAGGATGCCTTTGATCGGGAAGAAGAGCTGCGAGATCATGAGGTCCGGGATCGCGACGAAGACGGAGCGGTCCTTCACCGTGCTGATCACGTAGCGCCCCGTCGGCGAGACGCGCGAGAGCAGGCCGAAGGTGAGCTCGCCGTCCTCGCGCCGGTAGTCCGCCCAGGTGAGAATCTTCTCGTCGTCCATCACCATGTGTTTCGACACGGGGATGATCGCGTAGGCGCCCTTGTCGTTGCCGTAGTCGACGTCGAGCCCGAGCGCGCTCCCGTCGTTCGCGAACGAGTGACAGTTGCCGCAGACGGGCAGGTTCTGCAGAACGATCGGCGGGCCGGCCTCCATGTCGACGGTTCCGAAGCGCCAGCGGATGCGCGAGGGATCCTGAACGGCCGTGAGGAACGGCAGCGGCACCTCGCGGTAGAAGAGCGAGTCGCCCACCGGGTCGTTCGACGTGCGAAGGTGTACGCGCGCCGACGACGTGACGGAGGCGGGCTCCGACTGGCGCACGCCCGCGACGATCACCTCGGCGTCGCGCTCCGAGCTCGCGCGCTTGATGTCGCGCCAGCTCTCCTCCGACGGCCGCCAGCGCGGCTCGCCGGTCGACGCGGCCACGATCTCGCGGCCGGCGTCGTCGCGGACCACGACGTGCCAGCGGTCGGCGCGGCCGGCTTCGTCCTCCCACACGAACGTCGGCGCGACGATCTCGGGCGGAAAGAGCGTTCCCTCCGCCGGATACGTGATCCGCAGGCGCGGAGCGGCGGGATCGGCGGCGGCCGAGGCGATCGCGGACGCCCCGGGCTCGCTGCGCTCGCAGCCGGCGACGAGCCCTGCCGCGACGACCGTGGCGACGATCGCGGCGAACGAGAACGCCGATCGCGCAGCCCGCGCCATCCCGGCTCTCTACGCCAATGCCGCCGCGAGAGGGAGCATCGCGACGGCCTCGGCCTCGCAGAGCAGATCGGGCCGGCACAGCGGCGCTTCGACGAATGCGCAGGGAAAGCCCGCGAAGCCGCGCTCCTCGCATCTCGCGCGAACCTGCGGCGCGTCCTCCCGGCGCTTCACGTAGACGACCGCGGACATCACGTTCTCGAATCCGGCACCCTGCCCGGCGAGGAGCGACGCGATGTTGTCCAGCATGCGGCCCGTCTGCAGCGCGAGGTCACCCGCATGCACGGTCCGCCCCGCTTCGTCGATGCTCGCCGTCCCGGAGACGTGGAGCGCGACCTTGTTCGCGTCGGCCATCCGCAGGCCGCGCGAGAAGTCGACGCCGTAGCTCCATGCCTCGTTCAGCAAGGGCGTCGACATCACGACGGCGCCGAGCGGCCGCGAAGATTTCACCGCCTGGATCCCGAGCGAGAGGTCGTGAGCGCAAGGGAGCGGCGCTCCCTGCACTCCGGTGCTCGCGGGCCTCGGCTCGACGCCGCGATCGCGGAAGAACTCTCGGCGGGCCTTGTTGAGCGCGTCGTAATCCCGGTCGATGTCGCGCAGGTGAATCCAGGTCCGGACGACGTCGCGGAAGTCCATCCCGCACTGCTCGAGCAGGCGCTCGGCGGCGCAGAACGCGTCCCAGGCCTGCTCGAACGCATCGCCCCCCGCGCCGTAGACGTTCGTCGTGTGGAGAGCGCTCTGCTCACCGAGGCGGATCAGCCGCGCTCCCGACCGAGCGCATCCCTCGCACGGGCACGATGCGAGCGCACGAACGTCGTGCGCCGAGAAGGCGTCTCGGCGGTGCGGAACGACG
>JABLTH010093963.1_pt1 | contig 17089 bp, 15 predicted proteins | sample 7875711 | NCBI WGS metagenome assembly JABLTH01 (sample SAMN14941262, study PRJNA633318) | bioreactor metagenome | isolation source: bioreactor | place: China | collected 2019-03-05 | reverse complement strand
TCGCGCACGGAGTGGTGCAGGGCGGCGATGAGGAGCATCAGCGTGGTGATGCGCTGCTGACCGTCGATCAGGATGAGGTCGGCCTGCGGATGCGCGTCGTCGGCGGCGGACAGGATCGAGCCGATGAAGTGGCGGTGCGCATCGTCCTCGTCGGCGACGGCGCGGATGTCGGTGAGCAGCTTCTCGCAGCCGCCGATGTCCCAGCGGTACTGGCGCTGGTAGACGGGAACCACGATCGTGGTCTCGGGGGAGGACAGCCACTCGATCGTTGACACTGCGGTTGCTTCGACGTTGGTGGCCGTGCTCATGCTCGCTGCGCTTCTCCTCGGTTCCGGACTGCTCATCCAGTCTATTCAGGCGCGGATCCGGGCTCGGATATTCACGGCCGGGCCCCGGGGTGCGTCGGAGGGCCGCTGTTAGGCTGTCCTAAGAAGGGCCTGTTAAAACGTGCTGGCCCCGTATGAAAGGACATGACTCGCTCATGGCATACATCAAGTCCGCCGCCCTCGAGGACAAGGGTTTCGTCGTCCTCGACAGCTACAACCAGGAGCTCGACCCCAAGGAGTGGCTCGACATCGAGTACAACGACTGGAAGTCCTCCGGTGACACCCGCTTCGCGCCGCTCGCCAGCGCCAAGGGCGAGATCGAGTGCAACGGCTTCTGGAACCACGTGCCCCCGCGTACGGACAAGGACGGCGTCTGGATCGAGTCGTAGACCGCCAAGGCCCCGAACCTCACGCGTCGCGCGCAGGAGCCGGGCGCGAACGTCGGCCGCTGCCGCGTCATCGAGCTGCAGCCCACGCCCTACGGCGAGTGCCTGTACAACCTGCACCAGGACGACAACAACCGCCTCAACCCGGACGGCACCGGTTGGGTCGTGCGCGGCTTCTTCAACCTCACCGACGACAAGGACAGCTACTTCGTCCTGCGCGAGAACCGCACCGACCCGAGCGTCGAGTACCGCATCGCCCTCCCGGCGGGGGCGCAGCTGATCGTCGACACCCAGCGCCTCTGGCACGCCGCCACCCACAACGGCACCGAGCCGCGCTACTGCCTCATCACGTCGTGGACCTCGGGCCCGGAGCTCGACGCCTACATCGAGAAGTACCACGGCACGCAGGACGTGGAGAACTACCCCGTCGACCAGGCGATCCTCGACGCGGGTTACGAGGAGCAGGCGCGTCGTGACGCCGCTCGCGCCGCGTACTACGCCGCCAAGGGTCAGCAGGAGAAGATCGCGATGAGCGAGGCCTGAGCCTCGTCAGTCCCTGAGCCCGTCCCAGGGCACCGAGGGGCCCTCGGCAATGCAGTTCCCGGCGTGCTTCGCGCACCCTCCACAGGAGACGGGAGCGGCGCTGCCGAGGGCCCTTCGCGTGGTCGGGGCACCCCGACTCGTTGAGGGTCGGTCCCGCCCTCGTGCTAGCTTCGGGAACGTGCCGTACGCGAAGCGAGACGGCTCTCGACGACCGGGGGGCGCTCATGGTGCGGCGAAGAGACCTGCGTGCGCGGGCGACGGCTCTGCTGGCGGGGACTGCACTCGTCCTGCTCGCCGGCTGCGCGGCGTCGACGAGCGACGAGGGGCAGCGGCTGCGTGAGGTGGTGCTCGATCTGCCGGGCGTGGCCTCCGTGCAGACGCGCAGCCAGGACGCGTCCTTCGACCGGCAGCCCTCCGTCGAGACGATGGTGACGACGGCGCACGACGTCACGTCGGATCAGCTGCTCACGATGGTGCGCACCTGGCACGAGGCCGTCGATTCCGCCATGCGACCCGCGGCGGCACTGAAGGTGACCGTCGCGCGTGAGGACTGCCACCTCGCGGTCGGCGGAGAGTCGGATCGCACGGCTCTGGCCGACACCGCCTCGTTCATCTGGGCTGCGTGCAAGGCCGTCCCGGGCGGGGTCGTCGATCTGGAGAGCCGGCACTACGGGCGGCAGTTGTTCGTCAACACCCGCACCACGACCGACCCGAACGACGACCCGTTGTTCGTGGACGGACTGCGGTCGCTGCCGGGCGCCCAGGTGACCGGCGACTACTGGCGGTTGCGTGGACAGGACGGGCCGGAGCAGACCTACCACTGGTGACGTCCGCCGATCGCCGACACCTCCGTGGAATGACATGCTTGTGATTTCTTCGGGCATCGGTGAGAATGGGCGCATAACCGCATACCCGCCGTGCTTCGCGGATCAGGTCGTAGGGGAAGACGCACCTGATGAAACGGAGAAACCCATGGCGACAGCACAAGCACGCGGAGTGGTGTACATCCACTCGGCACCGCGCGCGCTCTGTCCGCACCTCGAATGGGCGGTCGGGCGCGCTATCGGGCGCGCCGTCAACTTCGAGTGGTCGGAGCAGCCCGTGCTCGACGGCGCCCGCCGGGCCGAGTTCTACTGGGACGGCCCCGTCGGCACCGGTGCCGCGCTCGCGACGGCGATCCGCGGCTGGGAGCACCTCCGGTTCGAGGTGACCGAGGATCCCACTCCGCGCAGTGACGGCGGGCGCTGGCTGCACACGCCCGACCTGGGTGTGCACTACGCGCAGACCGACGCGGCCGGCAACATCGTGGTCGGCGAGGATCGGATCCGCTACGCGATGGAGATCGCCGCGGGCAGCCCGGTGGAGCTGCAGCGCGAGCTCGACGTGGCGCTCGGCACCGCATGGGACGAGGAGCTGGAGCCGTTCCGCCACGCGAGCGACGACGCGCGCGTCGTGTGGCTGCACAAGGTGGGATAGGCCGCTGAGCTGGCAGGTGGGATAGGCCGCTGAGCCGGCGGGCCGGCTGACAGCAGAAGGACTCGTGTCGCGCTCCCTGTCACGACGGAGCGCGACACGAAGGGACGAGGATCGGAGGAGGCGCGATTATCGGGAGTCGGAGAGCAGTGTCCCGGAGACCGAGAAAGCGTATCCCCGATCCGCAACCGGAGATAACAGAACAGCACAACCGAAGAGAACGAGCATCGCCCCGACCGCTTCGATGGGGAAGCGCCCGGGGCGATGCTCGTGGAGGCGGGGTCAGTCGTCGTAGGAGCGGATCGCGACGACCGCGTTGTGCCCGCCGAAGCCGAACGAGTTGCTGATCGCGAGCTGCGGACCGTCGCCGAGCGGCTGCGGCTCCACGGACAGCCGGAACGGGACCGCGGGGTCCGGCTCGGTCATGTTGATCGTGGGCGGCGCGACGCGATCGCGCAGAGCGAGGATCGTGAAGACCGCCTCGAGTGCACCGGTGCCGCCGAGCAGGTGCCCGGTGGACGCCTTGGTGGCCGACACGGGGATCTCGTCGATCCGGTCGCCGAACACGCTCTTCAGCGCCTCGTATTCGTTCGGGTCGCCGACCGGGGTCGACGTCGCGTGCGCGTTGATGTGCGTGACCTCGTCGGGGGTCGCGCCCGCCTGAGCGAGCGCCGCCTCGACGGCACGCGTCGCGCCGGCACCGCTGGGGTCGTTCGCCGTGATGTGGTAGGCGTCGGCGGAGACACCGCCGCCGACGATCTCGGCGTAGATCTTGGCACCGCGAGCCAGGGCGTGCTCGAGGGTCTCGAGCACGAGCGCGGCACCGCCCTCGCCCATCACGAAGCCGTCGCGGTCGATCGCCCCGGGCCGTGACGCGTGCTCGGGGTCGTCGTTGCGGCGCGAGAGCGCCTGCGCCGAGGCGAAGGCAGCCATCGTGATCGGGTGGATCGCGGACTCCGCGCCTCCGGCGATGACGACGTCGGCGAGCCCGTCCTGCAGGTGCTCGTAGGCGTTCGCGATCGACTCGGTGCTCGAGGCGCACGCGCTCACCACGGTGCGGGCGTAGGCCTTCGCGCCGAAGTGGAGCGAGAGGTTGCCGGCGCCGGCGTTCGGCATCAGCATCGGGACCGTCAGCGGCATCACCCGGCGCGGGCCCTTCTCGCGCAGCGTGTCCCACGCGTCGAGCAGCGTCCACAGGCCGCCGATGCCGGTGGCCCAGTCGACGCCCAGTCGCTCGGGCGCGACTTCGGGTGCTCCCGCGTCCTCCCACGCCTCGCGCGCGGCGATCATGGCGAACTGCACCGACGGGTCGAGACGCTTGGCCTCGTGACGCGGCAGCACCTCCTCCGGACGGACGGACGCCTCAGCGGCGAACGTCACCGGGAGCTGGTGCTCGGCGACCCAGTCGTGGGTCAGGGTGTGCGTGCCGGAGACGCCGGCGAGCAGGTTCGTCCAGTTCTCCGGGGCGGTGCCGCCGAGGGCGGACGTAGCACCGATGCCGGTGACGACGATGCGCTTGGTCATGCGTGATCCTTCTCAGGGGAGCGGGGGAGGGGGAAGCGGAGGATGCCACGCCCCGCGGCTGCGGGGGTGGCATCCGCAGGTGTCACTCCTGGCCGGCGACGATGAAGTTCACGGCGTCCCCGACGGTCTTGAGGTTCTTCACCTCGTCGTCGGGGATCGTGACGCCGAACTTCTCCTCGGCGTTGACGACGATCGTCATCATCGAGATCGAGTCGATGTCCAGGTCGTCCGTGAAGGACTTCTCCAGGGCGACCTCCGAGGCGTCGATGCCGGTCTCGTCGGTGATGAGCTCTGCCAGGCCGGCGAGGACCTCGTCGTTGCTGAAAGCCATGATTTCCTCTTTCTATGGGGTGGTTTCGGAACCGGTGAACAGTCTAGGAGTCGGCGGGCCCCGGTCAGGGGAGCACGACCACCTGCGCGCCGAACACGAGACCGGCGCCGAAGCCGATCTGCAGGGCCAGGCCGCCGCTCAGCTCGGGGTGCTCGGCCAGCAGACGGTGCGTGGCGAGCGGGATGGACGCGGCAGACGTGTTGCCGGTGGTCTCGATGTCGCGGGCGATGATGGTCGTCTCCGGCAGCTTCAGCTGCTTCGCGAACTCGTCGACGATGCGCATGTTCGCCTGGTGCGGGATGAAGGCGGCGAGGTCGGATGCCTCGACTCCCGCCTGCTCGAGGGCCTGCTTGGCGACCTTCGCCATCTCCCAGACGGCCCACCGGAACACGGTCGGACCCTCCTGGCGGAGCGTCGGCCACGGCGCCTTGCCGTCGCGGAACTCGGTGAGGGTGTGGTTCATGCCGACGGCGTCGGCCTTCGATCCGTCCGAGCCCCACACCGTCGCGGAGATGCCGGGGGTGTCGCTCGGGCCGATCACGACGGCGCCCGCCCCGTCGCCGAGGAGGAAGGAGATGCTCCGGTCGGTGGGATCCACGATGTCGGAGAGCTTCTCCGCGCCGATCACGAGGGCATGACGGGCCGCTCCGGCACGGATCAGCGCGTCGGCCTGGGCCACCGCGTAGGCGTAGCCGGCGCATGCCGCGTTGATGTCGTAGGCCGCGGCGGGGTTCGCGCCCACGCGGTCGGCGACGATCGCTGAGACGGAGGGCGTCTGCTTGGGGTTGCTGATCGTCGCGACGATGACCACGTCGATGTCGGACGCGGCCACGCCGGAGCGCTCGATGGCCTCCGCGGCCGCGGCGGTCGAGAGGTCGATCGCATCGGTCTCGGGGACCGCGCGGGTGCGCGTGACGATGCCGGTGCGCTGCCGGATCCACTCGTCGCTCGAGTCGATCGGGCCGATGAGGTCTTCGTTGGGGACGGCGTTCTCGCCGCGCGCGGCGCCGACGGAGTAGATGCGCGTGTAGGCGGGGCCGGTGGCCTGCTTGAGTGTGGTCATGCTGCTTCTCCGTTCAGCAGCGCCACCGCCGCGTCGAGGTCTTCCGGGGTCTTCACGGCGACGGCGGGGACGCCCCGGAGGCCGCGCTTGGCGAGCCCTGTGAGCGCGCCTGCCGGCGTCAGCTCGATCAGGCCGGTGATGCCGTTCTCGGCGAACGACGCCATGCACAGGTCCCAGCGCACGGGGGAGGAGACCTGCGTCACGAGGTTCTCCAGCGCCGTGGCGCCGTCGGCGAGCACGGAGCCGTCCTTGTTGGTCCACAGGGTCACGCGGGGATCGGCCGGCACGACGTCCGCCACGGCCTCGCGCAGAGCGGCGACGGCGGAGGACATGTAGTCGGTGTGGAACGCTCCGGCCACCTGCAGCGGGATCACCCGGGAGCCGCGCACCGGCGACTCCGCGAGGGCCGCGAGGGCGGGCAGCGCGCCCGCCGCGACGATCTGACCGCCGCCGTTGTAGTTGGCGGGCGTGAGGTCGAGATCGGCGAGGAGCGCGAGCACCGCCTCCTCGTCACCGCCGAGCACGGCGCTCATGCCGGTCGGCGTCTTGGCGGCGGCGTCGGCCATGGCTCGGCCGCGGATGCCCACGAGACGCATGGCGGTCGGCGCGTCGATGACGCCGGCGCCGACGACCGCGGCGAACTCGCCGACGGAGTGCCCGGCGATGCCGTCCGCCGCGCGCCCGGCGCGCTCGCGCAGGGCCTTCTCCGCGACGAGCGACGCGGCCACGATGAGCGGCTGCGCGATCCGCGTGTCGCGGATGGTGTCCGCGTCCGACAGCGTGCCGTGCTCGATCAGGTCGACCTGGGCGGCCTCCGAGTAGGCGGCCAGGTCTTCGGCGACGCCGTCGAGCTCGAGCCAGGGGGAGAGGAAGCCGGGGGTCTGGGAGCCCTGTCCTGGGCATGCGAAGACGATCACGTTCCCAGTCTGCCAACGATCGGCCGGATTCGGTGGCTCAACCCTCACAAGAATCCGGAAATCGGTTGTTCGCGATCCACAGATCGCGGGCGGAACGGACTCGGGACCCCGATCAGCGGGGGCGACGCGGACGCAGCCCGCGGCGGACCGGATCCGCCGTGCCGATCGTGCCGAGCACGAGGGCCGTCTGCAGGATGAACGCCTCGCGGGGACCGGTCGCGTCCCAGCCGATCACCTCGCTGATCCGCTTGAGCCGATAGCGCACCGTGTTCGGGTGCACGAACAGCTCCCGGGCGGTGGCCTCGAGGGAGCGGCCGTTGTCGAGGTAGCTCCACAGCGTCGTCACGAGATCGCTGGAGTGGTCGTTCAGCGGCCGGAAGACGCGCTCGATCAGGGTCAGCTTCGCCAGCGGGTCGCCCGCGATCGCGCGCTCGGGCAGCAGCTCGTCGGCGTCCACAGGACGCGGCGCGCCCCGCCACGCGCGCGCCACGGCGAATCCGGCCAGGGCCGCGCGGGCGCTCTGCCCCGCATCCACGAGTGCCGCCACGGCGGGGCCGACCACGACATGCCCGGGGCCGAACGACGGCTCGAACGTGCGGGCGATCTCGGCGAACGAGAACTCGTCCGCGTCGTCGTCCTCCGCCGTCGCCGGCTTCGCGCGTCCCACGACCAGCACCAGGCGGGATCCCTGCACGCCGATGAGCACGTCGACCGCCAGTTTGCGGGCCGTGCGGCGCACCTGATCGACGTCGAACTGCGGCGGCGTCGTGCCGACGATCACGCACACCTCGCCGTGACCGTGCCAGCCGAGCGCCGCGATGCGGCTGGGCAGCTCCTCATCGGCCTCGCCGGTGAGGATCGAGTCGACGACGAGGGCCTCGAGGCGCGCGTCCCACAGTCCGCGGGCCTCGGCCGCGCGGGCGTACACGTCGGCGGCGGCGAAGGCCACGTCGCGCGAGTACAGCAGGATCGCGTCGCGCAGATGACGTCCCTTGCCGGCGACCCGCTCCTCGGTCACCTCGACCGTGACCCGGATGAGCTGCAGGGTCTGCTGCAGGCTCACGCTGCGCAGCAGCTCGCGCGGGGCGGCGGCGAAGATGTCGGCGGCGATCCAGGGCGTCGACGTCGGATCGTCGTACCACTGGATGAAGGAGGTGATGCCCGCCTGCGCCACCAGCCCGACGGCGGAGCGTCGGGCCGGCGGCATCTCGGCGTACCACGGCAGCGAGTCCTCGAGACGCTGCAGGGTGGCCGTGGCGAGATCACCGGAGATCCGGCGCAGCCACGCCAGCGTCTCCTCCTTGGTCATCTCAGGGGGTCGGCTCATCGTGCTGCGCGGGTCAGCTCTCGCCGCCGGCGTTGCCGCTGGTTCCCGCGTTCACGTTGTACAGGTCGTACTTCGAGATCGCCTGGCCCACGACCGAGCGGTCGATGCGGCCCTGGTCGGCCAGCGCCTGCAGCGCGCGGACCACCATCGACGGGCCGTCGATCTTGAAGAACCGGCGGGCGGCGGCACGGGTGTCGGCGAAGCCGAAGCCGTCGGCGCCGAGCGTGTAGTACGCGCCGGGGACCCACTGGCGGATCTGGTCCTGCACGGCGTGCATGTAGTCGCTCGTCGCGATGAACGGGCCCTGCGCATCCTTCAGCTTCTCGGTGAGGTAGGCCGTGTGCGGCTCCTCCTCCGGGTGCAGGAAGTTGTGCTCGTCGGCGGCGAGGCCGTCGCGGCGCAGCTCGGTCCACGAGGTGACCGACCAGACGTCCGCCGACACGCCCCAGTCGGCGAGCAGCAGCTCCTGGGCCTCGACGGCCCACGGCACGCCCACGCCCGAGGCGAGCAGCTGCACGCGCTCACCTTCGCCGGACCCGACCGACACGCGGTGCAGACCCTTGCGGATGCCCTCGACGTCGACGTCCTCCGGCTCGGCCGGCTGACGCATCGGCTCGTTGTAGACCGTGAGGTAGTACATGACGTCGGGGTCGGGGTGAGTGCCGCCGTACATCCGCTCGATGCCGTCCTGCACGATGTGTGCGACCTCGTAGCCGTAGGCCGCGTCGTACACGAGCGTGGCCGGGTTGGTCGAGGCGAGCAGCGGCGACTGGCCGTCGGCGTGCTGGGTTCCCTCACCGGTCAGCGTGGTGCGGCCGGCGGTGGCGCCGATGATGAAGCCGCGGGCCATCTGGTCGCCTGCGGCCCAGAAGGCGTCGCCGGTGCGCTGGTAGCCGAACATCGAGTAGAAGATGTAGATCGGGATCAGCGGCTGTCCGTGCGTCGCGTAGGCGGTCGACGTCGCGGTGAACGCGGCGGCGGCTCCCGCCTCGTTGATGCCGACGTGCATCAGCTGGCCCTGCGGGCTCTCCTTGTACGCGAGCAGCAGCTCCCGGTCGACCGAGGTGTAGTTCTGGCCGTTCGGGTTGTAGATCTTCGCGGTCGGGAAGTACGCGTCCATGCCGAACGTGCGCGCCTCATCCGGGATGATCGGGACGATCCGCTCGCCGAAGCCCTTCACTCGCATGAGGTCCTTGACCATGCGCACGAAGGCCATCGTCGTGGCGACCTCCTGGTTGCCCGAGCCCTTCTTCGGCAGCGCGTAGTCCTTGTCCTGCGGGAGCTCCAGCCCGACGTGCGTGGTGCGCCGCTCGGGCAGGAAGCCGCCGAGGTCGCGACGGCGGTCCAGCATGTACTGGATCGTCTCGTCGTTCTGCCCCGGGTGGTAGTACGGCGGGCGGTACGGGTCGGCCTCGAGCTGCGCGTCCGAGATCGGGATGTGCATGGTGTCGCGGAACAGCTTGAGGTCGTCCAGCGTCATCTTCTTCATCTGGTGGGTCGCGTTGCGGCCCTCGAAGTGCGGACCGAGGCCGTAGCCCTTGACCGTCTTCGCCAGGATGACCGTGGGCTGGCCCTTGTGCTCCATGGCCGCCTTGTAGGCCGCGTACACCTTGCGGTAGTCGTGGCCGCCGCGACGCAGGTGCCAGATGTCGTCGTCGGAGTAATCCTTGACCAGGGCCAGCGCGCGCTCGTCCCGGCCGAAGAAGTTCTCGCGCACGTAGGCGCCGGACTCCGCCTTGAACGTCTGGAAGTCGCCGTCCGGGGTGACGTTCATGAGGTTCAGCAGCGCGCCGTCGGTGTCACGGGCGAGCAGGTCGTCCCACTCGCGGCCCCAGACCACCTTGATGACGTTCCAGCCCGCTCCGCGGAAGAAGCTCTCCAGCTCCTGGACGATCTTGCCGTTGCCGCGCACCGGGCCGTCGAGGCGCTGCAGGTTGCAGTTGATCACGAAGGTCAGGTTGTCCAGACCCTCGTTCGCGGCAACCTGAAGCTGGCCGCGCGACTCGACCTCGTCCATCTCGCCGTCGCCGAGGAACGCCCACACGTGCGAGTCGTTCTGCTTGATGCCGCGATTGGCCAGGTACTTGTTGGTCATCGCCTGGTAGATCGCGTTGATCGGGCCGAGGCCCATCGACACGGTCGGGAACTGCCAGAACTCCGGCATCATCCGCGGGTGCGGGTAGGACGGCAGGCCGTTAGGCGCGCCGGACTTCTCCTGGCGGAACGCGTCGAGCTGCTGCTCGGTGATCCGGCCCTCGAGGAAGCCGCGGGCATAGGCGCCGGGGGAGGCGTGGCCCTGGTAGAAGATCTGGTCGCCGCCGGAGGGGTGGTCCTGGCCGCGGAAGAAGTGGTTGAAGCCGACCTCGTACAGCGAGGCGGCCGAGGCGTAGGTCGAGATGTGTCCGCCCACGCCGATGCCCGGGCGCTGCGCGCGGTGCACCGTGATCGCCGCGTTCCAGCGGATCCAGTGGCGGTACCGACGCTCGAGCTCCTCGTCACCCGGGAAGGCGGGCTCGTTCTCCGGGGCGATCGTGTTGATGTAGTCGGTGGTCGGAACCATCGGCACGCCCAGGTGCAGGTCCTTGGAGCGCTTCAGCAGGCTGAGCATGATCTCGCGGCCGCGGCCGTGACCCTTCGCGCCGACGAGCTCGTCGAGCGATTGCTGCCATTCGCTGGTCTCTTCGGGATCGCTGTCGAGCGGGCCCTGGGAGTACGGATCCTGGTCGTGAACAGTCACAGGAGGCCTTTCGTCTGTCTGGCAGGTCTTGCCAACGAAATCGGGATGCGTCGCGGGGGAGGCTTGTCGACTCCGCACAAGAGCGCGCGTCTGTCAGCCTAGCCCCGATCGGGATGCGCGGGTGCACGCGCTGACGAGCATCGAGGTGCGCCCAGAGAGACTCGAACTCCCGACCACATCGGTGTAAACGACGTGCTCTACCAACTGAGCTATAGGCGCGTGCCCTCCAGCCTAGCGGGGCCGGTGTGCCAGGGTGGGGCCATGGACCTTCCGCACGACGATGTCGATCCCGACGGCCTGCTGGAGTACTCGGTCGTCTTCACGGACCGCTCCCTCAACCACATGTCCGCGCGGTTCGTCGCGGTCATGCAGGACATCCAGGCCGACCTGCGCGCCGCGTACGGTGCGACCACGACCGCGGTGGTGCCCGGCGGCGGGACGTATGCGATGGAGTCCGTCGCACGCCAGCTCGCGACCGGGCGGCGCTGCCTGATCGTCCGCAACGGGCTGTTCTCCTATCGCTGGTCGCAGATCCTCGAGGCCGGCGACATCGCCCGCAGCACGGTCGTGTGCACAGCCCGTCCGGACTCGGACGACGTGCAGGCGGCCTGGGCGCCGGCACCGATCGACGAGGTCGTCGCCGCGATCAGGGCCCAGCGCAGCGACGTCGTCTTCGCACCGCACGTCGAGACCGCCGCAGGCATCCTGCTGCCCGACGACTACGTGCGGACTCTGGCCGAGGCCGTGCACCAGGTCGGCGGTCTGCTGGTGCTCGACGCGATCGCTTCCGGCGCGCTCTGGGTCGACATGGCGGCGCTCGGCGTCGACGTGCTGATCTCGGCACCTCAGAAGGGGTGGAGCGGATCCCCGGGCGCCGGGTACGTGATGCTGAACGAGGCGGGCCGGGATGCGGTGAGCTCGCGGACCTCCTCGAGCTTCGCGCTGGATCTGGCGAAGTGGCTCTGGATCTCGGAGGAGTACCGCGATGGCAGGGCGCCGTATCACGCGACCATGCCCACGGACACGCTGCGGCACAACGCCGTCCTGATGGCCGAGACGCGCGAGCGCGGGTTCGAGGCGCTGCGCTCCGCCCAGTGGGACCTGGGCGCCAGGGTGCGTGCGCTGCTGGCGGAGCGGGGGCTGCCGTCGGTCGCCGCGGCGGGGTTCGCCTCGCCCACCGTCGCGGTGGTGCACACATCGGATCCCGGTCTGCGCACGGGAGCCCGATTCCGCGAGCAGGGGCTCCAGATCGCGGCCGGCGTGCCGCTGCACTGCGGCGAGCCCGAGGCGTTCTCCACGTTCCGGATCGGATTGTTCGGACTCGACAAGCTGGCCGACGTGGACGGCACGGTGCAGCGGCTCGCCGACGCGCTGGACCGGATCGGGCGCTGAGCCCGGTCCGGTCGTCCGCGCGCGCTCAGCGCCTGGACGCGGTGACGCTCTCGGGGCGCAGGTCCAGCCGGCGCAGGAGCTGCGCGTTGAGCGCGACGACCACGGTGGACGCCGACATGAGGATCGCTCCGACCGACATCGGCAGCAGGAAGCCGATGGGCGCGAGCACGCCCGCGGCGAGCGGGACCGCGAGCAGGTTGTAGCCCGCCGCCCACCACAGGTTCTGCCGCATCTTGCGGTAGGCCGCCCGGGAGAGCTCGATCGTCGCGACCACGGAGCGCGGATCCGAGCTCGCGAGCACGACTCCGGCGGATCCGATCGCCACATCCGTCCCCGCGCCGATCGCGATGCCGACATCGGCCTTGGCCAGCGCTGGAGCATCGTTGACGCCGTCGCCCACCATTGCGACGACCTGGCCCGAGGACTGCAGCTCGGCGACGCGCGCCGACTTGTCCTCGGGGCGCACTCCGGCGAAGTAACGCGGGATGCCCAGGTCCGCGGCCACGCGTGCCGCGACCGTCTCGGCGTCGCCGGTGATCATCACCACGTCGATCCCGCGCTGCTGCAGGGCGCGCACGGCGGTATGGGACTCCTCGCGGATCGCGTCGGCGAGACGGAGCGCTCCTGCGACGGCTCCGTCGGTCAGCACGTGCAGGATGATCGCCCCCTCGGCGCGCCAGTCCTCGGCGGCGGCCAGCTCCGCGACGCCGGCGCGCTCGAGCAGCGCGGGCCCGCCGACCTCGACGACCCGCCCGGCGACGACGGCGCGGACGCCCAGCGCCGGCTCGGAGCGGAAGTGCGAGGAGTCCGCCGGCGCGAGTCCCCGGCTCTCCGCGGCCGAACGGATCGCCGCTGCCAGCGGGTGCTCCGAATCGGTCTCCGCCGCCGCGGCGGCGGCCAGCACGTCGTCCTCGGTGAAGCCGGCGGCCGTGGAGATCCCGGTCACCGCGGGTGCACCCTCGGTGAGCGTGCCCGTCTTGTCGAACAGGACGGCGTCGACCTGGCGCATCCGCTCCAGTGCCATGCGATCGGTGACCAGGATCCCGCCGCGGGCGGCGCGCTCGGTCGCGATCGACACGACGAGCGGGATGGCGAGGCCGAGCGCATGCGGGCAGGCGATCACGAGCACGGTGATCACGCGGACGACCGCGGCGTCCGGAAGGCCCAGGGCCGTCCAGGCGACCGCGGTGACGACACCCGCAGAGAGTGCGAACCAGAACAGCCATCCCGCCGCGCGGTCCGCGAGCCGCTGCGCGTGGGAGGAGGACGCCTGCGCGTCGGCGACCAGGCGCCCGATGCCGGCCAGGGCGGTGTCGTCGCCGATCGCGGTCACGCGGGCGCGCAGGGCCGAATCGGTGGCGATGGTCCCGGCGACGATCGTGTCGCCCACGGTGCGGGCGACGGCACGCGATTCGCCGGTGATCATCGACTCGTCGATGTCGGCGGATCCCTGTACGACCGTCGCGTCGGCGGGGACCCGCCCGCCGGGACGGATCAGGACGACGTCGCCGACGCGGAGCTCGGCGGGGGAGACGGCCTCGACATCGTCGCCGACGACGCGCTCGGCGGTGTCGGGCAGGAGCGCTGCGAGCGAGTCCAGCGCCGAAGTGGTCTGCGCGAGAGAGCGCATCTCGATCCAGTGCCCGAGCAGCATGATCACGATCAGCAGTGCGAGCTCCCACCAGAAGTCGAGCTCGTGGTCGAGGATCCCGAGGGTCGCACCCCACGAGGCGACGAAGGCGACCGTGATCGCCAAGGCGATGAGCAGCATCATGCCCGGACGGCGACCGCGGAGCTCGCCGACGGCACCGGTCAGGAACGGACGACCTCCCCACACGTACAGCACCGACCCGATGACGGGCGGAATCGCTCGCAGCACCAGCAGATCCGGGATCCGATACCCGATGAGCATCGCGAACATGGGGGAGAACGCGACGACCGGAAGGGCGAGGACCAGCATGATCCAGAACAGGCGGCGGAACTGGCCGACGTGGTCGCCGTGGCCGGCATGACCGCCGTGAGCGGCGTGGCCGCTGTGGTCGCCGTGGTCGCTGTGAGCGGTGTGCTCGTGTTCCCTCGGCATGGCGTCGTCGTGCTCCGGACGACGATCGTGCATCGCGGAGTGGTCGACGGTGTGGCCTGCGTGCGGGCTTCGTTCATCCATGATGGGCCCAACCATATACCCCTAGGGGGTATTCCTGAAGGGCTTCCTGAAACCGAATAGGCTGAGCGCGATGGACGAGGCAGGGAAGACGGCGCGCGGTCTGCAGCGATGCCCGTGCGGCAGCGGCGACATCCTCGACGCCTGCTGCGGACCGATCCTCGGCGGCCGCCCGGCGCCGACCGCCGAGCGGCTGATGCGGTCGCGGTACACCGCGTTCGCGCTCGGCGATGCCGGGTACCTGCTCCGCTCCTGGCACGCCTCCACGCGGCCGGCCCGGCTCGAGCTCGATGCCGATCTGCGCTGGCTGCGCCTCGACATCCTCGCGACCATCGGCGGCGGACCGTTCGACAGGGAGGGTGTCGTCGAGTTCGAGGCGATCCACCGCGATCCGCTCGCACGCGGCGTCCTCCATGAGCGCAGCAGGTTCGTGCGCGAGGGCGGGCAGTGGTTCTACCTGGACGGCGACGTCTCCTGAGAGGCTCCGGCTCACGAGGGGGCGTCCCGCTGGCGTAGGTTTGAGGGCGTGAAAGCCAACCCCGCGCACCAGCTCGTGCTTCTCGACATCGCCGACATCGACCGCCGCATCCTGCAGGCCGACTACGCGCGCACGCACCCGGCGCAGGGAGAGCGGATCAACGAGCTCGCCGCGCAGCGGCAGGGGCAGCTGCGCGAGCTGACGGCGCTCTCCGGCGCCCGCGACGACGTGCAGGTCGAGCTGAAGCGCCTGGAGTCCGACGTCGCTCTCGCGGCGCAGCGCCGTGACCGCGACGCCGAGCGGCTCGCCGCCGCGCAGAACCCGAAGGACGCGGTCGCCCTCGAGCAGGAGATCGCGAGCCTCGTGCGCCGGATCAGCGACCTGGAGGACGCGGAGCTCGAGATCATGGGCCGGTTGGAGGAGGCCGAGGCCGCGGTCGCGGCTCAGCAGGCGCTCATCGACGAGACCGTGGCCGAGGGCACCCGGCTGACGGCCGAGGCAAAGGCTCTGATCGCGGCCGCGACGACCGAGAGCGAGCAGCTCGCGCGCGACCGCACGGCGCTCGTCGATTCCGTCTCTCCGTCGCTGATGGCCGAGTACCAGCGGCGCGTCGGCCGCACCGCGGGAGCCGCGCTGCTGCGTCGCGCCACCTGTGAAGGGTGCCGGATGGTGCTCTCGGGCACCGACCTGAACGTCATCCGGCAGGCTGCCGACGACGACGTGGTGTCCTGCCCGGAGTGCGGCTGCATCCTGATCCGCACGGAGGAGTCCGGGCTCAAAAGCAGCGCTCCGGCCGCCGACTGATCGGGCTCCGGCCCGCGGATCGCGGGCGGCTCAGAACTCTTCGTGGGTCGCCGGATCGGCGCCCCAGAGGCGGCCGTCCGGTCGGCCGAGCGCGGTGATGGCGGCCACCTCCTCCGCGCCCAGGCGCACGTGGGCGGCGGCGAGGTTCAGCGCCTGATGCTCGGCAGTCGCCGCCTTCGGGATCGCCACCACGCCGCGAGCGGCGTGCCACGCCAGCACTGCCTGTGCCGGCGTGATCCCGTGGGCCGAAGCGACCTGGACGAGGGCGGGGGCCTCGAGCACGTCGCCCGCGCGGCCGAGCGGGCTCCATGCCTCGGTGATGATGCCGTGCGCACGGTGGTAGGCGAGCGCCTCGTCCTGAGGGAAGCGGGGATGCAGCTCGATCTGGTTCACGACGGGCCGCACGCCGGTCGCGTCCTCGATGCGCTCCAGGTGATCCGGGAGGAAGTTCGACACGCCGATCTCGCGCACGAGGCCGCGGTCGCGCGCCTCGACCAGCGCCTGCCAGGCCTCTACGTAGGTGTCCCGCCGCGGCAGTGGCCAGTGGATGAGGAACAGATCGATCGCGTCGAGCCCGAGTCGGAATCGGCTCTCCTCGATCGCGTCGAGCGCCTGCGCCCTGGCGTGGTGGCGTCCCGCGAGCTTCGAGGTCACGATGAGCTCGGTGCGATCGACGGCGGCGCCCGAGATGCCCCAGCCGACGGCGCCTTCGTTCTCGTAGTTGAACGCCGAGTCGATCAGGCGGTAGCCGGTCTCGATCCCACTGCGCACGGCGTCGGCGCCGGCTTCGCCGCGGAACCCGTAGGTGCCGAGGCCCTGCGCCGGCAGGGTGAAGCCGTTGTGGGCGGTGAAGGGCGATGCATCGGACATGGGGGTCTCCTCTCCGGTGCTTCCACGCTAACCGCCGTCGTCCGGGGTCGCCCAAGGTCCGCGATACATGCCGACACAACCCGGCGGGGTCCTGCGCGTACGGCCGCTGTGTCGTGCGGGGAGCGCGCGAGGGCGTAGATTCGAATGCATGATCGAATCGGCCGCCGTGCACGAGGTCGTGCTGGGGCGGTCCGCACGGTCGGGCCACTGGCGACTGCTCGGCTTCGGAACGGACGGTGCGTCCCGGGGCGAGGCAGAGGTCGCCGCCGACGACCTGCACGGCGTCCTCGCCGAGATCGAGGAGGCGGCGAAGCCGCGCTGGGTGGTCCGGAGCCTTCGTGAGGTCTACCCGCCGCTGCTGGCGGCGGGGATCCGTATCCGGCGCGCGCACGATCTGCTGCTGTGTCACGCGATCCTCCGCGACACGGCGAGCCTCCGCGAGCCGCTGGTCGCGTCGTCCCGGTGGGTGCGCGCGGATCCGCTCACGATCCCGATCTCCTCGCCCGGTCTGTTCGACCTGAGCGACGTGTCGGCGTCGACCGCCGCCGAGGAGCCCGCAGAGATCGACGAGCTGCTCGCCGAGTACGCGCGCCAGCGGGAGGCGCTGCGCCGGGCGACGGACGGGCGTCTCGCACTGCTCTGCGCCGCCGAGTCGACCGGTGCTCTCGTCGCCGAGGAGATGACGGCGGCGGGCCTGCCGTGGAGCACGGCGGTGCACGAGGGCCTTCTCGCCGAGGCGCTCGGCCCGCGTCCCGTC
>JABLTH010126964.1_pt1 | contig 17096 bp, 18 predicted proteins | sample 7875711 | NCBI WGS metagenome assembly JABLTH01 (sample SAMN14941262, study PRJNA633318) | bioreactor metagenome | isolation source: bioreactor | place: China | collected 2019-03-05 | reverse complement strand
TTGTGTTCCTTACCGATCTGCTGGGCGGGACGCCGTTTCGCGTTGCTTCTACGCTCGCTATGAAAAGACCGGGCAGCGAAGTGATCACCGGCACCAACCTGCAATTGCTGCTGGAGATGGTGCTCGAACGTGAGGGTCTGAGCAGCGAAGCGTTTCGTCTGCAGGCGCTGGAGTGTGGTCACCGCGGTCTGACGAGCCTGGTAGATGAGCTTGGCCGCTGTCGCGAGGAAGCGCCCGCTGAGGAAGGGATATGAGTCAGCTACTGCGCGCGCGGCGGGTACTGACCGAACAGGGCTGGCTGGATGACCACCAGCTTCGTATCGAGAACGGCGTTATCATGGCGATTGAACCTGTCCCTGCGGGGGTTAACGCCCGCGATGCCGGGCAGCTTTGTCCGGCGTACATCGATATTCACGTTCATGGTGGCATGGGTGTGGATGTGATGGATGACGCCCCCGATGCGCTGGACGTTTTGGCTCTTCATAAAGCACGTGAAGGCGTCGGGGCATTTTTGCCCACGACGGTCACCGCGCCGATGGAGGCGATTCACGGCGCACTCACGCGGATCGCCCGACGCAGCCAGTCAGGCGGCCCTGGCGCGCAGATTCTGGGCAGCTATCTGGAGGGCCCGTACTTTACGCCGCAGAACAAAGGGGCGCATCCGCCTGAACTGTTTCGTGAACTGGATATCGCCGAGCTGGACGCGTTGATTGCGGTATCGCACAACACGCTGAAGGTGGTGGCACTGGCACCGGAAAAGCCCGGCGCGCTACAGGCCATTCGCCACCTGAAGCAGCGGGGTATCCGTGTGATGCTGGGCCACAGTGGCGCCACGTACGAGCAAACCCTCGCCGCCTTTGACGCCGGTGCAGACGGACTGGTGCACTGCTTTAACGGTATGACGGGGCTGCATCACAGAGCGCCGGGTATGGTCGGTGCCGGGCTGACGGACAAACGGGCGTGGCTGGAGCTTATTGCCGACGGTCATCATGTTCATCCGGGCGCCATGCGTATATGCAGCTGCTGTGCGAAGGACCGCGTGGTGCTGATTACCGATGCCATGCAGGCGGCAGGTATGCCGGACGGGCGGTATATGCTCTGTGGCGAAGAGGTCACAATGCACCACGGCGTAGTGAAAACCGCCTCTGGCGGGCTGGCGGGAAGCACGCTGTCGCTGGATGCCGCCGTCAGGCATATGGTGGAACATGCGGGTGTGACAGCAGAAGAGGCTATTCATATGGCTTCGCTGCATCCTGCCCGCCTGCTGGGCATTGATCATCAGCTTGGCTCCTTAGCGCCAGGGAAACGCGCCAATATTATTGCGCTGGATGACGGTTTACACCTTCAGCAGATCTGGATTCAGGGCCAGGCTCTCCCCCTTTAGCCCTTTTATTGTGTCTCCTTTTGGCTTTACGGCACCAAACCGTAAGGCCTTTCTTTTCCTTTCCTTAAGTTTACCCTTTCCTTTCGCGATCACACTTTTCGTTTTATTTCTTTTCTTTCATTGAACTTTCGATTTCTTTTCTATAGATTTTATTTAACTGCTTAAGTGAACAAGTGAAACGAAACGAAAGATAGCGACACATTTGCCAGCGTCTGATGTGGAATTCACACGACTAAGGACTGAGTTATGCCACAGATCACTCCCACCACCACCACCGGCACCTGGACCGAAGAAGAGATCCGCCAGCAGCCTGCCAGCTGGATCCGCTCGCTCCACAACATCGATAATTTGCGCTCCTCAATTGACAGTTTCCTGACGCCACTGCTGCGTAAGCACGATCTGCGGATCGTACTGACCGGCGCGGGCACGTCCGCGTTTATAGGCGATATCATTGCGCCATGGCTTGCGAGCCACACCGGGAAAAACATCTGCGCCGTTCCGACAACCGATCTGGTCACAAACCCGATGGATTACTTCAGCCCTGCACATCCGCTGCTGCTGATCTCATTTGCCCGTTCCGGTAACAGCCCTGAAAGCGTCGCCGCCGTTGAGCTGGCCAATCAGTTCGTGCCGGAGTGCTACCATCTGTCGATCACCTGTAACGAGGCGGGAAACCTGTATCAGAGCGCTATCGACAGTGATAACGCCTGTGCCCTGCTGATGCCTGCTGAAACGCACGATCGCGGTTTCGCGATGACCAGCAGTATCACCACCATGATGGCAAGCTGCCTGGCCGTATTCGCGCCAGAGACGATCAACAGCAACACCTTCCGCGACGTGGCCGATCGCTGTCAGGCGATCCTCACCTCACTTGGTGATTTCCGCCATGGCGTATTTGGTAACGAGCCCTGGAAACGGATCGTCTACCTGGGAAGCGGTGGCCTGCAGGGGGCGGCGCGGGAATCGGCGCTGAAGGTACTGGAACTGACCGCGGGCAAGCTGGCGGCATTCTACGATTCCCCAACGGGGTTCCGTCACGGGCCTAAGTCGCTGGTAGATAACGAAACGCTGGTGGTGGTGTTTATCTCCAGCCATCCGTATACGCGTCAGTACGATCTGGATCTTCTGGCCGAATTGCGTCGCGATCGCCAGGCCCTGCGCGTTGTCGCCATCGCCGCTGAAAACGATCCGGTGATTGAAGCGGGCCCGCACATCCTGCTGCCGCCTTCACGCCCGTTTATTGATATGGAACAGGCGTTCTGCTTCCTGATGTACGCCCAGGTCTTTGCGCTGTCCCAGTCCCTCAGCGTGGGCAATACACCCGATACGCCATCCGCCAGCGGCACGGTCAACCGCGTGGTACAGGGCGTTGTTATTCACCCGTGGCAGGCTTAAGAGGATCGCATCATGAGCATTATCTCCACGAAATATCTTCTGCAGGACGCACAGACAAAAGGCTACGCCGTACCGGCGTTTAACATCCACAACGCAGAGACGATCCAGGCGATCCTCGAAGTGTGTAGCGAGATGCGATCGCCAGTGATCCTCGCAGGCACACCGGGCACGTTCAAACACATTGCCCTGGAAGAGATCTACGCCCTGTGCAGCGCATATTCATTAACTTACGACATGCCGCTGGCGCTGCATCTCGATCATCACGAATCCCTCGACGATATTCGTCGCAAGGTTAACGCTGGAGTGCGTAGCGCGATGATCGACGGCAGCCACTATCCGTTTGAACAAAACGTGAAGCTGGTGAAATCGGTAGTCGATTTCTGCCACCTCAACGACTGTAGCGTCGAGGCTGAGCTGGGCCGTCTGGGCGGCGTGGAAGATGACATGAGCGTCGACGCGGAGAGTGCATTTCTCACCGACCCGCAGGAAGCGAAACGCTTTGTCGAACTGACCGGCGTGGATAGCCTCGCCGTCGCCATCGGCACCGCACATGGCCTGTATACCAAACGCCCTAAAATTGACTTTCAGCGCCTGGCCGAGATCCGCGAAGTGGTCACCGTGCCGCTGGTGCTGCATGGCGCGAGCGATGTGCCGGATGAGGATGTACGTCGCACCATCGCGCTGGGTGTGTGCAAAGTTAACGTGGCGACCGAGCTGAAAATCGCCTTCTCTGACGCAGTGAAAGCCTGGTTTGCTGAAAACCCGCAGGGTAACGATCCGCGTTTTTATATGCGGGTCGGAATGGATGCCATGAAAGAGGTGGTCAGGAGCAAAATTACCGTGTGTGGCTCGGCAAACCGCTTGCTGCTTCCGGCAGAAGCCTGATGAAAAAGGATCTTACCCTGATGAAAAAAATCCTCACCCTATCCATGCTTGCCCTGTGTGTTTCCCATGGCGCGATAGCAGCGAATTACACCCTTAATAACGACAACATTGCCCTGTCATTTGATGACGCGAACTCGACGGTCGTGGTGAAGGACACCAGGGCTAATCATCCGCTGACGCCGCAGGAGCTGTTCTTTCTGACGCTGCCGGACGAGACTAAAATTCACACGGCGGATTTTAAGGTCAAACATGTCGAAAAACAGGACAGTGGAATTGTCGTCGACTTCACCCATCCTGACTATAACGTGACGGTGAAGCTGAACCTGGTGAAGGGCAAATACGCCAGCATCGACTACACCATCGCCGCCGTCGGGCAGCCACGGGATGTGGCGAAAATCACCTTCTTCCCGACCAAAAAGCAGGCTCAGGCACCTTACGTAGATGGGGCAATTAACAGCTCGCCGATTATCGCAGACTCGTTCTTTATCCTGCCGGATAAACCCATCGTTAACACGTACGCCTATGAAGCGACGACTAACCTCAATGTGGAGCTGAAAACCCCCATTCAGCCGGCAACACCGGTCAGCTACACCACCTACTTCGGTACCTTCCCGGAGACCAGCCAACTGCGCCGTAGCGTAAACCAGTTTATCGATGCCGTGCGTCCGCGTCCGTATAAACCTTACTTACACTACAACAGCTGGATGGATATCGGCTTCTTTACACCTTACTCCGAGCAGGATGTGCTGGGGCGGATGGACGAATGGAACAAGGAGTTTATTGCCGGGCGGGGTGTCGCGCTGGATGCTTTCCTGCTTGACGATGGCTGGGATGACCTGACCGGGCGATGGCTGTTCGGCCCGGCTTTCAGCAAAGGTTTTGGCAAGGTACGGGAGAAAGCAGACAGCCTGCACAGCTCTGTTGGCCTGTGGCTCTCGCCATGGGGCGGATATAACAAACCGCGCGATACGCGCGTCTCGCATGCAAAAGAGTACGGTTTCGAAACGGTGGACGGGAAGCTGGCGCTGTCAGGCCCGAACTATTTTAAGAACTTTAATGAGCAGATCGTTAAGCTTATCAAAAACGAGCATATTACCTCGTTTAAACTGGACGGCATGGGCAACGCCAATTCGCACATCAAAGGCAGCCCGTTTGCCTCGGATTTTGACGCCTCTATTGCACTGCTGCATAACATGCGCAGCGCCAATCCGAATCTGTTTATTAACCTGACGACCGGTACCAATGCCAGCCCATCCTGGCTGTTCTACGCCGATTCCATCTGGCGTCAGGGAGACGACATCAACCTGTACGGCCCCGGCACACCGGTGCAGCAGTGGATGACCTATCGCGATGCGGAGACGTATCGATCTATTGTGCGTAAAGGTCCGCTATTCCCGCTGAACTCCCTGATGTATCACGGGATCGTCAGCGCGGAGAATGCGTATTATGGTCTGGAGAAGGTGCAAACGGACAGCGATTTTGCTGACCAGGTCTGGAGCTACTTCGCCACCGGCACCCAGTTGCAGGAGCTGTATATCACCCCTTCAATGCTCAACAAGGCGAAGTGGGATACCCTGGCGCAGGCTGCCAAATGGTCCCGGGATAACGCCAGTGTGCTGGTGGATACCCACTGGATTGGCGGAGACCCAACGGCGCTTGAGATCTACGGCTGGGCGTCGTGGAATAAAGACAAAGCCATTTTTGGATTACGAAACCCGTCGGATCAACCGCAAAGCTATTATCTGGATTTGACGAAAGATTTCGAAATCCCGACCGGAGATGCGACGCCGTTTAGCCTGAAAGCGGTCTATGGCAGTAACGCCACGATACCGGAAGAGTTTAAAAACGCGGTGGTGATTACCCTCAAACCGCTGGAAACGCTGGTGTTTGAGGCGATGCCTGTTCACTAATCGTAGGCCGGGTAAGGCGCAGCCGTCACCCGGCAAAATAAGCACGCAGGGGCTTACTCCCCCTGCTGCTCCAGCGCATATTTATAGAGCGCATTCTTCTTCACGCCGTGGATTTCTGCCGCCAGTGCTGCCGCTTTCTTAAGCGGCAATTCAGCCTGTAGCAGTGCCAGAGTACGCAGCGCATCGGCAGGCAGTGCGTCCTCCTCCGCTTTATGCCCTTCGACAATCAGCACCATCTCACCCTTGCGACGGTTTTCGTCCTCTTTTACCCACGCCAGCAGTTCGCCGACCGGCGCGCCGTGAATGGTTTCCCAGGTTTTGGTCAGCTCGCGCGCCAGCACCACGTAGCGGCTCTCTCCCCAGACGGTCACCATATCTTCCAGGCTTTCCAGCAGGCGATGCGTGGATTCGTAGAAAATCAGCGTACGCGGTTCAGCTTCCAACTCTTTTAACACGTCACGGCGGCCTTTGGATTTGGCGGGCAGGAAACCTTCATAGCAGAAACGATCGGACGGCAGGCCCGCTGCGCTCAACGCAGCAATCGCAGCACACGGTCCTGGCAGAGGGACCACCCGGATCCCGGCTTCACGGCAGGTACGCACCAGATGGTAGCCCGGATCGTTAATCAGCGGCGTACCGGCGTCAGAGACCAGCGCAATGTTCTGCCCCTCTTTGAGCTTCGCCACCAGCGTTTCTGCTTTTTGCTGCTCATTATGATCGTGCAGGGCGAAGAGACGAGCGTTAATCGCAAAGTGTTGCAGCAATAAACCGGTATGCCGGGTATCTTCAGCAGCAATTAAATCAACAGCTTGCAATACGGTCAGCGCACGTTGGGTAATATCAGACAAATTCCCGATAGGAGTAGGTACAATATAAAGCTGGCCTTGAGAATTCTCTGCCGTTTCGTGTTGTTTCATTGTTTCGTCCGTATTGCCGATTTAATATTGAGCATTGCGTAAAAAAAATCACTGGATACAGTATGGTACCGTTAACGTTTCTTCGAAAAAAAGCCACGCGCAGCGTGCCGCTTCTGCTGGCAGCCCTGATCTTTGCAGGCTGTGGCACCCAGGCACCTGACCAGAGCACGGCCCATCTGCAGGGATCCGCTCAGGCTGATTCTGGCTTTTATCTGCAACAAATGTCGCAAAGCTCAAATGATACCAGGATCAACTGGCAATTACTCGCCATTCGTGCACTGCTGAAAGAGGGCAAAACCCAGCAGGCCGCCGAACTGTTCAACCAGCTTCCGCACGAGCTTAACGATGCCCAGCGTCTTGAGCAGAGCCTGCTCTCTGCCGAGCTGAAAGTCGCGCTGAAAGATTATGCCGCCGCGAAAAAGATCCTTGGCGACATCGACGTAAGCGCACTGGATAAAAATCAGCAGGCCCGTTTCTGGCAGGCGGGTATCACCGCTGAGCAGGGACGTCCTTCCCTGACGCTGCTACGGGCGCTGATCGCCCAGGAGCCGCTGCTCGGCGGTGCGGACAAGCAGAAAAATATCGATTCCACCTGGCAGGCGCTCGCCTCAATGACCCAGGAACAGGCGCAGGCGCTGGTCATCAATGCTGATGAAAACGTGTTGCAGGGGTGGCTGGATCTGCAACAGATGTGGTTTAACAACCGCAGCGATCCAAACATGCTGAAAGCCGGTATTACCGACTGGCAAACGCGCTACCCACAAAACCCGGGCGCGAAAATGCTGCCGACACAGCTGGTGAACGTGCAGAACTTTAAGCCTGCCTCCACCAGCAAAATCGCCCTGCTTCTGCCGTTGAACGGCCAGGCGGCGGTATTTGGCCGCACCATTCAACAAGGTTTTGAAGCGGCGAAGAACGGTACCACGCCAGTGACCGGCAGTGCAGTTCCGGCGCAGGCAGCTCAGGCGGCAAACGTGAACGACGTTGTCAGCCCTTCCGCCGCGGAAACCAGCGACCTGACCACAGCACAAACGCCGCCGCAGGGGACGATGCAGAACCCGGTGACGGCACCGACCACACCTGCGGCCGCAGCACCCGCGCCTGCGACTCCGGTAGAGACACAATCCGCACCGGCGACAGAGCCTGCAACAGCGGAGCAACCTCAACCGCAGACCACTGAGCCCGCAGCACAACCTGCCGCTCAGCCTGCTGCCCAGCCACAGGCCGCAGCCACCACCAGCGCTAACCCGGGCGCTGAGCTGAAAATATACGACACCAGTTCTCAACCGCTCGATCAGGTTCTGGCGCAGGTGCAACAGGACGGTGCCAGCATCGTTGTGGGTCCGCTGCTGAAAAACAACGTCGAAGAGCTGATGAAGAGCAACACTGCGCTGAACGTGCTGGCGCTCAACCAGCCTGAACAGGTTCAGAACCGCGCCAATATCTGCTATTTCGCCCTCTCTCCGGAAGATGAAGCCCGCGATGCGGCGCGTCATATTCACGAGCAAGGGAAACAGTCTCCGCTGCTGCTGATCCCTCGCAGTACGCTGGGCGATCGCGTCGCCAACGCCTTTGCCGAAGAGTGGCAGAAGCTGGGCGGCGGCATCGTGCTGCAGCAGAAATTCGGCTCCGTCTCTGAACTGCGCGCGGGCGTTAACGGCGGCGCGGGTATTGCGCTTAACGGCAGTCCGGTGAGTGCAAGCCTGCCACAGCAGCAGAGCGTGACGATTGGCGGTCTGACCATCCCTGCCCCACCTACCGACGCGCAGATTAGCGGTGGCGGTAAAGTGGATGCGGCCTATATCGTCGCTACGCCGCAAGAGATTGCCTTTATCAAGCCGATGATCGCCATGCGTAACGGCAGCCAGAGCGGCGCCACGCTCTACGCCAGCTCTCGCAGCGCACAAGGCACCGCAGGCCCGGATTTCCGCCTGGAGATGGACGGCCTGCAATACAGCGAAATTCCGATGCTGGCGGGCAGCAATCCGGCCCTGATGCAGCAGGCGCTGAGCGCAGTCCGTAACGACTACTCACTGGCGCGTCTGTACGCGATGGGCGTCGATGCCTGGACGCTGGCGAACCACTTTACCCAAATGCGTCAGGTGCCGGGCTTTGAGCTAAACGGCAATACCGGCGATCTGACGGCCACTCAGGATTGCGTGATTAACAGGAAGTTATCATGGCTCAAATACCAGCAGGGACAAATCGTCCCGGCCAGTTAAGCCGTAAAGAGACCGGCGACGCCTGGGAATTAAAAGCGCGTCGCTGGCTTGAGGGCAAGGGACTGCGCTTTATCGCCGCTAACGTTCGCGGACGTGGCGGCGAAATCGATCTGATCATGAAAGAGGGTCAGGTCATTGTGTTTGTAGAAGTACGCTACCGACAGTCTTCCCGTTTTGGCGGTGCTGCCGCCAGCGTGACGCCCGCCAAACAACATAAATTATTACAGACTGCCCACTTGTGGCTTGCCCGCCATAATGGGAGTTTTGATACTGTGGATTGCCGGTTCGATGTGTTAGCCTTCACCGGAAACGAGATCGAATGGCTGAAAAACGCTTTTGGCGAAGACGCATAATTAAGATTTAAAAGGGATAACGTGCTCGAAAGAATTAAAGTGTGCTTCACAGAAAGCATTCAGACTCAGATTGCCGCGGCAGAAGCCCTCCCTGACGCAATCTCTCGCGCCGCCATGACGCTGGTGCAGTCCCTGCTCAATGGCAACAAAATCCTCTGTTGTGGCAATGGCACGTCCGCTGCCAACGCACAGCATTTTGCTGCCAGTATGATCAATCGTTTTGAAACAGAACGCCCCAGTTTACCTGCCATTGCACTTAATACCGATAATGTGGTCTTAACAGCGATTGCTAACGATCGTCTGCATGACGAGATTTACGCTAAGCAGGTGCGTGCCCTGGGCCATGCGGGCGATGTGCTGCTGGCCATCTCCACGCGCGGCAATAGCCGTGACATTGTCAAAGCCGTCGAAGCCGCCGTTACCCGCGATATGACTATCGTTGCCTTAACCGGCTATGACGGGGGCGAGCTGGCGGGCCTGCTGGGGCCGCAGGATGTGGAAATCCGCATTCCGTCTCACCGTAGTGCACGCATTCAGGAGATGCATATGCTCACGGTGAACTGCTTATGTGATTTGATCGATAACACGCTTTTCCCTCACCAGGATGATTAAGGAGTTCTCATGAAGGCTTTATCGACCCTCGCAGTCCTTATGTCTGCATTACTGCTGCAGGGATGTATCGCTGCGGCTGTCGTGGGTACCGCTGCCGTCGGCACCGAAGCAGCGACCGATCCGCGCACCGTTGGCACCCAGGTAGATGACGGCACGCTGGAGCTGCGCGTCAACAGTGCGCTGTCGAAAGACGAGCAAATTAAGAAAGAAGCGCGCATCAACGTGACGGCTTACCAGGGCAAAGTGCTGCTGACAGGCCAGGCGCCAAATAGCGAACTCTCCAGCCGCGCAAAACAGATCGCGATGGGCGTAGAGGGCACTGCGGAAGTCTTCAACGAAGTCCGTCAGGGGCAGCCAATCAGCCTTGGTACCGCCTCCAATGACACGTGGATCACCACCAAAGTCCGTTCCCAGCTGCTGGGTTCAGACCAGGTGAAATCATCCAACGTGAAAGTGACAACCGAAAACGGCGAAGTGTTCCTGCTGGGCCTGGTTACCGATCGTGAAGGGAAAGCGGCGGCCGATATCGCCAGCCGGGTGAGCGGCGTGAAACACGTCACCACCGCATTTACTTACATTAAGTAATTCCCACCTGACTGTAAGCCCGGTGAGCGCTCGCGCCACCGGGCTTTTTTCACAGAAGCGCAATACCCCCCACAATCACCCCACTCAACGCCACCAGCCCTGCGGTGAGCCACAGCGCTTTCGCCGGGAATGACTTACGCAGCATGATAAGCGACGGCAGGCTGATGGCAGGCAAGGTAATGAGCAACGCCAGTGCCGGTGCGGTGCCCATGCCGGCCAACATCATGGTCTGAACAATCGGAATTTCAGCCGCCGTTGGGATCACAAACAGACAACCGGCAATGGCCATCGCAATGACCCACATCAGGGTATTGTTGATGGCGCCGTCGGCATGCGGGAATAGCCAGACGCGTGCGGCCCCGAGCACCAGCACCGCCAGGATATACACAGGAATGGTGCTCCAGAAAAGCTGCCACAGAGCATTCCCCCAGCGCGCAAAGAAGCTTCCCTGCGGCTCGCTGACATCAAGCTCAATGGCGGCCGGTTCAACGGCGTTATCTTTCACCCATTTCTGCACCAGCGTTGCCACCACCAGCACCGTCAGCAGACCGGCCACCAGGCGGATAAAGGCGAAATGCCAACCCAGCACAAAGCCCATAAACACCAGCGTTGCCGGGTTTAACAGCGGGTTGCCCATCCAGAACGCCAGCGCACCGCCCATAGAGACTCGCTGACGGCGCATACCGGCGGCGACAGGCGCGGCACAGCACGAACACATCATGCCCGGCAGGGAGAAAATGGTCCCCAGCAGGGTGCCCTGAAAACGTGGCTGCCCCAGGGTTTTCACCAGCCAGTGACGCGGGATAAGCACCTGAATCAACGAGCCCAGAATGACGCCTAATACGGCGGCTTTCCAGACGGCAAGGAAATAGACCATGGCATAATCCCACGCCGCGCGAAGCGGGCTGGAATCAGCGTGAGCGAGAATAGATTTACCGATGCTGTGCGTTTCAGCGGCAGTGAAGGCTTTACCGTAGTACGGCTGCCATTTCACATACCAGAGGCCGATAATGACCACGAGAAAGAAGAGCGCGGGCTTCCACCATTGGACAGGTGTTGCCGCCTGAGATGAAGACTGACCAGTCATAGCATTCCCCGGAGAGTGTTATTTAATTAGCCGGGGGAGTTTACGCCTCGCCCTGCGCGATTTCACGCAGTTTCGCCGAAGGGATGATATTCACTCCCTCCTGCGATGGTGACAGCCCCTCTTTTAGCATCGCACGCACCACATCGCGCGCCTCGATGGATTTCCAGTTACCGGGGAGAATGCGGAACAACGGGGCAAACATCGACTCGTTAAAACGACGCTCGTCGCGATGCCCCAGCAGCATGGAGGGACGGACTATTGCCAACCGCTCCCACTTCTGGGCAATCAGGGCCTCTTCCATCTCGCCCTTCACCTTGCTGTAAAAGAACGGCGAACGGGCGCTGGCGCCCAGCGAGCTGACCACCACAAAATGGGTGGCACCCAGCTTTTTCGCCGTTAGCGCCGTATCGACCACCAGCGTATAGTCAGCATGAACAAACGCCTCTTTACTGCCCGCCTCACGCCGCGTTGTCCCGAGGCAGCAAAAGGCGATATCGATGGGATCCTGCACCTGCGCCAGTGCGTCGGTCAGCTGTGGATCGTGAGGATTAAAGACGCCAGAAATGTCCGCCAGCGGTAGACGTGTCGGGGCCGCAATGTAGTTCACCCTGCGATCCTGGATCAGCAGCCGCAGCAGATGATCGCCCACCAGCCCGGTTGCCCCCGTAATCAGTACCTGACTCATTTCATCCCCTTTACAGAATAGTCCGTTTGCGAACTCAGCATGGTCAACCACACTTAGAAGTCTGTTACCGGTAAGTATTTACCACAAACGGGAAAAAAACAGTCTGAAGCGAAAACAACGGAGGAAGCATGGGTAAAAAAATCGCAGTCCTGATTACCGACGAGTTTGAAGATTCAGAATTCACCTCACCTGCTGAGGCGTTCCGCAAGGCGGGACATGAGGTCATCACCATTGAGAAAGAGGCGGGAAAAACGGTGAAAGGCCATAAGGGCGAGGCCAGCGTGACCATCGATAAGACCATCGATAACGTCAGCCCGTCTGATTTTGATGCCCTGCTGTTACCCGGCGGTCATTCACCGGATTCCCTGCGCGGCGACGAACGCTTCGTAACGTTCACCCGCGATTTTGTCTCCACCGGAAAACCGGTCTTTGCTATCTGCCACGGTCCGCAACTGCTTATCAGCGCGGATGTGGTGCGCGGGCGTAAACTCACTGCCGTGAAACCGATCGTTGTCGATCTGAAAAACGCGGGGGCCGAGTTTTACGATCAGGAGGTGGTCAACGACAAAGACCAGCTGATCACCAGCCGAACCCCGGACGATCTGCCGGCGTTCAACCGCGAAGCGCTACGCCTGCTCGGCGCGTAGCCAGTGCAGCTTTTTGCCAAAGCCCAGCGTGTTGTCGGTAAATTTCAGCTCATCAAGGCGGATTTCCCACACCGGGGCTTTTAAGGCGGCGGCTACCGGAAAGCGGCGCGTGTAGTGCTTACGGCGCGCGTCGCTCTCTTCACCGTCCAGACGACGGATCTCCCCTTTAAACTGCACCCCACGGATCAGTGCCACCGTTTTAGGCTGACCGTTAACTGTCCCTGCCACCTTCGCCTGCTGACCGGTCATCTGCGCATGGCGCGTTTTATCTTCGCTCATCACATAAAACGCAACGCGCTCAGGGTCATAATAGTAAAACGCATTCGCGCACCACATTTCACCGTCGTTATACACGCACCAGGTGACAACATGCTGTTTCGCCAGCCAGCGGTTAATGGCAGCCAGAGTTTCCATTTTCGTTCTCTCTCATGCTATGGTGCGTTCACCTTAACATACTGAATCTGTTTACCGTGTGCTGGTTTCTCTATCTTGTCCGTACCGCCGATAACGCTCTCTACACCGGGATCACGACCGATGTGGCGCGGCGTTTTCTTCAGCATCAAACGGGAAAAGGGGCAAAAGCGCTGCGGGGGAAAGGAGAATTGACGCTCGCCTTTTCTGCCCCTGTGGGTGACAGATCGCTGGCGTTAAGAGTGGAATACCGCATTAAGCAGTTAACGAAGCGCCAGAAAGAGCGCCTCGTCACCGGAGACGGATCGTTTGAGGCGCTGTGTGAAAGCCTGATTAGAAGCGATTAAAATGGTCGTGATACTCCACGAGGCCATTTACGCCGTTGAGCGCGTCATCCGCCAGACGGTGCACCTGGAAGGCAGTTTCGGTGCCCGGCCAGCGACAACGGAGATCGTACTGCGCCGCCGGCTCGAAGCCCAGGCGACCATAGAAAGCAGGATCGCCCAGCGTCACCACCGCGGCATAGCCAAACTCATTGAGCGAGTCCAGCCCTTCATACACCAGCTGACGTGCCAGCCCTTGTCCACGATAGTGTTCATCTACCGCCAGCGGCGCCATTCCTACCCACTGTAATTCTTCACCCTGAACGGTTACCGGGCTGAAGGCAACGTAGCCCACCACCTGACCTTCGTCATCGGTGGCAACCAGCCCCAGCGTGATCAGGCCGTCTTCGCGGAGATCGTGGACCAGTTGGGCTTCTGCGTCGCTCGCAAAAGAGCGGCGTAACAACGCATCGATACCCGGTGCATCAATCCCAATTTCGACTCGAATCAGCATGGCTCACCTACTGAAGTGTGTTTACTGTCAGGCGGGGTTTTCAGCCCGGCCTCAACGAAATCTGCCATTTGCATTAACATCACGCGCAGCGCTTTTGGCATCTGCTCCAGCTCAATGGCATCCATTAAATTTTTGACGTACAGACCCAGTTCCGTATCGCCTTCAATGACCAGACGGCGCTGGAAAAAGAGGGTATCCGGATCCTGCTTACGCGCGGCGATCATCAGCAGATCGCAGGCGTCGGCGCTAAAGCTCACATCCGCGTCGGCGGACTGGCGCACAATCAGCTGGTCATTCTCGACGGAGGTAAACCAGCGCAGACCGATATCACGCACTTCAATGCTTAACCAGCGGCCTTCCAGGAACGCCAGTTCGCCTTCCTGCAGCGCCTGGCGGAACTGCCAGCTCAGGAGCTGCTCCAGCACCTGACGTTTAAGCGCGAACGGCGCCAGTTTTACCGGCACGCTCAGCATTGATGGACCAAATTGTACGAGACGTGAACGCAGTTTATCCAGCACGAGCTTTACTCCCTGATAGCGATAGTCCGGGTATTTTGCCATATCCGGAGGAGAACATAGCGGCGTAAATCAACAAACCGTCGTCCGGTGTACCTCATTATTGGTGCCATCAATACGCCATTAGCTGCCTTAAATCAAAAATTGTCGCGTATGGGTTAATTAAAATCCCAGCTCGTTAACATTTTTGCTCTCGACGACATCAGGATAAATTATGGAGCTGCTCTGCCCTGCCGGAAACCTTCCGGCGCTTAAGGCGGCCATCGAAAATGGGGCCGATGCGGTCTATATCGGGCTGAAAGATGATACTAACGCCCGCCATTTTGCTGGCCTCAACTTTACGGAGAAAAAGCTTCAGGAAGCCGTTAACTTCGTACATCAGCACCGCCGCAAATTGCATATTGCCATCAATACCTTTGCCCATCCTGATGGCTATGCCCGCTGGCCGCGCGCGGTGGATATGGCAGCACAGCTGGGTGCCGATGCGCTGATTCTGGCCGACCTCGCCATGCTAGAGTATGCGGCAGAACGCTATCCTCATATTGAGCGCCATGTCTCTGTTCAGGCTTCTGCCACCAACGAAGAGGCGATACGTTTTTATCATCAAAACTTTGACGTGGCCCGGGTGGTTTTACCGCGCGTGCTCTCTATTCATCAGGTTAAGCAACTCGCGCGCGTCACGCCAGTGCCGCTGGAAGTTTTTGCCTTTGGTAGCCTGTGCATCATGGCTGAAGGCCGCTGCTATCTCTCCTCGTATTTAACCGGTGAATCCCCTAATACCGTTGGTGCCTGCTCGCCTGCCCGCTTTGTTCGCTGGCAGCAAACGCCACAGGGGCTGGAATCTCGCCTGAATGAGGTACTGATTGACCGCTATCAGGACGGTGAAAACGCTGGCTACCCGACGCTGTGCAAAGGCCGCTATCTGGTTGACGGCGAGCGTTATCACGCGCTGGAAGAACCCACCAGCCTCAACACGCTGGAACTGCTGCCGGAACTGCTGGCCGCTAATATTGCCTCGGTGAAGATTGAAGGTCGCCAGCGCAGCCCGGCCTACGTCAGTCAGGTGGCGAAAGTCTGGCGTCAGGCCATTGACCGCTGCATGGCAGATCCGCAGAACTACGCCCCGCAATCGGCCTGGATGGAGACGCTCGGCGCAATGTCTGAAGGCACCCAAACCACGCTTGGCGCGTATCACCGTAAATGGCAGTGAGATAACCATGAAATATTCATTAGGACCGGTGCTCTACTACTGGCCAAAAGAGACGCTGGAAGATTTTTATCAACAGGCCGCGACCAGCAGCGCCGATGTGATTTACCTTGGCGAAGCGGTATGCAGCAAGCGCCGTGCCACTAAAGCAGGCGACTGGCTGGAGATGGCGAAAAGCCTGGCCGGTAGCGGCAAACAGGTGGTGCTCTCTACGCTGGCGCTGGTGCAGGCCTCATCTGAACTGGGTGAGCTGAAGCGCTACGTGGAGAACGGCGAGTTTCTGCTGGAGGCCAGCGATCTGGGCGTGGTGAATATGTGCGCCGAACGCAAGCTGCCGTTTGTCGCGGGCCATGCATTGAACTGCTATAACGCTGTGACCCTGCGCCTGCTGCTGAAACAGGGGATGACGCGCTGGTGCATGCCGGTAGAGCTGTCGCGTGACTGGCTGGTAAACCTCCTGAATCAGTGTGACGAGCTGGGTATTCGCAACCAGTTTGAAGTGGAAGTGTTGAGCTATGGCCATCTGCCGCTGGCGTACTCTGCCCGCTGCTTCACTGCCCGCTCTGAAGATCGCCCGAAAGACGAGTGCGAAACCTGTTGCATCAAGTACCCGAACGGACGCAGCATGCTGTCGCAGGAGAATCAGCAGGTGTTTGTCCTGAACGGCATTCAGACCATGAGTGGTTATGTGTATAACCTTGGTAACGAGCTGGCGTCGATGGACGGACTGGTGGACATGGTGCGTCTGTCCCCGCTGGACACCAGTGTGTTTGCCATGCTGGATGCTTTTCGCGCCAATGAAAACGGCGCATCGCCACTGCCGCTGACGGCAAACAGTGACTGTAACGGCTACTGGAAGCGGCTGGCCGGACTGGAGTTGCAGGCCTGAAAAAGGCTCACTTTGTTAACAACGGTTATCATTATTTAATGCAGTATTAAAGATTGACCGTCGACAAAGTGAGCTGTTATGACTGACAAAACCCTTCCGTTTTCGGTGCTGGATCTGGCGCCGATCCCACAAGGCTCCTCGGCAAGAGAAGCCTTTTCGCACTCTCTCGATCTGGCTCAACTGGCCGAAAAGCGTGGCTATCACCGTTACTGGCTGGCGGAACATCACAACATGGTCGGCATCGCCAGCGCTGCCACCTCGGTGCTGATTGGCTATCTGGCCGCGAACACCACTACCCTGCACCTGGGATCCGGTGGCGTGATGCTGCCAAACCATGCTCCTCTGGTGATCGCCGAGCAGTTTGGTACGCTGAATACCCTCTACCCGGGCCGTATTGATTTAGGCCTTGGCCGTGCGCCGGGCAGCGACCAGCCCACCATGCGCGCCCTGCGTCGCCATATGAGCGGTGACATCGACAATTTCCCGCGTGATGTGGCTGAACTGGTGGACTGGTTCGATGCGCGTGACCCGAACCCGCACGTGCGCCCGGTGCCG
>JABLTH010103679.1_pt1 | contig 17111 bp, 15 predicted proteins | sample 7875711 | NCBI WGS metagenome assembly JABLTH01 (sample SAMN14941262, study PRJNA633318) | bioreactor metagenome | isolation source: bioreactor | place: China | collected 2019-03-05 | reverse complement strand
TCCTTCAGATCGCGAGCTGAAAAAGTCTCTGGTGTTCAATACCAAATTCCAGCACGCGGAAAAACTCACGCAGCAGGTGGAAAGCAATATTCTGCAATTTGACCAGTTGAATGCGTTTTCCGACCTTCTGCAAAATCATATCCAGTCCAGCGACGTGCTTGAAGAGTACACCATGGATTTGTGGGACGCGACCCAGCATCCGGAGAAGTTTGGCGTGACCATGGACAGTGTGGATGTCAGCCGTGTGATCCAGACCGGCGCCAGTCCGCGCGGCATGGGCATGCTGATGAAAGCAGCCCGTGTGAATGCCTGGTTGAATGGCCGCGACAGTTTGTATCCTGAGGACATTCATGCTGTGTTTCATGAGGTGATTTCACATCGCTTGGTATTTAACGCAGCTTACGAAAATCGCCGGACCGCGCTGGCCAGGGAGTTGACCAACAACATTATCCGTACGGTGGCCGTGCCTAGCTTGTCGTTTAGCAAAGCAGCTTAAAAGCAGGCCATCATGCGATCAACACTCAAACATGCTTGGAAAAAAGCCGGGCAGAAAGTGCCAGTGCATCACAATGAGGGTGAATATGCGCGCCCCTTCGAATATGTCATTGGCTGGAAATCTGACAGCATCCAGCTCGGTGATCATCCTGGCACACAGCGCGGTATCGGCTCCGATTACCGTGGCACCATCAACCTGGTGGATTACCCGGATGCAAGGCGTATGGATTTACGGCAGACGATACGTGACCCGTTTGAACAGGTGCAGGTGCGGCAGTTTAACCAGGACAGCACGACGCCGATTTATGCCGTGTGTGATTTATCTGGCTCTATGCAATTCACGGGGCAGCAGCGCAAGCTGGATACGGCAATAGAAATTGCCACGGCGGTGGCGAACTCGGCTTACCAGGCCGGAGATCTGTTCGGCTTTATTGGCTATCACCAGCAGGTGATTGAAGATTTTACCTTGCCTCTAAGCCGCAGTTTTCACCAGAGCAAACAGACTATCGCCTTGCTGCATACCTATCAATCGCAGCGCATGGGCATGGACGGCGTCACCGACATGCCTAATTTCCTGGGACAGACGCGCGCGCTGGTGTTCTGGATTTCGGATTTTCATATGCCATTGCCTGTGATTGAGAAAACACTGCTGGCCATGTCTGCACACAAAGTGGTGCCTATCGTGCTGTGGGACGATGAGGAATATAAAAAGCTGCCCAAGTTCGGCTTTGGCACCATGATAGACCTGGAAACCGGGCGTAACCGGACAATGTTTTTCCGTGGTGAAGTAAAAGCCAAATTCCTGGCGGCATTTAATGCGCGCAGAGAGGCATTGGAAGCGTTGTTTTTGCGTTTTGATAGTCCGGCGTTGTTTATGTATGGCGATTACCGGCCCGAGCTGATGACGCATTATTTTGAACAAACGATGTGAGTGAAGTTTACCTAAGCGAGAGTGACAAGCATGCGTAATCAAATTTCAAACAATCCCCTGGTCAAGGCCATGCAAGGCCTGCTATGGGGGGCAGCCATGGTGTTGACGGTGAATGCTGCAATGGCGGCAACGCCAGTGAGCCAGGCAACTGTAACCCCAATCATTAAGGTCATAAATCCTGCCTTAAATAATCATGTGCATATCGGCGATGTATTGCAGCGGACTGTCGTGTTACAGGTGCCAGCGGCATATCAGTTTTCAGACCAAGCGTTGCCCAAAAAAGGGCGCAAGCATGACGGGATAGAGTTGGTGAATGTTGCGGTGCAATCCGAAGCGGAATCTGACCATACACAATACACCCTGCAACTCAGTTACCAGGTGTTTGCGGCAAGCATGACACCGACCGTGATGCAGTTACCCACTGAAAAACTCGTATTCACCAGTAAAACTCCGCCGGTTTCAACCAGTGTAGAAGTACCTGCCTGGGGTTTCTGGTTTTCACCACTGGTGACTGGCGGTAGCGTGACAGCCAAGAAAAATATGTTGCCGGAAGTGGCTACCCCGCTGATTGATCATCGGGCACACCAACAACGGCTGGTCGTGTTTCTCGCTTTGCTGGTCGGCAGTTTATTGGCGCTTTTATACATCAATGCAGATGGCCACTGGTTGCCGTTTATGGGCGGTGCCTTTGCCCGTGCGCACCGACAGCTCAAACGGCTGGCGAGATCATCCACACCAAAAACGGCCGTTGAGGAGAAAAAGGCGTTGGTATATCTGCATCAAGCATTTAACCAGCATTACGGTGCCAATATTTTTGCGAGGGATGTGCAAGCATTTGTCAAATTGCGCCCGGGCTTTAAAAGCCTGCAACAGGAAATCAGCCAGTTTTTTGAAGCTTCCAATCAATCGTTGTATGACGTGAAGACACGCGATAGCCGCCAGGTGATTGCGCAATTGGTACAGCTTAGCAAGCGTCTGCGTGATTGTGAGCGGGGGGTGTCATGAGTATTTTACATCCATGGGCATTTGCCCTATTGCCCATCGCATTGCTGCCTTTCTGGTTAAAAGGACATCAGGGTCAGCATTACAGCTGGCTGGAGCTGATACCGGAGGACCTGTTTTCGGACCGGCTCAACCTGGCAGTTAAAGGGGTGATGTCGTTGTTACTGCTAAGTATCGTGATTGCATTGGCCGCCCCCAGGGGGTCGGATGAGCAAATCCCGCGTGTAGGCAAGGGTGCACAAACCGTGATGGTGATAGACCGCAGCGTGAGTATGGATCATCCGTTTGCGGGCGATGCTTCCGGCCATGTGGCGGAAATCAAGTCTGCCGCGGCACGCCGCATTATTACGCAGTTTATTGATTCGCGTCCGAACGACATGATGGGGGTGGTGGGATTTACCAACTCGGCGTTGTATGGCATCAAAATCACGACCAACCGTGATGCCATCCATGCCGCGATTTTGGCCGCCACCAGCCCCTCGCTCAACCAGACCAATATCGGTGCAGGCCTCACGGAGGCGGTCGGCCTGTTCGATAACATCGAAAACTCCGGCTCACGCGCGCTAATCCTGCTGTCTGACGGTGCAGGCAAATTAAGCCCGCGCGTGAAGTATTTGCTGAGCGAGCGCCTGAAAAGCCGCAAGCTGAGTATTTACTGGATCATGTTACGCGAACCGGGCGAGCCGAGTATTTTTTCCAAAGCCGAATATGGCGAGGACCGTACGCCTAACTCCATCGTGCTGCATAAGTATTTCCAGTCATTGGGCCTGAAATATAAAGCGTATGAAGCGGATGATCCAGAAACCTTGCAGTCGGCCATTAATGACATTGATTCGCGGGAAAAAAAGGCCATTAAATATCGCGAGACCATTGCCGGCTATGACTATTCCAAGGTGTTTATGGTCTCTGCGCTGGTGTTGGTGTTGTTGATGTTGGTGATTAAAAATCTGAGGGTGTATGAATGAAAAACCATTTAACGCGCAAAAACCAGGTGTTGGGGTTGATGCTGATTATCAGCGTGCTCGGCAGTGCTTATGAAAGTTACGAGGTCAGTCATATTGCGACGGCCAACCGTATGTTGCAGGCTGGCGAAGTGCTGCAAGGGGATCCATTTCCTTTCCATCAGAAATTTGCCGATGCTTACCAGCAAGCTAAAACAGGCAACTACAAACATGCCATCCAGAATTTTGGCCAATTGCTCGAAGCGCCCAAGCAGCAGGATTCCGCGCTATTTGACACGGACCAGACATTGAAATCGCAGATCCATTTTAATATCGGCAATCAGTTGTTCCGTTCCGGTTTGCAGCGCCTGGTGGAAGCCGATGGCGCCATCCAGGAGCAGGCCAAATTTGATTACTTGCAGGCACGGGCAGCCTATGAGCAGGCCCTCAAGCTGGATCCACACAACCAGGCGGCCAAGTTTAATTTGAGCTTACTGCATGGGGTGATTCCCAAACATATCAAAACTGTGCCGCAAGATCCTTCCGGCATGGAAATCAGCAATTTGCCACAGGGGTTGCCATGAAACGCTTTTTTAACCTGCTGAAAGCGCATTATGAGACCAGCTTGTTGCTGGCTGCAGCGGTCTGTTTGTTGTTGGCCTTAGTGAAGCCTGAGATTCAGCTCAAGCAAGAAGTACACAACTATTTATTACTGGCCGATATTTCGCAAAGCATGAATGCCGAGGATATGCACATTGCCGATAAACCCGTGACCCGCCTGGCCTACACACAGCATTTGATGCGGCAAGTCGTCAAAACATCGCCCTGCGGTACTTATGTCAGTGTGGGCGTATTTGCGGCGGAAAATGTGGCTCTGCTATTTATGCCACTGGAAGTGTGCGCTAACTTTGACATTATTAACGACAGTATTAACCACCTCGAATGGCGCATGGCCTGGAGTGGTAACAGCCGCATGACGTTTGGCGTTAAAGCTGCCGAGGCGACGTTTGATTACCTGAATATTCCGGCACAAATGCTGTTTTTTACGGATGGTGACGAAGCGCCCAAAGCCAATGGCATTAATAAGCTGGACATCAGTGATGTACGTATAGGCAAAAACGTCATATTTGTCGGCGTGGGCGGCAAAGAGCCTGCACCGATCAAACGCTTTAATGCCAACAATCATTTTGTCGGCTATTGGGGGACGGATGCGGCAGCAGAAAGTGCGGGCGGCGGCGTTAATTACAGTGATGCCAGCAAGGATGATCCTGATCCACCGGTGGCTTATGCAGAGTTTGACCGCTATTTATCCAGCCAGGATGTGGAGCATCTAAAAGAGATGGCCACGGAAATCAAAGGCCAGTATATCGAAGGCATAGATCAACCATCATTTTATGCATTTGTGCAATCGCAAACGCCCGCTGCCAAGTTTGTCACCAGCTATTCGGTGAAGTGGATATTCCTGAGCCTGGCGGCATTGATGGTCATTGCGACTTACCTGCCGGATCTATGGGGATACATGCATCAGCGCCGCGTCATATGAGAATGCGGAGCGATGATTTGCGGCTTAACACAAATCATCCAGGCTGGTGGGTTCGCAGATGCGTGCATCTTCTTTTTCTGCCCGCATTTTTTTAGCCATCTCATAGCTCATTTTCCTGAGCCGCATCACGGATCCCAGTGGCCGGTGAGAAGTAATGCCATGCCAGGGCGAGAACAGCATGCCTTCATCCACCACATGCGAACGGTATGGACTCCAGGCAATTTGGGGTTTGGCGGTGATGCGGGCGACTGGGATATAAGGGGAGCGCTCTTCTGGCCAGATGATGGTGGCGTCTTCGATGGGCATGGTTTGGAGATCGGTACAGAGTTGTACGCGTAGCTCCCAAACGGCGGTGCGCTTGATAAAAAAATCGACGATGGATTTTCTGAGGCCGTCGGAGGCGAACAGGTCTATGGGTTTGTTGCTGAGGGCGATGAGGTCGGGGGCGATGGGGACAACCGCGATTTTAGCCATGTAGTCACCATACATGATCGGGTCCTGGCTGATGTAGGTTTCACCGAGCAAGTTAGTTTCTTGCGACTGGTAGAGGTGGTTAAGCTGCGATTGCTGGCCATATTTGAGCGACTCGACCAAATGTGCGGTAGAACGGAACAATTGCGCGAGGAAATGCCGGAATTCTGTACTGGTGTTGGGCGAACACGCTAAGTGTTTGAGGTTGTTTAAAAACACCTGCACGCTGGAGGATAAAAAACTGGCGCCGTTTACAAATAAAAAATTTTGCGTGATGGCGTCTTCACTGCCTGGCAGGCGCTCGCCTTCTACACCTACCACCTTCAGCGCGAGGCTGCGAGGCGTACCGGGTTTGTCGTGCAGGATGTCACCAGGGACAGTGGAAAAGCGCATAATCAGCGGCAGGGTTTGCGGGCGTGAAAACAGGCCTTGTGCATAGGCAGGCGGCAGTTGGTTATAGATTTGCATTTCGGCTGTGAGCAGGCCGTGGCTTTTCAGGTGCACACTGCGTGCAGCATGGGTGGCGGTCTGGCTGCTGATTTCTGAAAGCTTGTGCAGAGTTTGCTGCAGGTGCTGCTGGCGGGTGCGTTCGGTGGTGGCTACCACCTCGTAATCGGGCTGGTAACTTAGGGGCGAGACTACAAATTGATCTGTTTGCTGCATCACAACCCCCTTTTGCAATTGGGTTTATCGGATCAGTGCCAAGCACATCGATTTCTAGAGGGCGGGGTACCGCCCACTCTGGTATTACTCTTTGGTCTCACCGGCTTCTTTGCGTTGTTTATTCACAATACGTGCAGCGACTTCTTCTTCGCGGCCAGGATAGCGGTGATCCTTTTTAAATTCCTCTTTGAGTTTTTCATATTCACGTTCCCGTTTCGGGCTGGAACCTCTGGGCATGTCACACCTCCTTTTGCGTGAGTGCAAACGGCAGCCGTTATGGCTGCCGTATTGTCTTGTTATCAAACTGAAGTCGAAAATTCATTCAACCTTCATTTTAAAACGCGACAATTGCAGATTACGCGGGTAACTGGCGGTAGGGCATCCGGTTCAGGCTTAAGCGACTGTAGGAAGTGCTTTATGCCACGGGTTGCCAGTCATAAACTTTTGAACGCATTTAGGCTAAAAAAATCCTTAAACCGGGATTCTTTACGCTTGCAAAGCCTTAAGAGTTGGCGGCAGACAAAGCATGGTAAGACGTCATCAAGTTGCGGTAATCTGGAATATGGTTGGCATAAAGGGCACCCAGGCCTTCAATATCGTGGCGCCAGTCGCGCTGCAGTTCACAGGCCACGCCAAACCAGGTCATCATGTGTACCCCGGCGGCTTGCATGCGTAGCCAGGCGGCATCGCGGGTAAGGGCGTTAAAAGTGCCTGAGGCATCGGCGACCACAAATACTTCAAAACCTGCTTCAATGGCTGAGAGTGCGACAAAAGCGACACAAACCTCGGTGACGACGCCAGCAATAATGAGCTGCTTTTTACCTGTCTCCTTGATGGCCTGTACAAAGTCCGGGTTATCCCAGGCATTAATCTGGCCGGGGCGAGCGATGTAGGGCGCATCGGGAAACAGTGTCTTGAGCTCTGGCATAAGCGGGCCGTTGGGACCGGTTTCAAAGCTGGTGGTTAGGATGGTGGGCAGGTTAAAAAATTTGGCGGCATCGGCCAATGCAAGCACATTGTTTTTAAAGCGGTCTGGCTCGATATCGCGTACCAGTGATAATAAGCCAGCTTGGTGGTCTACCAACAATACGGCAGCGTTGTCACGGTCCAGACGGGTGTAGGGTGTATTTTTCATAATGTAATCCTCTCGAGATGTGGTTGGCTGGGTCACCGCCGTCAGTACTGCTGGTTGACGGCGGTGCCTGCTGTTTTAATGTGATCAAGATGCCTGGCCCTTAAGCGGTGGCAAAGCGGCCCTGGTTGTAGTCATTAATGGCCTGGTCGATTTCCTCCCAGCTATTCATGACAAAAGGACCATGCCCGATCACCGGCTCATTGAGCGGTTCACCGTTAAGCAATAACAACACGGTGTCTTGCTGGGCCTGCAATACCAGTTCAGCCCCTTCACGCTGCATCACGGCCAGCTCACTAGGGCGGATGGTATGCACTTCACCGGTTTTCACTGCGCCATGCAATACAAAAATGGCGGTGGTGTGCCCTTCTGGCAAGGTGAAGGTGGTGCGCGTGCCTGCATTGAGGCGTACATCCCACACGTTCATTGGCGTGAAGGTCTTGGCCGGGCCTGGGTTGCCGTCATATTCACCGGCAATGACACGTACCTTGCCTGCCTCTTGCGGCAGAGTGACCTCGGGAATCTGTGCATGCGTAATGCCTTGATAACCCGGTGCGGTCATTTTGTCCTTGGCTGGCAGGTTGACCCATAACTGGATCATTTCAAATGGACCGCCGCTGCTGGCGTAATCGTCGCCGTGATATTCCTCATGAATGATGCCTGAACCTGCGGTCATCCATTGCACTTCACCTGGGCCGATGGTGCCGCCCGCGTTGGTGGAGTCATGGTGTGAAACCTGGCCATCGTAAACGATGGTGACGGTTTCAAAGCCACGGTGCGGGTGTTGGCCTACGCCTCGTCTATGTGTGGTGGGCTCAAAAGTAGTCGGGCCCGCATAGTCCATCAGCAAAAAAGGTGAAATATCACTGGCGATATCACGGTAAGAAAAAATGCTCTGCACCGGAAAGCCGTCACCGACCCAGTGGTTGCCGTTACTGCGTTTGATAAATGCCAGTTTTTTCATGGTTTGCTCCTTGTTCAGGGGTGTGCGTGATTGCATGGATCACACTATAGACAGATGACAATCAGGTGACTAGATGGTTAAATGTGAAATTACTTTTCATTTAATTGAATAATCATGGACTTTAACGAAGCGGCGGTGTTTGTCAGGGTGGTGCAGGCAGGAAGCTTTAGCGTGGCCGCCCGTCAACTGGGATTGCCGACGTCGACAGTGAGCACGCGGGTGGCAAGACTGGAGCGGCGGCTGGGTGTGACCTTGCTGCAACGCACCACGCGCCGTTTGCACCTGACCGAGGCGGGCAGCCTGTATTTTGAACATGCTTCGACCGGGCTGGGGTATTTAATGGAGGCAGAGGCCGCACTTGATGAGGCCAGGCAACAGCCGCAAGGGACATTGAAAATGACGGCTCCGGCGGATTTGGGCGATGCGCTGTTGGGACATTTGCTAGCCGAAACGCAGGCGCGGTATCCGGCATTGTCACTGGAGCTGTGGTTGACCGAGCGGTATGTCGATTTGGTCGCAGAAGGCGTGGACGTAGCGATCCGCATGGGGGAGTTACGCGACTCCAGCCTGATTGCCAAATCGCTGGGGACCATACAATGGGCGTTATTTGCCAGCCCGGCTTATTTGCAGCAGGCCTCGCCTATCAACTCTCCGGTCGAGCTGGCACAGCATCCCTGTGTGCAGTTTACGCCCATGGGGCGGCATCATTGGGAGTTGCAGCGGGGCACCAATCAGATCCGGGTGCCGTTGCCGGGTCAGGTGTTGGTCAATAATATCGGTGTTGTCAAAACCATGGCCGAGAGCGGGCAGGGGGTGGCTTTATTGCCAACCTTTATTTGTCAGGCTGCAGTGCGGCAGGCTGGCTTGCAACGTCTGTTGCCAGAGTGGCGTGGCCAAGCTGATGCGGTGCACCTGGTGTACCCTAAGCAGCGCTTTATGCCACCCAAGCTACGCGGGTTTATTGACCTGGCAGTGACGGCCCTTAAGCCACTGTTTGTGGCTTAGCCGGACACGAATTCTAAAGACTGCCTCCCGCAATCCCTTGAGGGGCCTCGCTTTCTTTCTACAGGCTCTGTAGATGTCCCCGAGACCCGGGGCGACAGAAGTTACGCTAGCATCACTGACATTTCTTAGTATTTTTTTGCCATTCTTCAGCTAAAAATCGTGGCTTGGCTGCTGTCATTTTGCGTTTTTTGGCGCATGATACCAAGATAAGCAATTAAAGTATCAGCCGCTTTTAACCGTTGTTAAGACATTAACAATTATAGGCAGGGGGATGCGTGCGTTGAACAACACCACGGCAGAATCATCAGCGCTACACATTGAAATTGTGGATATGCTGTATGGCAATAACCGCAGGTCATTACTGGCTGCGTTTATTGTCATGGCTGCGTTGCTACTCGTGCAACGGCATTTGATCGCCTCACCGATTCTGCTGATTTGGAGCGTACTTTTTCTGCTGGCCTATGGCGCACGTGCCTTTTTAACCTACCAATACGCCAAAGACCCGGTGCGTGAGGCACACACCCGGCAATGGTTGCAGTGGTTTCGCGCCACCTCTCTGTTTTGCGGCATCGCCTGGGGTCTTGCGGGGATCCTGCTGTTTCCCGAGAGCGATACCGAACATCAGGCCTTTTTAATCTTTGCGCTGGTGGGGGTCTGCGGGGCAGGCATCGTCATTTATTCGGTGGATACCACGACGAGTAATCTGTTCACGGGTGGGATTTTGTTGTTCATGATTCCACGCTTTGTGCTACATGGCACACAGTTGTCGCTGGCGCTGGCGGTGCTATTTATAGTCTATGTGATTTATGTGACGGTGGCCGGCCGCAGCCTGGCCAGCAGTTTGCGTGACAATATCATGCTACGCATTGCCTCTAACCTGGACAATAAAAAAGTCCACCAATTGGCCTATTATGATTTTTTAACCGGGCTGCCTAACCGCCGTCTGTTAACGGATAGGCTCAACCAGTCATTTGCCCGCTGTGCACGGCACAAAAGTTATGGCGCGGTCATCTGCCTGGACCTGAATAATTTCAAGGGCTTGAACGACAGCAAAGGCCATCAGGCTGGCGATGAATTGCTACAGCAGGTGGCGGCGCGTTTATCCTTGAGCTTGCGCAAACGCGATACCATTGCACGCATGGGCGGCGACGAATTTATTGCCGTGCTGGATGATCTCTCTAAGGATAAGGCAGAGGCGGTGGTTGCCGCGCATCGGGCGGCCGAGAATATGATGGCGGTATTTTCTGCACCGTTTGAGCTGCAAGACAGTTTGTACCGCACCTCGCCCAGTATCGGTATTTGCCTGTTTATGGGGGATCACTTCGACGAAGCCGAGGTGTTGCGTCGCTCAGATATTGCCATGTATCAGGCCAAAAAATCGGACAAGCTCAACAGTATCCAGATGTATGACGAGACGCTCCATCCCGCCATTGAGCAACGTGCGTCGCTTGAGAATGAGCTGGCATTTGCCTTGCAGGCCAATCAACTGTTGTTGTATTACCAGGTGCAGGTGAATGCGGATCAGCAACCCATTGGTGCCGAAGTCTTGTTACGCTGGCAACATCCGACACTGGGCATGATTCCGCCCGACCAGTTTATCCCGATTGCAGAGGAGACAGGCGACATTGTGCCCATCGGGCATTGGGTGCTGGCTCAGGCCTGCCAGCAACTCAAGCATTGGGCAGATTCTGCACACACGGCGGGACTTAAACTATCCGTCAATGTCAGTGCCAAGCAGTTTAGTCAGCCCGACTTTGTGCGGCAGGTGACAGAGATTGTGCTGGCCAGTGGCTGTGATGCGCGCCACCTGTGCCTGGAGTTGACCGAGAGTCTGATCGTAAAAAACATTGATGAGGTGATTGGCAAGATCAAGGCGCTCAAAGCGCTGGGCATCACCTTCTCGCTGGATGATTTTGGCATAGGCCAGTCTTCATTGTCGGTATTAAGACGTTTGCCTCTGGATGAACTCAAGATCGACCGCAGCTTTATTAAAGATATTGCGCATAACAACTACGATTCATTCATTGTGCAAACCATCATCAATATGGGCAAAAATCTGAGTCACTCGGTGATTGCCGAAGGCGTGGAGTTACAGCAGCAGATGACCCTGCTGCAGCATATGGGCTGCCAGCGTTTTCAGGGCTATTTGTTCAGCAAACCGGTGCCACTGGCTGAGTTTGAAGCCTGCTTGCAGGCGATTCTGACGCAGCCTGAGGCTTTGGCCAGATTGCAGACTGGCCTCTATTAAACCTTGATCCACTCTTCCGCCTGACTTAACCAGCGTTGCAAATGTGCGCTCACCGCAGCAGGGTCTGTCTGCAGCAGTTTTTCGGCCACGGGCTTCGCCGCGTCAAGCAGGTGCTCGTCCCGTTCCAGGTCGGCAATTTTAAGCATGGGCACGCCGCTCTGACGCGTGCCTAGCAGTTCGCCCGGGCCGCGAATATGCAAGTCGGCTTGCGCAATGGCAAAGCCATCATTGCTCTCATAAATCACTTTCAGCCGTTGGCGGCCAATTTGTGAGCATTGCTGTTTGCTATATAGCAGGATGCAGGTACTTTTTGCAGCGCCGCGGCCGACGCGTCCACGTAACTGGTGCAACTGGCTCAGGCCCATGCGTTCGGCGTGTTCAATCACCATTAAACTCGCATTCGGTACATCCACGCCGACCTCAATCACGGTGGTGGCCACCAGCAACTGAATCTCATTGTCCGCAAACGCCTGCATGACGGCCTGCTTCTCTGCTGGTTTCATGCGGCCATGCACCAGCCCGACCTTGAGGGTAGGGAACACCTGCTGCATATAGGCAAACGTGTCATTGGCGGTTTGCAATTGCAAGGCCTCAGACTCTTCAATTAGCGGACACACCCAGTAGGCTTGATGTCCTTGCGTGCAGGCCTCATAGACGCGCTGCAAAATCTCTTCACGTCTGTCATCCGCCACCAGTTTGGTGACGATAGGGGTCCGGCCCGGCGGTAGTTCGTCTATCACCGACACATCGAGGTCGGCGTAGTAGCTCATGGACAAGGTGCGCGGAATCGGCGTGGCCGACATCATGAGCTGGTGCGGTTCCAGCGCCGTGGCTTGTCCGCTGGTCGCGCCTTTTTTTCTAAGGGCCAGCCGCTGGCCGACACCAAAGCGGTGCTGCTCATCCACAATCGCCAACCCCAGTTGCTTGAACTGCACTTCGTCCTGAAACAGCGCATGTGTACCTACGGCTAACATGGCTTCACCATTGGCAATCATTGACAGTGACTGCTCACGTTCCCTTTTCGGCTGGCTACCTGTCAGCCAGGCCAGTGTGATGCCCAAGGGCTGTAACCAGCTACTGAGTTTCTTGTAATGTTGTTCGGCCAGGATTTCCGTGGGCGCCATCATCGCCACTTGCCAGCCGTGTTCGATCAGTTGTAGCGCGGCCAGGCAAGCGACGATAGTTTTGCCACTGCCAACATCGCCTTGCAGCAAGCGCTGCATGGGGTAGGGTTGGCCCAGGTCCTGGCGGATTTCTTTCACCACTTTTTGCTGCGCTGCGGTGAGTTCAAACGGCAGCATGGCGAGCAGGCGGTCAGCCAGCGCATGGGTGTCTGCAATCGCGGGGGCCGTGGCACGTTTGCGCCGTGCATAATGCTGGCGCATGGATAACTGTTGGGCCAGCAACTCGTCATAAGCCAGGCGTTGCCAGGCCGGATGGCTGCGGTCTTCCAGGCTGGTAAGCGGGCTGTCTGGCGAGGGTTGGTGCAGCAAGTGCACGCTGCTGGCAAAGTCTGGCAGGGCCAGGGAGGCATATACCCAGGCGGGCAGGGTTTCGGTTAACAATGCTGGCTGCAATACTAGATTGACTGCTTTGCGCAGACTATTCTGGCTCAAACCTGCGGTGGTGGGGTAGACGGGCGTCAGTGCCTGATTGACGGGCGTTTCTTCACTGACTTTGCGTTGGGTGGGGTGCACCATTTCATAGCCAAAAAAGCCGCCACGCACTTCACCAAACACGCGCAAGCGCTGGCCTGGTTGCATGAGGGCGATCTGGCTGGGATAAAAATGTAAAAAGCGCAAATGCAGGATGCCAGTGTCATCTTGCAGGCTGACATTGAGCGCTTTGCGCGGTTTGTAGCTGACCTCCTGATGCACCACCACACCTTCAACCTGCGTTTGTTCACCCAGACGCAAATCGCGGATGGCGGTAATGCGTGTTTCATCCAGATAACGCAAGGGCAAGTGCAGCAGTAAGGCTTCGGCCGAGGTAATCCCCAGTTTACCCAACTGGCTGCGCAGGGCAGGCGACAGACCTTTGATTTCGCTCAAGGGACGCATGCGGTCAAGTCAGGCTTACTGGATGCGCTGCTCCACCTGGTTGCCTTTGACGCGGTTGATACGCACGATCTGCTGGATCTTGCGCAGGTTGCGGATCAAGGTAGCCAGATGCACGCGGTTGTGGACCTGCAAGGTAAAGTTGACGTTGGAGTACTGGCTGCCGTCGCTGGTCTCCACACTCACATTGTCAATGTTGGCTTCTGCATTGGAAATGGTGGCCGCAATCTTGGCCAGCATGCCGCGCTCATCCACCACCGTGATACGCAAGTTGACGCTGAACAGTTTTTTCGGATCCGCATCCCATTCCACATCCAGCCATTTTTCCGGATCCAGCCGGAATTTACGGATGGCGGGGCAATCATGCGTGTGAATGACCAGGCCTTTATCTTTATTGATAAAGCCCAGAATCGGGTCGCCAGGAATCGGGCGGCAGCAGGGCGCAAACTGAACGGCCATCCCCTCGGAGCCGCGGATGGTAATCGTATCGAGTACCTTGCCGGTTTTATCTTCGGTTTCGGCTGGATGTGCCAGCAACTGGTGCGCTACCATCAGGCTGTTACGTTTGCCGAGGCCGATATCGGTCAGAATGGCCTGGCGCGTTTTGCTGCCATAGTCATTCATGACTTTTTGCCATTGTTTGTCGCTAATGTCGCCAGGCTCGATATGCATGGCGCGTAACGCCACATTAAGCATACGCTCGCCCAGTTGTGCCGACTCTTCCACCTTGACCGTTTTCAGGTAATGGCGGATATGCGAGCGTGCCTTGCCCGTCACCACATAATTGAGCCAGGCCGGATTGGGTTTGGCCAGCGGGGCAGTAATGATTTCCACATGGTCGCCATTGCGCATTTCACTGCGTAGCGGTGCCAGCTCATTATTGATCTTGACCGCGACACAGCTATTGCCCACATCAGAGTGGACGGCATAGGCAAAATCCACCGCCGTCGAGCCACGTGGCAAGGCCATGATGTTGCCTTTGGGCGTAAACACATAGACCTCGTCCGGGAACAGGTCGACCTTGAAGTTCTCCAGAAATTCGTGGCTATCGTCGCTTTCGGTCTGGATTTCCACCAAGCGTTGCAGCCACTGGTGGGTTTGTTGTTGCAGCTTGGTCAGATGGGCATCGGTGGTTTTATACAGCCAGTGCGCGGCCACCCCGGCATCGGCAATGTTGTGCATCTCCTGGCTGCGGATTTGTACCTCAATCGGCGTGCCAAACGGGCCAAACAGGGTGGTGTGCAACGATTGATAACCGTTGGCCTTGGGGATGGCAATGTAGTCCTTGAAGCGGCCGGGAATAGGTTTGTAAAGCGCATGCAGCGCCCCTAACGCCAGATAGCAGGCGGCGTTGTCCTTGACGATGACGCGAAAACCGTAAATGTCGTTAATTTGCGACAATTTCATCGACTTTTCGCTCATCTTTTTGTAAATACTGAACAGATGCTTTTCGCGGCCCTGTACATCGTACTCAATGCCGTATTGCAATAGCTGGTTCTGGATGGCCTCCAGGATTTTGCTGATCACTTCTTTACGGTTACCGCGTGCCAGCCGGATGGCTTTGTCGATCACGTGGTAGCGGTTGGGGTATAAATACTTGAGGCTCAGGTCTTCCAGCTCATGGTAAATCGGGTTCAGGCCCAGCCGGTTGGCAATGGGCGCATAAATATCCAGCGTTTCACGGGCGATGCGCTTTTGCTTTTCTGGCCGCATGGCGTCCAGTGTTTGCATGTTATGCAGCCGGTCAGCCAGCTTGACCAGGATCACGCGGACATCCTGGCTCATGGCCAACAGCATTTTGCGGAAGTTTTCCGCTTGTGCCTGCATGGCAGTTTGCAACTCGACCTTATCCAGTTTGGTCAGGCCGTCTACCAGGTCAGCCACTTGTTTGCCAAAGCGCTCGGCAATGGCGGCACTGTCGACTTCGGTATCCTCGACCACATCATGCAGCAATGCGGCCAGCAGGGTAGGCAGATCCAGGTGCAGTTTGGCCAGAATACAGGTCACCGCCACCGGGTGCGAGATATACGGTTCACCGGTTTTGCGGGTTTGTCCCGCATGCGCCTGGTCGGCATAGCGATACGCTTGCCAGACCAGTTGCACTTCTTCTTCGTTGAGATACTTGCGGATCAGCTGGGTAAGGGGGGAATCCTCACGGTCAGCGGGGAGCAAGTCCGCTTCGCTCAGCGGCGGTTTGGACTTGCGATGGGCATGGTCGCCTTGGGTGTGGGGCATGGCTGCTTAAGCGTGGCCCTTTTTCTCTAAGATCTCTACACCGATTTTACCGGCAGCAATTTCACGCAAGGCAATCACGGTCGGTTTGTCTTTTTGTGAATAACCACTGACGAGTGGATCGGAACCATTGGCCAAGTGTCTGGCGCGATAAGCCGCGACCAGCGTCAGTTGAAAACGGTTAGGGATGTTGTCCAAGCAATCATCGACAGTAATACGTGCCATAAAAACCTCTATCTGTGTGAACCTGAAGTGCGGCATGCGCCGGCTTAGGTAAGGGATTGAATCAATGACGCGTGGCAGGCTACCTGGCGGTTTAACTGCAAGCGCTGGGCGCGAACAATCGCCATCAGATCCTGCAAGGCCACGTCAAAATTATCATTAATTGTAACATAATCAAACTCATGCACGTGACGCATCTCCTCACGCGCGGCGGACAGCCGTTGTGCAATCACGGCTTCACTGTCCTGGCCGCGGCTGTTGAGGCGGTGCGCCAGCGCTTCGATGGAAGGCGGCAGAATAAAAATAGAGGTCGCGTTGGGGAATAAGGTTCTAATCTGCTGTGCGCCTTGCCAGTCGATTTCGAGGATCACATCACGGCCGGCAGCCAGGGCGCCTTCGACTTCGCTTTGCGCGGTGCCATAGCGGGCGCTGTGCACATGCGCGCTTTCCAGAAAACCGCCGGCGTCTAGAATCTCCAGAAACGCGGGCTCTGAAACAAAATGATAGTGGATGCCGTCTTCTTCACCCGGACGCGGTGCACGCGTGGTGTGCGAAACAGACAGTTTCAGGATCGGGTCTTGCGCCAGCATGGCGCGCACCAGGCTGGTTTTACCGGCGCCAGAGGCGGCAGAGATAATAAATAAATGGCCGTGACTCATCATGCACACCACTCAGGGTCAGGCAATGAAGAGAACACGGCTTTCAGGCCCTCGCTCCAGCCTTTACGGATGCTGGCATAACAAGGGTCATCTTCTGTCAGGCGTTGCCGTTTGCCGGCGCTTAAAGTATCAGTTCGGTATATCATCAAATCAATCGGTAAGGCCACAGAAATGTTACTGCGGATGGTGGAGTCAAAAGAAATCAGCACGCATTTTACCGCATCTGCGACATTGGTTTGATGTTTGATCACGCGATCAATGATCGGCTTGCCGTATTTGGTTTCACCAATTTGCAGGTAAGGCGTATCCGGGGTCGCTTCGATAAAATTACCGGCGGCATACACATTAAACAGCCGTGGCTTTTCGCCCTTGATTTGCCCTGCGACCAGTACGCTGGCACTAAAGTCTATGCCGTGCTCCTTGAGTGCTTTGCCGTCACGCTGATGCACGCTGCGCATGGCTGCACCCACCACGCTGGCGGCTTCAAACATCGAGTGCACATTGTGCAGGTTGGCATGGCCTTCTGCCGACTTGAGTTGTTCGCGG